>Ga0335069_10006507_pt1 | contig 16966 bp, 13 predicted proteins | sample Lox_Sample_11_FD_206714 | JGI IMG/M metagenome (GOLD analysis project Ga0335069, IMG submission 206714) | Soil microbial communities from Loxahatchee National Wildlife Refuge, Florida, United States - Lox_Sample_1.1 | ecosystem: Environmental > Terrestrial > Soil > Wetlands | place: USA...
GAACAAGACCAAGGCAATCACCATTACCGCGGACGGCACGATCTACCTGGATACCTTCCCGGTGAGCATGCAGGAGTTGGAGAACATGTTGCGCCAGTACAAGGCCGCCAATCCCAGCCTGCCCGTGATCATCAAGGCAGACGCGACCATCCCCTATCAGCGCGTGGTGGATATCCTGGATCTGTGCGGGCGGCTGGAAATCACGCAGTTGGGTCTCGTCACCCAGAAGATCGTCAAGTAAGGTGCCATGGCTCAGAGCAAGGGCAAATCCCGCATCCTGCCGGTCGTCCTGCTCGGGGTTGCAGTCGTGACGCTCGGCGTCGGTGCCGTCGCGCTGATGCGCAATTTCCTGCACAGCACACCACCCCCGCCGAAGCAGCAGATCCAGGAAGTTCACCTCATCCGCCCGCCGCCGCCGCCACCGGATCTGCCGCCACCGCCGCCCCCTCCGCCGGAAGAAAAGGTCGATGTGTCCGATCCGCAGGATAAGCCCGACCCGACACCGTCCAATGAGCCACCGCCCGGCGAGCAGCTGGGGCTGGATGCCGAAGGCAGCGCGGGGGGCGATGATTTCGGGCTGGCTGCCCGCAAGGGCGGCCGCGATCTGCTCGCCTCCGGAGGCAGCGCGTACGCCTGGTACTCGGGCCTCCTCAAGGACGAGGTCCTCAATCAGCTCGGCGCGGAGAAGCGCGCACACCAGGGGGAGTACTCAGTCGTGGTGCGTGTCTGGGTCCGCAACGACGGTACGATCGAGCGTGTGCGCGTGACGCAGTCGAGCGGCAACCGCGAACGCGATCAGGCCATCGAGGCCGCGCTCGCGCGCATCACACGCCTGTCGCAGCCGCCGCCCGCAGACATGCCCGAGCCGATCAGCCTTCGCATCGTCTCGCGTGGCTGAGCGACCGCGACGGGGAATCCGGAGAGTTTTTTATGCAGCGTGTTCCCGCTTGGCTGGCAGCGATGACAGGTACGGGGGCCTTGCTCGCAGGCCATGCTGCTCTCACGCAGACGGCCCGGTCGGGCGGCGGCGCCGGCTCTCAGCTCATGCAGCAGATGCAACAGCTGGCTTCGGAGCGCACGGCCCTGCAGGCGGAGAACGACAAGCTGAAGAAGCAGCTTGCGGACGTGACCAAAGACCGCGACGCCCTGAAGGCGGGACAGCAGGCGCTCGATAAGCGCGCCAAGGATACGACCGCCGTGCTGGAGCACAGCAGGGCGCAGCGCGAGGCCGCCGACCAGGAAGTCACGCAGACCAAGGCCAAGATGCAGGAGCTGATCGCCAAATTTCGCGAGGCGCTCGCGAAGATGCGCGAGATCGAGACCGAGAACACCGTCACCAAGCAGACACTCGCCACGCGCGAGCGCGAGCTCTCGAGGTGCGTCGATAACAACGTCGCGCTGTACAAGCTCAACGACGAGATCCTTACCCATCTCGATAAGAAATCGTCCGGCCTCGGTTCCTGCATGGCGAGCACCGAACCCTTCACGAAGATCGGGCGCGTGCGCAACGAGAATCTGGTCGACGAGTATCGCGCGCGCGCAGAGGATCAGCGTGTGACTCCGGCCGCGGGCCTGCCTTCCACCTCGGCCGCAACTGCGGTCTCACCGGCATCCGCGACCGGGGCACCGCCGCCTGCGACGCCCCCTGCGTCCCTGCCAGCAGCAGTACCGCAGTCGGCGGTACCGCATGGTGCGGGCCCCGAGCCGCAGGTCGCGACGCCTCCCGAGCCCGACAGATAGACTCGCCGGATCTCGCCATGCTCACAAGAGCGGCCGCTGCTCGGTTTGCCGCGATTGCATCTGTGAGTCTCCTGCAGTCCGGGATCGCCGCGGCGCGTGCCGCGAACCATACGCCCGCCCCTTCCACGGCGCCGCCCACCGCCGCAGCGCCAGCGCCGCGCATCGGGGCGGCAGATCTCGGTGTGGTAGTCAATACCGCAGACCCGCTGAGCGTGGCGATCGGCGAATACTACCTTCGCCGCCGTGGGATCCCGCGGTCCAACCTCGTGCGCGTCCGCTTCGATTATCGGCGCGATGAGCTGCCACGCGCGGATTTCATCCCTCTCCGGATAGCAGTCGAAAAGCAGCTGCCGCCGCAGGTCCAGGCTTATGCACTTACCTGGGCCCGCCCCTATCGGGTCGGATGCATGTCGATCACCTCAGCATTCACCTTCGGGCTGCAGGAGGAGGACTATTGCACACCGGGATGCAAGGCCACCCGTCGCAGCCCGTATTTCAACAGCTCATACACGCGACCCTACGATGAGCTTGGCCTGCGCCCAACGATGAGCATCGCCGCCGAGAGCTTCGAGAATGCGCGGACCTTGATTGATCGCGGCGTCCGCTCGGATGGGCTCGCCCCACCGGGCAACGCGTATTTGGTGAGCACGGTCGACACGCAGCGCAACGGGCGCGAGGTCGAGTACCCGCTCGCGATCCGGGTGGCGCAGCACGAATTCAACTTTCGCGTGGTGACAGGTGCGCCGCCCGAGCATCCGCAGGACGTCATGTTCTACTTCACCGGGGCCTGGCAGGTTCTGGGAATCAACATGGGGCGATTCCTGCCGGGGGCCGTGGCGGATCACCTCACCTCCTTCGGCGGCATGCTGACCGACAGTCCGCAGATGAGCAGTCTGCGGTGGCTGGATGCGGGCGCCACGGGAAGCTTTGGAACGGTGGTGGAACCCTGCAACCTGCTCGGGAAGTTTCCGAGCGTCCCTGTACTGCTGGCGCACTATCTCGCCGGTGAAACTCTGATCGAGGCCTACTGGAAGAGCGTTCTCATGCCGGGCCAGGGACTTTTCATCGGTGAGCCGCTCGCCGCGCCCTTCCGCAGATAAGCATCGCCGTCGTTGGCGGGTCGCTGACTACAGTGCGACGCCAAGAAAACGCGACTCAAGGTCCCGGGTATAGCGTTCCGTGTCGAACAACGGCGCGGATGACCTTGTCTCATCGAGCCGCTGCCGCAGCCGCTCGAGTGCCGGGGGGGTTTGCGCTAGCGTTAGACTAAGAGATCGATAGCTCGCCAGGTCGCTGGTGATCAGCTCCTGCAGCCCGGCTGCGCTCAACAAGCTGGCGCCGACGCGCGCGGCGAACGTGTTGCCCTGGCACGTGATCAGCGGCACGCCGGCCCAGAGCGCCTCGGCCGCACTGCTGTGTGCATTGTAGGGCAAGGTATCCAGAAATACGTCCGCGAGCCGCACACGGGCGATGTGTTCATCGAGATTCGCGAGGTGCGGCGCGAATATGAGTCGGTGCGCCTCGACACCTGCGGCGGCGGCTGCCGCTCTCAAATTGTTCTCAGCCAGGGCTCCCAAACTGCGCAACCAGAGAACGCTCTCGGGCACCTCGCGCAGTAAGCCGAGCCAGAGATCGAACAGAACGCGATTGATCTTGTAGGCGTTGTTGAAGGCGCAGAACACGAATCCCCGTGCCGGCAGCCCGGCCTCGGCTCGTGTCAAGGTCGCAGGTAGACTCCGGCTGCTGTCGAAGGGCAGGTAGCAATGCGGCAGCCGCAGAACGCGCTCCGTGTAGAGTGGCTCGTCCGCGGGCGGCAGGACCACGGCGTCGGCGACCATGTAGTCGATGAACGTGCAGCCGGTCGATGCGGCAAAGCCCAGATAGTTGATCTGCACCGGAGCCGGGCGCCGCGCGAATACGGCGGTCCGGGCGCCGGCCGTGTGACCCGCGAGATCGACCGCAATGTCGATGTCGCGCTCCTCGATGGTTCGAGCGATATCGTCGTCGCTCATCGACGAGGCGTCGATGAATTCATCGAAGGCCCCGCGCAAGCGATGGCCAATGGCACTCTCATCGGAGGCGGCGAGAGAAATCCCGACCGACGTGACGTTTCTGCGGTCGTGTCGCTCGATCACGCCGACGAGGGCGTGGGCCACCGCATGCTCACGATAGTCGGGCGAGAGGTACGCGATTCGCAGCGCAGACCGCTGACCTCGACCGGATTGAATGCCTCGAGCGGCCGGCTTTGCGGTAATCGTGTCCGCGAGGCGCGTTCCCCGCCTCCGCATGGACTCGGCAGCTTGCGCTGGCGGCACGTCGACGGCGAGTAGCAGGAAAGCAGGCAGGAAGTCGAGCCCGAGCGGCAGGGCACTGAGTTGCTCCAGGGCACTGTCGAGCCGCTGCCAGTCGCAGACGCGAAAGGCGCAGCTCGCGAGTGCGGCGATTGTAGGGCCATGCGCCGGCCGAAGGGCCAAGGCGCGCTCGATGCAGTCGACGGCCTCCGGATGCCGCCCGAGGGACTCCAGCGCGCGGCCGCGGTTCAAGAGACTGTCCGGCCGCTGTGGCTCGATCGCCAGCGCGCGGTCGAAGCTGGCAAGCGCCTCCTCATCATGCCCAGCCCGCAGCAGCTGCGTGCCTCGGGCATCGTGCAGCCGGACGTCTCCGGGAACGAACCTGAGGGCAAGATCGTAAATGGCGAGCGCATTCTGGCTGTACCCCAGCCGCTCGAGCGCACTGGCGGCGGTCAGCGCCATCTCTGCATCGCTGGGTCTGAGTTGCACGGCGCGCTGCAGCCGCATTTGGGCTTCCGCCGAGTGGCCGCGCTCCAGGGCGATCCTGCCCAATCCCAGATGGGCTTCGGCCAAATCGGGCCGGACGGCAAGAGCACGATGAAAGGAGGCCTCCGCCCGCTCCAGAGAGTTGAGGTTGCGCCAGGCCTCTCCCAGGTTGACGGCTGCTGCGGCGAGATCATTGTCGAGGACGATTGCCCGCTCGAGCACTGCAACGGCAGCGGCGAAATCCCCGGCGGCCAGTTGCGCAGCTCCGAGGTCGGCATACACTCGTGCATCGCGCGGGAAGAGCGTGACGGCGCTTTGCAACACCGCCACCGCGTTCGAGGCTTGTCCAAGGCGCAGCAGCACGTCTCCCAGGTTGAGTAGCGCCATGAGAAAGACAGGCTGAACGGCGATGGCCCGGCGGAAGTACTCGGCTGCCTCGGCGAGACGGCCGAGCCGATCGTGGATCACGCCCAGGTTGTTATAAGCGTCGGCGAGTCTCGGGTTGCGTGCCAGTGCCTCGCGAAAAGCGGCTGCCGCCTCCTCCAGTTGCCCGCTCTCTATCAGGCACAGCCCGAGTCCGATCCAGGCCGGCTCGAAGTCCGGGCGAGCGCGTAACGTGCGGCGGAAATCGCCGGCCGCACCGGCCCAGTTCCCGAGCGCGGCCTGGCATCGCGCGTGCAGATACCGCGCATCGACATCATCGGGGTCGATGCTCAAAAGCCTGGCGCACTGGCGCCCGGCCTCAAGGGCATGACCGCGCGCCAGAGCAGCTCTCGCCTGCTCCAGTGTTTCGTGACGATTCGGCATGTTGCGCCCCCGCTTGAGCGCAGCGGGATAGCAGGATGATTACGCACGGGTGCTGCGCTTGGCAAGGCGCTCGGCGTAATAGGGCCACTGGGCCAGCTTTGATATAGTAACAGCGAGCCTGCCTCATCGCGCAGTCCCAACACCCGGCGAATCTTGCGGCACTACCTGCCGTAACCAAATGACTTCGAGTAGGTTCCAGATCGATGAAGCCTAATCCCCAGAGCGGCAAGGTGGCGTCACAAGCCATGCTGCGAGCGGCATTGGCCTATTCGCGCGGCGCATGGGCGGAGGCAGAGCAGTGGTGTCGACAGATACTCGCGGCGCAAAAAGATGATTTTGACGCGCTGAACCTGTTGGGAATCATCGCCGTACAGACGCAACGCCTAGACGAGGCAGCACGCCTGTTGCGGCGCGCCGTTGCCGTACACCCCCGTCAGGCGACGGCACACAACAATTACGGCAACGTCCTCAGAGAGCTCAAACGCTACGACGACGCTGTGCACAGCTATGGGCGCGCGCTGAAGATCAAACCCGACTACGCCGAGGCGCTCAACAATCGCGGCACCGCGCTCCAACAGCTGCAGCGGCTCGAGGAGGCGCTCGCCTCCTACGACCAGGCGCTGAAGATCAAACCCGACTACGCCGAGGCGCTCAGCAATCGCGGCACTGTGCTTAAAGAGCTGCGACGGCTCGAGGAGGCGGTTGCGTCCTTTGACAAGGCGCTGGCGCTCAGGCCCGACTACGCCGAGGCCTTCCACAATCGCGGCAACGCGCTCCGCGAGCTGAAGCGGCTCGAGGAGGCGCTCGCCTCCTACGAGAAGGCGCTGGCGCTCAATCCAAGATACTTCAAGTATTATCAAAGCCTGGGTTCATTGCTGTACCAGCTTGGTCGCGACGACCTGGCGGCCGGCGTTTACCGCAGATGGCTGGAACTGGAGCCGGCTAACCCGATAGCCCAACATCTGTACGCCGCCACTTCGGGCGAAGGGGTGCCGCAACGTGCCTCGGCGCAGTATGTGCGCAAATTGTTCGACGAGTTCGCCGATTCCTTCGACTCGAATCTGCAAGGGCTCGACTATGCGGCGCCGCAATTGCTGCGAGACGCGTTGGTGGAGAGAACGGATTGCGGTCGCGGTGGGCTGTTTGTCCTGGATGCGGGGTGCGGGACCGGATTGTGTGGAGTGTTGCTGCGTTCGGCTGCGGAGTTTCTTGCCGGCGTGGACCTGTCCCCTCGAATGCTTGCCAAAGCACGCGCGCGAAACCTGTACGATGAGTTGTTTGAAGGCGAGCTCTGCGCCTACATGGCTTCGAGAGCGCAGGCGTTCGACGTTGTCGTTTGCGCGGACACGCTGATCTATTTTGGGGCGCTGGATGAGGCCGTAACGGCGGCGCGCCTGTGCCTTCGCCCGAAGGGTGTCTTCGCCTTCACCGTCGAGGCGCTGCCTGAGGAGACATCGACCCCTTTCAGGCTATGTGCACACGGCCGGTACGCGCACGCCGCCGGGTATCTGCGCGCCACCATGGAATCGTCGGGGTTCTCCGACGTGGACTGCAGATCCATAGTCGTGCGCAAGGAAGCCACCAACGACGTCAGGGGGTACCTGGTCATCGGGTCCGTTCGCGGTGCTACGCCGTCCCCAGCATCTTCCTGAGCTCGATAATCCGTCGATTGCAGTCAGCGATCCATTGGATTGCGGGAGCGGTCGCCTCCTGTGGGTCGGGGCCTTTAACCGATTGCCCCAAATCGTCCTGAGGCGTATCCGGTGAGTCGCCCAATCTTGTGAGCAGGGAAATCAAATCATCGAGCGCGGCGGTGTCCCCGATAACGGCGCTCAGTCTGTCGTCAAGGTCAGGGTGCTGCGATTGAATGGCCTGCAGTGACGCCCGCACATCCTGCAGACGTTGTATCGTGTAATTCAGTTGAGTCTTGAGATTCTGCGCATTGGGCGAATGAACACGATTGCGTAGTGTGAGCGTCGCTCGATTCAAAGCCGGTTCGGCTTTCCTGTTGAGGATATCCGACACCTCGATAAGCACGGATTCAAGCTGCTGCGGAGCGGCGCTGTCCGCTGCAGGATCGGATTGCGATGGTTGGGGCACCGGCCGAGTACGTTTTGGCCCTATCGCCGCCTCAGCGTGCGAATACACGGCAGGGTACGGATACACGGCAGGGTGCGAGCGCACACCTGGCGACAGGGTCTGCGGCTGGCGATGCAGGTCACGCCAGGCGATGAGCAGCACCGGCACGATGCCGAGCATGATGCCGATAACCGTCGCCATGTGGCGCCAGGCGGGATACGTCCCCATTGCGAGGTTGAGCAATATTCCGCCAACCGTGGCGAATGCGAGTCCGACGCCGAGGTACAGGCCCGTATCCTGCCAGCGCTCCGGAAGGGCTCCGGCCGTGACAACCGCAGCCAAGCCCATTCCCATGGCCGCCGCTCCGACCCAACCCGGGATCTCAGGAACAACGCTCCGGCTGCGCCCCATCATCCTGCGCCTCGCGCGTAGTCAGTTGGACAGGTACCCGGCCCTGACGAGGACCGAATGGTTTAAGGCGTTGAATCTCGACAGAAGATCCTGCGGCAGGCTCGAGGTCCAATCGCTTTCTCCCCGCACCCAACGCCCATCGACTTGCGAGATGGTGCACCTGTCCGGAATTTTCTGCTTGAGGATGTCGCGTTGCAGAAAGGCGCTGATCCTGGGTAACACCTGCGTGACATCCTTGCGCATGTCCTCGTATTTGAGAACCAGAGTGCTGGGTCGGTTCCAAGGATCCCACGCTTCTACGTGGGCTGCCCACGTGCCGAACCTATGCCTCCCTTCGATGACCGCATCCAGCGGGATCTCGCCATCGTAAAACCGCCAGAGGCTCACGCATGCCGCCCTGCCATCGCGTACGACGTAGATGGTTGGGCTGTCGTCGACCGGACGCTCGTGCGTCTTGATCAGCGGAAGGCCGCCCGCGGGGAAACGAATTCGCCCATCGGGCCCGTGCTCTATATGCCCGACGTAATTCTCCAGGGCACGATTGCTTCCCAGATCGCTGGGGTAAATGCTCGCAGAGCGTAGCCCAAAGCAGTGCCACAGCACCGTTCGCAACATTGTGTTGCCACTCCGCGGATACGATGCCAACCACACTGTTTGCGTACTGCGCATGCTATGAGCCCTCATTGCGAATATAAGGATCCTGCAAAGCAAGTTCATCCCGGCAAGACCAGAGTTGAATTGCGATTCCGTTACATTTTGATGAAAGGTGACGCCGCGTCACGGCGCGCCGCGCGCACTCATTGACCTCGAGCGCCCCAGTGGCATCCTTGATTAACTTTGTACCTCGCACGGACACCCGGATCGTCTGCACTTCCCTCGCCGGCGGCTCTCCCGGGCGAGTTCAAGTCCACCTCTGCGGTACTCGCTCGGCCATGACACTGCCGCGGACGTTGTGGTTGCTCTGGTTTCAGGGTTGGCAGGGCGCGCCAGCAATCGTGCGAGCCTGCCGACGAAGCTGGGAGCTCCACAACCCCGGGTGGACGGTGCGCGCCCTGTGTGCCGCCGATCTGCCGGCGCTGCTCGCTATGGAGGAGCTCGCTCCGCGGCTTGCCGGCAAGCACATCGAGCCGGAGGCGCTGAGCGATATCGTGCGCATCGCCCTGCTCGCTCGCTATGGAGGCGTATGGGCGGACGCCACGGTGCTGTGCGTGAGGCCACTCGAGGAGTGGCTGCCCGCTTGCCTCGGCAGCGGTTTTTTTGGCTTCGCCCGACCAAAACCCGACCGTCTCATCGCCAGCTGGTTTCTCGCCTCTGCGACCAGCCACCCGCTCGCGCTCGCGTGGTATCGGAGCACGCTCGATTATTGGGAGCGGCACACGGTGCGCCACGATTACTTCTGGTTCCATTTCTTGTTCAACGAGCTCTGCGCGTGTGACGAATCGTTGCGCGAGAGATGGGTGCGCAGCGCGCAGGTCAGCGCGGACCTACCGCACCACTACGTTCCCTACAACAAGCTCTTTGCGCCGCTGTGCGCCGAGGATCATTTGATCCTGGCCGGCGCGAAGACACCCGTACTCAAACTCACCCACAAGCTCGCGGGTACGACGATCCCGGCCGGTTCGGTCCTGGACTATATTCTCGGACGCTTCGCACCGGTGAACGAAGCCGAGAGCCAGGTACCGGCCGGGAGTTCGCTGGCAACCCGCCGCCGCCCGTGAACAGCGGCACGCGGGCCGACTGCGGCAGCGCTGGGAACTGCTGCGTCGCAGCAAAGTGGTCTGCTGTCATCGCAGGGAAAGCCGGCTGTCACATTCCGATTCCAGACTGCGAGCTCGCACCCGTTGCCGAAATGGACTGGCCACGGGGCGTATGGAGGGGAGCCAATTGAAAGTCTTCGGGGCAGGAGGGCGGCTGCCGCTCGTGCTGGGGGCCGTGGTGCTGAGCCTGAGTGCGTATCCGCAACGGGTCGACGCCAGCACGATCACACTGAACGGCTCGGGTACGATGTCCTACTCGTACCAGTTCCTCTGGAGTGATCCCGCGACACCCACGGTGAGTAACGACTACGACCTCGCCGTGCAGGGACAATACACGTTCCTCGATCAGTTCCTCTCGCAGCAACCCAACAGCCCGAACCTCGCCTCATCGTCCATCGGACCCTACGATTTCCAGGACAGCTACCGCTTCACCATCGGCAGCGCGGCGGCGGGCGACACCATGGTGGCCTCCCTCGGTGCAGGTAACACTTTCAACATCAGCAACCTGCAATTCAGGCTGTACATGGTGCCAACCTCGACCACGGCACCGATCGTCGGCGGAATCCCAGCTGGAAGCACTCTGATCACGCCGTGGCAGGGTCCGGCCTCCGGCTCGAATCAGGTAACGGTCGAGTTCTCCGATATCCAGGCGGGCACCTATATTCTCGATGTGGCCGGTATTGCCAACGGAAGCTCCGGCGGTACGTACGTCGGTCAGGTGAACCTCGTGCCGCTGCCTGCGCCTCTGTTGCTGCTCCTCTCCGGTATGGGCGGATTCGCCGCTTTTGCACGTCGCCGCGCAGCCGCCGCGGCTTAAAGCACCGGAACCACGCTGCACGGCGCGCCGCTACGCGCGCCGCCTCGAGCGCGACCTCGGGTATGGGTTCTGTTAAATCGCGACACCCCGGCCATCCCCGTTCGCGGGTACTTTCAGGCAAACTGCCGCGTTACCACCCCTCGGGGTCAAAGGGATTCGGAGCAGGGGAAGCCATGTGCGGAATCGTCGGAGCCGTAGCCGAGCGCAACGTCGTACCCATCCTGATGGAGGGGCTGCGGCGCCTGGAGTATCGCGGTTACGACTCGGCGGGCATCGCCGTCCTCAATGGCACGAAGCACCTCACCCGGCTGCGTACGGTCGGCAAGGTGCGCATGCTCGATGAAGCGCTGGAGCACAACCCGACCGACGGCAGGATCGGCATAGCCCACACTCGCTGGGCGACGCATGGCATGCCGAGCGAGCGCAACGCTCATCCGCACATCTCGCGCGACGGCATCGCCATCGTGCACAACGGCATCATCGAGAACCACGAAGAGCTGCGTGCCGACCTGGTGCGCCTTGGCTATCAGTTCTCATCGGAAACTGATACCGAGGTCATCGCACACCGCGTGCACCTGCACCTGCAGACGCTCCGTGACCTCTTCAAGGCCGTGCGCGCCACGGTGGCCGAGCTCGAGGGGGCTTATGCGCTCGTCGTCGTGAGCGAGCACGACCCCGAGCGGCTCATCCTCGCCCGCGAAGGATGCCCGGTGGTCATCGGCATCGGCGTGGATGAGAACTTCGTGGCATCGGACGTGGCGGCGCTGCTGCCGGTGACGCGGCGCTTCATCTTCCTCGAGGAGGGCGATGTCGCCGAAGTGCGCCGCAAGTCGGTGCGCATCATCGATCGCAACGGCACGCACGTCGAGCGGCCGGTGCGCGAGAGCGAGCTGTCGGCGAACGCCGCCGAGCGCGGACCCTATCAGCATTTCATGTTGAAGGAGATCCACGAGCAGCCGCGTGCCATCGCCGACACGCTGCAGGAGCGGGTCGCCAACGGACGCCTGCTCGAAGCGGCTTTCGGGCCTGCGGCCACCGAGGTGCTGCAGCGTACCCAGAACGTGCACATCGTCGCCTGCGGGACGAGCTACCACGCCGCGTGCGTCGCCCGCTATTTCATCGAGCAGATCTCCAAGGTTCCCTGTGCGGTGGACATCGCGAGCGAGTACCGCTACCGCAAGCCGCTCGTGCCGCCGAGCACGCTGTTCGTGACCATCTCGCAATCGGGGGAGACCGCAGACACTCTCGCGGCGCTGCGCCTGGCACGCGAATCGGGCTATCTGTCCTCACTCGCCATCTGCAACGTGCCGGAGAGCTCGCTGGTGCGCGAGTCCGAGCTCGTGATGCTGACGCGCGCCGGACCGGAGATCGGTGTCGCGTCAACGAAGGCATTCACGACGCAACTCACAGCGCTCGGCATGCTGGTCGTCGCGCTGGCCCGACATCAAGGCGTCGATGCCGAGCGCGAGCGTGCCCTCGTTGGACGACTCATCGAGCTACCTGGCCTCGTCGAGCGAACTCTGGAGCTCGATCCCATCATTCTCCGTCTCGCCGAGCGTTTCGCCGACAAGCGCCATGCGCTCTTCCTTGGCCGCGGCGCGCTCTATCCCATCGCGCTGGAGGGTGCGCTCAAGCTGAAAGAGATCTCCTATATCCACGCCGAAGGCTACCCGGCGGGGGAACTCAAGCACGGTCCGCTCGCGCTGGTCGACGCCGACATGCCGGTCGTGGCTGTCGCGCCTAACAACGATCTGCTGGAGAAGCTCAAATCGAACCTCATGGAGGTTCGCGCACGCGGCGGCGAGCTCTTCGTGTTCGCCGATCCCGACTCGGGCATCAGCGCCAGCGATGGAGTCACGGTGATCGAGATGCCGCGACAGGTCACGTACGTGCAGGCGCCGGTGGTCTACAGCGTACCGCTGCAGCTGCTCGCTTATCACGCGGCGATCTTGAAGGGGACGGACGTCGACCAGCCCCGCAACCTCGCGAAAAGTGTAACGGTGGAGTAGGGCCACCGCGGGACGCTGATCAGTCCGGCGCAGTGGCAAGCTCGAACAGATCCGTCCTGACCTGCGTCAGCACGCCGTCCCACTGCCTCGAGCTGTCCTGACGGTAGAGCCGAGCCGTCGGGTACCAGGGCGTGTCGCTGCGCGCGAGCAGCCAGCGCCAGCAGCCATCGAAGCGGTTGACGATCCACACCGGCTTGCCGAGCGCGCCAGCGAGGTGAGCGGTTGACGTATCTACACTGATCACGAGGTCGAGGTTCTCGACGAGTGCGGCGGTATCGGCGAAGTCCCTGATAAGAGCTGTGAAGTCGTGAATATCGGGACCGGGCCATCTCCTGGCGACCGCGTCCGCCAGTTCCTGCTCCGCCGCTGCGCCTTTCTGCAGGGTATAGAACTCTATCTGCGGATGCCTGAGGCCTGCTAACTGCTCGAGCGGAATGTTACGTCGACGGTTCGCGGCCTCGAGCTCCGGCTGGTCCGGCCTGAAGCCACCTGCCCACACGAGCCCCACGCGGAGCCGCCTTTGTTTGGGTCCGAGCCGTTGGCGCCAGAGGTCGACGCGACTCGGCTCGGCACGCAGATAGGGCGTGCGGCCGGGAATCGATCCGAGGGTCGTTCCAAGCGCCGAGGGCACGCTGAGCAGCGAGCACCACCAGTCGAAATGCGGAAGCGGCTCGTCGCTGCTGACCACTCGTGCTACGCCCTCGACTCCCGTGAGCAGGCCTCGCAGCGAAGAAGGCACTTCCAGCAGCACGTGGACACCCGCGCGTGCCACAAGCGTTGCATAGCGACAGAATTGGATGGTATCGCCGAGCCCCTGTTCGGCATACAGGAGCAGCGTGCTCCCGGGCAGCAGCTTCTGCCCGGTCCACTCCCGCCCTGCAAGTTGCCGCTTGCCCAGCGGTCGCGGCAATCGCTTGCGCCACTCGAACAGACCGAAGCCCTCGCGCAGGCGGCCCAGCCGCAGCAAGCACAGGCCGGCGTTCCAGTGTACCTCCGCATACCTCGGATCCAGCGCCATGCCCCGCTCGTAGTCCGCAAGTGCTTCTTCGTGCCGGCCGAGCCGCACGAGCGCCGAGGCACGTGCGTTGAACGCAACGGCGTTCGTCGGATGCGCCATCACAGCACGCTGGCAGTCTGCGAGTGCCTCGTCAAAGCGGCCCAGCATACCCAGCGCTGCCGCACGGTTGACGTACGCGAACAGGTCTCGCGGATCGGCACTCAGCGCACGATCGAGGCTCGCCAGCGCGGCCGCTGGCTGTCCGGATTCCAGCAGCAGCGCGCCGCGCCTCGCATGGGCCGCAGCATAGTTGGGATTGATGGCGATGGCGCGATCGTAGCTCCGCAGCGCCTCGTCAAGCTCCCTGCGCTTGTGCAGCACGCTGCCGCGATTGCTGTGCGCGCGGGCCAGCTGCGGTTGCAGCGCTATCGCGGCGTCCAGGCTCTCCAGGGCCTCCCGATCGGACCCCGCATGCTCGAGCACGGCGCCCAGATTGCAATAGGCGTCGGCGAACGCAGGCTCGAGTGCGATCGCGGCACGGAACCGCTGCATCGCCTCTTCTGGGCGCCCAACGGCGTGCAGGGCGAGACCGACATCGTTCTGGAGCTGCGGGTTGCCGGGCTGCTGTACTGCTGCGCGCTCGAAATACTCCAGTGCTCTCGCGCATTGCCCCCGCTCGAATAGCAGCGCACCGAGCAGGTGCGCGGCTTCGGAATTGGCCGGCTCCCGCGCGAGGAGCTCCCGGCAGGCCTGTTCTACTTCTTCGCGACGGCCAGCCTGGTACAGCGTCGCGAGCTGTGCGCCCAACATAAATCAGACTCAGGTTAGTGTGGAGGTATTACACAAGAATTACGCCGGCCACCGGCCGGCTAGCACCAGAGCGCGCCGGCGACCTCTGCGATCACCTCGGCCCAGTCCTCTCCGCGCCGCTGCCGAAACAGCCGCATGACTCCCGGCCGAGGGACCCGGCGACGTGCGCCAGGGCCGTGTCGACGCAGATAACGGGCGCCCGCCGAGAAGCTGCCTCCGCCTCCTCGAAACGGCCGAGGTCGTTTAGGAACCCAACGAGCTCCAGGCAGTGCAGCGATGGCCAGCGCCAGATTTCGGTGAGGTAGTATGACGGTTGGATGACAAGAACAACCGCCGCCGACCTCATCGCCGGGCTCTCGATCGCGGGACTGCTGCTGCCGGAAGCGGTGGCCTACTCCGGGCTCGCCGGGCTGCCACCGCAGGCGGGGGTGGTTGCGCTCTTTGCGGGGCTCATCTGTTACGGTCTGATCGGCACCAGCCGCGTCGCCATCGTCAGTGCGACCTCGTCCTCCGCGGCAGTGCTGGCCTCGGCCATCGCCGCGCTCGGCGCTCAGAGCATGGAGGAACGTCTCGCGCTCGACTCGGTGCTCATCGTCGGGTCGGGGCTCGCGTTCCTGTTGTGTGCGGCATTCCGGCTCGGGGTCATGACCAATGTGATCGCGCGGCCGGTGCTGCGCGGCTACACGTTCGGACTCGCGCTCGTGATCGCCGTGAAGCAGTGGCCGCACCTCGCCAACGTGCCGGTGCACAGCAGCAGCTTTTTCCCCTTCATTCTCGAGATCCTGGGCGAGCACCGTGCCTGGCAGCTTCCGAGCCTGGGCTGCGGTCTGCTGGCGCTCGCCGCGCTCTTCCTTTTCGAGAGGCTGCCGCGGTTACCGGGCGCACTGGTGGTCATCGTTGCAGGCATCCTCGCCGCACCGCTGCTCGCGGCGCGCGGTGTGGTGCTGACGGGTCCGATCCAGCTCACACTGTCAATCCCCGCGTTCACGGCGCCGCCGGGGATCCGCGCCCTGCCGCTGGTGGAGTACTCGCTCGCGATCATGTTCATCCTCTACGCCGAGTCGTATGGCTCGATCCGTACCTTCGCGCTGAAGCATGACGAGACGGTGCAGCCCAACCGTGACCTGCTGGCGCTCGGCGTCGCCAACATGCTGGCGGGACTCCTGCAGGGCACACCGGTGGGTGCGGGTTACTCCGCCACCTCCGCCAACGATGCGGCCGGCGCGCGCTCGCGGCTGGCGGGGCTCACCGCCGCGGCGCTGCTGCTGGTGGTGGTGCTCGCGTTCCTCCACTGGATAGAGCGCGTCCCGCAGCCGGTGCTCGCCGCCATCGTCATCCACGCCGTGAGCAAGTCACTGCGCATCGGCATCTTCAGTGATTACTTCCGCTGGCAGCGCGACCGCTTCGTGGCCATCGCGGCGGTCGTCAGCGTGCTGTTGTTCGGGGTTCTCAACGGACTGCTGGTGGCGATCGGCCTCACCATCGCGCTGCTGCTGCGCTCGATGGCACAACCCCGCCTCGCCGTGCTCGGGCGGGTGGGCGAGCACGACTACCTCAATACCGCATCGTTCCCGGCCGCGCTTGCGCTGCCGGACATCATGGTGCTGCGCCTGGAGGAGCCGCTGTTCTTCGCCAATGCAGAGCCGCTGCTCGCGCAGGTGCGGCAACGTGTCAGCTCGAGCCCGGCAACCCGGGTCCTGGTGCTCAGCCTCGATGAATCCCCGGATCTCGACAGCACCTCGCTCGAGGCGCTGGCGGAGCTGTGCGCCTGGCTGGAGCGTCACGGGGTCGAGCTGCGCCTGGCGCGGCTGCACGGGCTGGCACGGGATGCTCTGACGCGCGCCGCGATCCCGCAGGTGCCCGCGACCGCGCTGCATTACGCGAGCGTTGACGACGCCGTGCGCGGCCATAGCGTAACCCCCTGAAGCCGCTTGGGTATTCCCCAAGTTGGAAGTTACATTTCTGTCATGTTGGGGCGCCGCGGTCGGCGCGCCGTGCGCTTCGTGTTACTCTTTGATGTCAGCAGCGGAGCAGACCATGGCAGATGACAAGAGTTCGCCCGAGAAGACCCCGGCGGCCAACGACCCCTACACTCAGACCCATGTCGTGCAGTCCGGCGACACCCTCTCGAAGATCGCCGAGAAGTACTACGGCGATGCCGCGCTTTACACCAAGATTTTCCAGGCGAATCGCGATGTGCTGACCGATCCCAACAAGATCAGGCCGGGCCAGAAGCTGCGCATTCCCTGATTCGTTGCCACACTTGCCAAGAGGATCTCAACAATGAAGAAGATATCGCTTTGGGTACTCGCCGCCTTCGCGGCGCTGGCCGTCGCCGCCTGTCAGAACCAGCGCGCACCCGCGGAACAGGCGGTGGCTGCCGCGGAGTCATCACTCACCAACATTCGTGATGCCGCGAGCCATTACGCTCCGGACCAGCTGCAGGCGGTCGACACGCAGCTCAATAGCGTCAAGGACACCCTGTCCAAGGGCGATTACAAAGGCGTGCTTGCCGCCATGCCGGCGCTGAATACCGCCATCGCCAACCTGCGCGATACGGCCACGGCCAAGCAGCAGGAAGCGGACGCCGCGAATGCGAAGGCGAAGGATGCCTGGGGGCCGCTGAGCACCGATGTGCCGAAGATGGTCGATGCGATCCAGAGCCGGGTCGACATCCTCTCGAAGTCGCATCACCTGCCGAAAGGTGTGACCAAGGATTCGCTCGCGGCGGCGAAGTCCGGCCTCGACAGCATGAAGTCGGC
>Ga0335069_10006508_pt1 | contig 16965 bp, 15 predicted proteins | sample Lox_Sample_11_FD_206714 | JGI IMG/M metagenome (GOLD analysis project Ga0335069, IMG submission 206714) | Soil microbial communities from Loxahatchee National Wildlife Refuge, Florida, United States - Lox_Sample_1.1 | ecosystem: Environmental > Terrestrial > Soil > Wetlands | place: USA...
GGCCCGATTAAGAACGTCCGTGTTGGTTTCTACCGGTAGCCCGCCCTCTGCTGGAGCGAGGAAAGAAGCCGATACCGCAGCAGAATCGTTTACGAAAGTAACACCGGCAGTAATGTCTAGATTATATGAAGTTCCTTGGAGCTGGGCTCGAACCGGAAAATCGAGATAAAAGAAATTGCCAGAGGTCTGCAACTCCATTTGAGCTGCAGTGATAGTGACATCGACGCTGTTGAAGAATGACAAGTTATTCGAGTCAAACTCAGCGGTAAAAGCGGCATACTCCCTGTCCACAGCAACTTGGTAGAGAACCCGGACGGTTGTCGATGCAAAAGCGCCCTGATTACGCGTAACAAAGACGTTAGAAACTAAGTCGTCAACAAGACTGGTATCGAATTGATCTGGGTTAGAGAGGCTAAGAACTCTGTTTACGCTCTGAGCTGTCAGCACCGTCTCCATCGCGGTGATGAAGGGTTGGAGCATAAACTCCTGAGGCTTCACAAAGAGATCGTAAAAAGCGGTGCCTTGCCTTGTCTCTAGAGTCGAGTCGGCTTCCGCAAGGCGCTCCTGGATAAATGAGAGAACTGGTAGGTCTGCCATATTTCGTTATCTCTTCATAATCATACAAGGATTGTGGTGGTCTCGCCAGTTTCGTTCACGATCTTGACCATTGCTGAGACCGCCGCATTTGATAGATCGGCTGCGACGCTGATGACAGTGAGGCTCTTTAACTTCTCAGAAGGGTCGTCGCTTGCGAGCTGTCTGCTAATCACTTCCGTTTCAACTGTCTTAGTGCGCTGCATTAGAAGAAGGCTTGCCTGATCGGCGCTTGTAATATTGGTTTGCCCGATATCCGCACGAACACCAGAGCCTTCGGTGGGAGCAATCACGTCTTGTCCTGGGTTCCTGAGATAGGAAAGCGCCACTACCTGTGCCAACAAGTCGATGCCTGTTAATTTCTTGGGGTTGTTCCCCAAAGTTACTGTGCCCACTCCGGTATTGGGATCAAACTGAATAATTTGGATATCAGGCATTTTGAGATCCTCCGAAAGCAGTTCCAGTGACGTTATTGTAGATTCCACTGAGCTTGTCTACTTTAGATTGCGACGCGGCTTCCGTAGAATCGTACTTGCTTGCGACCTGGATCGCTGACTGGCCATCCTGATTCGTTGCCGCCACCTGGGCATTTTTATCGGCCACAAAAGTATCGGTAGTGTCTGTCGCGCTCCTTGAAGCTTCAACCTGCTTTACTGCGTTCTGAGAAGAAAGGTCGTTATCTACTTTCGACAACTTTGCTTTATCCTGATCGGTAGCGTTCGGATTAGAGTTGAGTTTCCCGATGATGGCCCTGACCCCGGAGAGAGCCGACCCCACATAGGTAGATGTTGTCGCGTTAGATGCAAAAAGATTCGTAACATCTCCTTTCCCGATAAGGTCAGCAACTCGGTCAAATCCCAGTCCTCGGGCAGTGCTAACTAGATCACTAACGATTTTATCGGCTCCGGCAATCAAGTTGTTGGGGGTATTGATAAATGGCGTAAGCGCATTAACGATATCTGAATCCAGGCTATGCGCCGCTGCTAAGAGGTCTAAAAACTTTTTCATCTCTGCAAGAACGTTGCGCGGGTCCTTAGTGGTAGCAAGGACGGTATTTGCATCAAAGAGGATCTGCGCCACCTGGGTTCCAGTGCTGAAGTAGTCTTCTTGGGATTGCGTTACGAGGAGGGTGGCGCTGCCGTAGGTTCTATTACCGTAGCCCTGTAGCAGCGCGACCGCTTGGTTATATCTTCTAACACTTTCTCCGGTGATGTTGAGTTTCTGAGAAGCTGTGCCTGGATTGGTCTTTAGCCACTCGATAATCGCCGCAAGTTTAATTCCCCAAGATGTGGCGTAAGAAGTTACTTTTGTGGAATAGAGCGGGTCCCCCTTGACTGCGGGCGTGGGGAAAAGAAGGGGCTTCATGCTAGCCAAAAGAGAATCAAGCTGAGAGATGCCGGAGTTAATGTGATTAATCGTTGCTTGGTCAATATTTGAATTTCTTTGGTAAGTGGAAATAAACGAAGAAAGTGCCGTTAGGAACAAGGCGATAAGCCCATTGATCTCTTCAGTGAGAAGGGCATATTGAACCATGAGTTTAGCAATCTGAGCGCTAATTCCCACAATTGAAGCTGCCGCAGCTTGAGCGTTTTTTGCTTGCGCGACGCTATTGTTACCGGTTGACAGATTACCCGAACGGATTTGGTTAACCTGTGCCGAATTGTCCGGGAGAATCAAAGTTTCTGCTTGATTGAGAAGCCCCATAGCTTGGTCAAAAAGCGTGTTGTTATAGTAGGGGGTCTTTGTTTTTAAAGCGGCAACGACACTCTTGAGATCGTTATCAGCCGTTGTCATGAGGCTATAGGCTTGAAGAAGCTTCTGAAGGTAAGCGGTAAAATAGGGCTGGCTGTTAAGAATGATACTCACAGCATTGTAGAGAGCTGTTGCCTCCGTATTCAACTGGGTGATGACTTTTTCTTTTTCTTGAATCGTCGAAACAATGAGTCTTGCGTTTCCTCGTGCGAGTTCCATCGCAACTTCAACACTCGCCGTAGACAACAGAGACAGGGTGGTGAAAAAAGCATCCGCTGCTGTTTGAAGGGGCTGGAGTGCCCCAGTAACAGTCTTGATCGCTTGCTTAGCAAGACTTTGGGAGATGGGGCCGACAACACTGTTAATGATGTCAGTTCCAGTAGCGATGATCGGATTATTCCCCAGAAACTCATTGGTGGAAGACTGCAGCGAAGAGATAGTTCCGTTCGAGAGTCTGCCCTGCGGGGTAACCTTGTCTTTATTCTGCGCTGAGGTGATCTGAGAATTTGCCTGAGCTTGGTTCTGCCCAAGAAAATCATTGATAGATGAAACGCCGCTCACTCTTCTCCTCCAGCCTCAGCCTCGCCTTCTGCAATTTCTTGCGGGCTTACGATTTGTCCTTCGTATTGTTTGTATTTCCTAGTGATCGTCTTTAGGGCGCTTCTGATCTTTGGAACAGAGAGTTTAGTTACTTTAGAAATCGCATTGAGATCGGGACCACCGCTTGGCTTTAGCAGCGCCGACCTACCATTAAGTCCTACGGCATGCTCCAGAACTAATTGATGCGCCGGGATCAGCGAATATTGCAAATCCTGAAACGCTTGCTTCGCCCGGTCGCTTTTTACGAGTGAGTGGATTTCAGACTTACCCTCATCCATTAGGTAGTCGGTTCGGATTTCTTTTCTCATGGTCTCAACCATCTTGGGGGACCATTTGAGCTCATCGGAGATTTCTAACGTAGACGGTTCCCTGCCTAACTGTTCGCGAAGAAGACTGAGGGTATTGTTGAAAAGCTGATATTTGGTAGCTCTCGCTTCTGGGATATAGCCAATGTTCTGATACTTAAGATTGAGGCGCTTCCCTTTATTCAGAATCGTTGTATAGGCATGAATATGAAAGGGGGCTAGCTTAGGATTGTGAGTTCGGATCGCATCCAAAAAACTTTGGGTAGCATATGCCCAGTGCGCACTCGGGGGAAGAGGACTTCCGAAAGTATTAGGTCTTGAAGCCTTGTAAATAAGCGGCTTAAAAGATTGGTAAAGAGGGGTAAACGTTTCCTTAGTGGGGTCTTTCTTGAAAGCGTTGAGAAGACGGATATCCTCTTCGCGCTTTTTGGCGATATCCTCCGCTGGGGCACCCAACTTATCCATTGTGAAAGCCTCGAACCTTTCAAGCTGGTCTTTATCCACGGAAACCTCTTTGAGTTCTTAAAAGCGCAATATACTGGTCAATTACTTGCCTTCTTAAAGCCAAGATCTTTTGATCTGGGTACCCAATCCCGTCGAACCTTCCCTTAAAAGCGCCGCTGCTAGTCGACACGAACTTGGCAAACTGATCCGGGATAATCCCCTTGGTACCGGCAGGAACAGCTCCCAAAAAATAGAAAGTCGTTGCTAAGTTTGGAATGGGTCTAGAAATGTAATCTACAACAAACTGATCTTTGGCGTCTGGCTTGTCTGTCAGCTGTTTAAAATGCTCGGTTAGGTAGTAAGCAGCCCCGCGCATTGTTACAAACTGACCATTCCCTTCGTCTTGGCCATCGATATCCGTCGTGGCGTCACAGCCCAGAAGCTGTTGGTAAAAGGCGCTCATGTGATTAAAAATAGTCACTGGCTGTGTGGCTATTTTCTTGCGTGCGGCAAGCTCTGGGGTGGCATTAGTTTTGTCTGATGCCTGAGGCCCCAGCAGCCCTAACTTCACAAGGTAGGACGTTTCGGCGTTAAAGCTCTTTCCGTCGGTCTCTATCGCGCCAAACTTATTTGAATCAAACCAAGGGGGAAGTGGCGGCTCTCCCGTACCTGAAGTAAGCGCATCTACTTCGTCAAAGTCTCGGCAGTAGCCAAATTGAACTGTAGTAGAGGAACCCTGGTTGGTTAGATTATGAACTATCTGTTGAATCTTTCCGATAAAGCTTTGACCGGCGGCGCTGTCATCTACAACAATCCCGTTGAATCCAGGAACCAGAAATGGATGGAACATAAGTTCCGCCTGAGCATTTCTAGCTGCAAATCTTTTCTTGAAAAAAAGATACGATCCAATTGCTTGAGTGAACCCACGAACATTTCCTGCGTTGTTGTGTGAGGCAAGGGTGGTCATGCCTGGCATGAACGTTTCGGTGTCAAAAAAGATCCCCTTAACCGACTCCTCGTTGGTCAAGAAGTCCGACTCTCTTAATGTCGGGGATACGGATACCGCGCCTACAGCATTGTTCTTGGCAGCAGAACCATACTTAGCCCCAGGAACAAGGTTGGCGTAAGACTTGTTGGTTGCCGGGTCTACAAGAAGGCTAGACGGCCCCAGGATGCTGTTATAGCTTGCGTTACTTTCGGTAGCCGTCCCAAACATGTAATCCTTAAAGCTATCTGGGTAGTACTGCATCGGGTAGACTTTCACATCGGTTTCAGTGAACGCCGGAAATCCCGCACGAAAAGCGAAGCGAGTGGGTGTTGTCCTAAAGTCATCGACAAACTCAAATGAACGGACGTAATTGGGGAAGATGACATTGCACTTGGGTGCTGACAATGGATACCCATCGGGTACGAAAAGAAAATTGGCAATTGTATCCCCCAAATTCTTTCCATTTTGGATCGACGGAACAAGCGACGGGAATGGAACGCTAACAAAGTCATGAAAGATGAGCTGCATGACATTGATGAGCATTTCCCTAAGCGACGTCATACCTCCTTGTTTTCCGGTATACGTCAGAAGGAACTCATCCATTGCAAGAGCCTGTAAGAATGTTTTTACCTTCCCGCCAGAAAATACCTGAACACGATCGAGCATCCTTAGGCGTTGGAATGACGTCTGGTAAAAAAGATTAATCGCAGTCAGGGCTTTGAAGACATTTACAACGCCGTCAATAAGGTCGGTGGTTTCCCCATGCAGAGCTTGGGTAAGAATGTTGATCATTACACTGTTGATCGTAGACGCGGTAGTGAGTGTGGTTGCTCCCTCCTGCTTTGCTTCTGTAGAAGGAGCTTGCCCACCCTCAACGACATCTTCCATTTTCCCGACCAGGAAATTGGGATTATAGGAATAAGCCTTAGCCTCATCCCAATAGCCAGAATAATCTACAGCAGTGATTTGAAAAGAACGGGAGTTATCTCTTTTCACCATCGCTCGTCCAATGACTTCTCCCTCAAAAGCGAGATAGAAATTATCGTCGCCAAAATTGAAGTGATCCTGGACGAAAACATGGACCTGCGTTTTAGGTTTAATGAATTTAATAACCTGAAGTGGAACAAGGTCGATTATTGCGCGTATGGGCTCGCCAATGCTGCTAATAATATTAGCGGAGACAAAGGGGACTTCTCTTCCTTCTAGAAAAAGTCTGCATTTCTGACTTGCGCCCTTTGACATATCAGAACGCCGGGCCAGCTACACCGAGATTAGACACCCCAGGTAGAGGCACCTTCTGGCTTACTGGAATCACGGTCTCCGCCTTTCCAACAATATCCACCGCATTAGGTCTGAGCTGCCCGTTGGTTACCTGGAGCGAACGCAGAGCTGCCTGTCCTGGCGCTACCGAGGCTGTGATCTTGCTAATCTGTGCCTGGATCTTAGCCTTCTGAGAATTAATATACGCAGTTGAGGATTCAATTAGACTAGCGATGTCTTCGCTAAAATAGACTTGTTTGTGTTCGATGACGAGGACATCGAAGGAGAAACTGGCACCCTTGTGCAGATTGGCGTCTTCCTGGATCTGAAGATTAATCAAAAATCCGCTAACGAGTCTGCCATCATAAGAAATGAAAGCTTGCGCTCCTAGCTGTACCGATGAGGTTCCGCGAAAGAAGTTCTCGTAGAAGAACATCAGATCGTTGGTCCACTTATAGTTGGGATCATTAAGAAGAGTGCCACGGAAAGAGTAGACGGGGGGCCTCTTTCCAAAGAAGAAGGCATAGTAATCTGTGAACGTCTCAACAACTTGTAATTTTTCCGTTTGAGCCTCAACAACAGACTGCAAGAAAAATTGAGAATAGGCGTTGAGAATATTCCCCTGCGGGCTGGAATTCGGGTTTACGTCGGCAGGAATATTGGTTGATAAGAAAATGGAGGCAATCGGCTCGCTTCCCGGGGCTTCCGCTTTATCTGGATCAAGTTCTCCTAGCGTTCGAGGATTGGTTAGATCGTCGTCGGTCAGGGAAGCCGTGCCCCCGCTTCCGTATCGGTAAGAATCTGGGAAAACAGTCACGTCGCTAAGCAGTGACGTAGATGGGGGCGTGGTTCCTGGTTGGCTCGTGTTTTGGAACACCTCCGTCTGGGCCAGTGTGCCGCCGCCCGGATTAAGCATTTTCTGAATAGTATCTGGATTCGCGGGCACAGATGTGGAAGCGCCAATCGGACCTACGTTCAAGCTCGAAACAGCAGAGGACCCCGTGAGCTTCCCGCTTAAAAGTGAAAAAGTGCCCGTACTAGTGGAGTTAGTATTAAGAAGACTTAATGGGTTTTGATCAGAACTAAAAAGACTTAGCGCCATTAGAAGCCCCCAATTGTGTTGTTATCTAGGTTAAGCGGGGGTCGGTTGGTTGCTAAAGTCGGGTCTGCGGTCTGAATCGCGTTGATCAGTTGGAGCTTAATGCACTGAGCTCTTACGGTAGAGTGGACAAAATCGTCAATATCAAAGTTATCCACCACTGAGTTAATGACCGAGACGGGTCCGATACCGGTATCGACTAAGCTTGTGGTGGTTGTGACGATGTTTGCCATAATTTCTCCCGTGATTCCCTCATCTTCTGAAGTTACGGTTTTTCTTTATTTTAGCATAAGCTTAGCGGCGTGGCATGTTGTCCTTTACATACTTCTGAAGCTCGGCGATGAGTTTCATAGTTTCAAGGGTTTGATTTGCCATCTCTACCATAGTTTTACCTTGTTCCGGGGAGGCTGCGCCCGCCGCGCCACCCGAAATTCCCAGCGCACCTGTGATCTTGTCAGCAATAGACCCAAATATACCCTTATTTCTGCCGTCTTCCGTAACCGCGTTATCCAAATCGATCCGATCTAAGTGTTTAGTAACGTCGGCGCGTTGGCTATCTTTCAAAATGTTTCTAGTTTGAACGTCAAGCTTTTCTGCTTCGTCTCTAGAGATTCCAGCCTCTTCCAACTGACTCCGCATGAGGAGGCGGTTGTCTCCTGTTGTGGCAATCATCTTAGCTGCCACTAGCTGTTGAGCCGGAGTCATCATGTTGAAAGCCGTGGTGATCTTATCTCCGCCTGCCGCACGAAGAACTTGTTCCGCAGCCCTCAACTCTTCCATGCCTTCTCTGGAGCCAGCAGAAACGCCCCCGATACGCGCACCGGCAATCCCCCTTGCGCTGGCACGTTCTTGTTCTACCGCCTCTTCGAACCCTTTTTCTTTAGCTATACGAGTAACAAGCGCTCTCTGGAATCCGACATCTGCAGCATCGCCTAGTTTCTCCCCGAAAAGGGCGCGACCAATATCTTGGAATCCGGCTTTCTTCCCGGACTCCTTCTCCATATCTCGAATTCGCTCAAGAGCGACTTTCTGCTCGTCTGTAAGTTTGGTCCCTGCCGCCTTCTCAATATCCGTGGCGCTTGGCATGGAGGCGTCTTGCTGTTTTCTTGCCTCATCGAGTTGTTTTACAGGGATAGCAACGATAGCTCCGCCAGCCCCGCTCGCGCTTTTAGTGAGAATCTCCATCTGCTGGCCGGTAGCAGCATTAAACTTCTTTACGTCGTCAACGGTTTTAAACCGCATCGCAGTCATGCCTTGGTACGTCAGGGTATCCATAACCTGCCCTGTCGGACCTATGACCTGCTGACCGCTTAATCCAGACTTAACGAATTGGGACGCTAGGTCCTCACCTGATTGCCCACCGCCAGGAATAACCCAGCGCTGAATAAGATTCCCGGAAGCATCAAGAACGCCCATATTGGTGCCACGGGTCGCCTCGTCCATTCCCCCACGGGACTGGATCATAGCCCGACCGCGCTCGATCGAGGCGCGATCCGCACCAATGGGAGTAATTAGGCTTGCTCCCATCATCGTTTGCCCGAGGCGCTCGACATCTATACCCACTTGAGTACTAATCCCGGTAAATAACCTCTGGATTGGTTGGGCAACTGTCCTGCCCCACCAGTTGGTTATTGCTTTGATGGGGTTAAAATTATTTCTGATGTCTTCCATAGCAGCTTGTTGGGCCATCGAAGCCATAGCCCCTTCTTGCTGCTCTCTGAGTTGAGTCGGATCTGTGTGGAGGAGTCCTAGATTTGCACGGATCGCGGCAATAGGAACCCCGCGCCTCTTTTCCATGTTAATAAACTGATTTTCAAGAGCTTGCTGATATTCCGGGGTGCCCTGCCTTCCGCCCATGAAAGCATCCGTGACGGTCTTGGCTTGCATGAGATCAACTTGCATGCCGAACATCTGGAGCTGCATGGGGCTCATCTTGCTGACAATTTCTTCTTGTCTTGCTTGGAAGTTCAAAATATCCATTGGAGTTCTGGCTGCTGCGCGACCCAAGACTCCGAAAGTTCCTCCTCTAAAATCAAGATTTAGTCCGCCGGTCGATGGGTCGAACATCCCCAGCATTGCCCCACGACCCACAGCGCTCTGAGTTGCAGCAAGTGCGCTTGCAGTAAGTTGCTGAGCAAGTGCATTTTCACCGCCAGCTTGCCCGACGGTTTCTCGGTTGATCGTACCCATGTTAAGCATCTGCCTAACAAGGGCTACGTTCTGCATATTTGTCTCCATGCCGAGCTGCATGCTTACGCCAGTTCCCCTAAAGATTTCGGCTCCAGCTTGACCAAGAGCGAGCATCTCCATCCCCGTTCGACCGGCCATCCTGCCCATGGTTTCTGCGCCAAGAGTGAGTCTAGTCATCTGGCTCGGATCAGTCACCCCGATATCTCTAAATCCTCTCATGACCTCCATGCCTTCAGAGATGCTTGTGTGGAGCGTAGATGTGATCGTCTTCATTGTTTCAACAAGGCCACTAAACTTTCTCTTAAAGTCCTCAACGTCTCGTGTTCCCGAGAACATATCGAGCTGCATGCCTGTCTCTAGAATCTCCCGCATTTCCGGCATGCCAAATCGAAGATCTCTTAATTCCTGGGACTGAACAAAATCAGCAACGCGTGCGCGAGCAGCACGGCTGAAACCACGGCCAGTGAGCGGATCAACATCCTGGCCCCCTGTGATAAATCTAAAGGAGCCTGCCTCAAGCTGGGTTTGAACAGCTCTATTCTGAGCCATCATTTCACCGGCAGAAGCCATGATTGCTGAAACAGGAAGTGTTGCTAAGGAGCTAACTCCCAATACACCCAAGGCACCCATTCCCATAACTTCGGCAGCCGCAGCACCAATCCCTCCCGCAGCAAAGCTTGCTGCGGTCCCTGCTGTTACAAGTCCGGCGGTGGATGCAACATCCCCCACTCGTGTCGCAAAGGCTCTTGTCGATAAGGCTGTATACTCGCCCACTGACATATTAGGAGGAACGACATTAGGTTGCGGACTAAAGGGGTGCCTAATAAAGTTCATGGCGCTCTGAACACCGAGGCCAGGAAGTCCCATCGCTCCTGCGAAGGCTTGTCCGGTTGTTTGCTGCAGAGCAACCATTCCAAAATGAGGCTGCATTGCAATTGCGGGAGGTGTGTAAGTGATGGGTCTGATTTGAGCTCCGAAATCGGCAAGACCGCTCATCATCCCGCCCGTATAGCCGCCCTGCATAGGAGCCATCATTGCTCCCATCGCAGCCATAGGAGGCATCATCCCGGTAAAGCCGCCCATGCCCATACCCATGCCAGCGCCCATGCCAGCAAAAGCAGAACCGCCCATCGTCATGTCGAGAGACGCTCTTAATTGAGAGAGCTTGGCTTGGAAATCGGTGTCGTCGACATTAACGCGATACGTGATATTTTGGTCAAAAGCCATGGTGTTAGTTTAACATAAGGATTCAGCCAGCTTAACGCCTCTTTCGATCTTTCTTTCCGTAATCCAGCCTCTTGACCTTGAGAGGACCTTTTGCAAGCTCTTGCTCCATGATTTCCTTGGTTCTTCTCGCTTTCTTCTCGGTCTCTTGCTTGAGTTCCGGAAAGAGAAGATCTCTTACGGTCTTAAGGTGCTCAACTGACTTAGAGAAGTTGGCTTCCCCATTAATGAAGGCACCGGCTACTGCCTGAAGGGCAGAGACTAAAGTAACCAACTGAAAGTAGACCACTTGGTTTTTTTCGCTTAGGCGATTTTCGAGAAGCTGAAGCTCAAGTGGGTTGACTGCTTGGTGATCAATCCCAGCTAGGCGAAAATCCAGGAGATTTTTTGTCTCAGGATCGTCTGCTACTTTTTGAAGAGTTTTTTTTCCCGCAGAGAGTAGCGAATGAGGAGGTTAAAGCCATCCCACGCTTCTGCAATCAGAGCAACAATGCCGCCTGCCAAGTTCTTAATGTTTTTATAACGCTCGTCCGGAGTCTTACCCAAACTACGCCCGTCGGCATTGAGGAGCACGTAGGAAAGGGTCAGTAGAGATTCCTCATTCTCAAGACCACGCGCCGTAAACTTTCCTTTTTCGCGATAAAGAGCCATTTTCTCGTCAATCTCGGCCAGATCCGCCGGAGTGTGCGATTGGAAGGTAACTCGAAAATCCTTGAACTTATCTGAGTCCTTGTCTTCATGAAAGGCGGCAATGAAGATCCCCTCCTTAACGAGCCTTCCCTTAAAAATATAATCCTGAATGTCTTTGGAGGTGATCTTTACATCAAGCTGCTCTTCCCAGAAATGAACCGTCTTAAGGAGCTTTTCCTTATCGTCGTCCTCTATGGCTGCGGGCTTTGCTGTAGCCTTGGGCTCGTCGCCAGTTTTGAACTCCACCGGCTTTTCGGGTTCTGGTTGGGATGTTGGGGATTCTTCTTTGGGAGCTGCCTTCGGGCGATGTTGCTCTTCCATCTGCCGTTTGATGTGGTCTGGGATACCGAATGAACCGTGTGGGCGGCTAGCTTCCATGGTGTCTCCTTGAAGAACCTACCCAAAGAATAGTCGTTCGGTTAGAGTAAAGCAAGGAGGAAAAAATGTCCGGCCACATTAAAAGCATCTTTATTTGTCCTAGGTGTGAGGAGGGCATCACTTCCATCGAAACCACAGTCAATTGTCCAAACTGTGGACTCCCCCTGGGGAAGCAGCCGGTGGACGCCTACGCTCTTCCGTATACCTTGCATGAACAACATCTCAAATATCTAAACGCAGAGCGCCTTATCCATACCCTATCCAGCATGCCCATTGAGAAGGCGAATAACATCGCTAACGACGCTCTCCTGGTGATCGAGAACATCGCAGGAAAAATGACTCGCATAGAAGATATAAGAATCCTGGTAGGCTTGTGTATCCGCATTGGAAAGGTTGCCGAAGCATACGAGAAGTTTTTAGAAGCAGGCGGAAAGCATCACCCTACTCACCACATCAAACAACAGCAGGATCAGGAGACTCAAAATGAACCCAAGGATCGAATGGTCGAAATCCCTCCCCCCGCCCCTTCCGGCGATGGTCGAAGAGGTTCGTAGACTGGGTATTCAATGCGGTATTAATCTGCCCTCGGACGACATCGCGTTCATGTCACAAATCATCATGGGCTATCTGGCCAAGCGCCCAGACGGGCGTCGCTATCTTTTCAAGCTTTTCAAATACGGAGGATTTAAAACCGAGCAGGCTTCCTATCTGAAGACTTACTATAAAGAAGGCTACTTCGGAATGGAGGACCACAAGCTTCCCTACAATAAGCTTGAAGAACTCAAGCTCTACCTTTACGACAACCAGACCGTTGTTCCCTTCGATATGATCGAAATCATGGATCGCCCAGACCAAGTAGCATGTGACGATTGCGGAGTTCTGGTCCCGTCTGTCTACTGCGCAGCTACGGTCAATGAGTGGAGTAACGGAAAGGAACATCTTGTCACCCTCTGCAATCACTGCCGAGTCAGTAAAGATGACCCTAAGATCAAAGATACTGCTCGCCGGGCTACCTGCGAAGATTGCCAGGTGAGGGGATGCCACAATTGGAAGGAGTATCACAGGAGAGAGCTGCTGGGTGAGGCGGCAGAGAAAAAACCAGCTAATCCGTTTGAAAAACAGGTGGCGACCCTAGAACGGAGACAGCCCGCCACGCAAGAAAGATACAGTAGCTTATGAAGAAAAAGAAAACGACCGTCTACCTAGTGATTTACTCCCACCGCTTCGGGGACGATTACAACGTCTTCACTACCAAGAAGAAAGCGGAAAAAGCCATCGAAGAACTCAAAGCTTCCGATATGTACGAACCTGATCGAGAAGAGTTTATCTCGATGGAGAAGTTGGAGCTAAGATGATGATTGTCTATCTGGATATGGATGGCGTCCTTGCGGATTTCGACGCCGGGATTGGCCACCCATACGTCTATAAAAGCGATCCTCCGGAAATGCTCAAGAAGGGGTTTTTCAGGAACTTGCCAGTAGTTCCAGGAGCCAAGGAGGCTGTTGCCCGGTTGCTGGCAAACCCGAACGTCGCTCTTTTTGTGGCCACAAAACCCACGACAAAGAACTTAAACTGCACTCTCGAAAAATACGAGTGGATCGACGAACATTTCCCAGAGCTTTTGAAAAGAATGTTCATGGTCTGCGACAAGGGACTTCTCATCGGAGACCTCCTGGTTGATGACGATTTTGAGGAGTGGGGTCTAAAGTTTTCGGGCCAATTCATTCACTTTGATAGGAAAGCACCCCTCTCTTCGTGGGAAGACGCTGTCAATGAGATTGAGGGATGGGCTATTGCTCCGGAGGTTTAAATGAATCAAATCGCCTTTGAGTTTGGAAAGATCATCTTAACTCTGGGCGATCCCAGAGACTGGGAGCCAGCCAAGCGCATCACAGGTAAGGTCCATGATGTGGCCCCCGGAGTTTTTGAAATGGCCTTAAGCACCCAGAATATGCAGCGAATTGTTGCACTATTCCAGGGTGACAGAAAACCAGTGGTAACCCGGGGACATCGCTTTCTAAACGACCTCAAAGCCAGGCTTAGTAATTATAAGGAGGCAAAAAACAATGTCGAAAAGGTTCTCGAAAAAGAAAGATTTCCCGTCCCGCCCAACGGGAAGTTCATCCCGTACGCGCACCAAACAAAGATCATCGGGACGGTCCTCGCAAACTCCTTCAGTCCTGAATTTGCCGACTGTGGGCTCGGTAAGACTGGTGCTCTCGGAAGATCAATCGAGCTGGTTATTGATAGCGGAGGTGTTCGAAAAGGGGCAATCCTCGTCTCCGCTCCTCTTTCTATCCTACATACCAGCTGGCAAGATGACCTTCTACGGTTCACGTCCCTCCGATCGGCACTTCTCTGGACGCCCCTTTCCAACAAAGCAGTTTTGGGCGAGGAGAAAAAACTGCTTGCCTCTTATCCTCCCAAGCAAGGTTGTGTCGTTGCCTCAAAAACCAAAACGGGCACTCTTTATTCTCGGGGGTTTGGGGAAATCAAAGAAGAAATCAACACGCTCGATGGCCCAGGGTGGGTAAAGTATCGCGCTACATGGAAAGTGGGACTTGACATCAATGGAGTGGAATATCCGTATGGAGACGTCATCGGACGGACAGTCTCCACCGAAAGGACTAGGGAGAACTACGTTCGAGATCAACTCGCCAGAAATGATGTTGATGTTTTTCTTATTAACCACGATGGGGTTCGTATTTACGAGAAGGTCTTAAGAGACCATAACTTTGAGTGGGTGATTGTGGATGAGTCCACCAAGATCAAGTCACCCACATCAAAGGTCTCACGAGCTCATGTCAATATCAGCTGGAAGTGCAAAAGAAGAAATATCCTAAGCGGGACACCAAACCCGAATGGCTTTATCGATCTTTGGCAGCAGTTCTACTTTTTAGACCGTGGACTGACCTTAGAGCCTTGTCTGAAAGATTTTCTGAATGAGTATTTCAAACCCGTCAAAGTTGGATTTATCAAGACACCTGGAGGAGGAAAAGAAGCTATACGTTACGAACTTAAAGGAGAGCGTGAAAAGGAAGCTCTCATATCTCGGGTTCGGTCTGTGGGTATTTACCTTGAGCAGCGGGACTGTATTGATCTTCCGCCGCGCACAGACACCCGACGAGTGGCTTACATGACCCCCGCGCAAGAGCAAGCTTATGACCGGATGGAGCGAGACCTTGTCACTGAGTTAACTAACAGCACGGGGAAAAGTGTCGGAGCTGAGGCGGTCAATGTGTTGTCTAAGATTATGAAACTTAGACAGCTCACAAGCGGGTTCTTGCTAAACAAGGACGAGGTGGTTCACCTCGACGCGAACCCAAAGTGGGAGGTGTTGGATGACTACATCGAAGAGTTGCAGGGGAAAAAGATCGTCATTGCAGCCCAGTTTAGAGAGGAGATTGAAAAGCTTACTGCTCGATATCGAAACTACGGCTCTGCTGCTATCTACGGAGATATCTCAGTACAGAGGAGAGCTGAGATCATCAGATCTTTCCAAGAATCTGGGGACATTCGAGTTGTTATACTCCAACCTGCAGCAGCGGCACACGGAATTACTCTCACTGCAGCAAGCCATCTCGTTTTCGCGAGCCTCGACTATAACTTTGAGTACTATTACCAAACGGCGAAAAGGATCGAGAGGCTTGGGCAAATCCACCCGATCTTCGTCTGTCATTTAGTCGCACGCTACCAAGACGGAAGCGAAACGATTGATGAAGATTTGATGGGTGTCCTTACAAGTAAGAGTGGGGATCGAAACGCATTATTTCAGAACACTCCCGATCAGCTCGGAGAAATCGCGGAGCATCTCACTAGAAAACTCGTTCAGCGAGTGGAGAGTCGACATGGAAGAAGCAAAGCATAAGCCCGGTACTCTAGTGTACCTTAAGCGAAGTCTAATTGATGGTCCGGAAGAACTCCTGACCATCCTTTGGGACATCGAGCCAGACCAAGATGAAGAGGGAATTAAATATCTAACAAGAACAGCTACTCACGCAAAGAAGACAGTTTTCCATTGCGAAATTGTCCCGGTTGGTGAGAATGGGAAGGGGCCTCTTCCTATTCCAAATACTTAAGGGAATAAGATCACTGACACGCTCAGTGAGGGCCTTGCATTATCAACAGCACAACCAGGGAGACTCGGAATGAATCAAGAAGCAGGGTGGAAGCAGAAAGTAGATCTTTTCCGAAAAAGGTTTGGTGCAAGAGAAGATGTCTTCGGCGTTAAACACAAGTACCAAGTCACTGATAATAGCGATCCCGGCAATCCCCAGCTAGTCGAAGTATCCCAATACCACCCACAATGCATGAACCATGGGAATCAGAACATTTGTCTGATTTCCCAGGGGAAGGGTGGCTGCACACTCTGCGACCATAAAAAGTACCAGCCTCTCACTGATGAGTGGATTTGGAAACACATCGATGGGCAAAAGGAGCTGATCCTTTATCTTCTACAGAAAGATGGGATCAAGTTCGGAGCGTGCGATTTTGACCGTGGGGAGTGTTTTGAAGACGCCAAAGCGGTACGGGATTATAGCCTCAAGCTTGGGCTTCCTTGCTACATCGCAAGATCAACCAAGAAGGGTTACCATCTCTATTGGTTTTTTACACAACCGGTACCTGCTCACCACTTCACAAGCCTTGTAGATCACATCTACAAAGAAGTGGGATTCATGGATCGATTCATGGAGAATCCGAGCAATCCGCCTCCTGAGGTTTTCCCCAAGCAGGTGAACTTCAATCCGGATGGCATCGGTAATGGTATTAAAGTCCCCATGATCGAACGGAGGTTTGCCGAAGGATTTAATTGCTGGGTTAACGATGAGTCTGTCCCGATTTCTCCAGAAATTCAGTGGGAATATTTCAGAGACTGTAAGGAGATCACTCCAGAACAGCTTTTAAAGTCCATTGAAGACAACGGAATCACTATCATCCAAGCTCCCGTAGGCAGAAAGAGGACAACAACCCCAACAGGACCTAATGGGGAAACTCTTCCTCAAGAGCCGATTAAGCCTAAGGGAGATTTCTGGCGTGTCATCAATAACTGTCCTGCCCTGAAGCAGTTCTGGGAAAGAGATGCTAACGGCGTGTATCGAGTCCCAAACGATGCGCCAGGAGATCACTTCCACAGGACAGCATCTATCGCTATGGCTGTCTCAACTACCAACGGAGTTGAGGCAGTCCGCTCTAGATGGGGGGACGTAGTAGAAAAGGAAATCCAGTACGCTATCGATACGAATCAACATCCGTGGTCCTGTAAGGCAATGCAGGATCAAGGAATCTGCCGTATCGGCGTGCATCCGGTAAAGAACGATCACTGCATCAAAAAAGTTCCCCCCGGGGAATATATTAACGGGCAGTATCGAGTAAATCCGGATGGACTTCCAGAGTCGGAGTGGAAAGAGCCAAGCCCAATTCGATTTGCGACTGGGTTCATG
>Ga0335069_10006509_pt1 | contig 16965 bp, 14 predicted proteins | sample Lox_Sample_11_FD_206714 | JGI IMG/M metagenome (GOLD analysis project Ga0335069, IMG submission 206714) | Soil microbial communities from Loxahatchee National Wildlife Refuge, Florida, United States - Lox_Sample_1.1 | ecosystem: Environmental > Terrestrial > Soil > Wetlands | place: USA...
TCGTTCATGCAATACGCGGTGTGGCCGTTGGGATGGAAGTGCAGCGTGCGCGGCCCCGAGCCTGGCGCGCCGTGGTGAATGCCTGCGCGCGTCAGCTCGGCCGTCACCGCATTGAACCTGTAGATGTGAATCGAGTCACCGCCCAGGTCGTTGATGTAGGCGAACCGGTTGTTGGGCGAGAACGAAGCAAAGTGCGCATGCGCCGCCTCCTGGCGGTCGGCTTTCGGCCCATGCTCGGTGTAGTGCTCGGTCCAAACCGCCTCGCTCAGATTGCCGTCTTCAATGCGGAAGCTTGCCGCGCTGCCGCCGGTGTAATCCGCCGAGATCAGCACGCGCCCGGTGCGATCCGTCGCCACATGGCATGTGCCCGTGCCCGCCGAGTTGCGCGCTGACAGCGGCTGCAGTTCGCCGCCGCTGACGCGAAAGCTTGCCACTTCGCCTGTCGGCTTGCCCTGGAAAGTGTCCAGCTCCGAGGCTGAGAAGACAAAATCGTGCGCAAGATCCAGCCACGCTACGGTGGATACCTGCGCTGCGACGCCGGCCGGTGTCAGCTTCGCTTCAGTCGGGTCCCAGTCGTACTTGAGGATTCCGTTCGAGGTGTGTGACCCGATGAAGACCCGGGTGCGTCCCGCTGCGGCGGCGAGGCCCGACCTCGATGCAGCGGTCGCGAGGGTTGCGGCAGAAGCGGCGCAGAGAAAATCACGGCGGTTGAGATGTGTCATGGCAGAGCCATTGTCACCGATGCTACCCCGTTCGCGCCAGTTAGTCCGTGGGTGCCCCAGGTCTCGCTTCTGAGACCTGGGAGAGCAGCCTCGAACAGAGAACTAATTGAACCTGAACTCCACGTTTACCGTCGTCTCCACCTCCACCGGCTCGCCGTTCAGCAGATACGGCCTGTAGCGCCACTGCGCGACCGCATCGAGCGCCGCCTGCTGCAGCATCGCCGGGCCGCTCACCACGCGCAGATTCTCTATGGTGCCGCTCTTCGAGATCGTTGCCTGCAACACCACCGTGCCTTCCAGGTGAATCGTCCTCGGGATTGCCGGATACTGCGGCACGATTTTATGGATGAGCAGGCCTTCGGCGAGAACCGATGGAATCCGATTCGGCCCTGCCCGCACGACGTCACTATGCACGGCCGTCCCGCGAAACATGCCCTCAGGACTTCCCTGATCGCCAGAGTCCGGACCAAGACCGATCCATTTGGGGTCTTCGGTCACTTCTGTTCCTGTCGTCTGCTTCCATCCTTTGGGAATTACCGACGGCGCAATGAGGACTCCAGCCGGCATCTCGGTCGGCACAACCGTCGCATGCTCCGGCCGCGCGACCTGCCTGGGCTCTTCCACTGGAACCAGCGGGACTGTCATCAGCCAGGGCATTGCTTTGCTGGACAGCGCTTCAGGATAAAAGAGTGGAATCAGGATCAGCGCCAGCAGGATCGCGGCGTTGAACGCGAAGGTGGCCGCCATCCACCTGCGGCTGCGCGTGCGGAGTCTTCCCGTGGATTCGAATGTGGAATCTTCAAACATGGCCGCCTCCCTCGATTTCACTGCAGAATTCAGCCGCGCCGATCGGGAAGCGGAGAGACCGGGCGCGAGCCAGTGCCCCGCTCCACGCGCGATCAGCGCTGTCGGAGCGGATCCGTTGCCTGCGGCTCTCCGTTCATCCCATTCGGTACCACTGTGCTTGTGTAGACACCGCGTTCTCGCAGATTGTTCCCGCTTCGCGCAACAAATTCGCGCGCTGCGGTACACTCCAGAAGTTCGCCCTCACGGAATCTTTCATGAAGTTGTCGCGTTTCATTCTTTTCGTCGCGCTTGCCGCGTCTTCGGCGCAGCCTCCCGCTCCAGCAGCGCCCAGCGCCGAGGAGACACTCCGCTACATTCACGCCGCATGGGACTCGCTCACGCGCTCGATGACGAATTGCAGCGCGCTCGCTGACACCAAGGTTGCCGGAAGCTCCATCCTCTACCTGCGCGCTGGAATGGTTACTCCACCCGACATTGCGGCGCTCCAGCAAAAGTGCCAGGTAAAAATCCTGCCGCTCCCGCGCCGCATCGCGAAGCTCGGCGATGTGCGCCCGGAAGAACTCGCCACGCCCGGCCTCCTCTATCTACCCCATCCGTACATCGTACCCGGCGGTCGCTTCAACGAGATGTACGGCTGGGACAGTTTTTTTATTCTCCTTGGACTGGAGTCCGATCGCCGGGAAGCTCTCGCGAAAGATATCGTCGATAACTTCCTCTTCGAAGTCGAAAACTACGGCTCTGTTCTGAATGCCAATCGCACTTACTACCTCACGCGTTCGCAGCCGCCGTTCTTGACATCCATGATTCGCGCGGTCTACGAAGATCCAGCCAGCTTTCCGGGAACGCCGGCCGGCCAGACCGAGGCGCAGCAATGGCTCCGCCACGCCTACATAGTTGCCGCAAAGGATTACTCCACATGGACGCGGCCCGAGCATCGCGCCGGTTCCACCGGCCTGGCGCGCTACTTTGATCTCGGTTCCGGCCCCGTGCCCGAGATGGCTGACGCCAGCACCTACTACCCCGACATCATTCGCTCGCTCGTCGAGCATCCGTCTCCTCAAGCCGCCGGCTATCTCGTCAAGGCCTCCGAAAACCCCGGTGCCCCCGAGGCCGTGCGCCTCAAGCAGATCAGCTGTGATCTGCACGCAAGCGCCGTCTGCTTGCACGCCTGGTACGGTGGCTACCGGTTAAGCCGGGATTTCTACGAGGGTGACCGAGCCATGCGCGAGTCCGGCTTCGACACCAGCAATCGCTTCGGCCCGTTCTCCGGATCGACGCATCATTACGCACCCGTCTGCCTCAACAGCCTGCTCTATCGCTACGAGCGCGACATGGCGCACTTCGCGCATGTGCTCGGCCTGCCGCAAGACGCTCAGCGCTGGGATCGCCGCGCCAGCATGCGAGCCGTCGCCATGCATCGTTATCTTTGGCGCGCGAAAGAAGGCGTCTTCGCCGACTACGATTTCGTTCGTGCGAGGCCGTCTACCTATGCCTTCATCACTTCGCTTTATCCGTTGTGGGCCGGAGTCGCCACGCGCGAGGAAGCCGCCAAAGTCGAAGCGCAACTCAATCTCTTCGAACGGACCGGCGGCCTCTCCACCAGCAACACCAACACCGGCCTGCAATGGGATGAGCCGTACGGATGGGCTCCGACGAACTGGATCGCCGTTGCCGGCCTCGACGCCATGGGATTCCACGCCGACGCCGTGCGCATCGCGCAGCATTTCGACGCCACGGTCGACGCAGGCTTCGCCGCTGACGGCACCATCCGCGAGAAATATAACGTCGTCAGCGGAAATGCTCAGGTCTCCGTCAGCGCCGGCTACACGCAAAATGTCATCGGCTTTGGCTGGACGAACGCGGTCTATCTGAAGATGAAGGAGATTGTCGAGCAGAAGGCGCCGTGAATAGGCTTTCAGCAATTAGCCCCCAACGGTTTCGCACGCGGTTCCCTGCGCTTGCCTGGGCACAAACAAGCTGAAAGCTAATGGCTGAGAACGGGTTTTTCCAGCCGCGCTTCCACCGGGTGATTGAACCGGATGAGCGCGACCCACATGCCCATATCGTCGCGCCGCCACTCGAGCGATCCATTCAATTCACTCGCGATCCGGTCCGGCGGCAGATCATGGTGCAGCCCGAAGTAACGTTCCTCGACGGAGCCGCCATCCAGGCTCAGCAGCGGCTTCGGAGGATCGTACTTCGTGGAAAAGACCAGCGCGGCCGAATAAGCCGCCTCCTCCTGCGCTGCGCGATCGATTTGCGGAGCCGAAAAATCGTCGATCTCCACCACGTCCCATGGCTGCTTTACATAGCCCAGCTCCGGTTTCTTCAACTCGTCGCTCATCGGCCACGCGGTCAGCACATTTGCTCCCGGGTAGCGCTTCGTCAGCTCCGCGATCCCTGCCTCATGCATGCGAATCACCCGCGCATAGGCCAGATTGTCCTCCGGCGCGAATCCGTAGGGCGGGTTAACAAAGAGGCCCGCCAGGAATGCCGCAGATGAAACCAGCGCGAGAGCCGGCCAGTAGGGCACGCGGCGGTACATTGCGCAGAGACACAGAAGCAGCACCAGCGGATACATGGGCAGCAGATACCGCGTAAGCAACGCCCCACCCAGCACGCTGAACAAGAGGGCATTCACCACGAGCAATGAATAAATGCGCACCAGAACCAGCGCACCAATAGTTGAACGGTCGTTTCCTTCGCGATCGGGACGCGGAGGAAGCAGCATCGCGGCACAGGCCACCAGGACCGGCACAAAGAGGTTCATGTGCGCGGTGAGGTGCAGAATACGATGGCCGAATGCTGCCACGATCCGCAACGGAGTCAGCGTGGCCTCGACGTTATAACGCAGATATTCGGGATTGCCAAAGACGAATCCCGTTCTTGCGTAGTGATAGCCGTACCAGCCAATCAGGGGCAGAATGCTGCTCGCGAGCCACGCGGCCTCTCGCCAGAGCCGGGATCGCGCCGGCCCGCCGCGCCAGATTCCTTCACCCAGATTCACGGCAGCCAGCGTGAGCGGAATGGCAATCGCAGTCTCTTTCGAAAGCGCGGCCGCAGCAAACCACAGCGCAGCCACGCGGGCATCGCGCGCCCGCTCGGGTAGCGCGTAGACCAATCCCCAAAGCGAGCACGCAGCCGCGAAGATATCGGCATGTGCCAGCGAGCTTTGCGCAAACCAGATGGGATAGATCGCCGTTAATGCCGCCGTCCACACGGCAACCGACGGCACGCCGATCAGGCGCAGCGCCAATCGCCACACTCCCAGCAGCGCCAGTGCCGCGACCATCAGCACCCCCTGCCGCGTCACCTCGGGATAGAAACCCGATGCCTTCCACCACAGCGCGAGATAGATGCTGGGCAACGGCGGATGCGCATTCGTCAGTGTCGAAGCAGGAATCAGTGACCCGGTGCGAAAGAAGTCCCAAGCCGCCGGAATGTAGTAGCCGGCCTCGTCCCAGTAATAAGGAAGCCGGAGCAGAGAAAAATGGCTCGCGTAAAGCACCATGAAGATGACCGGGAAGATCATCCAGATCGGCAGCGGCGCGTCCAGCCGCGGACTCAGAATTCCCTTCAGGCGCAACGTATCGCTCCTCGAAAAACAGCGATCAGCTCTCAGCTCTTACCCCGCGGCTCAGTTCACCGGGCCGCTCGGGAAACTCTGGTTCTTCGGCTCGAGATTGAGCGCGCCGAACGCCTGCTCATACTGAGCAAGATTCTGGCCGAGTATGTTCCACAGCGCTTTTGCCTGTTGAGGACTGAGAAAGACTGCCTGGTTATTTCGTATGATCACCTGCTCGGGGCTATCGCTCGAGGCAAGGCCGAATACGAGCTGAAAATCCCACACGCTCACCCGCACTTGCACGCTGTTGGAGTAGGTTTCGCGGTAGTCGGGGGTTTGCACAAGGCTCACTTGAGGTTGCTGCGGCGCTGGACTCATAGTGGAACCAGATTACGCCATGAAGCAGCTGCCAGCCTCTGGCTCCTGGCTTCTAGCTCATCGCGCCCCAGCGCAACCAATGGAAGCGCCACAAAAGAGCTAGCAACTGGTGGCTAGAGGCTTTGTCGTTAGCATAAGGGCTGGAGGAACTTGCGTTCCTTCTCCCACATGTCACGTGTCACCAGGAGCCGCCGCATGAAGAGCCACACCGAGTACCTCGTCTTTGAAACCCGCAAGCGTCGCGAGATGGTGCATATCACCGACCAAGTGGAGCAGATCGTCCGCCGCAGCGGCGTCAAAGACGGCTTGTGCTTCGTTTCGCCCATGCACATCACGGCAGCGGTCTACGTGAACGATCTCGAAGACGGCCTCATCGAGGACATCGCAAAGTGGCTCGAAGAGCTGGCGCCCGCGCGCCCCGACTACAAGCACCATCGCACCGGCGAAGACAACGGCGACGCGCACCTGAAATCGCTTCTACTCCACCACGAAACCACGCTCCCGGTGACCAACGGAAAACTCGACCTGGGAACCTGGCAGCGCGTCTTCTATGCCGAGTTCGACGGCCAAAGGCGCAAGCGGGTGATCGTGAAGGTGCTGGGAGTTGAATAGCGGCGTCAGTGAGCCGGCAAGTCAGGCCGATCGAGCGCGGAGGCGGTATCTTGGCGAAGCGGCAAATCTGCGCGTAATACATTCCCACTTAGGACCCTCGCCCATCGCTCCGAAGAGCAATGCCAGTCTCTTCGTTCCTTCCTTAAGACTCATCGGTTCCCCACGATTTTGTCTGATTGGCTTGAGGAAAATATAGGGCCACAGCCTCTGGGATACTTGAGGCTGGCTTGCTGACCTGCTGACTCGCTGACTCGCCTATTCATCCGTCACCTTCTGCCATTCGCCGGCAGCCTGTTGCGAACCTGGCACGGCTGAACTGAAGCTCACCCGAGGCATCACCACCAGGTCGACGCGGCGATTCTTGGCGCGGCCCTCCGCCGTGTCGTTGCCCGCCACGGGATGATACTCGGCATACCCGGCCGCCGAAACGCGATCGGGTGCGATCGCCTTGATCTCCAGAAACAGCCGCGCAATCCGCGTGGCGCGCGCCGAAGAAAGTTCCCAGTTGGAATCGAACTCCGCGTTGTGGATCGGCACTTTGTCGGTGTGGCCTTCGACTCGCAAATCGTATGGGGTACCGCCCAACTTGGCGGCGATCTTGCGCAGAGTCGGCAGAGCCTCCGGCTTCGGGTCTGCCGATCCTGAATCGAAGAAACCGGCCTCGCGCAGGCTGATCACCAGGCCGTCGCGGCCCATCTCCAGCGCAATCGCATGAGAAGCGATCTCGGCCGACAGGCTTGCTGTCAGCTCGCTGCGCAGACGCTCCAAGCCCTCCAGGACCTGGGGAGGAGCAAATATCTGTTCTTCAGTTGCGCCGTTCGGCCAGGAGCCCGTTGTCGCGCCTGGCGAACCGCCGCCGTTCGCGCCCGGCTTTAACCCCGTCGTGGGGCGCCCCATGGACTGAAAAGCTCTATGGATCGCCTCGGAAACCTGCATCTGTTTCTTCTCATCGGCCCGTGCGAAGGCATAGAGAACCACGAAGAAAGCAAACATCAGGGTGATGAAATCAGCATAGGAAACCAGCCAGCGGTCGTGGGTCACGCGGCTGCGCGGCACCCGCGCATTCATGCGGCACGCTCCCTCTGCTCCCGGGCCCGGTCCTCCAGGAACCCCGTCAGCTTGATCTCCAGCATGCGCGGGTTCATGCCTTCGAGAATCGAGATAACGCCATCGAGGATCATCTCGCGGCGGCGGTGCCCGGTGCGGATGCGGAGACGCATCTTGCCGGCGATGGGCAGGAAAAAGAGATTGGCAATCCCCACGCCGTAAATCGTCGCCACAAAAGCGACCGCAATGCCGCGCCCCACCGCCTGAATGTCATCGAGATGCTGCATCACCTGGATCAGACCGAGCACTGCCCCGAGGATGCCGATGGTCGGCGAGAATCCTCCGGCAGATTCAAACACAGCGGGCAGGCGTTCCTCGTCTTCCGTGGCCGAGTTCAGGTTCACCAGCATGATCTTGCGCAGGTCCACAGGCTCAGTGCCGTCCACCGCCAGCATCAGCGTCTGCTTCAGAAAGGGATCCTGGATTTGTTTGAGATCCTCATCGAGCGACACGACGCCCTTGCGGCGCGCCTTGTTGGCGAAGCCGACCAGCTCTGCGATCAATTGCGCGTCCTGCTTGCGCGGCGCTGCGAAGATGTTCCCAAGACTGCGAAACGCAGCCAGAACCGTGGTCAGGGGAAATTGCAAAAGCACGGCTCCCATCGTGCCGCCAAAGACGATCAAAGCCGCGGTCGGCTGCAGAATCTGTGCTACGCTTCCGCCCTCGATGAGCAGGCCGGCGATGATTCCGGCCATAGCCAGAAGTGCCCCGCCGATACTCGCCTTTTCCATGAAGGCTCCTTATGAACGAAATGACGGTGCCCGCCCAATGAGGCCGACTGGACTATCTCTCGAGGATGGCGGTTCGCCTGCGCCCCGGGTCGGGCGTTCCCGTCAGGGCCGCGGCGCGAAGAATCTCTCCCGAGTGCTCCAGCCGCCGTGCCACTACCACCAGCAGCCGCGCACGATACGCCATTACACGCTCCACGACCTCCTCAATCTCTTCGCGCACAATCACCTTCTCCCCATTAATCAACGTCAGCATGGTGTCGGGCGAGGCTTCAGCAGTCTTGATCAGATCGCTGTTTACAGTCATCGTGCGGCCGTTCAAACGGGTCAGTTCGATCATGGTATCCGCCTTCGCGGAAGTTATCGGCAGAAGCGGTGGAAGATTAAGAAATTAAAAGATGCGAAGCCTGATTGTCCGCAATAGGACACAAAAAGCAGATGCGTAAAGTCCTTAAGGGGTGCGCCGAAGAACGGGCCAGATGCGACGGCTCGAGGCCGAGAGCAGCAACCCAGGGCAATACAAAGGGAAGCGCATCCGGCATTGGAACCGCAAATCACCGCATCCAACAAGGAGAACCCCATGTCCCTGGGTGTCTTGAATAACCTCTCCGCGGTGTATGCGGAGAACAATCTCAACAGCACAAACAACAGCTTGTCAAAAACTCTGCAACAGTTGTCTTCCGGTTCACGCATTAATTCCGGAGCGGACGACGCAGCCGGGCTTTCTCTGGTTGATGGCTTGCAGGCTAACCAGACGGCGCTCACGCAGTCTGAAACCAACGCAACCGAGGGTGTCGGTCTCCTGCAGGTGGCTGATGGCGCTCTGTCGCAGGTGACCAGCCTGCTCAACCGCGCCGTCACCCTGGCCACCGAAGCGTCGAACGGTACTCTCAACAGCTCGCAAGATACGGCCGCCAACCAGGAGTACCAGTCGATCCTGTCGGAAATCTCCAACATCGGTTCCACGACCACTTACAACCAGATGGCCGTCTTCGGCTCCAACACAAATATTTATACCGGCGACTCTTCCACCCTCGGATCGTCAGTCGACGACCTGAACATTCGTTCGCTCTCTTCGTCGAATGTGGGCGATACCGGCGGCCTGATGGCCTACACCAACGGCCAGAACAACGTCTTTGTCGACCTCACGCACGGCGGATCGGGAGCCAACGCGTCGCTGACCGACAGTCTCGACAACGGCACCAACGGCTCATCGATAGCCGTTTCGTATCTTGTCAAGGGAGCCAATGGCGCCAGTTCGGTGGCCACAACGAACATCAGTGTCGGCGGCACAACCCAGTACGCGAACACCGTGCAAGGACTGATCAGCGCGATCGACAACTCCGGCCTTGGCATCTCGGCCAGTTTTACCACCGCTAAGGCGGCCGGCGACTCTACCTATACCAGCACCGACACCGGCATCGAGATCAATGGTGCGGTCGGGGTGGGAACCAACCCAAGCAGCGCCAGCTACACCACCACAATCAAGGGCTCCCAGGCACTGGTGGGCACCGACACCTTTACCGGAGCGATCACCCTTACTGAAGGAAACGGCTCACCCGTTCAGATTACCCAGGCCGAGGTGGCCGCGGGCACTGAAACGGGACACGCCAACGACCTTACGGGACTGGTGAACTACATCAATGAGGGAGCTGCCGAGACTTCAGAGACAGACCCATATGGCGTTCACGCTGCGATCGTGGGCGGCAACCTGGTTCTTACCAGCGCCACCGGGGCCGGTGTGACAAACTCCGGCACCGGTCTCTCCGTCGTCTCAGCACTCACCGACACGCAGGGCGGGAACGACACCATGGTTGCAACCGCGACCCCGGCCTACAACGTCGGACTCAACAACACAGCCACCTATCAGGTCGGAGACAGTACCACCGGCCAGACGGCCGCCAACGTTACATTCGATGCAGACGCAAACGGATCGGGCGGCATTGCCACCATCAGCTATTCTGACGCCGCTGGACAGGCCCTGACAGCTACCGACCTGACCAGCCAGTCGAATGCAGAAACCGCGCTTACCAGCCTCAATTCCGCCATCGCCGACGTGGCCGCGCAGGACGGCTATATCGGCGCCCAGATCAACACCCTAAACGCGGTCAGCAACGTGCTCAGCACACAGCAGGAAAACGTGCAGTCGGCGCAGAACGCGGTGCAGTCCACCGACTATGCGCAGGCCAGCTCCAATATGTCGAAGTACGAGATCCTCAGTCAGACCGGCATCTCGGCCCTGGCGCAGGCCAACTCCTCGCAGCAGGAAGTCCTCAAGCTGTTGCAATAACCCCAGCCGCGTAAGCGCAAATCAAGGGGAGGGGCGTCCACAGAGGCGCCCTTCTTTCTTGAAGCAGCGCTTCTTGCCGATCTTGCTGAGAGGTTACCAATGCGGTTCTCGGCCGTTTGGCCGATCGGCTGCTTCCGAAGCAGAGAAGGAAGACAATGGGCACCGTTGGCCTAAATTTCGGGTCGCCAACCAGCGGCCAGGGCTTCGACGTCAGCTCTACCGTCACGCAAATCGTCGCCAACCTCCAGAATGTCGAAACCCCGTGGAAGAACCAGTTGACCGCCCTGCAGAGCCAGGATACGGCGATCTCGAACCTCGGTTCCCTGGTCTCGACTCTCTCTACCGATATCAACTCTCTCACCGACTTCCAGGGAGTTCTGGCCCAGAAAGAAGGATCGAGTTCCGACACCAGCGTGCTGGAACTGACGGGCGCAACCGCCTCTGCAACCGCGGGCACGCACACCGTCGCCGTCGAGAACCTGGCCCAAACCTCAAGCGGTTATCTCGACGAGGTTGCCGGTGCATCCGACACTCTGGGCGGTTCCATCACGATTAACGCCAACGGAAACTCCCAGACCTTCAAGATCTCTGACCTCTCCTCCACCAGCCAGAACCTCAGCGGCCTCGCCGCAGCGATCAATTCTTCCGGAGCCGGCGTGACCGCCAATGTGCTCACCGATTCCACAGGCTCCCGGCTGAGCCTGGTCTCTCAAACCTCGGGCGCCGCCGGGCAAATGACCGTTACTTCCAGCCTCACTGACACAAAACTGGTGTCGTCGAAGAATGCCTCCGGGGCGATCGGCTACATCCCGACGGTTGACGGCAAAGACGCCAATCTCGAGATCGACGGCGTGCCCCTTACCAGCGCCTCGAACACCGTGTCCAACCTCATTCCGGGCGTGACATTTCAACTGCTTGCCCCCAGCCAGCAGCAGTCCGACAACACCTACACCCCGGTGCAGGTCGTGATCGCGAACGATAACTCCGGGGTGGAAACCGCGGTCAACCAGTTCGTCACCGATTACAACTCACTGATGAGTGCCATCAATACACAGGAAGGCAAAGACAGCTCGGGAAACCCCGAGCCTCTCTTCGGTTCCCCCACGCTCTCGCTGCTGCAACAGCTGATGTTCAGCGCACTCAATACAACCAATCCCAACGGCAGCATCGATTCGATCGCGGCCAACCAGGGCGTTACCCTCTCCGGCTCCTTGACCATCGCCATGGGCGATGGAGCCAAAGCGACCATTCAGGTGGGATCCGACGCCTCGGGCAATGACACCTTCTACACCGGATCGGGCACCGATTACAACACGCTCGAGGGCCTGGCCGCCGCAATCAACGCGATCCCGGCGGACTCGCCGGTCACTTTCACCGCCGGATCGGGCAGCGATAGCGGTAGCATGACTCTGAGCAACGTCTCAGCGTTGACCGGCGTCGCGCCCCAACTGGTCGGCAGCCTCACCATCGAGGTGGGCTCTGGTGCCGCGCAAACCGTGTCGATGAGCGACGTCAATTCGGCCGAAGGGGGCGCTACCCTCTCCAATCTCGCCGATTACATCAACAGCAACTCCTCCACATTGGGTGTAACGGCATCGATCGCCGACAATAGCGACGGCACATCGACGATGTCGCTCTCCTCAGCGTCGTTCGGCGGCGGCGCGCTCGCGGTAGATTCCAGCCTGATGAACCCAGGCCTCGGAGTGACGGCGTCGGTCATTACCAGCAACGGGCAGTCATCCCTCTCGCTGGTTAACCAGGCGCCGGGCACCAGCGGCGCAATGACGGTGACTTCGGCACTCACCTCCAGCACACCCAAATTGCTCACCTATGTCGATCATGGATACTCCAGCGGCACAAACGACACCGGAACTTTGGGCACAGTCAGCGCAGGCGATACCCTGGGCGGCAGCATCGCCTTCCAGATCGGCGGCGAAACTCAAACCAGCATCACCATGGACCAGGTGCAGGCGGCCGAGGGCGGCACGACGCTGGACGATCTGGCGCAGTACATCCATGCCAACAGCGCCACGCTGGGCGTCGATGCGGCAACGGTCGCTAACAGCGACGGCACGGCGAGTCTGTCGCTCACCTCCACCGTCGGCGGTTCGGCCGGCGCTCTGAACGCGGTCTCGAACCTCTACGACACCAGCCAACTCAGCAGCGCGGCTCTCCACTACACGCCTTCATCCGATATCAACAGCCTCACCGCGCTCGGCGTCGGCGTAAACAATGACGGCACGCTCACCTTCGATGCCAATACCCTCGATTCCCTGCTCAACGCCGACTTCTCCGGCGTCGCAGGCTTCTTCCAGAACGCGAATAGCTGGGGGCAGACCTTCAACAACATTCTGAATAACGCCGGAACGACGTCTTCGACAGGCCTTCTCAAGCTCGCACAAAATGCCAACAGCAACATCGAGAGCACGCTGAACGCCGAAGTCTCAAAAGAAAGTGCCTACATCGCAACCCAGCAAACCAAGCTGACAACGGAACTGAACCAGGCCAATGAAATTCTCCAGGAACTGCCGAATGAACTGACCGGCATGGACGAACTGTACTCGGCCATCACCGGCTACAACCAGAAGAGTTGATCGCGAAGGGAGATTCGATCGGATGGGAACGTACCGGGAACATGCGCTCGACGGTGCATCTGCCCTCGACCTTGTCGTCGCCCTCTACGACGGCATCCTCCGTTTCCTCCACGCCGCCATCGACGCTGTGGAGCGCGGCGACACTGAAGGCCGCCGCTTCGCCGCGAAGCGCGCGCTGGACATCATCATTCACCTGCAGGCGCGGCTTCGCATGGATATCGGCGGACGCCCCGCACAGGCGCTCAGCGAGTTTTACGCGTCCATCTTTGCGCAGATTCTGCAAGCCTCGCAGTCGGCGTCGAGGGCCAAGTTCGAGCACGCCATCGACTGCGTCCGCAACGTGCGCAATGCCTGGCGCGAAGCGGCTCGCGTCGTCGATCACAATCCCGGTACGGTTCGCACTCCACCGCGGGCCGAGCCGGTGACGACTGTACCGGCCCACTCCACACCTGCGCACTCCAGGTGGTCCGCCTGAGCTCCCCGGACTCGCCCCTCGACCGCCTGAATGTGCGATCTGAACCATCGAGCACAAACCTCGTCGGCCCGAGCCTCTGCGGTGGCCTTCGATCGCGAGGCCGGGGCGCCCGATTCCTCAATATGCCTCGCCCCCGGACGCGGCGGCATGATACAGTGCTCGATAATCCGCCATGGCCGGAAGAAAACCGCCCGTCACCGTTATCGTCGTTGCCTGCCTCTTCATCCTGGTCGGCGCTGCTGGTCTTGTTGGTCACTTCCCGCGGTCGTTGGTTTTCCATCGGGACGATCTGTGGGTCCTGCTGACCGAGTTGCTCGCCATCGTAGCGGGAGTCTTCCTGCTGCTGGGTCAAAACTGGGCGCGATGGCTGGCGCTGGCCTGGTTGGCTTTTCATGTCGCCATCAGCTGGCCCGCACTCGGCGCGTTGGCGATTCACACGCTCTTTCTTGCGGCGATTGCCTGGCTGTTGTTCCGGGCCGGCGCGAGGGAATATTTTGCCCGAAAGCAGCGCTAGTCGCTGTTCCCTGAGCGCGGCCGTGTCATTCTGACCGATAGCCGACTCAGTCGATCCCGGAGGCAAAAGATCGGTAGCCGTCCCCTTGCCTCCGCTCGGTAACTCTCCGTGCAACTTTTTCCATTCGCGGGCAGTTTCTGCCCTGCCTTTCGGGACCAGGCGCGCGCCAACTCCCTGCTCTTCAGTCACTTGCCTTAGTGACGATCTTGGTACACCACGTGCTTGCCCTGTAGTGGAGTTCCCTGGAGGTTTTCCTATGGAAATGGAAGAGTCTCATCCCTCTGAATTCATGTCGGATGCCCGGCGCGTTGCCCCTTTTCTCGCTGCGGTTCTCATCGCCGGGGCCGGCATCATCTTTGCGGTCCGCGAGCACAATAACGCCCAGGCCGTAGCTGCCCAGCGCCAGGCATTGAACGATCAGAACAAATTGCTCAACTCCGAGCTCAGCGCGACCCAGAATCAGCTCGACGCACTGGCCGCCAAGGTCAGCGCTCTCTCCACTGCAGGCCAGCCGGCAGCACCAACATCCCCAGCACCTGGCGCCGGGAGCCGTCCTGCCGCGGGCCATCGCGCCAACGCAAACGATCCGCGCTTCAAGAAGCTGCAGTCGCAACTCGATGCCCAGGGCAAGGCAATCGACGCCGAGCGGAGCGATCTGGCCAGTACACGCACCGAACTCACGGGCTCCATCGCGCGAACGCACGGCGAGCTGGTAGTCCTTGAGAAGAAGGGTGAGCGAAATTATTATGAGTTCGATCTCACCAGGACCGGCAACTTCATCACCAGGACCAGCGACTTCAAGCGTGAAGGGCCCGTCAGTCTCAGCCTGAAGAAAGCCGATCCGCGGCATGGCTTCGCCGATCTCGCGCTCATCGTTGACGACCGCAACCTCTCGCAGAAGCACATCAATCTTTATCAGCCTGCAATGTTCTACGAGCCCGACACTATGCAACCTGTCGAGATCGTGATCAACGAGATCTCCAAGAATCACATCCACGGCTACGTGAGCGCGCCTAAATACCGCAAGTCCGAGTTGGCCGCCTTGTCGAACTCGGGCAATGGCTCAGCGCCTGGCACAGAGCAGGCAGCGAACTCCGGCGATGGCGACAGTGACATCGTAGGCGCGCAAACTGACAGCAATGCCCAGGCTGCCCCGCGGCAGAGACTGCCTCTGCCGAAGGATGAATCCAGTCACCAGTAGAGAGGACGAAGCGCCGGACGCGTCCTGCGCCGCAAGAAAGATCTCCGGTCGCCGGCTGCCTAGCTTGCGACCGTGAGTTCTTCTTCGAGCTGTTGCTTTTGATAGAGGCTCGCGTAGTAGCCGTCGAGAGCGAGAAGCTCATCGTGGCGGCCGATCTCCACAATCCTTCCTTTGTCGAGAACGGCGATCCGATCGGCGTGGCGAACCGTGGACACGCGATGCGAGATAAGGATCGTTGTCGTGTCTGCCGTGTAATTCCGCAAGCCGCCCAGGATGCGCTCTTCCGTGTAGGTGTCGACGCTGGCCAGGGCGTCGTCGAGAATCAGGATACCCGGACGGCGCAAGAGGGCGCGGGCGATGGCCGAGCGCTGCTTTTGCCCGCCTGATAGCGTGACGCCACGTTCCCCCACCATCGTCTCAAACCCCTGCGGGAATTCTTCGAACTCCGCACGGATGTGTGCGGCGCTGGCGGCTTCAAGCAGCTCCTCATCGTTGGCCCCGGGCGCGCCGAACTTCAGGTTTTCGCGAATAGTCTCGCTGAAAAGAAACGTCTCCTGCGGCACCATGCCGATGTTGCCGCGCAGTACCGCAAGTGGATACTCGCGCACGGGCCGCCCGTCAATCAGCAGCGATCCCTCGGGCGCCTCATAGAGCCGGGGAATCAGGTTCACCAGCGTGGATTTGCCGCTTCCGGTTGGGCCCACAATGGCCAGGCTCGATCCCGCCGGGATGTGCAGCGAGATATCGCGCAACACGGGCGTCGCCCCATCGTCATAGCCGAAGTTGAGATGGCGGAATTCGATCGTCCCATCGAGCCTATGATCCGGTCCAAGTGCCAGAACAGCGGAGCTGTCGGAGATGGCGGGCTCGGCTTTGAGCAGTTCGTCGATGCGCTTCACCGAAGCCGTGCCGCGCTGAAAGATGTTGATCACCCACCCGACGGCAATGATCGGCCAGATAAGCAGGATCATATAGGTGTTGAAGGCGACGAACTGGCCGACCGTAATGCGCCCCGCAAGCACCTGGTGGCCTCCGGCCAGCAGCGTGATGATCATCGAGACGCCGAGGATAAACTCCAGCGTCGGCCACAGCATACCCATCAGCTGCACCAGCCGCAGCGCGCGGCCGATGTACTGGCGGTTCAGCCGCTCGAAGAGCCCGATCTGCGAATCCTCGCGCGCGAAAGCGCGAATCAGCCGCACGCCCGAGTAGTTTTCCTGCGCCTGCGCCGAGATATCGGAGAAGCTTGCCTGGATGCGCTCGAAGCGCTCGTGAATCTTGCGGCCAAGGTATTGCACCAAAATGCTCGCCAGCGGCATGGGCGCCAACGCCACCAGCGTCAAATAGGGACTGATGCGGAGCATGAAGAACAGCGCGAAAACTGAGAGGAAGATGGTATTGGCGCTGTACATGAGCGCCGGACCCAGCAGCATCCGGACGGCGTTCAGGTCGTTCGTCATCCGCGCCATGATGTCGCCGGTACGGTAGCGCTGATAGAAGCCTGAATCCTCGATTTCAAGCTGGCGGAAGAGATCGTTCCTCAGGTCGTACTCGATCTCGCGCGAGATGCCGATCAGGATCCAGCGCTGCGCGTAAAGAAAGATGCCCTTGACCAGGGTGATGCCGACGAGAATCAGCGCCAGAATGAGGACGTGCTGGCGCGTGGTTCCCCTCTGGATCGCGTCCACGGCCATGCCCAGAACCCTGGGGAACTGGACCGACATGATGTTCGTCGCAACGCAAGCCAGCGTGCCCCACACATACCCCCAGCTGTAGCGGCGCATGAATGGATAAAGCGGACCGAGATCCCCGAGCATAGCCTTATTGTACCGGGCGCTTTGTTTGACCGCGAAATTCGCTGACAATCTCAATCGGCCCCATGATGTGCCGGTTGAACCCATCAAGCCGTTCCGCAGCAGGTCTCGCCGCATCCATCCACCCGGTCTCCTCGTTCAGTTATTCCCTTGCCACC
>Ga0335069_10006510_pt1 | contig 16963 bp, 15 predicted proteins | sample Lox_Sample_11_FD_206714 | JGI IMG/M metagenome (GOLD analysis project Ga0335069, IMG submission 206714) | Soil microbial communities from Loxahatchee National Wildlife Refuge, Florida, United States - Lox_Sample_1.1 | ecosystem: Environmental > Terrestrial > Soil > Wetlands | place: USA...
GCTGTCCGTGGTCGGCACCGGAACGGACCTGTCCGCCGCCCGCGCGCGGGCCTACGGAATTCTGCGCTCGATTCGATTGCCCGGCGGTCATTTCCGAAGCGACATCGCCCTCGCGGCGGCGGACGGCAAGGTCAGCGTCTAGAACGCTGCGGCCTGCCCGTCGCGGCGTGGATCGCTGACCGCCAAATACCCGTCGTCGAGGCGCCAGATCGCCTGGCAGCTGCCGAATTCGGCGTAGTCGTCAACGGTGACCAGGTCGTGGCCCCGGCGCCGGAGTTCGTCCAGGGTCGACTCCGGGAATCCCCTTTCGCAGCTCACCTGCGTGCCCTGCACCCACCGGAACCGGGGCCCGTCGCACGCCGCCTGCGGGTTCTGCCCGTGGTCGGCGATGCGGACCATCACCTGCACGTGGCCCTGGGGCTGCATCGTGCCGCCCATCACGCCGAAGCTCATCACCGGCGCGCCGTCCTTGGTGACGAAGCCCGGGATGATCGTGTGGTAGGGACGCTTGCCGGGCCCGAGCCGGTTCGGATGCCCTTCGGCCACAGCGAAATCCGAGCCGCGGTTTTGCAGCGACACTCCGGTGCCCGGCACCACCACGCCGGAGCCGAACCCCATGTAGTTGGACTGGATCATCGACACCATGACCCCCGCAGCGTCCGCGGCAGTCAAATAGACGGTCCCCCCGCGCGGTGTGCCCGCCGACGCCGGCTTGGCCCGCGTCCGATCGATCAGTGCCGCGCGCCGCCGCAGGTATTCCTTGTCCAGCAGGCGCTCCGGCGCCAATGCCATATGGTCGATGTCGGCGACATGAGCCTGCGCGTCGGCGAACGCCAGCTTCACCGCTTCGATCTGCAGGTGCACGCTGTCGGCGGAATCGGCCGGCCACGAGGACATGTCGAACTGCTCCAGGATGCCCAGGGCGATGAGCGCCACGATCCCCTGGCCGTTGGGCGGTATCTCGTGCACCGTGTACCCGCGGTAGCCGGTGTCGATCGTGCCAACCCAGTCGGCTCGATGAGCGGCGAGGTCGCCCGCGCGCATGGCCCCGGCATTGGCCAGCGCGTGCGCTTCCAGTTGGGCCGCGACGTCGCCGCGATAGAACGCCTCGCCGTTGGTGGCCGCGATCTTCTCCAGTGTCGCCGCATGATCCGGAAACCTAAACAGCTCACCGGCTTTCGGCGCCCGGCCACCCGGCAGGAACGCCTGGGCGAAGCCGGGTTGGTCCCTGAACAGCGGCACCTGGGCCGCCCACTGCTCCGCGACGGTCGGGGACACCAGAAAGCCGTTGCGGCCGTAAAAGATCGCGGGCTCGAAAAGCCTGTCGAACGGCAGTCTGCCGAACCTGGCGTGTAACTCGGCCCACGCCGACACGGCCCCGGGCACGGTCACCGAGTTCCAGCCGAATGCCGGAACGGCGTTGCCGCCGAAGTATTCCGGTGTCCAGGCCGCGGGTGAGCGCCCGGACGCATTGAGCCCGTGCAACCCCCGACCGTCCCACACGATCGCGAAGGCGTCCGAGCCGATGCCGTTGGACACCGGCTCCACGATCGTCAGCGTGATGGCGGTGGCGAGCGCCGCGTCCACCGCGTTGCCGCCGTCGGCGAGCATGCGCAGACCCGCCTGGGCGGCCAGGGGTTGCGACGTGCACACGACGTTGGCCGCCAAGACGGGCTTTCGCGGCCACGCGTAGGGGAGGCTCCAACCGAATGGTGCGGTCACTTCCGTGAGCGTAACGCTGGCCTGACGCTCGGCGCCCACCGCCGCGCTAGCGTGACGCTCGAAGGGGTCGCTCAGGCCGTCAGCAGCGGCGCCATCCACGTCAGCTCGGCCGGCAGTTGCGAGCTCCAGAACTCCGGGTTGTGCCCGCCGGGCGAGAACCCGCCCGTGGGCGGGTTGGGCAGTTGCGCGATGAACTGCTTCGTCGCGCCGTAGAAGGGGTCGCTGTCGCCGCAATCCACCCGGATCGGGATCGACGCCAGCGCGGGCATGCCGAACACCGAGTTCGCCGCGAAGTCGTCGGGCCCGTCGAACGCCCCCGGGGCGGCCGCCCCGGACGACAGCCACAACGCCGGACTCACCGCACAAATCGCGGCGGTGCGCGCGGGTCCCAGTCGGCCGCCGAGCAGCAGCGCGCCGTAGCCACCCATCGACCAGCCCAGGAAAGCCACCCGCGAGATGTCCAAATCCTGACCGCCCAGCATCGGGATCAGCTCGTCCAGCACCATGGCCCCCGCATCCTCGCCGGACGCCCTCTTGTGCCAATAGCCGCCGCCACCGTCGACGGCAACCACCGCGAACGGCGGCAGCCCGGCGTTGACGGCCTGGGCCAGCCCCTGCTCGACGCCGCCGGCCATCACGGTGGACGCGTCGCTGCCCTTACCGTGCAGCGCGATCACCGGTCGCAGCGCCTTGGTCTGCCCGGGCGGACGGGCGATCGCCCAATTGGTGTTGATGCCGCCGCGCGCCGCCGACACGAAGGAGCCCGTCACCATGGTCGGCGCGGCCTGGGCCGGCGCCGCCGGCGGCGGGGGTCGCAGTGGCGCCTGGGTGCGCGCCGCCGGCACCGGCGCGGCGTGAGATGTGCGGGGCTCGAGCAGGATGTCGAGGGCATATGCGCCTGCGGCGCCGACGGCCGCGCCCGCGCCGAGGCCGAGCAGCGCGCGGCGGCTCAAGTCAGGCATGCGCGCCATCATGCCATGGCCGTTTGACCAAAATGGCAATGCAGTACCACTTTTGCTGGCACCATGGCTAGTCGTGACTGCAGCGGTTACTCCAAAGGGAGAACGTCGGCGGTATGCGCTCGTGAGCGCCGCCGCCGAGCTGCTTGCCGAGGGCGGGTTCGAAGCGGTGCGGCACCGGGCCGTCGCCCGGCGGGCCGGACTGCCGTTGGCGTCGACCACCTACTACTTCTCGTCACTCGACGATTTGATCGCGCGAGCCGTCGAGCACATCGGCATGATCGAGATCGCGCAGCTCCGGGCGCGGGTCAACGAGCTGTCCCGGCGGCGCCGTGGGCCCGAGACCACCGCCGAGGTGCTGGTCGACCTGCTCGTGGGGGATCTGTCCGATCCGGCGCTCGTCGAGCAGCTGATCTCCCGATACGAGCGACACATCGCCTGCACACGCCTCCCCGCATTGCGTGAGACGATGCGCCGCAGCCTGCGGCAGCGCGCCGAGGCGGTGGCAGAGGCTATCGAGCGCTCCGGCCGCTCCGCACACATCGAGCTGGTGCGCACGCTTGTCTGCGCGGTCGATGGTTCGGTGGTCTCCGCCCTGGTGGAAGGCAGCGACCCGCGCGCGGCGGCAATGGCGACGGTGGTCGACATCATCGACGTGCTCGCACCCATCGACCCACGGCCGGTAGATCTGACCCGCTAGGGGCCGGGCAGCGACGGCGTCACGATGTAGCCGGTGGCGAAGTCACCATAGATCGTGACGGCCGCCGGGCAGCGCTGGGCGTACAACGCGACGTAGGCGCAGACGACGGCGTCGACCGGATCTTCCGCGCGGCGCAGGTCGCTCTTGCGTTGCGCCGTGATCACCTGCCGGCGCAGCTCCGCCCAGCCGTCGTCGCCCGCGACCTGCAGGGGCACCTCGGCGTGGGCGAGCTTTTCGACGCCGTCCATCAGGAGGAGCAGCTCCGAGCGGAGCCGGGCGAGGTCGCGGCCGGGTTTGGCCTTGTACTTGAGCGTCCGGGCCAGCCGGAAGAGCACCACGGTCGCCGGGTGCGGGTAGACCTCGATGGCGCGGCGCCGGGCCGGTGATCGCGGGTCCATGTCGAGGCCCAGCGCCCGGGCCAGCCGGGCGGCGCGTGGCGTGCCGGCGAACTCCGGTTTGGCGGTGTTGGCGGGGTGCGCTCCGGCCTCGAACCGGCGGAAGTCACGGTTGAGGGCTGCCTCGGCGGGCCGCTGGCCCGTCGGGTTGGTCACCACCAGCGGCGCGTCGAAGGCGACCAGGCAATCACCTTGGACGTAGGGCGACAGCGCGGCCAGCACCGCCGCGTCGTCGCGCACGGCGCCCAGGTGCACCAGCCGGCCGCCGGCGTCGACCACCGCGACGCCGGTCGGGTTGCGACCCGCCCAGGCCAGGTCGACGCCGGCGAAGTACACCCGCCACATTGTGCCGCGAGAGTGCAACTACCGGCGTCGCGACTCGGCGGATGCGTTGCCGGTCGCACTTTCGCGGCGCCGGACGAACCGTAAGCTGTGTGTTTGTGAGCATTCCGAACGTCCTGGCCACCCGGTACGCCAGCGCGGAGATGGTCGCGATCTGGTCGCCGGAGGCCAAGGTCGTCGCGGAGCGGCGGCTGTGGCTGGCCGTGCTGCGGGCCCAGGCCGAACTCGGCGTGGACGTTCCCCCGGAGGCGATCACAGATTACGAGCGGGTGCTCGAGGAAGTCGACCTGGCCTCGATTGCGAACCGCGAACGGGCGCTGCGCCACGACGTGAAGGCCCGCATCGAGGAGTTCAACGCGCTGGCCGGCCACGAGCACGTGCACAAAGGGATGACCAGCCGCGACCTCACCGAGAACGTGGAGCAGCTGCAGATCCGGCGGTCGCTGGAACTGGTTTTCTCCCACGGCATTGCGGTCGTCGCGCGGCTCGCGGAGCGGGCCGTGGCCTATCGGGATCTGGTGATGGCCGGGCGCAGCCACAACGTCGCCGCGCAGGCCACCACGTTGGGCAAGCGGTTCGCCTCGGCGGCCCAGGAGACGCTGATCGCGTTGACCAGGCTGGGGGAGCTGATCGACCGCTACCCGCTGCGGGGCATCAAGGGCCCGATGGGCACCGCGCAGGACATGCTGGATTTGTTGGGCGGCCAAAATGACGGGGCCGCCAAGCTGACCGAACTGGAGGGACGCATCGCCGACTTCCTCGGCTTCGCAACGGTTTTGACCAGCGTCGGGCAGGTGTATCCGCGCTCGCTGGACCACGACGTGCTCTCGGCGCTGGTGCAGCTGGGCGCCGGACCGTCGTCGATGGCCCACACCATCCGGCTGATGGCCGGGCACGAACTGGTCACCGAGGGTTTCGCGCCGGGGCAGGTCGGCTCGTCGGCGATGCCGCACAAGATGAACACCCGCAGTTGCGAGCGGGTCAACGGGCTGCAGGTGGTGTTGCGCGGTTACGCGTCGATGGCCGCCGAGCTGGCCGGCGCGCAGTGGAACGAGGGCGACGTGTTCTGCTCGGTGGTACGCCGAGTCGCCTTGCCGGACGGCTTCTTTGCCATCGACGGGCAGATCGAGACGTTCTTGACGGTGCTCGACGAGTTCGGTGCCTACCCGGCGGTGATCACCCGCGAGCTCGAACGCTACCTGCCGTTCCTGGCCACCACCAAGGTGCTCATCGCCGCGGTGCGCGCGGGGATGGGGCGCGAGGCCGCGCACCACGTCATCCGTGAGCATGCAGTCGCGACGGCGCTGGCCATGCGGGAACGCGGCGCCGAGCCCGACCTGCTCGAGCGGTTGGCCGCCGACGAGCGGCTGCCGCTGGACCGGGCGGCGCTGGACGCGGCGCTGGCCGACAGGAAGGCGTTCACCGGTGCCGCCGGTGACCAGGTCGACGAGGTGGTCGCGATGGTGGAGGAGTTGGTGAGCCGTTACCCGGATGCGGCGAAATACGCGCCGGGTGCGATCCTGTGACTCTCGCCGGCGCCCTTCAGGGGATCGACTTCACCGATCTGGACAACTTCGCCGACGGATTTCCGCATGGGTTGTTCGCGGTCCACCGGCGGGAGGCGCCGGTGTACTGGCACGAGCCGACCGACAACACGCCCGACGGCGAGGGCTTCTGGTCCGTCGCCACCTATGCGGAAACGCTTGAGGTGCTGAAGGATCCGGCCACATACTCATCGGTCACCGGCGGACGGCGCCCGTTCGGCGGCACGCTGCTGCAAGACCTGGCCATCGCGGGCCAGGTGCTCAACATGATGGACGACCCGCGGCACTCGCAGATCCGGCGGCTCGTCAGCTCCGGGCTGACGCCGCGGATGATCCGCCTCGTCGAGGACGACCTGCGGGCCCGGGCGCGGCGGCTGCTGGACGCGGCGGTGCCGGGCGAACCGTTCGACTTCTTGGTCGACATCGCCGCCGAACTGCCGATGCAGATGATCTGCATCTTGCTGGGAGTGCCGGAATCCGAACGGCATTGGCTGTTCCAGGCCATCGAGCCCCAGTTCGACTTCGGCGGGTCGCGCAAGGCTTCCCTGTCGCAACTGTCGGTGGAGGAGGCCGGGTCGCGGATGTACGCCTACGGCCAGGAGTTGATCGCGTCGAAGCGCGCCAACCCGACCGACGACATGCTGTCGGTTGTCGCCAACGCGACGGTCGATGACGCGAACGCGCCGGGCCTGTCCGATCTCGAGCTGTACCTGTTCTTCAGCCTGCTGTTCAGCGCCGGTGCGGAGACGACGCGCAACGCGGTCGCCGGCGGCCTGCTGGCGCTGGCCGAGCATCCGGAGCAATTGCGTGCTTTGCGTTCGGATTTGGGCATGTTGCCGGCGGCGGTCGAGGAGATGGTGCGGTGGACATCCCCGTCGCCGTCGAAGCGGCGCACCGCCACGCGCGACGTCACCTTGGGCGGACAGTCGATCCGGGCGGGACAGAAGGTCCAGATCTGGGAGGGGTCGGCCAACCGGGACGCCGACGTGTTCGACCGCCCCGATGAGTTCGACATCGCCCGGAAACCGAACCCGCACTTGGGCTTTGGCCAGGGAGTGCACTATTGCCTGGGCGCCAATCTGGCCCGGCTGGAACTGCGGGTGCTCTTCGAGGAGCTGCTGACGCGGTTTTCCGCGGTGCGGGTCGCCCGGCCCGTCGAATGGACCCGCAGCAATCGGCATACCGGGATCCGGCACCTGGTCGTGGAGCTGGTCGAGGGACCGTGACCACCCGGCTCGCCGATGCCGAGCCGTCACCCGATGTGTTCGCTGCGGTGATGGCGACCGGAATCTTGTCGATCGCCGCGCGCGATCACCATTACCGCGCGATCAGCGACACGTTGGGCGTCCTGGCCACCGTCGCGCTGCTGGCCCTTGTCGCCCTGGTTCTCCTCACGGGAGCTTGTGCGTCCTGGGATCTGAGCGATCCCGATGTCACCCTGAGGCTGTTCACCTTCGTGGCTGCCTGCGCCGTGGTCGATACCCGCTTGTCGTCGAACGTCTGGGTGCTGCGCGTGCTCGGCGCGGTCGCGCTGTTGTCCTGGCTGCTGCTGATCGCGCTCAGCGCGCGGAACATGTTGGCGCGCCGCTGGACTGCGTTGCGCGACCACGCCCACGGCGCGTGGGAGCTGGCCAGTGTGGGGACATCCGGTTTGGCGATCGTGATGGCTCAGCTGGCCCGGCACAGCGGCCATCGCTGGTGGCTGATGATCGCCCTGCCCGTGTGGGCGGCCGCGATCTGCATCTACGGCATGATGACCTGGTTGATTCTGTGGCGTGCGGTCGCAGAGCGGCAGGACCGCGCCGGCTTCGATCCCGACGCCTGGATCTTGATGGGCGGCCTGGCCATCGCCACGTTGGGCGGCTACGACATTCAAGCGCTGGCTCCCGCCTGGCTGGCCGGGCCGGTGCGGGCGGTTACCGTCGTGACGTGGGTGGCGGCCACGCTGTGGATACCGCCGCTGATCTACCTCGGCCTGCGCCGGATCAACCGCGGGCCCGACACGTTGCGCTTCGCCGGCGTGTGGTGGGCGCTGGTGTTCCCGCTGGGCATGTACTCCGCCGCCAGCTACGCCATGGCCGGCGAACTCGATCAGACCGCTCTGCTCACCGTTTCGCTGGTCTTCTTCTGGGACGCGTTCGCGGCGTGGCTGATAGTGGCCTTCGCCGGGCTGCTGCGGCTGCGGCGCGCCCTCTCGTCAGCCCGCGCGCATCGCGATGCCGGCCGCCCGTAGTTCCAGCGCGGCCAGCGCCCGCAGGGTGCCGGGGTCCTCGTGGCGCCACCCCGCGACCGGATCCGCGCTGATCGCGGCCAGCTTGCGCGGCGGCCGGTTCGTCAAGGCCCGCAGCGCCAGCAGCTGCTCGCCGGCCGGCGTCGCGGCCAGGCCGGTGACGGTCCACTTGCGCCGGAAGAAGCGCAGCCGTAGGAACAGCCACGGGATGACCACGATGAACAGCGGCACCGCGACGACGGCCAGCGACAGCAGCACTGCCAGCCAGCCCGCCGTGGTGTCGAGGCTGTGTCCGGCCCCCGCGATATCCAGAGCCGCCTCGCTGGCCGAGGTGAGGGGCTTGCTGACCGCATCCCCGACGACCGGAATGTGCTGCGCACCTTGGCCCGCCGATGCCAGATTGCCGGCGATGCCGTTGGCGCCGATCTCGACCTGCCGGCCGGCCTCGGCGATCGTCGAGATGGCGTCGTAGACGGCCGTGCCGACGAGCAGCCACAGCGCCGTCCACAGGAAGATGGCGAAATCACTGACGAGTTGGGCGGCCAGCCGGCCGGGCGTGGTGGCGTACGGCAGAATTCGCAATGTCAGCGACGTCATAGCCTCGATCCCAGCACAAGGCCGCCCGATAGGCTGACCCGATGCGCCCCGCACTGTCCGACTACGAGCATCTGGCCAGCGGCAAGGTCCGTGAGATCTACCGCGTCGGCGACGAGCACCTGCTGCTGGTGGCGACCGACCGGATCTCCGCGTACGACTACGTCCTGGACAGCACGATCCCGGACAAGGGCCGCATCCTGACCGCGATGAGTGTGTTCTTCTTCGGTCTGGTCAATGCCCCCAACCACCTGGCCGGGCCGCCCGACGACCCGCGAATTCCGGACGAAGTGCTCGGCCGCGCGCTGGTGGTGCGGCGGTTGGAGATGCTGCCGGTGGAATGTGTGGCCCGCGGTTACCTGACCGGCTCGGGCCTGCTGGACTACCAGTCGACCGGCAAGGTCTGCGGCATCGCGCTGCCGCCGGGCCTGGTCGAGGCCAGCAGGTTCGCCAATCCGCTGTTTACCCCGGCGACGAAAGCGGCGCTGGGGGACCACGATGAGAACATCTCGTTCGCGCGGGTGATCGAGATGGTGGGCGCGGTGCGCGCCAACCAGCTGCGCGACCGCACGCTGCAGATCTATGTTCAGGCCGCCGATCACGCGCTGACGAGAGGAATCATCATCGCCGACACCAAATTCGAATTCGGCACCGACCCAGACGGCAACCTGCTGCTGGCCGACGAGATATTCACCCCGGATTCCTCGCGGTACTGGCCGGCGCACGACTACCGGGCCGGAGTGGCACAGACCAGTTTCGACAAGCAGTTCGTCCGAGACTGGTTGACCAGTCCCGAGTCCGGCTGGGATCGGCACGGTTCGCAACCCCCGCCGCCGCTTCCCGATGACATCGTTGATGCCACCCGCAGCCGCTACATCGAGGCTTACGAACGCATTTCGGGCTTGAGCTTCGGCGACTGGATCGGGCCGGGCGCATGACGGACGCTTCGCGGGACGCACTCCCCCGCAAGCGGGTGGGGGTCCCTCCCTCTGGGGGCGTTCCACCAGTGCCGCCCTTACCACCCACAGCGAAGCGGGTGGAGACCCGGCGCGAACACCACGGCGACGTCTTCATCGACCCGTACGAATGGCTGCGTGACAAGTCCGACCCAGAGGTCATCGGCTACCTGGAGGCCGAGAACGAGTACGTCGACCGGATGACGGCCCATCTGGAACCGTTGCGGCAGCAGATCTTCGACGAGATCAAGTCGCGCACCAAGGAAACCGATCTGTCGGTGCCGACGCGGCAGGGCGACTGGTGGTACTACGCCCGCACCTTCGAAGGAAAGCAGTACCGCGTCCAGTGTCGTTGCCCCGTCGCCGATCCCGATGACTGGGACCCGCCGATCCTCGACGAGAACACCGAGATCCCCGGCGAACAGGTCCTGCTCGACTCGAATGCCGAAGCCGAGGGCCACGACTTCTTCGCGCTCGGTGCGGCGATGGTCAGCCTGGACGGTAACTTGCTGGCATACTCGGTCGACACCGTCGGCGACGAACGCTATACCTTGCGGTTCAAGGATTTACGCACCGGCGAGCCATACCCCGACGAGATCGCAGACATCGCGGCGGGAGCTACCTGGGCTGCCGATAACCGCACCGTCTATTACCTGACCCTGGATGCGGCCCACCGCCCCGACAAGGTCTGGCGCTATCTGCTCGGTTCCGAAGAGCCATCGGAGCTGGTGTATCACGAAGCCGACGAACGGTTTTGGCTGGGGGTGGGGCTCACCCGCAGCGAAAAGTACGTGTTCATCGCGTCGGGGTCGTCCATCACCTCCGAGATGCGCTACGCGGACGCCACCGACCCGAACGCAACGTTCACCGTCGTCCTGCCGCGGCGCGAGGGTATCGAGTATTCGGCCGAGCACGCGGTGGTCGCTGGCCAGGACCGATTCCTGATCCTGCACAACGACGGAGCGGTGAACTTCACGCTCACCGAGGCCCCGGTCGGCGATCCAACGCGGCAGCGCACCCTGATCCCGCACCGCGACGATGTCCGGCTCGACGCCGTCGACGCCTTCGCCGCCCACCTGGCGGTGAGCTACCGGCGAGCGGCCTTGCCGCGAGTCCAGTTGTGGCCCATCGAATCCGACGGGCAATACGGCGAACCCGAGGAGATCGCGTTCGACTCCGAGCTGATGTCATGCGGGTTGGGTGGCAACCCGAACTGGGATTCGCCCAAGCTGCGCATCAGGGCGGGTTCGTTGGTAACCCCCGCGCAGATCTACGACATCGACCTCGCCACCGGTGAGCGGACGTTGCTGCGCGAGCAACCCGTCCTCGGCGGCTACCGGCCCGCCGACTACGTCGAACGACGCGACTGGGCGCCGGCGGAGGACGGCACGAAGATCCCGGTGTCGATCGTGTATCGCGCCGGCATCGAGTTGCCCGCGCCGACACTGCTTTACGGTTACGGCGCCTACGAGCTGTGCACCGACCCGAGCTTTTCGATCGCCCGCTTGTCGCTGCTGGACCGTGGCATGGTGTTCGTCATCGCCCACGTCCGCGGCGGCGGCGAGATGGGCCGGCTGTGGTACGAGCACGGCAAGCTTCTGCAAAAGAAGAACACCTTCACCGACTTCGTGGCGGTGGCAAGGCATTTGGTGGACTCCGGCCTTACCCGACCGCAGCAGCTGGTCGCGCTGGGCGGCAGTGCCGGCGGCCTTCTGGTGGGCGCGGTGGCCAACTTGGCGCCGGATCTCTTCGCCGGCATTCTCGCGCAGGTCCCCTTCGTCGACCCGCTGACCACGATCCTCGACCCGTCGTTGCCGCTGACCGTGACCGAATGGGACGAATGGGGAAACCCGTTGAGCGACAGCGACGTCTACTCGTACATGAAGTCGTATTCGCCGTATGAGAATGTCGAGGCCCAGAGGTATCCGGCCATCCTGGCGATGACATCGCTGAACGACACCCGGGTCTACTACGTGGAGCCGGCCAAGTGGATTGCGGCCCTGCGGCACGCCAGCACCGACGGCAATGCGATCTTGCTGAAGACCCAGATGAACGCGGGGCACGGAGGCGTCAGTGGCCGCTACAAGGCCTGGCAGGAGACCGCATTCCAGTACGCGTGGCTACTAGCCGCTGCCGACCGCGACCGCTACGGCGGCGGCCAGGAAGACGGCTTGAATGGCCGTCCGAAGCGGTAGCCGCGTCGTCATCGACTTGGGCGGATGGGGCATCCGGGACGCGTAGATGTTGGCCGGGAACATGGCCAGCATCAGCACCAGGAGGCAGATGGCCGCCGACACCCGGGTCGCGGGAACCAACAGGCCCACGGCACCCAGCAGCTCCAGCAGTCCGGTGATCGTGACCAGGTGGCCGGGCGCGGGCAGGCGGGGCGGGACGATCGCGATGAGGTCGCGGCGCAGCGCCGGCGCGAAGTGCGAAAAGCCCGTGAGGAGGAACATCGCCGCCAGCCCGACGGCGATCGCCGCGGTCCAGCTGTTGACATAGGCCGCACCAATCCAGCCGAGCCGGCCGATGCTGCGGGCGGCGATGGTGCTCAGTAGCAGCGTGATCAGCGGAGCCATCGGACATTCCAATCTAGACAGTGACAAGATTGTAGCACTCGAAGGTAAGCCCGCATTTAGTCACTGTCAAGTTTGGCCGGTATCCTGGCTCTCGTGAACCGCCCCAGCTACCACCACGGCGACCTGCGCGCGGTGATCCTCGCCGAGGCCGCACGCCTGGTGGCCGAACGGGGCGCGGACGGGGTCTCGTTGCGCGAGTTGGCCCGCAGCGCGGGCGTGTCGCACGCCGCGCCAGCTCATCACTTCACCGACCGGCGGGGTGTGTTCACCGCGTTGGCGACCCAGGGATTCCAGCTGCTGACCGAGGCGCTGACCGAAGCTCGCGGCCGCTTCACCGACGCGGCCCTGGCCTACGTGCGGTTCGCCCTCGAGCACCCCGGCCACTATCGGGTGATGTTTGACAAGTCCCTCCTCGACACCGCCGACCCCGAACTGGACGCCGCCGAGGCCGCCGCGGGGGCCGAGCTTTCCCGCGGCGTCGCGACGTTGCGGGACCCCGGCGCGCGGGCCGACCCGGCGGCCGCTCAACTGGCGGCATGGTCACTGGTACACGGATTTTCGACGCTGTGGCTCAATGACGCGGTCAACGCCCACCTCAAACGGACCGATCCGATGGACACCGTCGCGCGGATCACGACCATGTTGTTCGAGGGGTAAGCGGCGCTACTCGTGGGCCGTTTGACTGGCCGGCTGCTTCGGTAGAAATACCGCCGGGACGATGGTGAAGGCCACCAACACCACCGCGACCACGAATACCGTTGTGTACGCGTGGGAAAGGTCGTGCAGCAGGCCGCCCGGGAAGCCGGGGGCCAGCGCTTGTGGGGGTATGGCGGACGGGTCGACCGGCACGCCGGTGGCGGCCGCTTTTTGCTGGAGCGTAGCGAGTGTGCGCGCCGCGGTTATGGTCTCGCTGTGGTTGAACTGGTTGGTGAGGACCATCGACATCAACGCGGTTCCCATGGAACCGCCCACCTGATGGCTGACGCTCATCAGCGTCGTGCCGCGGGCGATCTGATGCGGTGAAAGGGCCTGCACCGACGCGACGGAGAGCGGCATCATGGTGCAACCCATGCCCAGGCCCATGATCGCCAACCCGACCAGCAGCGCGGGCAGGTAGGTGGCCTGTTTGGCGACCCCGAGGGCGAAGGTGCCGAGGCCGGCGATGATCAGCGCGATGCCGACCAGCACGATCTTGCCCGGCCCCCGCCGGTCCACCAGGGGCCCGGTCAGCCGCATGGTCAGCATGGCGCCCAGTCCCTGCGGGATCATGTGCACGCCGGCCTGCATGGGCGTCTGGTGCAGCACCTGCTGGAAGTAGCTCGGCAGCAGCAGGCCCGCCCCGAAAAAGGCGGTGGCGAACAGCAGCATCGTCACGTTGGCCTGGGTGACCACCTTGTTCTGGAACAGCCGCAGGTCGATGAGTGGGTGATCGGCACGGCGCCGCGCGTGCACGACGAACGCGGCGATCAACGCCAGGCCGATGGCCGCGGGGATCAAGACGCGACGATCGGCCACGGTCCCGCAGCGCGGGATGGACGACACCGCGAACAGGAACGTCGCCAGCCCGGGCGACAGCAGCAGTCCGCCGATGACGTCGAACGTTTCCGACCGCGCCGGATGATCACCGGGGAACACGATCGCCGCCAAAGCCAGCGTTACGAGCCCGAGCGGCAGGTTGATCAGAAAAATCCACCTCCAGCTGGAGGTGTCGATGAGCCAACCGCCCAGGATGGGACCACCGATCGGGGCGAGCAGCATGGGGATGCTCAGGATGGACATCAGCCGGCCGAGGCGCGCTGGGCCGGCCTCGCGGGTCATGATCATGAATCCCAGCGGCATCAGCATGCCGCCGCCGATGCCCTGCACGACGCGAAACACGATCAGCTGCAGAATCGTTGACGCCACCGCACACAGCAGCGAGCCCAGCGCGAAGGCCACCACCGACCCCATGAACAGCCGCTTGGTGCCGAACCGGTCGGCCGCCCACCCGGTCAACGGGATCACTGTCGCCAACGCCAGCGTGTAGCCCGTCATCGTCCAACCGACGATGGCCTGACTCGTCCCGAATTGGTCGATGAAGGTCCGTTGCGCGACCGCGACGACGGTGATATCCAGGATCGCCATCACCGTGGCCAGGAGGCAAACTCCCGAGACCCGTAACAGCCTGGCGTCCAGCTTGTCGGGGTAGACGTGGGCACCCGGCGGCTGTGCAGGAGCGGTGGGCGGCTCGGTGTCGGCCGCTGCTGAGCGGGCCTTGTCCATGGCGTTGCTTAGCATATCGAATCGATCGTCCCGCTCAGCGCCGGGACGCGTTTGCTGACCGTCGGCGCGGGCGGGCGGTCCGGGCCGCGCCCATGCGCACCCGCGCGCCCCCTTTTCCCAGCCTCCGGGCATCCGCCGGCCGGGTCGTCGGCTGGGACGATATACGCCCGCTGTCTGCGTGTCCTTCACCGTCCCGACACCTGGAATCGTCAAACTGCGGGTGTGTCTGGAAAATTGATCGTCTCGGTCTCGGGGGTCGGCGAACGCACCCTGGACGACGTCGAGGCGTTCTGCGCACAAATGGACGCTCGCAACGTCCCGGTTTCGTTGCTGGTTGCTCCCCGGCTCAAGGGTGACTACCGGCTCGACCGCGACCCGCAGACCGTCGAGTGGCTGACGGCCCGGCGGGCCGGTGGGGACGCGATCGTGCTGCACGGCTTCGACGACCCCGCCACCAAGAAGCGCCGCGGCGAATTCGCGGTCCTGCGCGCCCACGAGGCCAACCTGCGGCTGATGGGCGCGGACCGGGTGCTCGAGCACCTCGGCCTGCGCACCCGGCTGTTCGCGGCACCGGGCTGGGTGGTATCACCGGGGGTGGTCAAGGCGTTGCCACAGAACGGCTTTCGCCTGCTTGCCGATCTGCATGGGATCACCGACCTGGTCCGGCACAGCACCGTGCGAACCCGGGTGCTGGGCATCGGCGAGGGCTTCCTGACCGAGCCCTGGTGGTGCCGCATGGTGGTGCTGTCCGCGGAGCGCATAGCGCGCCGGGGCGGCATCGTGCGGGTCGCGGTGGCCGCCCACCAGTTGCGCAAGCCGGGCCCGCTGCAGGCCATGCTGGACGCCGTCGACCTGGCTTCGATGCACGGTTGCACACCCACGGTGTACCGGTGGCGCTCCGCCAAGGCGATCCTCGACGCGGCCTGATCCAAGCGCCTGATCAGCCCGCCGGCTGGGGGCACTACCCTGTTCGGACATGAGCGATTCTTCGGCCGGGGGGTTCGCCGCTGACGCGATCATCGTCGGTGCCGGGCTGTCGGGCCTGGTGGCCGCGTGCGAACTGGTGGAGCGCGGCCTGCGGGTGCTGATCGTCGACCAGGAGAACAGCGCCAATCTGGGCGGCCAGGCCTTCTGGTCGTTCGGCGGCCTGTTCTTTGTCGACAGCCCGGAGCAGCGCCGCCTGGGCATCCGCGACAGCCACGAACTCGCCCTGCAGGATTGGCTCGGCACGGCGGCGTTCGACCGGCCCGAGGACTACTGGCCGCGCCAATGGGCGCACGCCTACGTCGATTTCGCGGCCGGGGAGAAGCGCAGCTGGCTGCGCGCCCGCGGCCACAAGATTTTTCCGTTGGTGGGTTGGGCCGAGCGCGGCGGTTACGGCGCACAGGGGCATGGCAACTCGGTGCCGCGCTTCCACATCACGTGGGGTACCGGGCCGGCGTTGGTGGAAATCTTCGCGCGTCACCTGCGGGACCGCTCGACGGTGCGCTTCGCGCACCGCCACCGGGTCGACGAGTTGATCCTGGAGGGCAGCGCGGTGACCGGGGTCCGGGGCACCGTCCTCGAGCCGTCGGCCGCCGCACGCGGGGTGGCGTCGTCACGGAACGCGGTGAGCCAGTTCGAGTTTCGCGCTTCGGCGGTGCTGGTGACCAGCGGCGGCATCGGCGGGAATCACGAGCTGGTGCGAAAGAACTGGCCCGCGCGGATGGGCCGGGTGCCCGAGCAATTGCTCAGCGGCGTGCCCGCGCACGTCGACGGCAGGATGATCGCCATCTCCCAGCACGCCGGCGCGCGGGTGATCAACCCCGACCGGATGTGGCATTACACCGAGGGCATCACCGACTACGACCCGATCTGGCCGCGCCACGGCATCCGGATCATCCCAGGCCCGTCCCCGCTGTGGCTGGACGCCTCCGGCAGGCGGTTGCCGGTCCCGCTGTATCCCGGCTTCGACACCCTCGGCACATTGGAGTACATCACCAAGTCCGGATACGACTACACCTGGTTTGTGTTGAACGCCAGAATCATTGAAAAGGAGTTTGCGCTCTCCGGTCAAGAGCAGAACCCCGATCTGACCGGGCGGAGCGTGCGCGAGCTGCTGCGCAACCGGGCCAGCTCCGGAGCGCCCGGACCGGTGCAGGCCTTCGTCGACCGGGGCGTGGACTTCGTCAGCGCGGATTCGTTGCGCGAGTTGGTGACCGCGATGAACAAGCTGCCCGACGTGGAGCCGCTGGATTACGCCACGGTCGAGGCCGAGGTCACCGCCCGCGATCGCGAGGTGGCCAACAGGTTCACCAAGGACGGGCAGATCACCGCGATCCGCGCAGCGCGCGGCTATCTCGGGGACCGGCTGGGCCGGGTGGTCGCGCCGCACCGGTTGACCGATCCGAAGGCGGGGCCGATGATCGCGGTCAAGCTGCACATCCTGACGCGAAAGACGTTGGGCGGCCTCGAGACCGACTTGGCCGGGCGGGCGCTCAAGGCCGACGGCACCCCGCTCGCGGGCCTGTACGCGGCCGGCGAGGTGGCCGGGTTCGGCGGCGGCGGCGTGCACGGCCACCGGGCCCTGGAGGGCACGTTCCTCGGCGGCTGCATCTTCTCCGGCCGCGCCGCCGGCCGCGGTGCCGCCGACGACATTTCTTAGTGCCGAGCAGTCGCGGTCAGAAGGTGACCGTGCTTT
>Ga0335069_10006512_pt1 | contig 16963 bp, 15 predicted proteins | sample Lox_Sample_11_FD_206714 | JGI IMG/M metagenome (GOLD analysis project Ga0335069, IMG submission 206714) | Soil microbial communities from Loxahatchee National Wildlife Refuge, Florida, United States - Lox_Sample_1.1 | ecosystem: Environmental > Terrestrial > Soil > Wetlands | place: USA...
GTCAAAGCGGCCTCGCGCGCTAACTTTAAGAAAGCCGCCTTCAAGCCCATGATTGTCCAACCCAAACTGACTGCTGATGCGGTCATCGCAAAAAAGACCGGCGACGCCATGATACAGACCACAGAAAAGGTAGTGGTCGTGGGGGCGTCTACCGGAGGAACAGAGGCCTTGAAGGAGCTTCTGGAATCTTTCCCTGAAGACGCACCCGGCATTATTATCGTGCAGCATATGCCGGAGAATTTCACCCGTGCCTTTGCAGACCGACTGAACGGACTTTGCAGGATAACGGTAAAAGAGGCTGAGAACGATGACACGGTGATACGAGGCCGGGCGCTCATCGCCCCCGGAAATAAACACACACTCCTCAAGAGAAGCGGGGCACGGTACTACGTGGAGGTGAAAGAAGGCCCTCTTGTATGCAGGCACAGGCCTTCCGTGGATGTCCTCTTTAGATCCGCGTCTCGCTATGCGGGCAAGAATGCAGTGGGCGTCATCATGACCGGAATGGGAGATGACGGGGCAAAAGGGATGCTCGAGATGAAAGAAGCCGGCGCGTATAACATTGCGCAGGACGAAAATAGCTGTGTGGTCTTCGGTATGCCAAAGGAAGCGATAAAGCTCGGGGCTGTGGACACCGTGGTTAGCCTCAATCGCGTCGCAAGGACGGTTCTCGACCATGCCTGAACCGGTTTGCGAGAGGAGGGCACCTACCTCACAGATGAATAACCTCACACCTTGGGCCTTTGTGGCGATACGACCATCATGGAGACGAAGCTGCACGCTGTTGCGCCGGCAATTTAGGTCACGGACCTCGGGACGGTCAGCCGGTGGCCGGGCAGGGGAACAATTACTTGGCCTTGAAGACAACAATGCAATGTTGCGAGGGTTGGCCTATGGTATATAGCAATAGGCGAGCGAAGATCAGAAGTCTGGTTTCCACTCAGCGAGAGGCGCCCCAATGCTCGCCCGCAAAACAAAGAAATAGTGGAAGAACCAATGTGGACGCGGATAGTCCCATAACATTCTTTGAATACAGTGAATCGATTCTCGACTGTCTTGGAGATCCAGTCTTCATTCTTGATCGACAATACAGGCATGTTTTCGTCAACAAGGCGCTTTGCGAACAATCCGGAATACCGCTCGAACGGTGGCTGGGAAAAACCCCACGTGATCTTTTTCCAGAGAAGCAGGCTGAACTTTTCATAACAAGCGCAGGACGTGTGTTCGAGACCGGGAAACAAGACATCAGTGAAGAACAAATAACCGATTCAAATGGCGGTATCCTATCAATCGAGACGACAAAAACGCTCTACCGTGACGCCGCAGGTGAACCGCATGTGATCGGCGTGGTGTGCGACATTACTAAACGCAAACAGATGGAAGAAGCCGTGCGCGCGAGCGAGCTTCAGTTATCGCAGGGCATGCGCCTTGCCAATATCGTGTACTGGGAGCTTGATCCACTCGAAAATGTGTTGATATTTAATGATGCGTTTTATGCCTTTTACGGGACAACCGCCGAGCGCGAAGGCGGATACCGGATGACCCGGGACGAATATACAGAACGGTTCGTACATCCTGACGATAGGCTGCGTCAATCTCAAGCCGTGCGGCAGAATCTCGCCAGATGCCCTGCCGAATCCCCTCCCGATATAGAGCACCGTATTGTTCGGCGCGATGGTAAAGTGCGCCATATCGTGGTACGAGCAACGGCCGCTAAGGATGCTTCGGGTCGCCTCATTAAGAGATACGGAGTAAACCAGGACATCACAGACCGGAAGCAGTCAGAAATCAAACTATCCGAGTCTGAAAAACGCTACCGTACGCTCTTTGAAAACACCGGAACCGCGACGATGATTATCGAGAATGACACGACAATCAGTTTCTGCAATAGTGAGTTTGAACGCCTGGCCGGTTACACCAAGGAGGAAATTGAAGGCAGGAAGAGCTGGACCGAATTTGTATCCAAAGAAGATCAGGGCAGGATGTTGGCTTTACATCATCTACGTCGTAAGAACGCTGAAGCCGTTCCAAGGCAATATGGATTGCAGTTCGTCACACTAACCGGAGAAGTGCGTGATATGTATTTGGTTATAGACATGATCCCAGGTACGGACAGAAGCGTGGCATCGTTAGTCGACATAACAGATCTGAAACGGGCCGGGCAAGAGAAGGCGCGCCTTGAAGCCCAACTTTATCAGGCACAGAAAATGGAAGCCATCGGCACCTTAGCAGGGGGCATTGCCCATGACTTTAACAATATCCTTACAGCACTTATAGGATATGCCACTCTTCTGCAAATGGACGTCGCGCATGGCAGATCCCTGGGTTATGTGGCCCAGATTCTGGCGGCTTCGCAGAAGGCCGCCGAACTCGTGCAGAACCTTCTCGCCTTCAGCAGGCAACAAAGAATCAGACTTGAGCCCGTCAGTCTGCACAAGATCATCAGGGGGACGGAGAAGCTTCTCGGGCGCCTCCTCACCGAGGATATGACTATTGAGACATACCTTGCCGCTGAGGACATTATTATCATGGCCGATGCAACGCAGATCGATCAGATTCTCTTTAATCTAGCCACGAACGCCAGCGACGCAATGCCGCAGGGCGGTACTTTTACCATAGAGACACAGCTTATTGACCTGGACGACGAGTTCCAACGTCTCCACGGTTACGGAAAATCCGGACGATACGCGCTTCTCTCTGTCTCCGATACCGGCGTGGGAATGGATGAAACGATGCAGAAAAGGATCTTTGATCCTTTCTTTACCACAAAGGAAGCGGGACGAGGAACGGGTCTCGGACTGTCCACCGTCTACGGAATAGTAAAGCAGCATGACGGCTATATTACGGTATACAGTGAACCGCACATAGGAACGACCTTCCGCATCTACCTTCCTGTGGCAGAGGGAGCCTCAAAGGAAGAAACATCCATAGCAGCGCCCATTAAGGGAGGCCAGGAGATCGTTCTAATCGCAGAGGATAACGAGGCAGTAAGGGAGCTTATCGATAAAGTGCTTACACACTATGGATATGTGACAATCACGGCGATTGATGGTCACGACGCGGTGAAACAGTGCAAAAAAGCCGATACGGTACAACTTCTGATCCTCGACTCGGTCATGCCCAAGAAAAACGGACGGGAAGCTTATAACGAGATACGTGCACTCAAACCTGACATCAAAGTGATCTTCATAAGTGGCCACACCAGAGATGTTGTTCTCGACAAAGGCATCAAGGATGGAGAGTTTGGCTTTCTTCAGAAGCCAATCTCGCCCACTACTCTTCTGCGGAAGGTTAGAGAGGTACTGGATAATGCGCACAACTAGGACAAGTATCGTCCCACCGTACAGTTTATTCCTTGTGATATTCGGATAGCGGTTTTTCACAAACTTCTTGGTCCGGAGAACCGATGTGGGCGCGTTGACCCCGTCCAGCATGTTCTTCTGGATCATCATGTAGATTTCTCCCATTGGGTTTGGCACGGTGGAGGCTCCGAATGCCCCGCCACATTTTACCAGTCATTTGAAGAGTTGTACTTACACCCCGAAAATATCCGCCACCTTTCAAAGATCTCGATTTAGTGATGGTAAAGTCTACCACGTTTGTATACAAATGAGTGGTTTCAGAAGGGTTTTGCACATTAGACGGTTGTCGAGCACCAAAGTATTGTGAGATTGAGCCATTAGAAGTTATGTCATATGATATGGTTACATGACATAATGTAACTCTTTACAAGATAAAACAATAGCCTATGATAGCTTAAGCTAATGTAGTTGACAATATGTTACTGTTAGGACATAATATGTCCATGGACAGCCTGTATACGATCAACGAAGTGGCCAAGATTCTCCGCCTATCAAAACCGTCGGTTTATCGCTTGATGTCCAGTAAGAAACTGACAAGCGTGAAGATAGGCGGTAGAACACTTTTCAAGGAGTCGGAGATAAATCGGTTCATTGATGGTCTTGGCGGCGAAGAGGATAGGACGTAAAGGCTGATATGAGCCATGACGTCCTTTGATTGACGTTCCGCCATTTATCGAGGATTATCTTCCCGAAATCGATCACTGAGCGTTCGTACAACGCCTCTAGTCATCGGCCGCGTTATACCATTGTCGGTTAAGTATAAGATCGGCCCCGCAGAATCTATACGTTTGCGCGAAGATAATTGCCTTCGTGTTGAGTACAAAGAAGGTCGCATGAGCGAGGTCCGTGATTTGTCTTCGTGGTCATCTTTCGGAAGTGTATCCAAGCTGACGGGAGATGAAGAGAGTCTTCTCGGCCAAACACGGTGCCAGCTTTGAGAGCCTGCTCTTCATAAGGTTCGGTTGTCTGCCGCCAATGGTTAGTGCGGCTGCAACATCACCGCTATCGTTGAGTACCGGGGTTGTGAGACAGACTAATCCCTCTTGCGTTCCACCGTCATCAAACGCATAACCCCTTTTCCTTATCCTTGCCAGCTCTTGCTTGATCGACTTCACGTCCGTTATGGTTGCTGCGGTCAACTTTTGAAAATTCATGGACCTCAGTATCCGTTCCTGTTCTTCGGGCGGCTGATAAGCGAGAAAGATCTTTCCATACGATGATGAGTGCAGGGGTGGACCTGATCCAAGGGGATGCATGTAGTGACCTTCGCCTGGACCGAGACGATCCACAACGATGACCCTGAGGTTTCGGAAGATCCCCCAGCTCGTCAGAAGGCCGAAATCCTTGTTTATCTGTTCCACGTGAGGAAGGATGATCCGGCGCAGAGGATGGTTCAGCACATAGAGCAGTCCGACTTGAAGGAATCTGCCTCCCGTCCGGTATCTCCCGCTCTCGGGGTTCCTTTCGAAGAGCCCCTCGCTTTGCAATGTCTTCATCATGCGGGACACTTTGCTTGGAAGCATCTCAAGCAGCCTGGCGATGTCGCTCACACTCCTCTCTTCTCCTTGGTCGCTTTCAAAGATGGAAAGTATCCTCCCGAAATCCTTAAGCGTTTTGTATCGCAGATCGTCTGTAGCCATCTCATGGTAGAATACGAAAGTTAGATAATAGTTGTCAATAGGACAATTATGTTTTTATATTGACAATGAAATATGATTTATGACAGACTCAATCAAGATCGGCGGCGCTTGCATTGAGTTCGTATGGATGGGAAAAGATTCCCGTTCAACCACTTGAGGAGGAAGCCTTCAGCCCGAGAAAGAAATATTTCCACGCAAACATTAAACCATGGGCTTCTCACGGCCTATGTCTCCATGGGATGATGGCAATCCCGCGCATATGGTCGCACCGGCCAAAACTGAAGCGTTTGCAATGACCAAATCTTAAGAGGAGTAGAAAGAATGGCGGAATCGAAATACGGCAAACAGATCGTAACGGAACTTAAGACCCCGGCGTTCACTCCTGAGCGAATAACGAGCTACGCGCAGTGGGCGACCAGGATTCTCTGGATGGACGACAAAGTTGTGGATGGAGCATTTCAGATGAACTGTTCGTGGTACGTGAGGCCGCCTGCTACGCCCCAGCCGGAACAGTCGGCCCACACCCACGAAGCCGACGAGATCATCGGTTTTTTCGGAAGTAATCCCGATGACCCCCACGATCTGGGCGGAGAGATTGAGATGTGGCTGGAAGGTGAAAAGCATGTTCTCACAAAGAGCGCTCTTACCTTCGTCCCCAGGGGCATGAGACACTGGATCGCGGTGAAGAGGGTTGACAGACCGATCTTTCACTTTACGACGGTCACTGCCGGACGGTATGAACTCATCAGGGAAACATGAGGAGTGTATTTGAGGAGGTTTGAGCTTCAATGCTCGACTATGATGTGATCATCGTCGGCGGGGGGCCAGCGGGACTAACGGCTGGCATCTACCTCGGCCGTGCAAAATATCGGGTACTTCTCTTGGAAAAAGAGCAGTTCGGCGGACAACTAAAAAACGTAGAACGGATTGAGAACTATCCTGGCTTCGCCGAAGGCATCGGTGGGCCGCAACTTGCGGCGGCCATGGTTGATCAGGCTATTCGATGCGGCGTGGAACTCGAGCAAGGCGAGGTGACCGGCATCGAATCCTTTACGAGTTGTCGATCCGTCTTCTGTGCCAATGGAAAAAGTTTTACATCCCTTGCGATCATCCTGGCCGGTGGTTCCCATTCAAAGCCGCTCGCCGTGCCCGGTGAACAAGCTTTCCAAAGAAAAGGGATCATTCATTGTGCGCTTTGTGATGGGGGCCAATTTGCTGATGGAGTGGTTGCCGTGTGCGGGGGAGGGGACGCCGGGGTCACGGAGGCGTTGTATCTTACAAAACTTGCGTCCAGAGTCATCATCATCGAGGCACTCCCGGGCCTCACTGCGACCGCAGTTCTTCAGAAACGAGCCAGGGCCAATCCTAAAATCGAAATTCGATGCGGCGAGAGGGTCAGGGAAATTAAGGGCGGCCAGAGCGTCGGAGAAATAGTGGTAACCCACCATGAGACGGGCAAGGAACAGAGCCTCGCCGTTGATGGGGTCCTTGTCCATGTGGGGATCGAACCGAACACGGAATATCTCGATGGAACGGTCCCGCTCGACGAACGGGGACAGATACTGGTAGGAAGCCAGCTGGAGACCGAATTGTCTTACGTGTACGCGGCCGGTGACATCAGGGCCGGTTCGCCATGGCAGGTGGCCTCCGCCGTTGGAGATGGCGCAACGGCTGCCATCGCGCTACAACGTATGCTGCAGATGAGCGATGCCCGTTAGCGCCAAATTGGGGATGAGGAGGAATTGAGATGACGCCGAATGGTTCCGAAAGCATGTTCGCCGTACTGAACCCCGCCGGAGTGGCAAAGGAAGTGGAGCCGCTGCCTCTCGCCGAGAGAGTTGCCAACCTTGCCGGTAAAACGGTCTTTTGCGTGAGCCAGCATGTTGGCAACGCGGATCAGTTTCTCAAAAAGGTCGCGGAGGCTTTGCCCTCGATGATTCCGGGTGTGAAGACGGTCTTTCGCAAGAAAACAAGCGCTTACATGTCAGATGATCCTGAATTATGGGATGAGATCAAGAGCAAGGGAGCTGCTTTTATCTACGGCTGCGGGGCCTGAGGCTCCTGTTCCATGTGGGGTGCCCACTGGTCGATCCTTCTTGAAAAGGCTGGTGTACCGGGTGTTTACGTAGTCGACGAGCCGTTCCGGGCCGACGTTCAGATAAGTTGCGAAAAGGAAGGCATGGCGGTGCTGCGTAGAGTTGTGGTGCGTCATCCGTGTGGAGACGTCACCGACGCGGAATTGCCGGCCGTAATGAGCGAGCTCCTGACGGCATTGACATCCCCCTTGACGGATAAGGAGAAGTCTCCCCCAAAAAAAGAGGTGAAACAACAGACAAGGGTAGTCTTCAACGGCACTCTTGACGAGGTTCAAGCCTTTTATTACAGGAGCGGGTGGACGGACGGTCTACCTATCTTACCCCCGACCGAGGAAGCGGTCAGGGCGATGTTGAAGGGCACGAATCATGCGCCGGACGACATAGTGAGCAAAGAAATGCTTCCGGAGAGCCAGATTGTCACGGTCGAGAAGGTAGCCACAGTCGGAGTTATGGCAGGATGTGAGCCAAGATACATGCCTGTTCTTCTTGCCATGGTCGAGGCAATGTCTGACGAAAGGTTCTCATCATCGGTTCGTTCGACCTCCTCGTTCTCGTTTGTTACCGTGGTAAATGGCCCCGTGGCTAAACAGATAGGCATGAATTCGGGCATCAATGCGTTGGGATCAGGCACAGGCAATAAGGCAAATGCCACGATCGGGCGGTTCCAGAGGTTGGCCTTTATCTGTCTCGGAGGATCGAGAAGTGGCGTGAGTGATCTGAGCAGTCTCGGAAACCCCGGGAAATACAGCTTTGCCTTCGCGGAAAACGAGGCCAAGAGCCCCTGGGAGCCTTTCCACGTGTCTTGTGGCTTCAAAACCGATGAGAGCGTTATATCGATGTTGAGCGGTGGATGGAGTCACCATTCGCCCTATGGAGAAGTGGATCTTAACCACGTGGCAAAGAGTATTGCCACGTACGAACTCCCGACAGGTGTTCTCGTGTTCATGGACCCCATGTGGGCAAGGCGGGTGTCGGACAAGGGTTTCACCAAGCAACAGGCGGAGAAATACATCCACTCGCACGCGACAAGGAAGGCGAAGGATTTCAAATCAGATTTCTTTTATGCTCCCTTTATTGAACCCTCACTCAAGGGGAAACCCTGGTACGGCCAAAAAGGCTTATGGCCTGCCAGATATCTGGACGTCCCCCCGGAAGAAGAGATTCCAATCTTTCCGGAAGATTCTATCCTCATCGTTGTGGTAGGCGGCGAATCGAATCCCTTTGTACAGACCTGGCAGTTCTCCAGGCCCCGCTCAGTGCTCGTTGACAAATGGAGGTAGGCGGTCGAAATTACCGGCTATGACTTGAGACAGCAAACTGTGAACCTGTGGGAAGGATTATGGGCGAACGACTGAGAGACAAGGTGGCGATCGTGACCGGGGCAGGGACCGTCCCGGCACCTGAAGGCTACGACCCGGTAGGAAACGGGAGGGCCGCTGCAATTACTTACGCTTCTGAAGGAGCGAGGGTTCTTGCGGTTGACCTGAACGGTCCTTCGGCGGACGAGACGAGACGGCTGATCGAGGCCGAGGGCGGAACGTGCTCGGCCTTTGAGGCGGACGTGACCGTCTCCGATGATTGCCATTCGATGGTGGCTCAAGCCATTCGCCTGTTCGGGCAGGTCGATATCCTCCACAATAACGTCGGGATCGTGCCACGAAACCCCGGAGGCATACTCGATGCCGATGAGAAAGACTGGGACCTCGTGATGAATGTCAATGTGAAGAGTATCTTTCATACCTCCCGTGCCGTTATCCCACACATGGTTGCCTGTAAGCGAGGAGTTATTCTCACCGTCTCCTCTCTGGCGGCAGTGCGTCACGGAGACCCCAAGATGTTCATCTATACCGTATCCAAAGCAGCAGTCAACTCGCTCACGCTAAGCCTTGCGGTTGAGATGGCGGATAAAGGGGTCCGCGTCAATTGCATCATGCCGGGCATGATAGACAGTCCCACCATTTATCACGAACTCCTCCGTTTCTACGGGAATGATCCGGAGAGAATGCGAACCGAACGGAGCCAGAGGATTCCCATGAAGCGAATGGGCCTGCCCTGGGATGTAGCCCGGGCGGCGCTATTTCTTGCCTGTGACGACGCCCAGTATATTACCGGTCAGATTCTCGGCGTGGACGGCGGTTTACTGGCTTTGGGGGGATGAAGAAGATGAAAGTTACGAGAAACGACAACTTTACCTGTTCAAAGCCGGGCGGAGTTGTAGAAAACTGATCAGGAGGAACGACTATGCGGACAAAGGGTTCTTTGAAAGTGCTAAGATTCCTGGGTTGTCTTATTGTGACGGTCTCTCTGATGTTCATTGGTAGCCCCGGGCAGACAGCCGACAAGATAACACCCAAAACTCCAGCCAAACCGGCATTGACAAATGCGCCGCAGCCACAGTACGGTGGGGTTCTCAAGATCATCGAGGCCGCTGGTCCCAAAACTCCCTTCGGATGGCCGGCGGAAACGGTGGGTGAGTCCGTAGTCGCGTCGACCCCGGCAATCGAGACTCTGGTACGTCAATACTATGATGGTCGTATAGAACCGCTGCTGGCCACAGCCTGGAAGATTGCGCCTGACAAAAGTTCGATCACCTTCACCTTGAGAAAGGGGGTAAAGTTTCACGATGGCACGGATTTCGACGGTGAAGCGGTCAAGTTCAATCTGGAGGCAACGAAGGCCGCCAAGCTCCCGGGGACAGACGCGTGGGCATCTATCGAGGTTATCGACAACTATACGGTGAAAGTGAACCTTACGGAATATCAGAATACTGTTCTTAGCCGTTTTGCTTCCGTGATTACGTCCGGTATGGTTTCGCCCACCGCTTATAAAACCAAAGGCTTGGAGGGCATCCGATGGGCCCCGATAGGCACCGGTCCCTTTGAATTTGTAAGCTTTGAACGTGACGTTCGTGCGGTCTTCAAGAAGTTCCCTGGTTACTGGCAGAAAGGCAAACCTTATCTCGACGGTGTGGAATACGTGTACATCAAAGACCCGATGACTGAGGCAAACGCGATGCTCACCAAAGAGGCCCACATCCTCAACGCGGAGTCAGGAAAGATGGTGGCCGATTTGAGGGATGCCGGCCTCAATGTGTTCACCAACCCTGCCGGTGTAGTCTGCCTGATACCCGACAGCGCAAACGCCGATTCGCCTCTGGCGGATAAAAGGGTCCGTGAGGCAGTAGAATATGCCATTGACAAAGAGGCAATAGCCAAGGCAAAAAGCTATGGTTTCTGGACGGCAGCTTACCAGCTGCCTCCCATTGGAACCCTGGCCTATGATCGGAATTTCCAGGACCGGAAGTACAATGTACAGAAGGCCAAACAACTGCTCACACAGGCCGGCTACGCCAAAGGCATGAAGATCAAGATCCTGCCCCAGCCCTGGGCCGTTGACCCTGACGTGGCTTTAGGGATCCAGGGGTATCTGGCCAAAGTGGGAATAACGGCTGATGTGGAGGTACTGGACCAGGGGAAGTTCACCGACTATCGCAGAAAGGGATGGAAGAATGGTTTTCTGCTCATGGCGATCGGTTACCGGCCCAATTTTCTTCAGTTCATCACCGAGTACCTCGGACCAACCTCGGCCGATTTTCCGAGTCTCAAGAAGCCGGCGGGGGAGGCAGCCCTGCTCAAGGAAGGATTGTCCACCACTAATCCCGAGTTTCCGAAGATACAGAAGGTGTTGAAGTTGATCCAGGCCGACACTACGCTTATCCCCGTTCATGTTACCGTCCGGGCCTGTGTCTATCAAAAGAATGTGCATGATACGAATCACTTGAAACTCGCAACCTGGCCCTTCTGGACTCCGGAGACTGCCTGGCTCAGTAAGTGAGGTATCAGGGGCGGGCGTAGTGACAACTTTTATTATCCGCCGGAGTTTGCAATCGGTAGTGGTGCTGCTTCTGGTCTCACTGATGGTCTTTCTCACCATGCGCCTGTTGCCGGGAGACCCCATCCTCATGTACATGACTATGAGGGATGTAGAGGGCTCCTCGCAGGAACAGATCGACAACATACGGAAAGAATTCGGACTGGACAAGCCAGTGATGGTGCAGTACCTTCGCTGGGTCTCAGGGGCGGTTCGGGGAGACCTCGGGACATCGATCCTCAACCGGAGCAGCGTGAGCGCCGAGTTGAAAAGACGCGTACCCATCACCTTCTACCTTACCTTTCTTTCTCTATTGCTCAGCGTGGTGGTGAGCATTCCACTGGGAGTGATCAGTGCTATGCGGAGGGGCAGTTGGCTTGATACCCTTGTCACCACTGTGGCCAACATGGGGGTTACAGTGCCTGTGTTCTGGCTTGGTATCCTTCTCGTCTATGTCTTTGGACTGATCCTTAAATGGTTACCCGTGTTTGGCTACACATCACCCTTCACCAACTTTTGGGTGAGCCTGAAACAGGTGGTTATGCCCGTGTTCTGTCTTGCGGTTTTTTCGATTGCGTCGAGTATGCGCCAGACCCGGTCGAGTATGCTTGAGGTCATCCGACAGGATTACATCAGAACGGCAAGGGCAAAGGGGCTGAAAGAAAGGGTGATTGTGATGCGTCACGCACTCAAGAACGCTATGATTCCCGTTGTCACCCTCACAGGCATGACGGTTCGTTACCTGTTCGGCGGCGCCGTCCTCGTTGAGACCGTCTTCAACATCCCGGGTATGGGCAGAATGACCGTCGATGGCATCCTTGCGCAGGACTATCCGGTGGTGCAGGGGGCAGTTCTTGTTATTGCAGTCACCATCCTCTTATCGAATCTGATTGTTGATCTTTCTTATGGATGGCTCGACCCGAGGATACGGTATGACTAAACATGGACATGTGAAAGAAACCCGGGTCAAGGCGCATGCCAGTGAGTTCAGACGGGTGGTAAGAGTTTTTCTCGGCCGCAGGATCGTGATTTTCGGTGTCGTGACCATCGCTGGCCTGATCATATGCGCTTTGCTCGCGCCGTATCTTGCGCCGTACGATCCCTACGAACAGAATCTCAGCGGCGCCCTCCAAAAACCAGGCTTCAACCATTGGCTTGGGACCGATGCCGTGGGCAGAGACACGCTGAGCCGGATCATTTACGGAACCCGCACGTCCTTGATGATCGGCATCGTGGCAGTGGCCATTGCGGCTTTGATTGGCATGACCCTGGGCTTGATCGCCGGGTTTTTCGGGGGCAAAGGTTATACCTTCATTATGCGGTTCATTGACGCGATGATGTGCTTCCCGCCCATCCTCATGGCGCTCATTCTGGCTGGAATACTGGGAGCGGGCATGAAGAACGTCATGTTTGCCATTGGTATCGCCCTCATCCCTGCCTATTGCCGGCTTATGTGCGCCCAGGTCCTTTCCGTCAGGGAAAACGACTATGTGACCGCTGCTCGCTCAATTGGGGCCACCAATATACGGGTCATGATACGCCATATTCTGCCGAACTGCTTCCCGCCCCTTATCGTGCTCATAACCGTGAACATAGGTATGGCAATCCTCTCTGAGGCAGGCCTGAGTTTCCTGGGGTTGGGAATTGAGGCGCCCAAAGCCGCCTGGGGGAAAATGGTGAGTGACGGCTATCTCTACCTCAGAACACAGCCGGTCCTTTCGTTCGCGCCGGGGCTCGCTATTATGCTCGTGGTGTTTGCATTCAACATGGTTGGTGACGGATTAAGGGATGCCCTTGATCCAAAACTCCGGGGGACTTTGTGAACTGCTGCGAGGTAAGGAGTTAGCATGGCTGCTCTGTTAACCGTGGAGAACCTGAGGACGAGCTTTACCACAGAGCAGGGTTTGGTGAAGGCTGTTGACGGGGTCTCCTACCATGTGGGTGCGAACGAGATCGTCGGCATAGTGGGCGAGAGCGGCTGCGGAAAATCGGTAACGCAGCTCTCGGTCCTGCAGTTGATACCCTCTCCACCGGGGAAGGTCACAGCAGGAAGGGTCCTGTTTGAGGGAGAGGACCTGCTCCGGTTAGAGACAAAATCACAAGAACTTCATCGCATTCGTGGCGGCAAAATCGCCATGATATTCCAGGAACCGATGACTTCTCTCAACCCGGTCTTGACTATCGAACGGCAGATGACCGAGGCCCTCGAGGTCCACCTTGGGATGAGCAGTCGGGCGGCCCGCGAGCGCTGCGTCGAGCTGCTCGGTCTCGTAGGTATTCCCGATGCCGCTGAACGGATCGATGACTACCCATATCAGTTCAGCGGAGGGATGCGACAGCGCGTCATGATCGCCATGGCCATCTCATGTCAGCCCAGGCTGATTATCGCCGACGAGCCCACCACTGCTCTCGATGTGACCACGCAGGCCCAATTGCTCGAACTGCTCGGCGGCATGGTGAAACGGTTCGACTCTTCTCTTGTTATAGTAACCCACAATCTTGGGGTTGTGGCGCGCTATGCCGACCGTATTTACGTGATGTACGCGGGCCGGGTAATCGAGTCCGGGACGTGTACGGACCTCTTCGTGTCCCCGCGCCATCCTTACACCATGGGCCTTCTCAAATCCGTACCCCGGCTCAATGAGCCGCCCGGAAAGAAACTCGTGCCGATCCCGGGTCTTCTGCCCGATCTCATAGAGATGCCTCCGACCTGCGCATTCCTTCCGAGATGCCGGTACCACATCAGGGAGTGTGAGGAAAAGCCCTGGCCCATGCTGGAGTCGGTCAGGGAGGGACATTACGTCTCCTGCTTTGTTAAACCCGAGGAAGATCATCATGACGGATGACATCCTCCTGAATGTGGTCGATCTCCGCGTGCATTTCCCTATCACCAGGGGTCTTATGCGGCGTAAAATCGGTGAGGTAAAGGCGGTTGATGGTGTGACCTTCTCCTTGAGCAGGGGGGAAACCCTGGGGCTCGTGGGCGAGAGCGGTTGCGGCAAAACGACCACGGGGCGTTGCATTACACGCCTGATTCGTCCGACCGAAGGTCAAATCTGGTTTGAAGGGCAGGCCATCTCTCAGTGGCCGCAAAGCAGAATACGGCCACTTCGGCGCAAAATGTCCCTTGTGTTTCAGGATCCCTACGCGTCCCTCGACCCCAGGCAGAGTGCCGGCAGCATTGTGGGCGAGCCGCTTCTCATCCACAAGCTGGTGAAAAACCGGGGCGAATACAGACAGCGGGTTGCCGAGCTTTTTGGGCTTGTGGGACTCGATGCCGCCATGATCGACAGGGTTCCTCATGAGTTCAGTGGAGGACAGCGACAACGGATTGCCATCGCAAGGGCGCTCGCAGGTGATCCCTCTTTGATCGTCTGTGATGAGCCGATATCTGCGCTCGATGTATCGATCCAGGCTCAAATCATCAATCTTTTCCAGGAGCTGCAGAGCGGATTGAAGGGACTCACTTACCTGTTTATCGCCCACGACCTTGCCGTTGTGCGTCACATCAGTACTCGCATTGCAGTAATGTACCTAGGCAGGATAGTGGAAATCGTCGACCAGGCTACACTCTATGAAAACCCGCTTCATCCGTACACTAAAGCTCTTCTGTCGGCGGTACCCGTGGCCGACCCGATAATAGAGAGGTCCCGCGCTCGCACAGTCCTCACCGGAGAGGTGCCAAGCCCCGTGAATCCGCCCCAGGGCTGCCACTTTCACCCTCGATGCCCCCTCTCCATACCGGATTGCGAACAGTTTGTACCTGTGCTCCACGATACTGGTGACAGACATGAGGTGGCATGTCATCTCGTGTAGAAGCGGCAAATGGCAAGTGATAAAGACTATTCAACCAAGGAGGAGACTATGACTAACGAGAGAGGCGGTACGGGCTACGAAGTTCTTAGTCCCTGGGCAGAGGCAGGCCCGGTACCGGTGAAAGGGATCACGCCCCGGCTTAAGGACCTTGCGGGTAAACACGTCGGGCTTTTCGCGAACACCAAGAGGGCTGCAAACCTGATCCTTTCGGCGGTGGAAGGGCGAATAAAGCAAAACTTCCCGACAGTTACGACGAGTTGGTATGCCTCAAGCGAGCCCAATGTTCCCGAAAAGGAGAGCAAGAACGGGGCGCGCTTCGAGACATGGGTGAAAGGGGTTGATGCGGTAATCCTTGCGGTAGGTGACTGAGGCTCCTGCACGAAGTATCTCGTTCACGATGCGATCTCCATAGAAGAGATGCGCAGGCCGACAATTCTGTTGGCTAACGAGGGCTTCGTGATCGACGGGCAGTCTGCCTCGTCAAACAAAGGCATGCCGGGTATACGGATTGTGGGGGAGACCGTTCCTTGCGAATGCAGCGTTATGGAAGAGGTTGAAACCTCCATCGATACGGTAATGGATCGGATCGTAGAGGGCCTGACCAAACCCCTCGACGCCGATGAAGAGTCACCAAAACCCAAGGAAAAGGGAGAGACAGCGCGGATCGTTTTTAAGGGGATACTGGAGGAGGTCAATCGGTATTATTACCGGAGAGGATGGGGAGACGGTCTCCCTCTCGTACCTCCTACCGAAGAGGCCGTCAAAGAAATGCTCACGGGGACGGACTTGCCTGCGGATCGTATTGTGGGCAAGATCGAGCCGCGCATGGGCAAAGCGACTGTGGAAAAGATCGCCGTGAACGCGGTCATGGCGGGTGCGCTACCTACACACATGCCTGTATTGATAGCCTGTATCGAAGCACTCCTTGACCCGCTGGCACGGTTTGGAACCTTCAATACCAGTACGGGTTCATGGACACCCTTCTGGATCATAAACGGCCCCGTGAGAACCGATATTAATGTGAACAGCGGAAGCGGGGCCTTGAGTCCGGGTAATATTGCCAATGCCGCCGTGGGCCGTGCTATGGGACTCATTATCAAGAACCTTGGAGGCGCCCGGAAAGGTGTCGAGGACATGGGCGTGCTCGGGAACCCCGGAAAGTACTCCATGGTTATCGGTGAGAATGAGGAAGAAAGTCCCTGGGAGCCCCTTCACGTGGAGGAGGGTCTGGGGAAAAATGAGAGCGCCGTCAGTTTCTTCTACCCCAACTGTTACAGCCAGATCTGGCCCTACGGTTCTGACGACAGGGGTATACTCAACGGCATCGCCTACAACCTTCAGCCTGGGAGAGGCGGCTTAAGCTGCTTCATCCTGACGCCGGTACATGCCAAGGTGCTTGCAAAAAAGGGATGGACAAAACCGATGATTCTCAAATATGTCTGTGAATTCGGTCGCGTCCCCGCGTACCGTCACCCTTATTACTACGAAACCAACAAAGCCATAGCCAAACAGGGTGCGGTCCCGATGAACCAAATGGATTCGATGGCAGTCATCCCCAACCCTGATTTTGTTCGGCTCATCGTAGCTGGCGGACCGGGTGCTTTTATAGGCCTTGCCTGCGGCTCGGCACTTGGCGGGGCAAAGTGGCGGACCAAGAAGATCACCCTGCCTGCAGGCTGGAGCAAACTGGTGGCTAAATACCGCAATATCGTTCCCGTATATGAGCGGTATTGAGGAGGGCGTCCATAAGGGCACTCTTATGAATGGTTTCTCGGTTGAAACAGACCTACCGCTGTCGGGAAGAGCGACAGGCCTTCGTCGGACTGATTGAGGGCGCTTTTGCGGCGATCACGCGATACACTTGCGGGGCGTGGAAAAGCGCCCCCCTTTCATCGCCAAAATCTACAGAGGCACGCCATTCTTATCCAGGGGAAGGGCGGGGGAAACTGTTCCTCTGCCCCGTGAACGGGTCAGTCTCACCCATCGAGTATTTCCCTGACTTTCTGTAGCAACTCGTTAGGCGACAGCGGCTTTAATATAAGGTTGTACGAAGACTCGTAAATCCCCTTGCCGACGAGGACCTCCCTGGTATAGCCGCTCGTGAAGAGGACTTTGAGGGCAGGTTTGGTTCTCAGTATCTGTTCGTAGACTTGCTTGCCATTCTTTTTGGGCATCATGA
>Ga0335069_10006513_pt1 | contig 16961 bp, 20 predicted proteins | sample Lox_Sample_11_FD_206714 | JGI IMG/M metagenome (GOLD analysis project Ga0335069, IMG submission 206714) | Soil microbial communities from Loxahatchee National Wildlife Refuge, Florida, United States - Lox_Sample_1.1 | ecosystem: Environmental > Terrestrial > Soil > Wetlands | place: USA...
CAGCCTTGGCGCCTTGACGCCGACCCAGTTCGCCATGCTTAAAGGACGGGCAATGCAACCGCCCCAAGTGGGCGCTATAACCGGCGGTCTCTACTTATGATTGGAGGGAAATTGGGGAGCAGGCCACGAGGCAAAGAGTTTGCCCGCCGTGCTAGAGATCGGATCAACGGGTCCCATGCCCCCCAGAATCATCGATGCATTCAGGATCGCGTCGATCCAAGGCAGCCCACCCAAGTAATGGTACCCGCAAATGCCAATCGCCAGCGATCCACCGAGAACTGCCACCGCGCCGGCAGCCCATCGTGCGACGCGGCGAACGAATAGGCGGCGCGGCAGTAATGGCTCGTGGTGCCGCTCGAAATTCATGCGGGTTACTTTACACGAATTTGTAGGAGCAATTCCGCGCGGACGCGTCCCCTATCCGGCTAACCGATCAGTTAATCCTTGTTTCAATTGATGATTTTCGGCGCCGGTGACGCCTGCAACCACGCCGGGTCCCGCTCGTATCCATGATCAGGATGGTTAAGCGTACGAGAAATCGAAACGCGAGAATTACAGGAGAGGCACGACAATGAAGACGAAACTACAAATCGTTCCGGCCCTGATGGCAGTCGCGATGCTGGCCGCGCCGGTGGCCGCGTTCGCCCGCAACGATCACGACCGGCATTTCGATGCGCGCACCGGTCCGGCGCATGTGGAGCGTCATTTCAAAGCCGCTCCGGAGGTTGCAGTCCCAGTTCTGCGGCGCGATCGCTTCCGCGAAGAGCGCCACGATGCATGGGATCGTCATTTTGACAATCGGTACTTTGCGCGGCCCGTAATTCCGAATGATTGGAATTATGGGTACAACTACGCGCCCGTTGTTTCCGCCGCGCCCGTAACCGGCTATCCGGTTGAGGGTTCAACCTGCGCTGAGGCGCAACGTGTAATGAACCAGTATTACCGCGATCGCCGGGAAGGACATACTGCCGCGGCGAACGCCCTGCTGCGAAAGGATGCCAGAATAGTCGAACGATGCCGCACTACCGCTTCGCTTGGCGGCATGCCCGCAATCGCCGGCTACGGAACGCAGTACGGTGCGAATCCTTACGGCTACGGAGCCGCCTCGACGGTCGCGCCGCTGATCCAGCAGTTCATTCGATAGCAGCACACCTCGACACGGGCCGGCGGACCTCCCCCCGCCGGCCCATCTCGTCAGAAACTTCGTATCGCGACAGCTAGATCGGGCCGCCGTTTTCCAGCCATTTCCGGCAATCGGGAGTGAGCGCACGGGAAGCGGCCGATTCGTATTGGGCGAGTTCCTCGGCAGTCAGAACCTCGCGCCATCGTCCGTTGGTCCCCTTGTTAAAAAAGGTCTGTGCTCCACCCTTCCACGGGATCCCCATTGACGGCGCGTAGTTAGCGCCTTTGGTCTTCATTTCTTCAAATGTGCAATTGCGCACCAATCGCGGCCAGGTGGCCTCTTCAACTTTTACGCCGAGGAATGCCGCGACCCGGCGCATTTGTGGCTCAAGATCCGCCAGCAGATCATTAAAGTGAACTAACAGAAGGTTCGGCAATCCGCGGAAATCCCAGTATGACTGCGCGTGATAAAGATGAGACCAGTACGGATAGCCGTCGTTCTCCCACCGGAATGACGCTTTAGTCATCCAGTCGCGCCACATATCGTGAATGTCGCCGTATTGGGGCGGCAGGTCACCGACCCGGCCTGGAATGCCTGCAAGCAGCGCGAGAGTGCGGTCCGTGTAATTCTTGTGATGGTTCCAAAGCGACATGAACACGTCACGCGCATCGCGTCCGACGTAAATGAATTTAAGCCGGGGATCGAACGGAAACCCATCGAGTGGCAAGTGCGTCTTGATGAATCTCCGACTGGATTGCCCCTCCAATCCGGTCAAAACGATTTCCAAAGGCATGCCGCGAGCTTCTAGAAACGGCGACAAAATACCGACTGGCACAGGTGGCTCGCCTCCGAAGATCAGATTGGCAACGATACCCTGCATCCAGGTCGTGCCGGCCTTCGCGGATGTTGTAATGATGATGTCATCAGGGCGGAAGCGAACAAAATTCCAACGCGTGCTGTCGATCACCCAGCTCTGATACACGCGCGTGCACTGGGGTGTCGCGCTCTGGACGTGTACGGGTTTCGCCATTCCGTAACTTCTCCTTCACACTATGGTGCGCAGCGTGGCCTGTATGCCGCGCAATCTTCGCCGTTCAATGCGATGCGGTCGGCAGCGGATCAGCCATTGGGGCTGACGAAGGCGACGCGGCTGAATTAGATCCGCCAACGGCAGGCGGCCTTTCGACGTCCAGCATTTCCTTTCTGATGTAACCTGCCGGGATCTCGAACACATCGTTGGCAAGGAGTTTCGCTTCAATCTTCATGACAAGTACGTGCACTTCCGAGGTCTTGCGATTTGCCATCGCTTGTTTCATTTCCGCCGCCACACCGAGAGGTAATCCCCTAGCTGAGGACAACATTTTGTTCGCTTGCAGCACCATTTCTGGCGACATTTCAATTGTCACATTCAACGCAAGCGGCACGCTCTCGGACGACTTGCCGGAAATCGTGCCTTTGCCTTCGTTCTTGGGCGAACTGTGGAGCCCGTTATTCGTGTATCTGTAAAACAGCTCCCACTCCTTAGACCCGGGAGCCTCCGTCGACAGGCATTCTTGGGATGTCACCTTGCCTGTGGAATTTTGTTTTACCAGTTCGTAGTCTACGCACTTGTAACCGGCGATTGTGCGGGTAGTGCCGGTGCGCTTCATTTCCGACGCCGGAGTAAGGGCGGCTATGTACGTTAGTTCCCCCACCGCGCCTGCGCCGGGATATAGCGAAGATTCGAGGTACGATTTCTCGGACGGATTGAGCATGTACGTTTTGTATTTGTCGAGATCTACGATCGATACGGGAAAGCTTGGGGCTGGATGCGTTTCGGTAACTATCTTTCCCTTGTGTCCTTGCAGCATCATGGTCTCATGCGATTCGGCGAGTATTGTTGTACCAAGGGTTCCACGTTGGATGTACGTGATGACGACGCCTGCGGACGCGGGCGACGCCGCAAACACAATGGCTAGCGCAACAACCAGCGCGGATGATTTCCTCATTGACCGTTGCCGCTATGCGGCCGCGCCGGGTGGTGCGCACGCTTTTCCCGGCTCAGAAAGGTGCCCGGTTCGACGCCGAAACGCGCGGCCAGCGCCTGAATTTGGCGGATGTTGAGCATCCGGCGGCCGGCGAGAATCTCGGATACCACGCCTTGGCTGCCGATCTCGGGAAGGTCCTTCTGCGCCAGCGCGTGTTGCTCCATCAGGAAACGGATCGCATCGACGCCCGACGCTTCAGGCAGGGCATTATGCTCACGATCGTACGCCTCGATCAGCACGCTTAGGGTTTCGATCAGGCGATAGCGCGGGTCCTTGGGATTTTCGCCGATTTCATCCACCAGCGCATTGAGGCGCTCGACAGCCGCGTCATATTCCCGTTCTGTGCGAATCGCCAGAAACGGCCCGGCTCCTGCGAGGCTCCTCATCCTATTGGCGGCGGCTTGGTGCTTCATTTTTTCCACCTCTCGGCATCATACTCCGGATGCGTCAATATGTGGCGCACAAACAATCTTTGGGTGTTGAAGTGGATCGCGGTAATGAGCCGGTACTTGTTACCACCGATATTGAAGATGTAAAAGGCGCGGCCATTCACCGAAACCATATCCACGCTGGAGAATGTGCGTTTCAATCCGGCTAGATTGCTGAATTGCCCATGTCTGACCAGTTTCAGCCACGAACTCAGCGGCGTTGCGGCATCGGCGTGCGCGGCAGCGAAATTCCGCAGCGCCTTCTGAGAGATTACGCGCACCTACTCCCAAACTATCTCAAATTGAGATGAAACGCAAGGCGCGATAGCCGGGCTTATCGCCCCCTCAATGCTTCAAATCCCTGAGAAACTCCAGCAGCGCGGCGTTCACTTCGGCGGGTTTTTCCTGCTGCGTCCAATGGCCTGAACCTTTGATCAAAACCGTATTGCGCAGGTTGGGCACAAACGCCTTCATCCCCTCGGCCATTTCGGGCCGCAGCACGATGTCGAGTTCGGCGGTGATCATCAGCGCCGGCTGCTCGACGCGCTGCTCCTGCCCCGCGGTCTCCTCCCAGTTGCGATCGAGGTTGCGATACCAGTTGAGTCCGCCGCGAAAGCCGCTCTTCTTGAATGCGCGCACGAAGACCTGAAAGTCTTCATCGGTAAGAAATTTACCGTGGGGTGCATCGGGCAGCCGGTCGAGAATCCCCCCTCCCGCCGGGCCGAATACGCCGGGCGGCGCCTTGCGGAATTCCGAAACGGCTTCAGCCGGGACATCCTGGAAGAAGCCGCGCAGCGAGCGGTCAACATCACGCTCCAGTTCCGCCTCGGCCACCCCCGGGGTCTGGAAATAGAGCATGTAATGAAAGCCGCCACCGGCCATCGCGCGCATCAGCTCGGTGGGCCGTGACGGCGGACGCGGGAAAAAGGGCGTATTGACGCCGACCACGCGCTCGATGCTATCGGCGGCCATCATCGCCGCATTCCAGGCGACGGCGCCACCCCAGTCATGGCCGACGATCACGCAGCGGCCGATTTCCATCGCGTCGAGCATCCCCACGATGTCGCCGACCAGCTTGCGCATCGAATAAGCCTCAATCGGTGCGGGGCAGTCGGTTTCACCATAGCCGCGCTGATCGGGCGCGATCGCGCGGAAGCCCGATTCGGCCAGCGCGTGAATTTGATGCCGCCATGAATACCAGATTTCCGGAAACCCGTGGCACAGGACGACGGGAAACCCCTCTCCCGCTTCGGCAACGTGCATTTTGATTCCGTTGGTCTTTACAAACCGATGCTTAATTTCGCTCATTGGGGGTACCTCCCGGTGAAGGATTTCAAAAATGAAAAAGGCGGGGCCGTTGTGGCCCCGCCTTTTTTACTCAGATCACCATGTCTTGTTCAGCCGCATAACCACAATCGGCAGCTCAATGCGAAGCCCCAGTCGAAGCTGCCGGGGCTGCGGACGCAGGAGCGGCGGCACCGGACGCCTTTGCACTGACGGCGCCGGGAGCCATCATATGGATTCCGCCCATCATCGGATTTGCCTGCTTGGTAAAGTCCTTGGGAATTTCAAATGTGTCGTCAGGCAGGGTCTTCGTTTCCACCTTGCTCACGACAGTTTTATTCGTCATCGGCGGCCGTTTCGCCATTCTGGCTTCCATCTCTTTGAGCCGGTCGGCCGGCATTTTTGCCCGGGCCGCCGCGGGAATCGACGGCTTCATCGTCAAATCCATTGAAAGCGGCAGGCCCTCGGGAATCTCCCCGGTCGGAGTCGTCTTGGCGGCGGCGGTGACCTTGGCCTCCATCGCCTTTTCAAAGGTGGTAAAAATTTCGGCCCCCGGAGCATCCTTGGAGACGCATTGCGTAATCGTGTATTGGGCGCGACCGGTATCGCCTCCACCGTCGTAATTGGTGCATTTGTAGCCTGCGATGTCCTGTTTGGCCGATGTTTTCTTCAGGTTCATCGACGACGTGATTGTCGAGGCCATCATTGTGGCCATCGGCGGCGGCGGAGGGAACTCCATTTCCATATAACTCTTTCGTGACGGGAACAGGCGGTAGATTTTGCCTTTATCCAAGTCGATGATCGTGGTCACCTGATCGGTAACCATCTTTTGCTTGTTGCCCTGGATAATCACCGTCTGCTTTGTCTCACGCGACATCCGGCCATTGTTCACCTGCTGAGTTTCGTCGATTACCACGCCGGCATTTGCCGGCAACGTGGCCGCGCTAAAGCAGCCCGCGTTGGCAATTGCGCATGCGGCCAGCAGGACGGTTGTCTTCCTCATAGCGATTGTTCTCCTTGTGCTCGTTGCATTTTCATCACCTCCGCGGGCGATGCCGCCATCGCGCCATGGGCACGTGGCTCCCGTTCCTCAGTCATCCGATGGACCGTCAAGCATACCAGCCCGACGGTTACCCATACCATTTCCTTAATTCTTCGCAAAAACCCAATTACAAACCCAGCCTCGGCCGGATAGCCCAGCAGCTTCAGTATCAGCGATTTGCCGCCCTCCTGGCTGACCAGCTTTGCGGGGATCAAAAAGGTCGCGCGCTCGATTAAAAGTCCCATCGCTTCCACTATCAACGCAACCTGAAAGGACGCCGACAAATGAAGCAGCCGCATCAGGATGTAAATCTCGACCGGGCCAAGGCTCCACGCCACAGTGTAGCAAAGGCAGGATAGGACGAACCGGCTCCGGTGCCGCGCGTAAATGTCAATCAGCTCCGCGTCGGCTTCATCCGCGGATTCGCGAATTTCTTCGGCGCCCAGCCGCCCGATATTGAACCTGGCCGCGGCGCGCCACAAATGAGAAAACGGCTGCTTCAACTGGACGAAGAAAAATCCCCCCGCCAGCGCGACAGCCAGAACAAACCCGCCGATGATTGGCCAATATAGACCGGCCGCAAGCGGAACCAGACGCAATGAGACCGCCAGTGCGCCGGATATAAAGACGATCTGGCCAACCGCCTCGGCCAGCGAGGCGGCAATTACGCTGGCCAGCCCGATCGGCATCCGCAACTCGCGCCGCACCATCAGCGCCATCACGAACTGGCCGCCTAACTGTGCCGATGGGGTGACATAATCGATCGCCTCGCCGGAGATTCGCGCCGAAAACAACCGCGCGAACGAAAGCCCCGCCGGGTAGCGATCGATCATCACACGCCAGCCCAGCGTATTTGCGATTCGCGCAAGCGACTCGAGCGCTATCGTGAGCGCCAGCCCCCAGCCCGCAAGGCGAACGTAACTCAGTACGTTCTGCGGCCCGAAATGGGCCAGAAACCATACGTAAAATACGATCGCTATTGCGACGAAAAATGTCTCTACGCGGCGCATCAGTGCAGTCTAGTGCCGCCGCCGTGCGGACGGCATCCGCAGCATTGTTTCAGCCAAGCCAATTCAGCGCAACCCGCCGTGGAGCGCGGGCAAGGCGGACTGAATCGCTATGCCCCGCCGCGCTCGATGGCGGCCTTGAGCGCTCGGACCCGGGAATCGGAGGGCGTTGCCACGATTGCAAGGTCGCACTCCTTGCGCGCGCCGGGCAAATCACCCAATCGATACAGTCCAAACGCAACGATGTAATGCATGCCGGAATTCGGCGGCAAAATCGAAGCCACGTGACGCAATACGGCGAGCGCCTCGTCGTCGCGATGCTGTTCCGTGAGCGCCCGGCCCAGGATGGTCAGCGCTTCGGCATTTTCGGGATCTTGCTTAAGCAGCGAACGTATAGCTGCCTCGGCGCCACCGTAGTCACGATTCCAAAATGCGATTTCCGCCCGCGCGCTGGCGGCTACGGCAAAACCGCCTGGCACCTTTTCAGCACGAGCCAATGCCGCTTGTGCGGTCTTCGGGTCGCCGGCGACGGTCGCGGTAATTGCGAGCTGGGAGTACGCATCCTGGGGCGGCTTATCGATTCGCTTGAGCCCCTCGACGATGTCTCGTTCCGCCTGCACCGCGTCTCCGGTTTCCTCGTACGTGCGGCCCAAGTTATAGAGGTTCCAGCCGTCATTGGGATCGATCTTGTGCGCAATCTCAAAATGGGGCCGCGCATGGACGTAGTCCCCCCGGTCCGCGAGTGCCACGCCCAGCCGATTTTGCCAAAGCTCCTCGTTGGGTGCAGTTTCCACGGCGCGTGTGAACAGACTTACATCGTCGTGCCAGTAATGTTCGGCCGTATAGAGCATACCGGCATATGCGATTAGTATCGCGGCGACCGCGATCTTCACCGCCCACGCCATCTGCCGGTTTTGCCGTGCGAAATACACAGACAAATCGGCAACAGTCACACAAATTCCCAGCGAAGGCAGGTAGAGATAACGATCGTGAATTACCGATTCCGAGTTGTGAGCGGCCAGGAGATTTAGCGTTGGCGACAGCGCGACTAGAAACCACCCCGAACAATAAAGATAAAGCCGTCGATGCGGATGATGTCCAAGCAGCAGCCAAGCCAAAACAGCCAGTCCAATCAGTTCCGCAACCGGCAGATAAAATGCCTGCGAGGCGATGCTTGGAACCGCGCTCAATCCATGCGATGGGCTGGCCTGCCATGGCGTTGCTATCAACGTCAGGTACGTCAGTATCGCACCCGGCGCCCGCCGGATCGCCTCGATCGCAGTGGAATTGTTGAGTGTGGGCCGGTCCATGAATCAAAGCACCCACCTCCGCAGCCCGATATACCCGAGCGTTTCGGCCACATACGGCCACATTAGTGCCATCGCGGCGCGCGCGCGCACCGCAATCGGTATGCTGACCGTTGGAGCGTCGCCGTCACTGAGGTCGGCGAAGTCTTTGGCGAAATTCCCATGCTCCAGCGCATTTTTCTGGAGAATTCGCCGGGGGAATATGAGGACGTGAAGCCCAATCAAGATGGGCATGACGACCGCGCTTTCCTGGCATAGCAAGGCGCCGAAGAATAGCCCCATGGATTCCAGCCCCGCACGACGCGATGGCAATGCGGCCCAATGCAGCCGCCACCGGGCGACACCCGATCCATCTGATTCGGCCGCACCCGCGCCGGGTTGTGCCGAGGCTTCGACCACGCTGCCTTTTGACGCGGAAAGATAACATTCGAATGCACCCAGCATGAGCGCAGCGCTGAGCGAGTAGGAGAAGGCAAAGACCACCGAATCGGCGGCCAGCGGCGTCAAGGCAAATAGAGCGGCGGCGAGCAGCCCGACACGGCGATCGGACGCCAAAATCGAACCGACTCGAAAAACCAGCCACACCACCAGCAGATGGAGTGCAACCATCGCCGCATGCCACCCCGCCACATTGACTCCGAACAGATGGAAGTTAATCGCCACCCATATATTCGGCAGCGGGCGATAATACATGCTCTGCGGCAGATGATTCGGATCGTAAAACCACCATTCGTCGTGTATCAACGACTTCCAGAAAAATGACCAGCGTGCGAGGTATTCCTGATGGCTTACGATCGTTTCGCGCTGGTCGTAGACGAATTCATTGCTGAAACTGCGCGCGTATGCGATCACTGTGGCGATAAAGAGCGCGGCCACTCCGCCGCCTGCGACCGCATCACCGGCGCCTAGTTTCACGAACAGGGGATTCAGCGGAGCCAGCCAGGCTGGAAGACGCGATTCAGCGCTGGATGGCCGCGACGCTGTGCTGCGCTTACCGCGGCGTTTTGAGCTCTTGGCGATGGACGGTTTTGGCGCCATCTCCGTTCATTCGTCGCCCATATTCGGCGATTCGTCAGTGGCGAACCAATAGAGCGCCGCATAACCCGCCACGAACGCCAGAAAACTTGCTTCAGCCATCGGAGGAAATATACCCGCCCCCGGCGCGCGCCACACGGGGATCATCCCCAAGCGATTGCGCATATAGAACCACGCCGCGAATGCGACTAGCGCCCAGTTCGCCGCCGCCAGCCAGCATGCCCGCTCACTGGTCCGATTTTTCAGCGCGGCATCGGTGAGAAGAAAAAACGGCAGAATAAACAGCGTCATGTAATGGACCCATGCGGTCGGCGAAACCACGATTGTAGTCGCGATCCATAATGAAAATACGCGGAAATCAGGATCGCTGCGTGCCTGACGCCGAAGCGCATTTGCAATTGCAATCCCGATCAATCCAAATTCCGTTACGATCGCGGCCGCGCGCGCGGCGGTAAATCCTGGCGTATCGAGCGCAAGTCCGAAACACAGGTAGAACAATCGTGCGATGAACGCCCCCGCCGAGATGTTGTACCACTGCCCCCAAAATGCCGGTTGCGTGATCCACGGCATGGCGCTGGCAATGAAGCTGAACGGGCGCGCGACACCGGCAATTGCGACGGTGAGCGCGCCTCCTGCCACGATTGTGGCCAACGATGCTGCCGCTGCGCGCCAGCGCCGGGTGGCAGCCAGGTAGCCGATCAGAAAGACGGGAAATCCGCGCATCAACACCGCAAGCCCGATCGCGGCACCGGCGGCTTCATCGCGATTGCGATTCATAAAAATCACTGCCAGCGTCAGCAGAAAAAGGATTACAGTCTGCGACTGGCTGAACAGGAAATTCTGCGCCACCGGCACATACATCAAGGTCAGGCCGATTAATGCGATGCGTACCGGTAACGGCAGATCGGGCATCTCACGGAAGAGAAGCATGATTGTAACCGTCAGCGCGATGGCGCTGAGGGCGAACCACACCCAATATGCCGTGTACGGTGACAACATCGTCAGCGGCTCGAAGACGACCAGAAAAAATGGGGTGTCCGTCGCCCGCGTCAACACACCGAGCACTAGGCCGAGCGGATGGCCGAGCGGCTCAAGATTCGATGAATAAGGATCCGCTCCGGTACGCAACGCGAGCGCGGAAGTGTAGTGCAGGCTGAAATCGTCGAGGTTCCATCGCGCGGCGGATTGCGCGATGACACGCGCCGCCTCCACGATTCCGGCAATCAAAATAATCGCCGCATACCTGGGCTGCAGGATTGCCGCGGAAATATTTCCGCCGGGTTTGGAACGCGGCTCCGTTTCACGGGAGCGCTTTCGGGCGTTTTTTCGTCCGCTCACGCCTTGCACGCCGTTTCGACGGCCGCCCACGGGCGCGCCGGCAAAAGTTGCCGGAACTATACACAATTACGCCCCGCCGATACGACATCGCCGTTCGACGGGGCGGCGGTAGCCAGGACGCTGCGTTCAGCCGCGTGCTACCCAGATGACCGGGGCGTCATCCGCATCTTCAATGGCTTCGAAAGGCCGCCAATTGCCGCTCCCACTCATTTCCGAACGCGAGCACCAAAAGCTGCTGGTCGATACTGACTTTCCTCAGCAGTTCGCGCGTCGTCCCTCCGCCCGCACTGGACAGTACCGTAAATGCCACGCCGGTCTGTTTGACGAACTCCGGCTGCGCGGAAACCTGAGTCGATTTTTGCCCATGAAGCTGGAGCGAGAGCGCCTGCTCGAAGAGTTCATGCTCCTCCGGGGCGACGTTTACCACATTCAAGGTTCCGTTCTTAATTCTAAATTCCCGCAACATCGACATGATGGGAGCGAACTCATCGCGTGACGGCGGCGAGTCGCCCACCAGCACAACGACCTTTTTTGCCTTCGGCTGCCATTCCATCTTGTCGATCGCCATATCGAGGCCGCCCAGCATATTTTCCGACCATTCGTCTCCATTCACGGCTTGAATGCCGTTCAAAAATGCCGTCATTTTCATGGGCGAACGTGTGAGCGGCAGCGTTTGAATCGGCTCGGTATGGCCGCCATAGACCACGATTCCAACCCGCGCGATTGGGACCATCCGATGAATCGTCGCGACCAACTGCTCCATCTGCGCCTTCACCTGATCGATGATCATTTTCATCGAACCGGTGCCATCGATGACTAGCACAACATCAAGGCCCCTGCGCCTAAGCGTGGTAATAAAACCGCCAAATCCAGTGCCGATCCCGTAGCCGTGCCCCGGACCAATTCCTCCGCCACGATCTAACCCGATTCCACCGGTTGAGATGTCACGCACGTATTCGGTGGCACTAGTGACCGCCGACGCATCCATTACCGAAGGCAAGTCAATTTTCGCCTGATCGAAATTGGGCATCGGCACCTCTGGCATATCGAGATCCGCAACGTCACCGCTGTCGCCTCGACCATCTCCAGCCTCAAGAGATACGTTGATCAGCTCGCGGTTGGACCGGGTGTGTACTGCGACGATCAACAGCAGCAAAGCCATCAAATGCAGCGAAATCGACAACGGAAACGGTCCGATGCCGAATCGCACTGCGTTTCTGATTCGCGCGGGTATCAGTTCCGCAAGCCTTTTCATAACGTCACCTCCCGGTCGATCGATGACGCACCCATCCATTTTCGTGGCGTCTTTCTACCCCGCCCGGTGCGCCATGATCGCCCTCCACTTCTAAGATCGGAGGAGGATGGTTCTTCTTGCGGTTTTTCTTAAGGGCTTGAGCGGGAAGAAAATAACCTATTTACCGCCTTGCGAAATTGCCCGGCCGAACTGGGCGACGTCCTTCTGCCACTGGTCGCCGAAGGCCAGGATTAAGACCTGCTGGTTGATGTGCGAGTCCTTCGACAGCGATTTCATCGCGCCACCGCCCTGCGTCGCCAGCACCTTAAACGACGCCTGCGTCTGCCGGTAAAACTCCGGCAACGGCGATATCTTCGGCGGCTCCTGCCGATGCACCCGCAGCCAGAATTCGCGCTCGTACCGCTCATGCTCTTCCGCCGACACGTCCACCGTGTTGAACGTCCCATTCTCGGCCTTGAACCGCTGGATCAGTTGGATCAGCGGCTTGAAGTCGTCCTTGTCCGGCGGCGAATCGCCCACCAGCACGATCACCTTCTTCGCGTACGGCTTGAAGTCCATCTTGTCCACCGCCGTCTGCACCGCCCCCAGCATGTCCTCGCTCCATTCGCCGCCGCCGCCGGTGTGCATTGTGCTCAGAAAGTTCTGCAGCTTCTCCGTCGACAGCGTCAGCGGCTGGATCTCCATCCCCGGCGTCTCGCCCTTGCCGCCGTACGACACGATTCCGATTCTCGCGATCGGCACCAGCCGGTGGATTGCACCCACCAACTGCGCCATCTTCGCCTTCACGTCGTTGATGACCAGGTTCATCGAGCCGGTGCGGTCGATCACCAGCACCACGTCCAAGCCCTTGCGCCGCAGCTCGCCGATGAAGCCGCCGAACCCGGAGCCGACGCCATGGCCATAGCCGGAGCCCATGCCGCCGCCGCGCCCAATTCCAATTCCGCTGCCGCCGGCCGAGCGCACATAATCGCTGGCCAGCGAGACCGCCTGCGAAGTATCGACGGCACTGGGCGCTTCCATCTGCTGCGACGCCATTTCGGGCATCGGTACTTCAGGCGTGTCGATATCCTGCATCTCGTTGCCGCCGCCACCGCCGCCGCCCGCCTCCAGGTTCACCATGATCAACTCGCGCCCGCGCTGCGCATGCACCGTGATGATAAGGAACAACAGCGCGATTACGTGAAGGGCGATCGACAGCGGGAACGGCCCCGCGAGCAGGCGCAGACTGTCCTTGATTCTTTGCAGGCGATCGACCGCCGCTTCGGCGACATCGCGATTCTGCTCCGCGGCGGCCTCCTCTTTCGAAGTGCGCCGATACAGAATTATGGCGACGATGCAGATCGAGGCGACCAGCACCGTACCGATAAATGAGAGCATTAAATCTGACATATAAAACGCACTCCCCGCTTGGGCCGGCTTATTCGCCGCCCTTGCCGAGACCTATGCTTCCAGTCTACTGCCAGTTTCGTTATGCCGCCAGATGGTCATTTTTCACCAGTGCAGGATCAGCCGGGTGGCGCGCCGCCAGCAGGCGCCGCTCCCCCGCCCGGGGGAAGCTGCGACACCGCAATCGCGACCGCTTGAGCGCCGGCATCCTTTGCAAGATCGATGATCCGCACCATGTCGCCGAGGATTACCTTGGGATCGCCCTGAAATACGACGATTTTGTCCTTGTCGGCCATCGGCGCGAGCATCCCGCGCAAGGTGCTCGCCATCTCCGCCTCGGTCACCTGCTTTTGCTCGAGAAAAATTTGGTGTTCCGCCGTGTAGGTTACGACGACGCCCTTGGGGGTCTCCGGGGTGCTGCTTAGGGGTGGCTTGGTGGGCAAATCGACGTGAGCGGCGGACTCAATGGTCACTGCGGTGGTGACCATGAAGATGATCAACAGAACGAGAAAGATATCGGTCAGCGGGGTAATGTTGATGTCGGCAAATACCCCGCCACCTCTGTTCGTGCTCATTCCCATCGGAGAATTACCTACTTACCGTTCGCCAGTTGCGCGTGCGTGACGCGCTTGGCCGCGATTGCAATTTGATCGGCGCCGGCCGCCTTGGCAATACCAAGGATTCGAACCATATCGCCGAGCAGCACCTTGTTGTCACCCTGAAATACGACAATCTTCACGTCCACCTTGGCCAATGCTTCCTTGAGGTTGGACAGCAGTTCGCGCTCCGGAACGTCGCGCGAATTCACGAACAGATCGTGCTGAGCGGTCAGCGTGACGATCACACCCTTGTTCTCCGGATTGGTGTGGGTAGCCTCCGGCAGATCGACGTGCGCGGCCGACTCGATCGTAACCGACGTGGTCACCATGAAGATGATCAGCAGCACGAGGAAGATGTCGGTGAGCGGAGTGATGTTGATGTCGGCGAATACGCCGCCACCCCCGCCCTTGGGACCACTAACTGCCACTACCGCTTCTCCCCTGCATCGCGGCGTCGATCAGGCGATCGGCGTTGACGTGCAGCATCGCGCTGATGTTCTCGACCTTCACGGAAAAATAATTGAAGAAGATAACCGCGATGATCGCGACCGCCAGTCCTAGCGCGGTCGAAATCAGCGCTTCCGAGATGCCGGCGGCAACGACCGAGAAACCGCCGGTGCCCATGATCGCCATCTGCTGGAACGAAACCAGGATGCCGACGACGGTGCCGAACAGTCCAATGAACGGGGCCGACGCACCGGTGGTGGCCAGCACCCAGATGTAACGCTTGAATTCGAGCCCTTCCTGATAGCGGCGCTCGTCGTCGATTTCGAGCAGATGCTCGCGATCGAGAGTTTGCGACGCGGCAATCAGCGTGTGATACAGCCGCTCCGCCGCGGTCGTGCGCGCCTGCGTGGCCTTGAGGGCGTCCTCGAACTGGCCTTGGCGTAATTGCGGAATCAATGTGTCCGCAAGTTTCGCAGTCCTGGGTCCGATCCCCCATAGCGCCCAGACGCGCTCGAAAATGATCGCCAGGCAAACCACGGAAATGAACAGCAGCGGGTATGTTGCATAATACCCCTGCTGGATCATCGCCAGAATGCTAAAATTACTCTCCATCGCTAATCCTCACGGTTATGATTTCGAGCGGTGCTGTAGAGATTCCGCTCAAACTTCGACTCACCCAATACCCCAAGCCGCCTCGCGATCCCAAACCCTTCCTTAACCACCCGGCCCGCCCGGCACAATTTCCATAGCATAGCTATCCGCCCATCCGTAAGCACCTAACGAGTCTTAGGATATGCGGAAAATTTGATTGCAATAATAAGACCGATTTGTCAAGAGCGTCGGCCTTCCAATCCAAGCTTGGCCCTCCGCTCCGGCGATCGCAAGATGCCGGTTTATGGCATTCCGGCGGGCTCATCGAGTGGGTCGTTCCGCCTTGACTTCTTGGGCCTTCAAGTCTATCCAGAACTTGGCCGCCATGCGGTCAGATTTGTCTCCTTAGCGATTGACGTAATTGAAAACTCCGTCTCTTCAATTAATAAAGACGCCGCAGCGGGCTCTTCTCTTCATTTCAAGAGTGCGCATCGCCGCCCTCGGCGTCGCACTCATGGTGATTTTGCCGGCCTGCAACGGTCCCAAGGATGCGCCCGCACCGGCAGCCGCTCCGGTTCAAGCCGTCGCCAAAGAGACCTCACCCTACGAGGCCACCAACGATCTGCCGGCGGACCTGTTCAAGCCGTTTCCTACGTACAAAGACGTTACCGTTCAGCATGTTGGACGGCCCAGGGGCGTCATGCGCGAGATCTGGTTCATCAGCCCAGCCGGTACTGGGTTCAGAGAATTGGCCTCCTACTATCAGGATGAACTGGCCAAAGATGGATTTCGGCTTTCCAGCCCGCTGATGCTGGCGGGGCGCAAAACCTTCTCCTGCCAATTCACCAAGGACGGCAGGCAGGGGTCCGTGCGCATTTTCCCGGCGGATACGGACAAGACGCGCATGTCGATCGATTTGATGTACGAGATGCCAACCCAAGTCGATCCGAGGACTGTGGAAGTTCAAGAGGTATTTGATGTAACCGGGCCGGGCGAAGTCGCCCAGAAGGGCCCCAATTCAAACGAGGAAACGAAGAGGAACTGACATCATGGCATTACTGGAAGGAAAAGTTGCGATCATCACGGGCGCCGGCCGCGGCATCGGACGCGAAGAGGCGCTGCTGCTGGCAAAGCATGGCGCGAAAGTCGTCGTCAACGATCTTGGCGGCCATTTCGACGGCACCGGCCAGTCGCGTTCGCCGGCCGAAGATGTGGTGAAGGAAATTCGCGCCGCCGGCGGAGAAGCGGTCGCCAACTTCGAGAGCGTGACCGACTTCAAGGCCTCCAAGCGCATCATCGATTGCGCGATCGACAACTTCGGCAAGCTCAGCATCGTGGTCAATAACGCGGGCATCCTGCGCGACCGGATGATCTTCAACATGAACGAAGAGGATTGGGACGCGGTCATCGCCGTCCATCTCAAGGGCGCGTTCAATCTTGCGCGCCATTCATGCTCCTACTGGCGCGAACAGCACAAGGCGGGCAACATCCTGAACGGCCGCCTGATCAACACGGCATCGGACTCCGGCCTACTGGGCAATGCGGGCCAGAGCAACTACGGCTCCGCCAAAGCCGCGGTGGCCGCGATGGCAATCATCGTGGACCGCGAGATGAGCCGCTATGGCGTCACCGCCAACGCGATCGCTCCGATCGCGCGCACACGCCTGACCGTCGATGCGACCCCGGCGACGGCAGCCGGCATGCAGGTGAAGACCGCCGAATGGGATCCTTTCACTCCCGCCCACGTCGCACCGCTCATCGTGTGGCTGGGCAGCGACGACGCCGCAAACGTCCACGGCGAGGTGTTTCGCGTCGGGATGGGAGGCGTATGGCTGATGCGCGGATGGCATTCCGTCGCCAAGGTCCAGAAGAAGGGAATGTGGGAGCCCGCCGAACTCGGCTCGAAACTCAAGGAAGAGTTGGGCAAGGGAGTCACCAAGAAAGAGGCCATGGGCGCGGTGATGGCCGGCGCGGTATCATAAAGACCGATTGACTGTTCATAAGAAACCCGGAAGCGGGGGGGGTGGGGGTGCCCGCCTGGCGTGCGGGGCCGGTATAATAGCGGGGCAACACCCCCGCCCCCGGGTTGCGG
>Ga0335069_10006514_pt1 | contig 16960 bp, 14 predicted proteins | sample Lox_Sample_11_FD_206714 | JGI IMG/M metagenome (GOLD analysis project Ga0335069, IMG submission 206714) | Soil microbial communities from Loxahatchee National Wildlife Refuge, Florida, United States - Lox_Sample_1.1 | ecosystem: Environmental > Terrestrial > Soil > Wetlands | place: USA...
TCGACACCGCGGCCGCCTGACGCTCCTCGGTGGAGGTCGCCGGCGCCACAAACGACTCCTCGTAGGCCGCCGGCGCCTCGTAGGGGAAGTGCGGCTCGATGTAGTTCACGAACAGGAAGAATGGCCGCTGCGGGTCACGCTGGCGCAGCCATTCGAAGATGGCGGCGTTGGTGGCATGCGGGTGCGTCTCGATCTCCTTCGCTCCCGGCGGTCCATACATCTCCCGCATCACCTCGAAGCCGCGTGCCAGGTTGGTGCGCTTCGAGACCCACGGGTTGCCGGAGAAGCCGGCGGTGGCAAAGCCGCGGGCGTGCAGGAGCTCGGCGAGGGTGGTGAAGCGCTTGTCCAACACCAGATGCTCCTGGGTTGCCCGATGTGTGACCGGAAACAGGCCGGTGAACAGCGAGGCGTGCGCCGGCAGGGTCCACGAGGAGACCGAGGAGGCATCCTCGAAGCGGATGGCATCGTGCGCGAACCGATCCAGCCGCGGCGTCGTCAGCCGTGGATAGCCGTAGCACGAGAAATGGTCGGCACGCGCCGTGTCGATGACGATCAGCACCAGGTTGGGTGGCGGCGGCGGTTTCTGGCAGGCGCTCAGCGCCAGACCGACGGCGAAGGTGATGAGCAGGAGGGATCGACGCATCATGTCGGCCTATTCGTGCAGGTATCCCAGCGACCGCAACCGCTCCGCGTCGGCCGGCGACAACGGCTCAGCGCGCAATGCCCCGTGTCCATGCACGCTGCGCTGTTGCGCGCATCCGGCCAATTCCTCGCGCAGCCGCTCACGCAGCGTGGCGAGCTGCTCGGGAGCGCTCGCCGTCAGGTCGTGGCGCTCGGGGGGATCGTCGGCGAGATGATACAGCTCCTCGTGCACCACGGGACCCGCGAGATCCACCGGCGCGACCGCGCCGTGGGCGCGTTGCCAATCCTCGACCTGCGCGGTGCGCGGTCGTTCGGCGGGTGTCAGCCACCGCTGGGCGGCGATGTACTTCCAGCCGTCCGCAACGACGGCACGCGCGACGTTGCGTTCCTCGAGCAGCAGCTCGCCCAGGTACGGCCGCGCCGGCGGCGTGACCGCGCCGTCGCGGGTGAGCAAAGCCCGACCGTCGAAGTCCCCCGGTTCATACGGAATCTGCATGAGCTGCAAGATGGTCGGCAACACGTCAACGGTCGCGGCGGGCACGGCGCTACGCTGCGGACGCAGGGCGCGCGGCGCCCACAGAATCAGTGGCACGTGCAGCACCTCTCCATAGAGCGTCCACGCGTGCTCGATGAAACCATGCTCGAGAAATTCCTCACCATGATCCGCCGTGAGCAGGACCAAGGTATGGTCGAGCACGTGCAGCTCTTCGAGACCCTGGAAGAGGAGCTCGATGGCATGGTCGGTGTCGGCGATCTCGGCATCGTAGCGCAAGACCATGTCTTCGAAGCGCCGATCACCAGGGCCGAAGCCGGTGGCGAGGAAGCTGTCGAAGTGCGGCCGCAGATCCTTGTAGAGGGCCACCGGGCTCGGGAAGGGTTCCGGCGCCAGGCGGTGATAGGACTCGTCGGACGGCTCGTAGGGGCCGTGCGGGTCGAGGTAGTGCAGATACATCATCAGCTTTTCTTTGGCGTGCGGCTTCACGAATGCCAGCGCCAGGGCGGAGAGCCGCGGGCCGAGACCGCTCCTTCCAAACCCATCGGGCGCCTCCCAGCCCTGGCGCACATAGCCAAAGCCGGCGGCGAACTCCGGATGCGTCAGCATCGGCGTGACGCTGAAGAACCCGGTGCGGTAGGCGGCGTTTTGAAAGAAGCGGCCCAGGCTGGGCCGCGCGGCGCGTGGATGGGCGTTCCAGCCGACGCTGCCGCTGCACGACGGGAGACGTCCGGATTCCAGCACGGCCACGGACTCGCGCGTGTACGACGAGTTGCTCAAGGCGCGTTCGAACACCACGCCTTCGCTTGCCAGTCGATCGACGAAGGGCGACGTCGGACGGCCATAGCCGTAGCAGCCCAGGTGATCGGCGCGCAGCGTGTCGACGTTGATCACGATGAGGTTGAAGTCCTTCAAGCGTGCCGGGTCCGGCGGCCGCCGGCACGCCGCCGCGATGAGCGGCAGCAGCAAGAGGGCGCCCCCGAGCACAGGAACGCCCCGGCTTCGCAGCCGTCGCCACCGGGGCGCGCATGCTCCGTTACGACGCACGCGATTGCCTCAGTGGAGGTAGCCCAGCTGCCGCAAGCGCTCGCGGGCTGCGGCGTCCGGGGTCAGCGCCGGCGACGGTGGCTCGCTTGCCGGGGGACGGCGCTGCGTGAGTGTCTGTAGCGTCCGGTTCAAGTCGGCGGCGCTCTGTGGCGCCTCGGCGACGAGATTTCGTTCCTCGCGCGGATCGCTGCCGAGATCGTAGAGCTCGTGGCGACCGTCGGAGGCCCAAATGAGCTTTCGGGCTCCGACCTGGACCGAGCGCAGCTCACGCCGGAATCCATCGAGCGCCGCGCTGGACTGCTCGGCGCTGGAAAAGGCGGTGAGTGCCTGGGCGGGAAAGTCATATTCGGCAAGCAGGGCGCGATCCGGCGGGGCGGTGCCGTCGAGCAGGTTGCGACCGCCAGGGGCCGGGTGTGGGTCGGCGCCGGTCAGCGCTACCAGCGTGACGAACACGTCGGTGAGCTGCACGGGGTCGGTGCGGGTCGTGCCGGCGCCCGCGCCCTGCGGCAGATGCAGCAGCAACGGAACGTGCAACGTGGTGTTGTAGAGGCTGAACACGTGATCCAGGTGTCCGTGTTCACCGAGGTTCTCGCCGTGATCGGACGTGATCACGATGATGCTGTCGTCGTAGACGCCGGCGCGCCGCAATTCGGCGAGCAGTTCGCCGAGAATCGCGTCGACGTACGACAGCTCGGCATCGTACAGGGCGGCGCGCAGCGCCGCGAGGCGCGGGGTCCAGGTGGGTGGGTGCAGATACCAGTCGGTCCAGCGCACCTCCGCCTGCCGGCGCTCGTCGGCGGTGGAGGTCGGATCGACGAACGGCGCCTCGTATGTTGCGGGCGCGCTGTAGGGGAAATGTGGCTCGATGTAGTTGACGAACAGGAAAAACGGCCGATCGCGCGAGCGGCGCGCCAGCCAGTCGAAGACGAGTCGGTTGGTGGCGTGCGGGAAAGTCCCGGTCTCATTCGCCTCCGGTCGGCCCCACATCTCCTGCATGACGTCGAAACCCTGCTCCATGTGCGTCGCGCGCGCCACCCACGGGTTCCCCGAAAACGCCGCCGTGGTGTAGCCGCGACCATGCAGTAGCTCGGCGAGCGTGTCGAAGCGATCGTCGAGCCAGAGATGCTGCTGCGTGGCGCCGTGCGCCGACGGGTAGAGGCCGGTGAACAACGAGGCGTGCGCCGGCAGGGTCCACGTGGACAGAGAGTACGCCTGCGTGAAGCGTATGGCCTGACGCGCGAAGGCTTCCAGCGTTGGGCTGGTCGGATGGCTGTAGCCATAGGCGGAGAGATGGTCGGCGCGGACGGTGTCGAGCACGATCAGGACGACGTTCGGGTGCGCCGCCGGACGATGGCAGGCGGCCGCGGCAACGCACAGCATGGCGACGACGCCGGCGGCCCCGCGAGTCATGAGGGGCGCGCCGGACGGCAGAATGCGGTCACCTGCTCGATGGCCGTGGCGCGTTGTGCGGCAGGCAGCGCCGACTCCGGCGCGCGGGTGAGGACGAAGACGAACCCGCCGCACGCCGCCCAGCGCAACGTGCGGTCGGGAATTGCCGCCAGCGTCGCCCGTGCCGCGTCGAGGTCTGGATGTTTCATGTACTCGGCACCGAGCGCCCAGCCGAGGCCGCCGAAGGCGCGGTCACGACAGGGCGCGTCGGAGAGCGCTGCCAGCCGGCGCATCGCCGCCGGCGCGCTGCCGGCTCGATCCCACTCCGCCAGCCCGAAAACCAGACACCCTGCCGCACGATCACGGGCGTAGTCGGGTCGGTAGCGCGTCCCGTGGCCGTACAGCGGCCACAGGTTCCAGGCGCCGAACCCCAGGACGGCGGCCGCGGCCAGCAGCGTTACCCACGGCCCGAAGCGGCGCGCGGCCATCTCGACGCCGAGGACAAGCACCCACATCAGCGCCATCTGTAGCGGGACGAAGAAGCGATAGTGGTAGTAGCCCTCGTTCGGATAGAGCGGCAATGCCGCGTGCGCTGGGAGGGCAAGGCCGAGGATCGGGGCCGCCAGGAGCGGCAGGAGCACCAGCGTCGTCGCCGGCAGCCAGCGCCGCCACGGCGCCCAGACGACGCCGGCCAACAGGCCAGCCCACGCCACACACGCGATACACAGGAGGAGCGCCGCAACGGATGCGGCAAGGCCGAACGACGCGAGCAGGCCGGTGAGCGCGCCACCCCATCCCGACACCTGCTCCACGCCAGGCTCGTGTGCACCGAGGTGCTGCATCCACAGCAGCGCACCGTGCGGGCGCAGCCACAGGTTCTGATACATCCAAGGTGCGATACCCAGCAGGAAGCCCGCCCCGAGCGCAATCGCATTGCGACGCCGCCGCACGAAGGCGAGCCGCAACAGGAGCAGCGGCAATACGAACATCGTGGACACGTACGCCACCCACACGGCAACTCCACCCGCGACGCCCAAGGCGACGTCCACCCCCGGTGAATCGGTGTTGGAGGTGTGGCGCTGGCGCACCCATTCCCAGTATGCCGCCAGGGCTAGCATGGATGGCAGCACGGATTCAGGATGCGAGCCCACCAATGTGACGTTGAGACGCGCCGCGGTCGGGCTCAGCGCCAGCAGGCAGACGCCGAGGAGCAGCGCCAGACGCGGCGAGAAGTAACGCCGGGCAACCGCCATGGCGACGCACAGCGTCAACGTCGACCACACGATCGCCACCCCTTTGAGAGCCACCAGGCTGGTGCCGGCAATGGACAACCAGGGCACGGCGAGCAGCACGAGCACGAGCGAGCCGCCGTGGTTCAGGTCGTCCTGGTAGTCGAAGAGATGGCTCAGGCCATCGTGCTGCAACTCGACGGCGCTGAACAGGAACACCGGCTCCTCCCAGTTCTGGTTGGCATCGTAGGACGTGACCAACAGGCCGACGCGGCTGCCGACGAACAGCAACGCCACGACGCCGGTGCCGGCGGCGAGCAGGCGGTGGCGCCCCGACCGCGGATGCTCCGCATCCGCCTGACGGGTCATTGCGGGATCGGGCGACACCGGCGCCGGACTCACGGCGTCCGATACGTTACCTGCGCGCCACGCAGGCAGACGTTGGGGCCGCTCAGCATGACTTGGAGCAGGTACGAAAAGTTCTGGTTGTCGACGACCGGGTTGGCAATCTTGTCGGTCGACAGCGTTTCCGTGTCGTGCGCTCCGGTGGATACCGGGGTGATTGCCAGAACGTCCGGTTTGGTGGGTGTATGCCGCACCAACGACATCATGCCGAGGCTGTGCTCGCTCTTGTCTTCCAAGATGACGCTGATGTCCTCGACGGTGGCACCATCGTCTAGCTTCAGCGAGGTGACGAGGTAGACGGCGCCCTTGAGCGAGCAGAGTCGGCCGACCCCGCCTTCCTCGATGACGTACTGCGCGGCGTTGTTTGCCGCCGCGAACGCGGCAGGGGCCAGGTTCAGGTGCCGGCGGGCCGCGACCGGCGCCTCGGCCGTGGTGGTCACGGGGATCGACAGGCTGACGACGCAGAAGATGCTGGCGAGCGTGCGAGGCCGGAACAGAGATGGTGGCGTGCTGTGCATGCGAATCGTGTCGTAGAGATGCCAGACCACGCCGCCGACGGCAACGGCTGAGCCGCAGACGATCGGCTCGTTCGGTGCCAGCCTCAAATCGCTGCAGTGTGGTGCCGGCGCCCGGTGGCGATCACTTGATATATCCGAGGGCGCGAAGCTTCTCCTCCTCGGCGGGGCTCAGGCGCACCGCTTCGGGGGTTGTCGCTCCCTGCGTTTGCCCCTGTTGGGCGAGACTCAGGGCTGCGGCCGCGCAGTTGGTGTCGTAGGTGTCGAGCATCTCGCGCATGTCGGCTGGGGCGGCGGTGGCCCCGTTCCCGTTGCTTCGTTCGGCTGGATCGTTGGCAAGGTCGTAGTACTTGTATTCAAACCCGTCGTGTCGCCGGTATCTGGCGAGCTTCCGATTGCCTATCTGGACGAGATACGCAGGCCGCTCGAACTCGACCAGCTCATACCCGGGGCCCACGGCCGTCTCGGCCCAGGCCTCGCAGAAGAAGGCGCGCTCCGTCCCTGCCACGTCGGGGCTCCCGTCGCGCAACTGGTCGGTGAAACTCACGCCCTGCACATGTGCGGGCTTTGCGACTCCGGCGAGGTCGAGAATGGTCGGCATGAAGTCGATGTGCCCGACGGGCTGCTGGACGCGCCGGCCTGCCGCGACGCGGCCCGGGCCCCAGACCATCAGCGGCACGCGGCTGACTTCCTCGTGCAGGTCCGCGCCATGCCCCCACAGACCATGCTCGAAAAATTCCTCGCCATGGTCGGACACCAGGATGAAGATGGTGTTGCGCCCCAACCCATATGCCGCGATTGCGGCAAACAACTTGCGCAGCTCGTCGTCGGTGTAGCGAATCTCGCGGTCGTAGTTGACCGGGTCGCGCACTTCACGCGGGGAGTCCGCGGTGACCGGGACACCGTTGCGGACGCCGAAGAAGCGGTTGTACTCCGGCGGCGGGGAATAGGGATCGTGCACTTGGAACGTGTGGAGGAAGAGGAAGAATCGCTTGTCGGCGTTGCGCCTCAGCCACTCCTTCGCCTTGCCGAAGGTGACGTCGACCTGTCCCTGCGGAGCCATGATGTCCGGGCTGGTGTTTTCGACGTAGCTGTTGAAGCCGCGGCCAAACCCATGGATGACGCCGAGCCAGCCGTCCTCGGTCACCGCGCCAGTGTCCACGCCATCGGCACGCAGCTGCTCGGCGAGTGTGCGTAACCATGCCGGAAGGACTTCGAATCCGGTCTTCAACCCATGCACGCACGGTTGCACGGAGGTGAACATGCTCATGTGCGACGGAGGCGTCGTCGCCGCCGCCGCAACGCAGTGGTCGAAGACGGTGCCACCTTTGGCGAACGTCTCGTTGATGAAGGGAGCAGTGTCGTTGTCGTAGCCGTACGAGGTCAGATGGTCGGCCCGGAGTGTGTCGATCGACAGCAGAATGATGTTCACGGCCTGCGACTCGTGCTGCGGTGCATAGACGCTGGGATTGGCCCAGAGCGGAAACGAGAACGCGCGCGGGTCGGCGTTCTGCAGGCGTGTGGTGAAGCGGAAGTGGCGATCGCTTCCGGCGACGGACTCGAGCGACACGCGACGATCCTGCCAACCGTGCCCGGCCTCGGTGGATGGATCGAGGGTTTCATTGAACAGCAGGTCGCAGCCGCGCGGCGCACATGCCAACACCTCGAACTCGACCGCGCCTTGTGCCCAGACGGCGCGCGGAATCCCGATCGCAAAATCCAGATAGGCACCGCTCGGAATGCGCACGACAGGTGTGCGGTACGGCCGCGGGCGCGCCTTCGGGACGGCAAACCCCTCGAGGTGGGCGCCGACCGTCGTGTTGGGCGCTTCGCCGGTCGCAAACCTGAGCTGAACCTTGCGCTCGCCGTCGATGGTCGTGGGCACGGCCTCGAAGCTCGGCATCTTCTTCCAGGCCGTTCCAGTCCGCAACTGCGGCACGAGCAAGAGACGGTCGGCGTCTCGCAACTCGGCGGGAAGTGTCGGGAAGAACGACACGCTCCCGTCCGCACCGACGATGGCGTTTTCCGTGTAGGCAACGGTCGTATGTGTGGGGGCCCGCAAAACGTAACGGCTGTCGTTCAACAGCGTTGCCATGGGAAGGTCCGTCGTTCCCCGGTCGGCGTGGATGGGTTGGACGATCACCCCCCCGGCTTCGGCGGCTCGCTTGCCTCGCAGCTCGAGATCGACGAAGCGGAAGTAGGGCGTCATGACCATCGGGCTGCGGTGGCGCGCCACCCAGGCCGCTCCCCCGCCAAGTGCCGCTGCCGTCAGTAACAGAAGGGCGATGGCTCGATACATCCGACCCGGTCCCCGAAGACCCACCCCGCGGGCAATGGCCCAACCCGGAGGTGTTCCGCCGCGACGGCCGCCGAAAGCAACGTGTGCCTGCGCCGCACGTCAGAATTCCGTGTAGATGAACTTCAGCGGCTCCTCCGGAGCGAAGAGGATACACAGGATGATGAGCAGCACGTAGAACGCCACCTTCCAGTTGTTCGCCAGCACGCGGCGGGCGAGATCGCCGAGCCCGCTGCGTCGCGGCAGCGCCGCGGAAGGGGGAAGTGCGCGGTCCGCCATGATCACTTCACTTGCCATCTTTCGCTACAGCTGTCGAGCCGGAAACCATCGCGTGGAAACCATCGCGCGGCGAGTAGACGCATCTCAGCGTGAACGGACGGACCCGGACGACGGTTGACAGGGGTTCGGGGGCTCGAATATTTCGGGCGTCGGCGCGGCATGGTGGCCGCGATAACCGCAGGTGGTAACGCCACCGCCGGGAGGTGCGTATGAACGTAGCGATTGTCTGCACCGCGGCACTCGGGCTGCTGGTGTTCGGGCTCGGCCTGGCGGTCTCCAGCCGGCGCGCGATGTCGGGAACCAACAGTGGGTTCAAGGCGGACCCGGCGGATCCCCTCTACAAGCTGGTCCGCGCGCACGGCAACGCCACCGAATACGCACCGATGCTGGCGATCCTCATCCTGTTGATCGGTGCCCGCCAGCCGACGACCTGGATGGTCTGGGCCTGCGTCATCGCGACCGTCTGCCGCTACCTGCACGCCGCGGGTATGATCATGAGTCCGACGCTGGAACGGCCGCAGCCGCTGCGCTTCGTCGGCGCGGTCGGCACGTACCTCGCCGGGCTGGCGCTGGTGATCGCGGCGCTGCTGGTGTGACCATCCCTAGCGCGTCCACGCCAGGAAGCGCGTGAACAGCGCCTTGACGAACGGCGTCAGCCGGGTGCGGTTGTACGCGTCGCCCGCCTTGCGGATGGCCTCGGCCTGCGTCGGGTACGGATGGATGACGTTCGCCAGCGTGCCCAGCCCGAGCTTGCCGACCATCGCCAGCGTGATCTCGTTGATCATGTCGCCGGCGTGCCGCGCGACGATCGTCGCTCCGAGGATCTGATCGCTCCCGTCCTTGACGTGAATCTTCACGAAGCCCTCGTCGTCACCGTCGGCGATGGCCCGATCGACCTCCGCGAGCGGCACCACGAAGGTGCGCAGCGCAATGCCCTTGGCGGCCGCATCGCGTTCGTACATGCCGACGTGTGCGATCTCCGGGTCGGTGTAGGTGCACCACGGCATGGTGAGCGCGCTCAGCTTCTTGCGGCCGAAGAAGAGGGCGTTCTGGATGACGATGCGCGCCGCGAAGTCGGCGGCGTGCGTGAACTTCCATTGCATGCACACGTCGCCCGCCGCGTAGATCCGTGGGTTGGCGGTTTGCAAAGCGTCGTTCACCAGCACTCCGCGTGCGCGATCGTAGTGCACACCCACCGCCTCGAGATTCAAACCGTCGACGTTCGGGGCGCGCCCGGCCCCGACCAGAATCTCGTCGACGGCGACCTCGCCGGCACCCGCGGCGGTCTGGTAGCGCACCAGCTTGTCCGTGCCGCGGGTGCTGACGCCGGTGATGCGGGCACTCAGCACCAGCTCGATGCCCTCGCGGACGAAGGCGCGTTGCACGATCTCCGCCGCGTCGGCATCCTCCCGATTCAAGATGTGGGACAGGTCGTTGAACAGCACGACGGCGCTGCCGAGACGACGAAAGGCCTGTGCCAGCTCGCAGCCGATCGGGCCGGCGCCAATCACCGCGAGGCGGCGCGGCCGCTCGGTGAGCGAGAAGACGGTTTCGTTGGTCAGGAAGCCGGCCGCCGCCAGGCCCGCGATATCGGGATGGGCGGCGCGGGCGCCGGTAGCGATCACCGCCTTCTTGAAGCGCAACGTCTTGCCAGCCACCTCGACGCTGTCGGCGCCGGAGAAACGGGCGTCACCGAGAAAGACATCGACCCCGAGCTCATGCTGGAAGCGTCGAGCCGAGTCGTGCTGACTGATCTGCGCGCGCAGTCGCCGCATGCGTTCCATGACGGCGGCGAAATCGACTTCAACGCCGTCCGGCACGCGCACGCCGAGCTGCGCCGCGGCGCGCAGCTCGCCAACGACGCGTGAAGACCGAATCACGCACTTCGACGGCACGCAGCCGACGTTGAGGCAATCGCCGCCGAGCAAGTGGCGCTCGACGAGCGCGACCGTGGCGCCCAAGCCGGCGGCGCCCGCGGCGGTGACCAGGCCGGCCGTGCCGGCGCCGATGACCACCAGGTTGTAACGCCGCTGCGGCTCCGGATTCTGCCAGTCGGACGGATGGACATTGGCGACCAGAGTAGCGTTGTGGCTGTCGTGGGGTAGGACTTCGCCCATAGGTAGTTCCGCGGCCGACGTCGAAACACCAGGCGACTGCACGTCCAGGCTCATGATCGCTCTCCCTCCCTCAGGCGACGCATACCACAGCGGCAGCGCAGATACCGAAAGCGCGCCGCAGTGGGCGGGGACTGGACGTGGTGCGCGTGAGGAGTATGCTCCTTATGCCGGTATCACAAAGCGGGCGCGGGGAGGCGCCTCCGGTGGCGTTCCGACAACGGGGCTTTCCGACAAAAGGAGCAATCATGAGAAGATTCCTCGGCGTGATGGTGTTCAGTCTGAGTCTAGCGTTCTGGGGCAGCGTGGCGGTGCAGGCACAGGACATGCCGACCGGTGGCGGCCTCAAGGGCCTGCCCGATGCGATGAAGAAGGATGTCGGCAACGCCGTCCAGCAAGAGATCGGCGGGGCGGCCGGCAAGGCGACGGGCCAGGTACCGGGTGCCGCTGCCGCGCCCGCGGCCGGGGAACAGCCGGCGGCCGCGCAGCAAGGTGCGGCACCCGCGGGCGGTGCGGCGGCGGCGCCGGCGGCCGGCGAAGCGCCGGCTGGGGGTGGCGACGATCAGGATGGGGACGAATAGGAATCGCGCTGCGCGCGACGCGTGAAGCCGGCCGACGACTACTGACGGCCGCCGCTGGTGCCTCCCCGCCCGGCTGCATCACGACTCCGCCACTCTCGCATCGTCCGTGCCGCGTGGCGACGTGGCCGTGAGCCGCAACAGTTCCCCGACCGACCAGGCCTGGAAAGGGCAGCCGCGCGGCGTGTACGGTGCCTCGGCGTCGGCGATCTCGGACACGTGCCCGAGCCCCGCGGCATCGAGGTGATGCAACAGCGGCTCGACGAAGCGCGCATGCGCCTGGCGCCGCGCTGCGGGACGATTGCCGCGCACCCGTAGCCACGCCTCGACGAACGGTCCGGCCAGCCATGGCCACGCCGTACCCTGGTGATAGGCGCCGTCGCGTTCACGCACCCCACCTTCGTAGTGTGCCGCGTAGTTGGGTGATCCCGGCGCCAGGGAGCGCAGGCCGAGCGGCGTCCACAGCCGCGCTTCCACCGCGTCGACGACGCGCCGCGCCGGCTCGCCGTCGAGCAGGGCGAACGGCAACCCGCCGACGGCGAAGATCTGGTTCGGTCGAAAGCTGGCGTCGACGACACCCGGCTGGTGGTCCGCGTCGACCACGTCGTGCAGATGTCCCGCCTCGGCGTTCCAGAAGCGCGCGCGAAAGGCGGCCGTGCCCCGCGCCAACGGCTCGTTCCACTCGCCCGCGAAGCGGCTCCCGATCCGTAACGCGTTGAGCCACAGCGCCTGGATCTCGACCGGCTTCCCGATGCGCGGGGTCACCACCCAATCACCCACCCGGGCGTCCATCCAGGTGAGCTGGATGCCCGGTTCACCGGCGGCAAGCAAGCCATCGGCGTCGAGGTGAATGTGATAGCGCGTCCCCGCGGCATAGCCGTGCAGGATGGCCTGCACCGCCTGCTGCAAACGGTGCTGCTCACCTTCCGATAGTGTGAATCGCTGTACCTGTGCCGCCGCCAGGAAGTCGTGGACCGCGACGATGTACCACAGCGACGCATCGACCGAGTTGAACTCGGGCGCGTCACCGTGGTCCGGGAAACGGTTGGGCAGCATCCCGTCGGACACGGTGCCGGCCCATTCGAGCAGAATGTCACGGGCGTCGGCCAGGCGGCCGGTAGCCACGCACAAGCCGCGCAGCGCGATGAACGTGTCGCGTCCCCAATCGGTGAACCACGGGTACCCGGCGACGATGGTCTTGCCGCGTCCACGGCGCACCAGATACGCATCGGCGGCACGATGCAGCGGCGTCGCGAACCGCGCACGGCGTTGCGTCTCGGTGCGCCGCAACGCCGCGGCGCACGCGGTTGCTGAGGCGGCGGAAGGGAGCTCCGAGGCGCAGCCCTCGGCGGCCAGGATCCACACCGCCTCGCCGCGCGCCAAGTCCCAGCGCAGCACCCCGGGCGACGCCAGGTCCTCAACGCAATCGAGGCCGCGCCGGCGTTCTTGCTCGTACAGGAAGTTGCGATACCACGTCGGCTCGTGGCTGTATCTGGCGTTCGCCAGCGAGATGACCCGCGGCAAGTCGGCATACAGCTCCCAGCTCAGGCGCTCATCGGCGATCTGCGGCTCGAAGCCGAAGGCCGGGTTTTCGTGGTGTAGCGAGTGATAGTCGCGACCGGAGAAGAGCGGGCGCAGCGACAGGCTGAGTCCAGCGCGCGGCTCGACGGCGCGCCAGCAGATGACCACCACGGCGGCGCCGTGACAGGCGAAGATCTCCTGCTCGATCCGCGTCCCGTCCTCGAGGCAGAAGGACCAGCGCGGCCACGGCTCGGTGGCGAAGCGCTCGATGTGCCGCGCCCCGTCAGGGTGGATGATGTTCGGTGTGTAGCGTTGCGAGGAGAGCGCGAAGACGCCGCCGGCGCTCTGCACCCAGGCGTCGAAGCCGTTGACCAGGACGAAGCGTCCGGCGGGCGGCGTCGTCGCCGCCAGCAGCAAGGCGTGATAGCGGCGGGTACGAATGCCGGCGATGGTCCCGGAGGCGAACCCGCCCAGGCCGTCGGCTTCGAGCCACTCCGCCGCGTCGTTCAGCGGTAACGCCATTCTCCCCCCCTGCTCGGCCGGCGCGTCCGCTACCGAGGCTGCTGGTTTCGTTGCGAGCGTTGCGCTTTCCGGTGGCCTTCCGTATCAAAAGGGCGGCCACACGGCCAGCGTACCCGTCATGCACCGGCAACCCCTTCTCCGTCTTCTCGATCAGTACCTCGAGCGCAATCCCGGCGATCGGGTGCGCGTCGATCATGTGCGCCACTTCGTGCGCGTGCACGCCGACTGCTTCGAGCGCACCTGCCTGGAAGGGCACATCACCGGCTCGGCGTGGATCGTATCGGCGGATTACCGGCACGTGCTGCTGGCGCATCATCGCAAGCTCGACCGCTGGCTGCAGCTCGGCGGCCATGCGGACGGTGAGACCGATCCAGCGCAGGTGGCACTGCGTGAAGCGCGGGAAGAATCGGGGCTCGCGCACTTCGAGCCTTGGGCTGCAGAGTCGTTCCCGTTGGACATCGACGTGCACGTCATCCCGGCGCGTGGTGACGAACCGGCGCATCTGCATCACGACGTGCGCTACCTGCTGGTGGCGCTGCCGGGGCAGCCGCTCAGAGTGAGCGAGGAATCGCTCGCCTTGCGTTGGTTCGAGCGTGACCGCGTGCACGAGGTGAGCACCGAGCCGAGCTTGCTGCGGATGGCGGAGCGGGCGGATGAGCTGCTGACGCAGGGGCGGCAACGATGACCGTGGTCGCGCTCACCGCAACACGTGTGGCTGAGCAGGAGGAGCGCTTCGCGCAGGCATTCGGTAGAGGCGATCTGGAGGCAGTGCGATCGCTGTATCATCCGGACGTGGTGTACCTCAGCCCGACCGTGCGGCTCTTCGGTTGGCCGACCCGCATCGAGGGCGTCGACCGGACCTTGGAGTTCATCCGGCTCACCGTTCAGAAGCTGCGCGGCGTCACGTACCGCGCCGTAGAGCAGGCGGTGACCGCGGATGGTGGCAGCGCGTTCGTGCGCATCCATTTCGATTGGCAAACAGATGCAGGGCGTCTGCGCTCGAACTACGTCGTCATCTACCGCTACCGTGACGGGCTGATTGCTCGACAAGAGTTGTACTACGATCCGAGCGGCCGGCTGGACGTGATCGAGCCCGGCCAACCGGCCGAGTGAGGCAACGGCGGCGCCGATGCCGGACGGCGCCGCACCTCTGGATTGCCCAGTTGTCCGCAGGCGCCCATCAGGTCGCGCCCGTAGCTGATGCGGCGCTTCACGAAGACGCCCTGCGCGCGCAACCGGCGCAGGAAGCGGAGGACGTTGGCGTCGCTCGGCGTTTCGTAGGCGGCGTCGCGCTGCGGGTTGTAGGGGATGAGGTTGACGATACAGGGCAGGGGACGGCACCAGGCCGCCACGGCGTCGGCGTGCTCCGGCGCGTCGTTGACGTCCTTGATGAGCACGTACTCGATCAAGTACCGCCCCTTGCGGGCCAGCGGATACTCGCGCAGCGCGCGCTGCAGGTCGGCGAGCGGCATGCCCTTGTTGATCGGCATCAGCGCTTCGCGCAGCGCGTCGTTGGGTGCATTCAGCGAGATCGCCAGCCGCAGATTGGGCCAATCGCGATCGCGCCGCAGGGCGGCGAGGCGACGCAAGCCGTCGATACGGCCAACGGTCGATATCGTGATTTGCGTCAGTGGGAAGTCGAGGCCGCGCGGCTCGTTGAGCACACGAATCGCCTGGATGACGTTGTCGAAGTTGTCGAACGGCTCGCCCATCCCCATGAAGACGATATTCTGCACTGCGTCGCCGAAGTAGCGGAACGGGCGCGCGGTCGGGATGGGCCCGCTCAGCAGCTGGCGCGCCACCAACCGCTGGCGGACGATCTCCTCCGCCGACAGATTGCGCAGCAGTCCCATGCGGCCGGTCTCGCAGAAGGTGCAGCCCATGCGACAGCCGACCTGCGAGGAGACGCAGAGGGTGTACCAATCGGTGCTGCGGTAGCTGTGCATCGGAATGAGCACCGACTCCGACTCGAGCGGACGGCCGGCGTGCGTACCGGCGGGAAGGCAGAACTTGACCACCTCGCCGTCGCGCTCGCAGCGTGTGGGGGCAGGGAGCGTCACGCCGTCCGCGGCGCGCATCAGGCGGGTGTAGTCCGACCGTACCGCCTGCGGGTGGGTGCGACGCGCCGCGGCGTACTCGGCGAGCGTCAGGCCGAGCGGACCGGGGGGCGACGTGTGCCGGCTCACCGCAGCTCCACGCGCATCTCGTTGGTCTGCGCGAACCCGAGGCTTTCGTACAGCGGGCGCCCGTCGTCGGAGGCGTGCAGGCTGACACGATTGATCTGCCGCGCCCGGCACCATTCCAGGATTACCTCCATGAGCCGCCGCGCCACACCGTGCCGGCGGTGCTCGGGCTCGGTGTAGACGTTCAGGAGATACGCCTCCTCGCCGCCCTCGGGATGCTCGGGTCGTGGCAACAAGCGCCGCAGCAGCGCGCCGCCGCCGGCGATCACCCGCCCTTCATGCTCCACCACCCAGCCGACGTAGTCCCCGCGAGCCAAGGCCGCCTGCAGATACACGCGCGACGCCGCCTCGAGCGCCGGCACAGCGGTGGCCGGGACCAGCCCCATGTCGTGAAACATCGCGGCACGATGGTGTGCAACCACCCCGGCATCCGCGCTCGTCGCCAGGCGGATCAGCTGTCCCACGGCGGCCACGGCTCGTGTTCCTACGCGCGCAGCACCCGCCCGGCGCGCGCAGCGCCATCGTAGGTGGCGCCGTTGACGACGTGACGGCCATTGATGAAGACGTGTTCGATGCCGGCCGGGAAACGTGCCGGCGCTTCGAACGTTGCGGTGTCCTGCAAACGTTGCGGGTCGAGGACCACCAGGTCGGCGGCGCACCCCGACCGCAACCAGCCGCGGTCGGTCCACCCCAGACGTTCCGCCGGCGCGCCGGTCATCTTGTGCACCGCCGTTTCGAGCGAGAAGAGCCCGGCTGTGACGTAGGTGCTGAGGATGCGCGGGAAGGTGCCGTAACTGGCTGGGTTCTGGTGTCCTTCCTTGGTGACGAACGTGTCCGTCTCGATGGTGCAGAGGGGATGACTCAAGATGCCGCGCAGCGCCGCCTCCTCGCCGCGATCGCCGCTGTAGGTGTGAATGAGCACGCGCGCCATGCGCTGGCTGTCGATCACCATGCGGCAGTAGAAGTCGAACGGGTCCATGTCAGCGCGCGCCGCCGCCTCGGTGATGCGCAGGCCGTTGAACTGGTTCAGGTGCGGCGCGTTGGCGTTCATGATCTGGATATCGGCAAGGCCGAAGCCGATGGCGTCGAAGGTGCTCTGGGCGAAGCTGTGCAGGTTGGCGCGCTCTTGCGGATCGTCGAGGATGGCTTCGAGGCGCGGCAGCATCCACGGCGGGAAGAGCACGCTCGCCGTGGTGTTGCCGGCGGTGTACGGGAAGGCGTCGAAGGCGACGTCGAGGCCGGTGGCGCGGGCGTCTTCGATGAGCCGCACGGCGTCCGGCTGGCTCGGCCAGGTGGCGCGCCCCACGAAGATGAGGTGACTGATCTGCAGCCGCGCCTGTGCCGCCTGTCCGACACGCAGGATCTCTTTGATGGCGGCGAGGTTGTGAAACTCCGCGGCCGGGTCGCTGGTGTAGACGCCGCTGATCCAGCTGTAGGCCTTCAGGTGCGAGGTGAAGAGCTTGTGGTCGCGCGCCGCCCAGCGCGCGAAGGCGGCGAGCTCGTCTTCTTGCGCGAAGATGCCGGGTGGGTAGCCGAGTCCGGTGCTCACGCCGACACAGCCGGCGTCGAGGGCTTCCTTCGTCAAGGCCTCCATCTGCTTCAGCTCGTCGGCGTTCGGCGCGGCCATGTTGAGCGGACCGGTCACCGCGGCGCGCACCGAGCCGTGACCCACCAGTTGCGCGATATTCAACGACACGCCGCCCTGTTCGAGCGCATCGAGGAATTGGCGCATGGAGGTCCAGCGCAG
>Ga0335069_10006516_pt1 | contig 16960 bp, 15 predicted proteins | sample Lox_Sample_11_FD_206714 | JGI IMG/M metagenome (GOLD analysis project Ga0335069, IMG submission 206714) | Soil microbial communities from Loxahatchee National Wildlife Refuge, Florida, United States - Lox_Sample_1.1 | ecosystem: Environmental > Terrestrial > Soil > Wetlands | place: USA...
ATCGTTGCCGATCCTGCAGCATCACAAAAAAAAACTTTGAATCAAGCGCTTCAACTTATTGATGAAGCGATTCTTTATTGCAAAGATTTGAATTATCATATCCTGGGGATTTCTTTTTCCATACCGGGAACGGTAGAGTTGAATGAAGGCCTTCTAATCTTTGCCCCAAATCTGAATTGGCATAATGTCCCTATTCGAAAGATATTTTCCGAACATACTGGCCTAAAAGTATTTATCGAAAATGATGCCAATGCAGCGGCGATTGCAGAGCACTTATTTGGCGCAGCGCAAAAGATCGATGATTTTATTTTTGTCTTTGCTGGCGTAGGTTTAGGCGGCGGATTATTCTTAAACGGCGAATTATACCGGGGTAAAGGTGGCTATGCAGGTGAAATTGGGCATACCTCCATCATGGCCGAGCCCCTTCAACTACCCTGTCATTGCGGTAATCTTGGTTGTTGGGAAACATACGCGAATCAAGAATCGATTGTTCGACGGATGAAATCCCATCTGGCTGATAAACAAAAAGACTCGCTCTCCATTTCGATGATCAAACAAGCTGCTGATGAGGGAGACAAAAACGCTATAGAGGCTATTTCCGAGGCAGGCACAGCAATGGGGATTGGCCTTGCGGGTCTTATTAACATCTTCAATCCGGAAAAAATCATTGTCGGAGGTCCAATCAGTATTGTCGGCGATTACCTTCTGCCTCCGATCAAAAACAGCGTAAAGAAATATTCCATGGCTGAAATCTCGGTTCAAACCGAAATCAGCCTTTCCGAATTTGGCTCCGATGCGAGTCTGATTGGAGCAATCGCGATCGTGGTCGATGACATACTCAAAAACCCAATTCACGTAGAAAGGAGGTGATAAGCGAGTCGGAGATATCTACACAACTTTCGTGTCCTATCGTTGTCCAATTGCAAATACTAAAAGGAGAAGAAAATCATGTCAAGGAAGTTTTGGTACAGTCTTTTCGTTTTACTTGTCGTAACCGCAACTGCATTAGCCGCTTGCGGTACGGCTGCTACCCCGACCGCGGCGCCCACTGAGGCACCTGCTGCAACCACAGCACCTGCCGCGACCACTGCACCTGCTGCAACCACAGCACCTGTGAAAATCGCAATCTTGCTGCCGGAAACCAAGACAGCCCGCTATGAGTCACAGGACCTGCCTAATTTCAAGGCTGAACTGACTGCCAAAGGCTTCGATGTGGCTGATGATTTGATCTATAGCAATGCAAACCAAGATGCATCGGCCCAACAGCAACAGGCAGAAGCTGCATTGACCAATGGAGCAAAAGTGTTGGTGCTCGACCCAGTCGATTCCGCGGCTGCTGCTGCAATTGCTGACGCGGCTGCCCAGCAGAACGTACCGGTCATTTCATACGACCGCTTAATCACCGGATCGAAAAACGTTAGCTACTACATTTCGTTTGACAACGTTAAGGTCGGCGAACTCCAGGCTACTGCTTTGATGACCGCATTGAGCGGTGTAACTAACCCCACCATTGTCATGATCAACGGTTCTCCTACTGATAACAACGCCAAGTTGTTCAAGCAAGGTGCTCATAGCGTGTTTGATCCGCTGGTAGCTGCTGGCAAGTTAACCATCGCCAAGGAATACGATACTCCCGATTGGAGCCCCGATGAGGCCCAAACCGAAATGACGCAGGCACTCACCGCTTTGAACAACAAGGTAGATGGTGTCTATGCAGCCAATGATGGTACCGCTGGTGGTGCATATGCAGCCATGAAGGCCGCTGGCATTACAAAATTCCCGCCGATGACCGGCCAGGATGCACAGACGGATGGCATTCAGCGCATTCTTACGGGCGAACAATACATGACCGTTTACAAGGCGATCAAACCCGAAGCTGTTGCTGCTGCCGATCTGGCTTATGATTTGGCCACTGGCACGGCAGTGCCCTCAGGCACGGTGACTGGCACAACCAACAACGGTTCAATTGATGTTCCTTCCATTCTCTTGACCCCAGTTGCAGTGACCATCAACAACATTGAAACCACCGTCATCGCTGACGGCTTCTGGAAAGTCTCGGATATTTGCACGGCCGACTTTGCCACAGCCTGCACAGCCGCTGGTGTGAAGTAGACATTCAAAAAAATTGCAGTAAAATAAAATAAATTTCATAGGACAACGGCAGGAAGTAGCTACTTCCTGCCGTTGAAGTAGCAGAGGTAATTATGCCCGAATCATCTTCTCGAGTTCCTATCCTTGAAATGCGTGGTATCAGCAAACGCTTCGGCGCAGTGCAGGCGCTCTCAAATGTCAATTTTGAAGCATATGCTGGTGAGGTAGTTGGCTTGGTCGGTGATAATGGCGCCGGGAAATCCACGCTGATTAAATGCGTAGCAGGCATTCATCCAATAGATGAAGGTGAAATTTGGTTTGAAGGGCGGAAGGTCAATATTCAGAATCCAAAGGATGCAGCGGATTTGGGGATCCAAACCGTCTATCAAGATTTGGCGCTCTGTGATAATCTGGATGTGGTTGCCAACCTGTATTTGGGACGTGAAGTGATTACTAACCGACTTCCACTTGATGAAGTCACCATGGAAAAAAGTTCCCTCGAAGTTCTTCGGAATCTTTCCATTGCCATTCCCAGCGTGCGGACGATCATCGCGTCACTATCCGGTGGACAACGCCAATCGGTTGCTATTTCCCGCGCCGTTATGTGGAATTCCAAAGTCGTCATCCTTGACGAACCGACAGCGGCTTTGGGCGTATTACAATCACATCAAGTGCTTCAACTGATCAGAAACTTGCGTCAGCAAGGATTAGCCGTAATCGTGATCAGCCATAACCTGGCAGACATTTTCGAAGTGGTCGATCGCATTAGTGTTTTGTATCTTGGCCATAACAATGGCAATTACAACATCCATGGCACCAGCCAGGAACAGATCGTGGCAGCAATTACCGGCGCAGAATTTGGGAATAATGATCAGGAGCAAAATCATCAGCGCAAGGGAGGATCGTCGAAATGAGCACAATGGATAAAGATCCGCGACTTGTAGCGGAAGAATCTGGAAATTCAATTCAACGTTTGTTACGGCGCTTCTCTCAAACAGACCTCGGTCCATTACCGACAGTGTTCGGTTTGGCAGTCATCGGCATCGTTTTTCAGCTCGCCAATAACAAATTTCTCTCACCCCTCAACTTAACAAACCTCTTAGCCCAAATTTCAGCCCTGGGCACCATTTCAGTTGGCGCTGTATTCATATTACTACTAGGCGAGACAGACCTTTCAGCAGGTGCCGTCAGCGGCCTATGCGCAGCGGTGATGGCAGTATTAAACGTTAAGCTAGCCGTTCCAGGACCCATTGCAGTTTTGGCAGGATTATTGACCGGTCTTGCCATTGGTCTGTTCCAGGGATTTTGGGTGGCTCATTTTAAAATCCCCGCGTTCATCGTAACACTGGCTGGGCAAATTGGCTGGATTGGTGCCTTGCTTGCCGTACTAGGTGAAACAGGCACGGTCAACCTGCGCGATAACTTTATTGTTGGTTTAGCAGGCACGTTTCTCAAACGCGATGTTCCAAATGGAGAATTGTATTCGTGGATTGTCGGCGTCCTTTTCGTGGCGATTTATGCCGTAAGTTTTATTTGGGAGCGCCAGCGTCGAAAAAAGGCAGGGTTGAAGTTCAAGTCCGTTGGCGGACTCGTTTTTCAAATTGCACTGGTTGTAGTGCTGGTTATCGGGATGTTGGTAATCACGAATGCCGATCGTGGTTTGCCATCCGCAATGGTCTTTTTTATAGCGGTTCTGGCCATTTTTGATTTCGTCACCCAGCGAACTGTTTTTGGACGACACGTTTATGCGGTTGGCGGAAATGCGGAAGCGGCACGGCGTGCCAGCATCAATGTGACTTTTATACGGATCTCCGTTTTTGGATTGGCATCCACGTTGGCGGCCTTTGGTGGCATCCTGGCAGCTTCGCGTTTGTTAGCCGTCAATCAATCCTCTGGTGGAAGCGATTTACTTCTGGACGTCATCGCTGCAGCGGTAATTGGTGGTACCAGCCTGTTCGGTGGACGCGGCAATGTATGGTCTGCGTTGTTAGGCGCCTTGGTAATCGGCTCAATCTCCAACGGCATGGATTTGCTGGCATTGCCATCCCCCATCAAGTTCATGATCACCGGTGCCGTTCTGCTCGTAGCAGTAACGATTGAATCCATTTCACGTCAGCGACGTGAAATCGTTGGTAAATGAACAATCCGTTGAAACCTTTATTTACGATATAAGGCAGCAGGAAATCGACATAGTTCCCAATAAAAATATGCTATCAACGACCTACAAAAGTAAAACCACGTCGTTGCAATCTTCCCACAACTTGGCCATCGACTAAGCACAATGATGTTAATGGCAACGGCCTCGGCCTGGGACTAAGTCCCTGGCCGAGGGCCCGGGGATAATACAAGCCGATGAAAACAAGTCTAAAAAACAGCACAGTAATCGCTTCGGCATTGTCGATTGAAATGATTCCCCTATCGAATTAAATGAAGAAGGCTTGAAGCGCCAAAAGCCAGGAGAGCAGCGCCGACCACATTCGCCACGATGGCCGTCCACAAAAAACGCCATATAGGGACATCATAAACGCCACTGATGATGCCCACCGTTTTGGGACCATAACCGGGGAGAGCACGCCCTAAAAGCAGGAAAACAGGAGAATCGATGGGAAGCTTTTTCAGCCAGTTGGGAAAATTTTCTCGTCGTCGTTCGAAATCGGCCACATCGCCGATCTTTTTACCCACCAGGAACTCCAGCATGGCCGCAATGACGTTCCCCACGCAGGCAATCCAGGTCGTCTGCAAAGGACCAAATAGCCCGCTGACAACGATGGTAAAAGGCTCCGATGGAATGGGCGTCGCTCCCAGCGCGCCGTAGATCAGCACACAAATAATAGATCCCAACGGCCCACCCATTCGAATGAATTTCTCCAACGCGAAAAAATCCTGTTTGGGCATGAAGACCAACCCCAAAAACAAGAGCACGGCCAGCAAAATGAAGCCAATCGTTTTGATGCGTGACAGCAACGTATTTTTCTGCGTATGTCACCGCCTGCGTTTCAGCGAAAATCTCTATGCCATGATTACCGGGAAGCGTTGTGCCGGCCTAGCAGACAAGCTGATCATTTAGATATTTTGAATGCCGATCTCAAACAGATACTTACAATCACCACATCCTTAAAATGGTCATATTACTCACCTGGCAAGGTGCTCTCCGAGACTCATTTTTAGGGAAGCTGTATTATATTATTCAAATCGAGAATGTGCCGTATGAGTTTTAACAGTGGTTTTGAACATACAACTCGGCGCCAGCGCATACATATTAAATGACCTTGCCTGAGAAGACAACCGCAACGAAACTATTCGCAAGCTTCTGCAGGCAACTCGACCATCTCGACCAATTAACTTAACTCCTCACCGGGAAATGATCGATTCTTCCGACGCCATTGAGACAAGCACACCTTTGTATTAATTGCGAAAAGATCATATTAAAAACAGGCGTCCCATGTAGACAGAATCGCATGAGACGCCGTTCCAAGGAGAATGGAAAATGAAAGGTATTAGCTCGAAGAGCTAGTGGTGGTTGTTCCCAGCGTTACTTTCACCTGCATCGTTTGGTTGTTTCGAATCAGATCCAGCGTTACTTGGTCACCCGGCTTATAGTCGAACAAGGTGTTCAGATAGGTGTGGGATTCATCCAGAGCGGTGCTATTGATGCCGGTGATGATATCGCCGGTTTGCAGATTGGCAGTGCTGGCAGGGCTGTCGGATGTCACGTTAGTGATGTAAGCACCCCATTGCGCCGGCAGGTTATATGCCGCAGCGACATCCGGTGAAATCGGTTGGTAACTGATGCCCAGGTAAGGATGGGCTACATAACCATTCTGGATGATCTGTTCTGCCATCGCGCTGGCGGTATTGATTGGAATAGCAAACCCCAACCCTTCGGCTACCGTGCCGGTTTGGCTGCTGCGGACGATCAGGGTGTTGATGCCGACCACTTCACCGGCCAGGTCCACCAGCGCCCGAATTACCCTGGTTGATGGCTGCATCCGTCTGGATCAAGCCTTCGATCTGATAACCATTGCCGGTATCGATCGAGCGTCCTGTGGCACTGACCACACCCTCGGTGACCGTATTCTTGAAATCGCCCAAAGGTGACCCGATAGCGATGACCGTCTCACCCGACTTCAACACGTCCGAATTGCCCAGCGTGGCTACCGCCGGCACTTTTCCACTGGTCTTCAATACTGCAATATCAGAATAGGGATCCGTGCCGACAATTGTGGCCTTCTCCTGGGAGCCATCGGACAGAATGATCGTCGCGCTGGTCATCCCTTCGACCACGTGGTTGTTGGTCAGAATATAGCCTTCATTGGAAATGAACAAGCCGCTACCGCTAACGGTTTGGTCAGCCGTGGCGCCAAAGTATGTCATCTGACCAGGGATAGTTCCCACCACAGTCACCACCGCAGGGCTGGCCTTCTGCACCGCCTGGGTGACCGTGGTCTCGATATCCGTTGTATTAATGATCAGGGTTTGCTGCGGTTTGGAAGAAATGGGAGCAATCGAAGTGGTCGGCGAAGCAACAGCCGCCTGGCTGCCCGTTTGATTCTGCCGCATCACCTGGTAGACAGCCGTCCCGCCGGCCACCGCGCCTGCCGATGCTGCAATCCCCGCCACGACCACGACGAACAACACATAGAGAATTCGTTTCCAAGACATAGGTATGTCTCCTTATATGTAATAACTAACAAACTTTTACGTATATACTACCCTTAAACGTCCTTAATCGACTACAACTATAACAAAATGTTTTAAAAAATGAATTAAAAAATTGTTTAGAAAGTGTATAGATTTTCCCCGACTGAAGAACCACAATTTCTTTGCTAGGCGCATAGAAATTTTGTCACTGGAAATTGGCGCAAAAAGGTTGTAAAATGAAACCGCCTTTAGGGTGAAAACCCTCGGGTGAGCATCATGGAAAAATCGACAGTTCAAAAATTGAGAAAAACCAGGCCGTTGCGCCTAAACGTGTTGGATGCAGATGAATCAGTGACTATTAGAGAAGCAAGCGGGTATTAGATAAAGTTTATTGTTTTGTGGTTAAGCACACCGTTGTTTTCCGTCCCTGAGCACGAAAAGCCTCTGACCAAATTCCGGTCAAGCTCTGCAACTTTCCAGGCAATTGGGGGAACGCTACAACGCAAACAACAAACCCGCGCTAAAAATACTTCGCAGGCCACGCCCTTTCGAACAACGTAATCCCTCGATTTGAACTGCCAATGATGTGCTGCCGGAACGGATTCGTTAAAAACTTTGCCCGGTGGACTGTTTCGAGCCAGCTCTACTGGTCGCATTATTGAATTTGAACTGAGCGAATTAAAAAGATGAGGATATCCAAACACATTCTAAACAGGATTCTAACCAAATCTTTACATTCGCTTGTTATAGTTCAGATGAAACGGGGCGACAGCGCCCAAGGCGCATAAAAGCAGGGAACGGAGAGAACGATCTTATGTTTTACGGCTTCTCAGTTATTTCCGCGACGAAACCAAGGGGGAACGATGTCATTTGACCAAGATGGACAAAAACCGAGACAGAATCGGTTCATTCAATTTGGCGTACCTATATTGTTAATCGGGTTGAGTCTCTTTGTCATCGCCGCAGATATCCCATCTTTTCAAGTCATTCCAGGGCGCGATTCAGGTGGCTTTCTTTACATTGGCCAGCAAATTCTTCGCGGCCAACGGCTCTATGCCGATCTTTTCGATGACAAACCGCCGTTGATCTATTGGTTTAATGCCTTGGGACTTTTCATGGCAAGCGGCTCAGCTTGGGGCGTTTGGGCGCTGGAAGCGATTTCGCTTTGTGCCACGACTCTATTGGCCTATTCACTACTCAAAAGAATGGGCGGCTTGTGGCCGGCGCTATTTGCCCTGGCTGCATTCCTGGGTAATCTATTGCAATTCTTATTGGGAGGGAACTTTACCGAAGAGTATGCTCTGCCCTTCCAATTCTTGATCCTCGTCTGTGTATTACCTGGAGATTTGAAAAAACAATTGACCTGGCAGGCATTTCTGGCCGGGGCCGCCTGGGGCATGGTGTTTTATTTCAAGCAGAGCATCTTTGGCATCGGCCTGGCGGTGGGCGCCTTCCTTTTGATACGTGGCATCATCGAGCGAAAGCGTGGACGATATTGGGAGCTGGGCTTGTACGCTGCCGGCTTCCTGACCGTGGTGGGCGCAGTAGCGGCCTATTTCCTGGCCGCAGGTACTTTGTGGAATTTCTGGGATGCAACCTTCCTGTCCAACTTCGCGTACATCGCAGTAAAAGATACTTCCCGAGCTGCACTCATCCTTCATACATTGACCCAACTGTTGACACGCAATGCCTTTCTGGCGGGCTCCTTGATTGTGTGGCTACTCTTGTCGTTTTGCCTGGTAATTGCGATCTTCATTTACGTGCGAGAATGGCGTGGCTGGCCAGCCTGGCTCACTCAGAAGAGACGATTTGTCGGTTTCATTGCGTTGGGCATTGTGTTGCTGGCAGTCGGTTTGACAAAAGATCTCCTTGCCGGAAAAGCGTTCGATATCGGCGTTATTCAGGGCGTGACGATCTTGCTTGGCGCAGGCTCTCTCCTTTTTGGACTGGCACAGTGGCCCACCAAGCTGGAAGCGTGGCTCAAAACCAAACTACTCCCCACCCTGACGACGCAGAAAACGATACTACTCGCCATTGCCTGGCTGGCCTATCTATTGGACATCGTTTCCATCAGCCTTTCGGGAAAATTCTTCACTCATTACTACATGATCATTTTCCCCTCAGCGACCATTCTGGCAGCTATTCTGATATCGGTGTTATTGAGCTTCCCGCATTCCACCTGGAGCAGGCGCATCACATGGTTGTGCATTATTCTCGCCTTCATCCCTGCAGCTTTGCTGCCGCTGGCGCGGGTGCCTCTCCGATATCACGTTTCCCAAGATGAGCAGCGACAAACCGTCATCGAATACGTGGAAACCCACACCCAGCCCGGCGATCAGGTGCTGATGTGGGGCGGCGAGCCGGTGATCAATTTTCTGACCAATCGTACCCGGCCCAACCGCTTCGTCTTCATGTCGCAATTATTCCTCGCCAACTATGCCAACGAGAGCCTGCCTGAAGAAATGCTGAATGACCTGAAAGCTACACCGCCCAAATTGATCATCTACAGCCGCGATTGCGATATACCCTTCATCGACTACCAGGCCGGCGCCTGTGTTCCCGTCTCGTCTGCATGGGATAAAGTTTTCCAATATATCAAGGATAATTACCAACCCATAATCGACCTGGGCCCCGAAAAATGGGACGTCTATCAGCTCAAATAGCCTTTGAGGGATAAACAAAACAGCGCCGTGTAAGGGCCAACACTATGACCCAACACGGCGTTATTGCGATCAAACCAATTGTCTAGGCGAATGACTCGGCAATAGTATGCCCGTAATCCAATAGCGCTTTGACCATCTCCTTCGAGCGCCCTTCGGCGTACACCCGCAGCACCGGCTCGGTTCCCGAGGGACGGATGAGCAGCCAGGAATCGTCGGCCAGGATATATTTCACGCCGTCAAACGTGGAAATGGTATCGATCTTTTCACCCCCGATGGCTGCCGGAGCGTTACTTTCCAGGCGCTTGGCCATCTGCTCCTTGGCCACCGGGTAACGCAAGCGCAGATCAATGCGATCATAGAAGGCCGGGCCGACCTCTTTCAGCAAATCCTCGACCAGCTCGTAGAGCGTGGTCTTGGCCTCGGCCACCATTTCCAGGACCAACAAGCCCATGATGATGCCATCGCCCTCGGGGATGTGGCCCTTGAAGCTGATGCCACCGGATTCCTCGCCGCCGATCAACACATCTTCTGTCAGCATGTAGTCTGCAATGTGGTTGAAGCCCACCGGAGTCTCATGCACTTCCAGGCCGTATTTCTTTGCCAACCGATCGATCATGCGCGTGGTCGAGACAGTGCGCACCACCGAGCCCGTCAAGCCACGTTTTTGATGCAGGTAACGCAGCGCCAACGCCATGATCTTGTGTGGATCAACAAAGTTGCTACGTTCGTCCATGGCACCCGTGCGGTCGGCGTCACCATCCGTCGCCACGCCATAGTTCCCCAAGCCGGCGCCAATGGCGCCCGCCAGGGCGCCCAGGTAACGCATGATCGGCTCGGGATGCACGCCGCCGAAGCCGGGGTTCATCTCGCCGCGGATCTCGGCCACTTCACAGCCAGTACCTTGCAGGATGCCGCGGATCACGCCGCGCCCGGCGCCGAACATCGAATCCACCACCACGCGTTGTGGATTTTCGGCAATGATGTCGAAGTTGATCAACTTGCGCAAGTGTTCATTGTAGGCAGGAATGGGATTGAAGCGCTGAATCAGCCCCTGCGAGCGCGCCGCTTCATATTCCATCAAATTGGGGCCACGGCCCTGCTCCTCGTTATCGTTCAAATAGACTTCCACCCGGCGGCATTGCTCCGGCGAGGCCGAATTGGCGCCCGCGGATTTCAGCTTGACGCCGTTGTAACGCGGCGCATTATGCGAGGCAGTGATCATGATCCCGCCGATGGCGTTCAAATCTTTGACTGCATAGGAGATGACAGGCGTCGGCGCATCCGACTGGCTGAGGTAAACCGTGAAACCGTTGGCCGCCAGCACACGCGCCGCCTCTTGTGCATACCGATCAGAGAGAAAGCGAGTGTCGAACCCGACCACCATTTTCTTGGGATCTGGCGGAGCATCCAGCTTTGTGCCATTGATCCACGTGTCCGTTGCCACAGCATCGGCAATGGCCTGGGAAACCAGGCGGAGATTGGTGAACGTAAAGGTGTCAGAGATAACGGCGCGCCAGCCGTCCGTGCCAAAATGAATGGTCATCGAACACTCCTGTAAGCTTCAATTTTGTAGGTTACTCCGCCCGAAGGCGGTAAAGGGCTTTGTCAACAGGCAAACAGTCCCTATTTTACCAAAGTTGGTCCGGCCGGGGTGGCAGTCGCAATCAAATCACGCACCAGCCAACCCTCGCGATGATCTGCCAGACGCACATGCGCCCAGGTAATGTTATTGGCCACGTACGTGTCAGGGAACACATACACGATAGTGCCATTGCTGATGCTTACCACTACTGCCGCATCGAAACTGGGCTTCTGGCGGATGACGGCGCCGCCGTATTCTTCCGGTGCTTCGACAATCGCCTGGACCAGAGTCGGCTCAGGGGTGAAGGTTACTGTGGGTGTATCCGTGGGGATCAATGTCATCGTCGGCGTCGACGAAGGCAGCGGAGTCAATGTAAGGGTGGGCGTCATTGTGACAGTAGGCGTCTGCGTGATCGTCGGCGTTTGGCTGGGAAGTGGCGTCGGCAGGGCCACGTTGGTGCCCAGGGCAGTGCCAAACCCGCCGATGGTGATCAACGCGGCGATGCAAATCAACACGATCGTGGTAGTCAGGCCATAGCCGAGCAACGTCGCCGGGCGCAACCCCATCACTGCCAGCGTGATGGCGATCACCAGTGCCGACCAACCGAGATGCACCAAAAATACCACCAAACCGCCCGGGAACAGGCCCAACACATTGCCGGTAAGTCCAAACCCCGCCACACCGACCGGCAGATAGATTTCATAAGCAATCGCCACGCTGGCCACCAGAGGTCGTTGCGTAGGAGCACGCAATAACAGATAAGTGGTCAACACTGCGCCCAGGGTGAGCAGCAGAAAATTGGGCCAGTTCAGCGTGACGTGGTAAGCAGCCTGCGTGATGCCGGAGATCGGCAAAACCTTTGACAGCAGACCAAACGCCGCGCCGCAGCCGAAAGTGATCAGGCTGCCCACCAGCAAGCTGCCCATTTCCTGGACGAAAAAGCTGATCGAGCCAACAATGGTTGCCAGGCCGAGGCCGATAAAAGGCGCCATGAAGGGCGCCAACAGCGCCGCCAGGACGTAAAGCGCCGGCGAATCGAACAAGATGGCCGCGCCCAGCACCAATGCAGATAATAACGTAAATATGAAAAAGTCAATCGAGGGGGTAACCGTGTGCGCCAGGTCTTTCAAGAACGTCGCCCGCTCATCTTCTTCTCCGGGAAGGATGACGCGACGGCTGCGCCTGCGTCGTGCGGGCGGCAGGCCAAAGCCTGAAGATGAAAGAGGTTCACTGGTCGGAAGGGTCATTTTCTTAACGTCGCGATAAGCCGGGTCGGTTTCTCGAACAATTCGAGGGCCTTGATAATACTGACCACCACAAGATCGGCTGCCGTGAGTGTGGCAATGGCCGTCCCTTCGTCAGACATCACACAGATACCCAGTGCAGCTTCCTGAAGCATGAGCGTATCATTAGCTCCCTGGCCAATGGCGGCCACGCGCTCGGCTCCCAACTGGCGGACGTAAGTGGCTTTCTGCCCGGCCTCATCACCCGGTTTAAGGCGCATCGCATGCAGGTCGAGCTGCTGATCGATGATAGCCTGGCGGCCGTGCGTATCGGCTGTGATCAAATGAACATCGAGCACTTCGCGCAGTGTGGCCAGCCTGGACGCGACACCTTCCACCAGATTCCCATCCACGGCCAGCGTCCCGTTGACATCCAATACCAAATGCTCCAATTGCAACTGACCCCGCCCGGGGATATCGAAAACGATCATAAAATAATTATAATACAGAACGATTTTCGGCATTTCAATGCTCTCCGGTAGGGGCGTAGCGGCGACTCGTCCTGTAAAGGATGTGCTCCTACAATTTTCACCAGCTGGGGTAAAATATCTCCCATGAAATTCAAACTGCCTGCCATTACCCTCTTGTTCGTGCTTGCCTTGTCTATTTCAGCGTGCGGAAACCCTTTTGCACCCAAGCCCACCGCCACGCCGATCCCCACCCAGACCCCCATACCTACCGCTACGCCCACCCCGGCGCCCGGTCGCGTGATCCTGGTGGCGTCGAATGGCACCGCGGCGAATGACCTACAAGCCGCACAAAGCACGCTGCAAAACCTGGCCGGCAGCTCCAACCTGGTCTTTGATACTCGCCAGGCGTTGCAACTCTCCGATGTCACCACCGATGTCAAGGTGGTGGTGTTCCTCACCCCACCTTCCAATCTGTCAGATTTCACCAACGCTGCCAAGCAAACGCAATTCGTGGTGGTCAGCGCCAGCGATTTGTCCGCGTCCGGCAACTTGACCGTCATCCAATTGCGTCCCGATTACCAGGCTTTCATCGCCGGCTACGTGGGCTCCTTGATCGCCAATGACTGGCGCCTGGGTGGGCTGTTCACCTCCGACGGTCCCAATAGCGACGTGCAGCAGCAAGCCTTTGCCGCCGGGGAAGAATATTTTTGCGGGCTGTGCAACCCGCAATACCCGCCCTTTGTGCCATTTCCCATAATTACCACACTACCTTCCAACAGCGACGCCGGCACGTGGCAATCAACCTTCTCTCAGATGTACACCACCAACACTAGTGACATGAACACGGTCTACGTGGACCCCGGCGCTTCCAGCCCCAACCTGTTGACCTATCTGGCGGCCAACAAGCTGCACATCCTCGGCGGGCAAACTCCCACGGATGATCTCAAGGCGAATTGGGCCGCCACCATTCTATATGACCCGATGACCACTTTGAAAACGGTTTGGCCCTCACTGGTGGCAGGCAAAGGCGGGCAAACCGTGCCGGCCTCCATCCAGGTGACCGACACCTTCGATGGTTCGGTCGGCCAGGGCAAGCTGCGCCTGATCAACGAAACCATCTCGATGTTGCTGGATGGCTCGCTAGTACCAATTCCCACACCTTGAGCAGCTTTTATTTACTTGAATCGAACCACTGAAAATAACTAGATTTCGTGCGCGTTAACGCGCAGGTGGCGGGTTACCCATAAACTCGTCGACAGCGTCCTTGCCCTGTGGCACGATGCCCTCGCGCCGGAACACTTTCAACACCGACAGCGCCAGGATTTTGACGTCCAGCCAGAACGACCAGTGGTCAACATACCACACGTCCAGGCGGAACTTGTCCTCCCAGGTGAGCGCGTTGCGCCCGTTGATCTGCGCCCAGCCAGTGATGCCGGGCAGCACGTCGTGGCGGCGCATCTGTTCCGGGGAATAACGTTCCAGATAAGCAACCAGCAGCGGACGCGGCCCCACCAGGCTCATCTGGCCGGCCAACACGTTGAACAGCTCCGGCCATTCGTCCAGGCTGGCGGCGCGCATGAAGCGTCCCAGGGGTGTGACGCGCTGTGGGTCGGGCAGCGGGTTGCCATCACCGTCGTGTTCGTTGCGCATGGTGCGGAATTTGTTGAGGGTGAAGATCTGCCCTTTGTAGCCGGGGCGCGGCTGGCGGAACAGGACCGGCCAGCCCAGCGTGACCCACACCAGCAGGGCCAGCACCAGCAGCAGGGGTGAGAGCACAATGAGGCCAATAAGGGTGAACAAGATATCGAACAGTCGCTTGGAGAGCGGCACGCCGCGCGGCAGGAACATGTGCTGATTGTACCATCCAAAACATTGTAGGGGCGACCCAATGGGTCGCCCCTACCGGCAATGCACAATCAAAAAGATAGGATATAATCTTAACCATCCTAACCAGGAGCAAAGCTGATGAAATTGGAAATCTCGATCCAATTCTGCATTATATGAAACTACACCGATAGAGCTGCCGGTCTGGCAGCCGAACTGGTGCGTTATTTTGGTCCGCAAATCGAAAAAGTCGAGCTGCTGCCCTCGGACGGCGGGCGCTTCGAAGTGACCGTGAACGGCAAGCTGCTGTATTCCAAATTATCCACCGGACGCCACGCCAACCCCGGCGAAGTCGTCCAACTGGTGAGCAAGTATCTGAAGGAAGCGAATAATGAGCGTTAAAAAAGGTCGCGTCTTCTCCGGCGCCCGCCCTACCGGCAGGCAGCACCTGGGCAACTATTTGGGCGCCATCAAGAACTACGTCGCGCTGCAAGATGACTACGAGTGCGTCTACTGCATCGTTGACGTCCACGCCCTGACCACCCTGGAGACCACCGAGAATCTGCGCCAAAACTCCTACGAGATGGCGCTGGATTGGCTGGCCGCCGGCATCCGCCCCGAAGAATCCATGGTCTTCATCCAGTCCCACGTGCCGCAGGTGATGGAGCTGGCGACCATTTTGGGCATGGTCACGCCGCTGGGCAAGCTGACCGACCTGCCCACCTTCAAGGAGAAAGTGCGCGAGCAGCCCCACAACGTGAACTACGGTCTGGTGGGCTACCCGGTGCTGATGGCGGCCGACATCGCCCTCTACAAGGCCACCGTAGTACCCGTGGGCGAAGACCAGGCGCCGCACATCGAATTCACGCGCGAGGCCGTGCGCTCGTTCAATTTCCGCTACAAGACCAGCTGCCTGATCGAGCCGCAGATGAAAGCCACCCAGTTCCCGCGCGTCATCGGCACCGACGGCGTGCAGAAGATGAGCAAGAGCCTGAACAATCACATCGAGCTGGCTGCCACGCCCGAAGAGACCCAGAAGCGGGTGATGACCATGGTCACCGACCCGGCGCGCATCCGCCGCACGGACCCTGGCAACCCGGACGTGTGCAACGTGTTCTCCTTCCACAAAGTCTTCTCCAGCCCCGAAGAGGTACAGATGGTCAACGTCGAGTGCCGGCGGGCCGGCATCGGTTGCGTGGATTGCAAGAAGCTGATGGCTAAGAACCTGAACGCTAACCTGGAACCTTTCCGCGCCCGGCGCGCCGAGTTCGCCAAGGACGAGAAAGCCGTGTGGGACATTTTGGATGACGGCGCCAAGCGGGCGCGCGTGATCGCCGAAAAGACGATGGAAGAAGTGCACGCCGCCGTCGGATTACCCTAGATCACAGGAAATTTTTATGAGGGCGGTCATCCAGCGGGTCAAACACTGCAGCGTGACGGTGGACGGCAAACAGCTTGCCGCCATCGGCCCCGGTCTGCTGATCCTGCTGGGGGTCGGCCCGGCCGACACAGACGAGACCGCCCGCCTGCTGGCGGCCAAAATCGCCGCCCTGCGCATCTTCGAGGACGACCAGGGGAAGATGAACCTCTCGGTGCGCGACAAAAACGGCGAAGCCATCGTCGTCTCCCAATTTACGCTCTATGCCGACACGCACAAGGGCCACCGGCCGTCCTTCACCGACGCCGCTGCGCCCGACCTGGCGCGCCCGCTGTGCGACCGTTTCGCCGATGATTTACGCCAGGAGGGGGTGCCCACCCAAACCGGCGAGTTCGGCGCCTATATGCAGGTGGATCTGCTCAACGATGGGCCGGTGACGATTGAGATGGAGATGTAAGGAACATCCGGCAATAATGCCGGATGTCGATTTTTTCGAAAAAGCTTTCTCTCAAAAGATAACAACACAAATCACCTGGGGTGGGTAAAAAGATGCAATATCCTTCATCCTTAACACCTATTGAAAAGGAAATTATCGCACTCCCATCTGGCAAAACAGCTCAGATACCTAAAACTCGTCCGATTTTCGATAGTTGGAAGGGGAATTTAGGTAATGATAACTATGGGAGTAAACCAGTTCTATGCTACAAAGGCAAGCCATTTTTTGCCGAGTTGATTATTTTAGAATTTTTGAAGGAAGATGGCTGGAATGGTGTGTGGGTAGATACGTTTCGGCATAAGTACCGAACATCATACTGGCCGAATAATGAAATTGTTCTACCAAGTAAACCAGAAGAACTGTTGCAATCCATCTATCATCGCGCAGGTTCTACAAAAGGTTGCTGGGATGTCTTTTGCTGGAAAGAAGATTTATATTTATTCGCTGAATCTAAAAGACATGATAAAGATAGGATAAGAGACACGCAAAAAAGATGGCTTGACGCGGCGCTGGATAATGGTTTATCTTTTACTTCCTTTCTTTTGGTTGAGTGGTCAAATAATTAATAGAAATACTATGGCTGAGCCCACAT
>Ga0335069_10006517_pt1 | contig 16959 bp, 13 predicted proteins | sample Lox_Sample_11_FD_206714 | JGI IMG/M metagenome (GOLD analysis project Ga0335069, IMG submission 206714) | Soil microbial communities from Loxahatchee National Wildlife Refuge, Florida, United States - Lox_Sample_1.1 | ecosystem: Environmental > Terrestrial > Soil > Wetlands | place: USA...
TGCATCAGAGCGCGCCCGTCCTGCCCGCTGCTCCAGCACAACCCTCCCCAGTTCGTCGCACAGCTCAGGCTGCGCTTTTTCAAGCTCCTGCACGGTCCGCGCCGTCGCCTGGTCGAGGCTGAGGCCCGCTTCCATGCAGATCACCAGCAGATCCAGCACATCCGGCAAACCGCGGGTAATCTTCTTTTGCCGCTTGTCGATCCTCTTGCCCAGCCAGAAGTCGGGCGCTAGAAAGCCCCCGCCCAACGCCAGCAGATACACAAAAAACGGGCCCATGTTCGCGAGTCCCGTCACCAACGCCACCGCGCACAGCCCAATCGGGCACAGCACCTTGCACCCGTAGAAGACCTTCACCGCGTGCTCGTTGCGGAACCCCGCCCGCTGCAGGCGCTGCAGCACCACCGAGACTTCCTTGTCGCTTTTGGGCAGCATGCGCTCGAAGCGCTCCACGATCTGCCCTACCGATACTCCTGTCTGCTTGATCGCAGTAGAAAGGTTCTTCTGCTCCTGCTTCCGGCGCGGCGAAATCACCTCGCTGATGCGCTTGAGCATCACCTCGCGATAGAACAGCAGGGCGAGACCGGCCCCGATCAGGACGAATACCACGACAAATGTGAAAATCGCGAAACCCATCGTTCCCCTTTACACGTCGATGTCGACGATCTTCCAGATCACAAAACCGCCCAGAATCGTCATGCCCACGGCGGTCCACAACAGCTTGATACCGATGTCGCGATGCCACAGAATGCTGATCATCCCGGGATCGACAAAGTAGATGCCGACGCCCAGCACCACGGGCAATAACGCCAGGATCAGCCCTGTCAACCGTCCCTGCGCCGTGTGCACCATGATCTGCCGCTTCAGACGGAACCGCTCGCGGATGATGTTCGATGCCTTGTCCAGCACCTCGGCCAGATTGCCGCCGCTTTCCTTCTGAATCATGATCGCCGTCGAGACAATCTTCATGTCCTGCAGCGGAACTCGCACCAGCAGGTTGTCCAGCGCAGCCTTCATCTCCAGGCCGTAATTCTGTTCCTCGAAGCAGAGTTTGAACTCCGGCCCGATCGGCTCCTCGCACTCGCGCGCCACCAACGCCATAGCCGCTAGAAGACTGTGCCCGGCGCGCAGGCCGCTCACCATCAGGTCCAGTGCCTCGGGCAATCCCTTCTCGAACGCCGTGAACCGTCTGCCGCGTTTGAACAAGACCCAGCCGAGTGGAGCGAGCCCCAGCAACACCCCCACTCCCAGTGCGATCGGAAGTGAATCGACATATTGCGCCACCGTGAACGCCGGGATTACAAAAAGCGCCAACATCATCGTCAGCAGGCGGCCGGCGCTCCACGGCAGCGCCGCCTGGCTCAGGATCTTGCGCAGGTACGGGGTAATCTCGAGGCTCTTGAGCCTCTTGTTCAGCCAGGGAATGCTGCTGAGATTCTCGTTCTTCTTCAGGTTCATGGCCAGCTGGCGCTTTTCCTGGCTCTCGGTCTTCAGTGCTGAATCCAGAGTCGCCAACGCCTGCTGCGTCGTGCGCGAGGGGACCAGCCCGCTGCCCAGCAAGGGCAGGGCGACCAGCGTGAAAACGCCCACAAATACCAGTGCCACGACCAACATTGTCCCCGTCCCCCTCTTTTCTCCTCAGCCGACCTGCGTTTCCCGCTCGAACAGGCTGGGAGGCAGAATGATACCCGACACGCGCAGACGCTCCAGGAACCGCGGCCGGATGCGCGTCGGCACAAACGTTCCGATCACTCGCCCGTCCTGGCCGATTCCCTTCTTCTGGAACGTAAAGATCTCCTGCATGCTGATCACGTTCTCTTCCATGCCCGTGATTTCCGCCAGGCTCGTGATCTTGCGCGATCCGTCGCTCATGCGGCTCGCCTGCACCACAATCGTGATGGCCGAGGCGATCTGCTGCCGTACCGACTTCTCGGGAAGATTCATATTCGTCATGGCCACCATCGACTCCAACCTCGACAGCGCGTCGCGCGGCGTGTTGGCGTGAATGGTGGTCATCGAGCCCTCGTGGCCCGTATTCATGGCTTGCAGCATATCAAAGGCTTCCTCGCCGCGCACCTCACCGATGATGATGCGGTCGGGGCGCATACGGAGAGCATTGATGAGCAGTTGCCGCTGCCGGATCGCTCCCTGTCCTTCGATGTTGGGCGGCCGCGTTTCCAGCCGCACGATGTTCTCCTGCGCCAGCCGCAACTCAGCCGCGTCCTCGATCGTCACCAGACGCTCGTTGTTGGGAATGTACTGCGACAGGATGTTCATGAACGTCGTCTTGCCGGCGCCCGTGCCGCCCGAAACCAGCACGCTGATGCGCGCCCGCACCGCCGACGACAGCACTTCCATCATCTCCGGCGAGATGCTCTTCAGCTGCACCAGCTGATTGGCGGCCAGCGGCCCGGTGCCGAAACGGCGGATCGAAACCGACGGCCCATCCAGCGCCAGCGGCGGAATGATCGCGTTCACGCGCGACCCATCGGGCAGGCGGGCGTCGACCATCGGCGACGATTCATCTACTCTGCGGCCTACCCGCGACACGATGCGGTCGATGATCTGCAGCAGATGGCGGTCGTCCCGGAACGTCGTATTCACCTTCTGCAGCAGACCGCCCTTTTCCACGAACACATGGTCTTTATCGTTGACCAGGATGTCGGAGATCTTGGGATCGCGCAGCAGCGGCTCCAGAGGTCCCAACCCGAATACCTCGTCCAGCAGATCGGCGTGGATCTTCTCCTGCTCGTCGAAGTTCAGCGGCACCCGCTGGTCCGCCATGATTTCCTTGACGATGCCCGACACTGCCTGCCGCGCCTGCGCGGTGTTGACGCGCGAGAGCTTCTCCAGATCCAGCTTCGAGATCAGCGTCCTGTGAATTTCCGCTTTGTATGTTTCTAGATTCAGAGTTTCCACAATTTACCTGCCATCCATCGGGGGAGTTCGACCTTGTGGCGTCACCCGAAAAGTTTGAATCCCTTTTTCTTCACTGCCGGAACCTCTGCGGCTTCCGTCCCTGAAACCGACTTGACCATCAGCTGGATCTGGCGCGTAATTGCCGAATCCGCCAGCACCAGCGGCGTGGCGTGAATCTGCATCTTGCGTACCGAGGCATAATCGTTGGGAATCTTCCACTGCGCCGGCCGCGTCAATGCCTTCGTAATATGTTCTTCCGAAACGCCAACCGAGCGCGATTCGTAGCGGTTGATCACAATTTCCAGCTTCGGCACCGATCCGCTGAAAAACTGCTGAACCAGCCGGTTCGAGTTGCGCAACTCGGGGATGCTGGACTGCGTCACCAGATAGAAGACGTCGGCTTCCTTATACGCATCGCTACCCATCAGGTCCAGCTTGGACCCCAGGTCCACCACCACATTCTCAAACTCCTGCCGGGCCACGTGCAGCAGCCAGTCGATGGCATCCGTGCTCGCCTGGTACTGAAGAAATCTTCCCGGCGCCGCCAGCACCCACACCCCCGAACTGTGCTTCACCAGAAGCTGGTCCAGGAATCGCGCATCCAGCCGTTCAACGGAATTCAGCGCATCGATGGTTGAATACTCGGCCGTGATTCCCATGTTCAGCGCCGCGTCGCCCAGGGGCAGGTCCAGATCGATCAGCAGCGTCTTCTGGCCCGATGACTTCGCCAACGCCACGGCAAAATTGCTGGCCATCATGGTGGCCCCAGCTCCACCCTTGGCGCCCATGAACGTCAGCAGCTTGCCACTCGCCTTCTTCTCATCGCGCACCTGCGGCCGCCTCGCCGCCGCACGCACCAGCGCCTCATCCATCACCGCCGGCGCCAGCGGGAACGTCAAAAACTCACGCGCACCGGCGCGCATGCAGCGCACCAGCAGCTCCGGATCGGCATTCTCGGAGAACACCATGACCGTCGCCGTTCCCAGCGCGCAGACATTCTCTACCAGCTCCAGCGCCATCTCAGGATCGCTGTCGAGATCCACCAGTACGGCGTCAAAGCCCCGCTCGAGCACCTGCTGCACGTCGTCCTGGCCCTGGGGATACGCTGAAAACTCGCGTACCTCGGCGCCTCCGCACGAGATCAGTGCGGTCATCGCCGAAGAACGCCGGTGATCATCGGGGCCTACCAGCGCAATCGAAAGCGCCTCGGCGCCGATCGAGTCGGGAAACTCACTGGCTGAATAGGGGGAAGGATCTGTGGCCACGGTGTGTCGACTCCTTGTTTCCTGCGGCTTCGGCGTACTCTTCGAATCCGTCGGAAACCTCGAACGTTGTTGCTTGTTGCCGAACATGGTCTTGCTCTTACCTTGCAATAAATGAAAGCAGCGTTCCTACTGCGATCGCCGGAGCGTACGGCATCTTACGGCGCAGCGGATTCGTCAGAACCACCGCTCCCCGCTCCTTCGATCGGAAAAACAGGTCCCCGGTGTGGAGAAAGAGATCCTTCAGGAATCCCCCGCACAGCGCCCAGATCAGCGCCATCGCTCCCCCCGCCAGACCGGTAAAAACCAGCGAAATCAGCAATTGTCCGGGACCGATCCATGCGCCGATCGCGGCGCAAAGTTTCACGTCCCCTGCGCCCATCCCGCCCATCCAGAAAAGAATCCCGTAGATGAGGAATCCGGTCACCGCTCCAAGCAGGCTCGATCCTACGCCATGCCAACCATGGAACCATCCGGACACCCCAATCCCCAGAAGCAGGAAAGGAGCCACAAGCCAGTTCGGAATGCGCCGGCTGCGCACGTCGGTAAACGTCGCCACAACCAGAACCGCGACTATCGGCCAATAAACCAAACCTTGCATTGCCCCGGTTCCCCGATCCCTTTCCTTTTTACCTGATCACCTGAAAATTGAGCAATTGCTCAACCAAACCATAAATTACTTGTAATCATAAGGATACTAGCACATCGTCCCGCGGGGTGTGCACAATCGTTTACTCCCCCGCTCGCATTGGAATTATCTGTACACACTTTTCAGTCCCGGAAGCCTCCGACCCCGCTTCCCACGTTCAGCCAATCCCACGGAGCGCCGATCCTGATCCCCGTCGCCCTTGCTCGGCTGCCTTTGCAGCCTCTGTTTCGGCGGTAAACATCATCTCGTCACTGGCCCGCTGCGTCCATTGCTCGAATGTGGTGTTCTGGCAGTACCAAAATGGACAGTGCGTACCCTTTTTGGCTGGACAGAGGTAATCTCCCTCGGAATCGAACCGGGTGCCCTGCTCGGTGACCAAAATTCAATTGACAGACGCATCGCAATTTGCCACTCTACTCGTACAATCTTGGCTGATACTCCTTTTCCTTTCTTGGTCTTGAGTGGTTTTTTGACCACGAGGAGCTTAAAGCAAGGCCTCTTGATGAGGTCGTTAGTGGCATTTACCCGCGGATGAGGTTCTTACCTTATTGGCCCATGAGCCTGGAGCAACTCGCGGCAGGCTGACCGCGTCGCACCCCAACTAGTTTGAGATTCAATACTTCTCGTCCCCCCTTTGCTGAAGTTGACGATAAACACTGGGCGAGGTGCAGTGCGCTGTCGCACCCCGTTGACCTTAACATCTTCAAAATGTTGGATTTTCAGACGGCGGCTATTACTTAGGTATTCGCCCCTAGCACCAAAAGGGGATGGCCGTCATGGTTACTGTCGAAGATCATGTTGTTACTTCGCCAGTCTCAGTACGATGCCGTGAAATGAACGGGATGGACGACTCCAAACGCATGACAAAAATTGGCTTGTACTCTGAAGACCGCACGTTACATTCTCTTCTTTCTTCTGCCCTTGGTAAGAATTTTGAGGTTTACCTCGAGCCGGACGAGGAAGAGTTGGATGCCTTGGTGGCTGCGGATGGCTGCGATGTAATGCTTCTCGACCTGCATTCAAACGAGAACACATTGCAAACTAGAGTTGACTCCGCCCGCCGGCTCATCGCGGCGAACGTTCCCGCGATCCTGATGGCGGACGACAGCCTGCGATCGACTGCTTTCGAGCTGGTTCGCAATGGAGCCTTCGGCTACTGCCGCCGCCCACCCTCGATTCGCGACCTGAAAACCATGCTCAGCCGCGCCGTCGAGACCTCCTCGCTGAAGCAGCAGCTCTACAGTGTCCAACACCCCATTGAAGAACCCGGCAGGTGCGACCGTATCATCGGCTCAAGTCAAAGCATGCTCAACGTTTACCAGTTGGTGCGCAGCGTAACCAATCTGAACGCCGCTGTCCTGGTCACCGGCCAGAGCGGCACCGGCAAGGAACTCATTGCCCGCGCTATCCATAACCTCGGCAGCCGCGCGAATAAACCCTTTGTCGCGGTCTCCTGCGGCGCCATCCCAGAGACCCTCATCGAAGCTGAGCTCTTTGGACACGAGAAAGGCGCCTTTACCGGCACAGTTGGAGCACGCGAAGGCTACTTCGAGCAGGCCGGCGGAGGCACCCTCTTTCTGGACGAAATCGGCGATCTCAGCCTCTTTACTCAGGTCAAGCTCCTCCGCGTTCTGCAGCAGATGGAATTCAGCCGCCTCGGGTCCAGCAAGCTCGTCCCTCTGCGCGCGCGCCTCATCTTCGCTACGCACCAGGATCTAGCCAAGCTCGTCGCCGAAGGCAAGTTCCGTCAGGACCTCTATTACCGCATTAACGTCATGCGCATTGAGGCCCCGCAGCTGCAGGAGCGCGTCGAAGACATCCCTCTCATCGCGCATCATTTCCTGCGCCATTACGCAGCTGTCTTCCAAAAGCCGATGGAACGCATCGAGCCCGAAGCGCTCGATATGCTCCAAACCTATTCCTGGCCGGGCAACGTTCGCGAACTCGAGAATGTGATTCAGCGGGCGATTATTCTGGCGCCGGGCAACGTGATGCGCGCCCAGGACCTGAACTTGAAACCGGTCGAACGCGATGAGGACGGCTCACTCGACGATGTCGTCGATATCGGCGACTACCTGCCGGCAGGCTCATTCGAGCGCCAGCTTCGCGATTACAAAATCAAGCTCGCCGTCGCCGCAGTTCGCGAAAACAACGGCAACAAAACCCTTGCGGCGCGCAGCCTGCACATCTCCCGTGCTTATCTGCATCGCCTGATCCGCCTCGCCGAGCCCGAGACCGTCTACACCGAACAGACTCTGCGCGAGTCAGTCACCGCATAAATTAGAGTTCAGTCCGTCCAGACTTTACATAGAAAGGGCCATCCGACAGGATGGCCCTTCTGCTTTCTCGCCGGTTCGATGCAATGCGCAACGCCGGGACTTCGACCCAACCAGCGAACCACCGGCGTCTCTTTACGCGAAGTAGTCCACGCTCTTTTCTGCCTCTTCTTCCCCTGCCTCGCCGTCGATGACCGGTTCCTCCTCGGCATTCTCTTCCGCGCCGGCACCCTTCCTGTTGGCGCGCTGCACAATCCTGTCCCCCGGCTGGGCTCCGCGATCGACGCCGACGATCGAAGGCGCCGGCATCACCGCCTCCCGCACCCTCGGACCGATTGCCCTGATTCCCGGTATCGGACCAAGCTCCATCGCGCCCTCAATTCCTGCAATGCCTATCGGCAAATCGAATGCAGACTTTAACCTTGCCCTCCGATGTCTGAATTCGAGTCAGCAACACGAACCTCTGACGCCCGCTTGCTACCCCTATTGCCTCGTCCCCCACGCCTACTTCTGCGCCGTCAGGTCCCTTTGATTCAGCAGCGCCATCCCCTGCGCCAGGCTCAGTCTCGTGGGAACCGGCTCAAATCCTCCACGCTCCTCGCTCGTCTCGCGGGCAAATGTCTTCACCAGCAGCGCGCGAATATTCATATGAACTTCTAGGCTCTCCGTCTTCCAGTCGGTAGCGCTCACCTGCACCCGCACCAGCCTGAACCAGCCTCCCTTGTACAGGCGGCCCAGAATCCCGAACCCGAAATCCACATCCTCGTCCACGCGCCCTTCCAGCCGCGCCAGCCGCTGCTCGCGCTCGCTCACCCAAAGGCTCCCGCTCATTGAGTGAAAGATGCGTGCCTCGATCGATCCCACCGGATAACTCGGATTGGGGTGGAACCGTAGCCGGTAACATGCGTTCTCCTCTCCGTCGTATTCGTAAATAAACGCTTCCGGCAAAAGCGCCAGAATCCGGCCGATTCGATCCTCGTCCTCGTCGTATTGCCGCAGGTGCCGAGCCCTTTGGCTCGGCGAAGTCAGCAGCCTTTCCAAGCGCGCATCTTCCTCACCTTCGGCCTTCGCGGTCAACGGCCGGCCATTGCTCTCCGTCAGCCGGTTCACTGGGCCGTCCGCGGTCTCCACCTGCTCCTCGAGGCGCGTTCCCGCTGCCGACCGCCTTGCGATCCAGTACCGCCAGGCTCCATGCCGCTGGTGATCGTGCTGCTCGTTATAAATCACGTCGCGCACCAGTTGTCCCGGCGTCTTCTGCTGCGCATGCGTGACGTACGCACCCATCGCGACAGCCAAGGCTCCCGCCATTCCCCAGAGCACACGCATTCGGCATAACCTCCCGTAGTCGAACAGCGATGCATCTGCGGCCAGCTTGGGAGCCTCGAATCACTCGCATGCAAGCCAGCCGTGAAAACCGCAACAAAACCCTCCCGCGAACCACACTCAGCAACCCTCTTAGTTCCCTCGCTCCCTTGCTCCCTGTTCCCTAGTCCCTTGTCCCTGGTTCCCAGTGCCGATTGCCTATTGCCGAATGCCTATTGCCTGCCTTTGCTACCATTTCCCCATGATCGACGCATCGACATCGCCGGCTCTTACCCCTCAGCAGATCTCCGACATCACCCGCCACACCAACTTCGGCACCTGGCGCTTCCAGAAGACCTGGAAGCCCCTTTACATCGCCGACGCGGAAGGCTGCTGGTTCACCGACGGCTCCGGCAAACGCTACCTCGACTTCAGTTCGCAGCTGATGTGCGTCAATCTCGGCCACAAGAATCCTCGCGTCGTCGAGGCCATCGCCGAGCAGGCCCGCGAGCTTGCCTACGCGGCGCCCGGCTATGCCACCAGCGCTCGCGCTCGCCTCAGCGCCAAGCTGCATGAAGTTCTCCCCGACGGCATCGTCAAATTTTTCTTCACCACCAGCGGCACCGAAGCCAACGAAGCGGCTTTCAAGATCGCTCGCATGTACACCGGCAAGAACAAGATCATCTCCCGCTATCGCTCCTATCACGGATCGACTGCGGGCTCCCTCGCAGCGACCGGCGATCCGCGCCGCTGGGCCATGGAGCCGGCAGGCAAAATCGCCAACGTCGTCTTCGCTCCCGAGACCAACTGTTACGACTGCCCCATCAAGCACACCTATCCTGCTTGCAACATCGCCTGCGCCGACTACATCGAGCACATGATCCGTAACGAGAGCGACGTCGCCGCTGTCATCGTCGAGCCTGTCGTCGGCACCAACGGCGTCCTCGTTCCTCCGCCCGAGTATTTCCCCCGCCTGCGCGAAATCTGCACGCGGCACGGCGTCCTCCTCATCGCCGACGAAGTCATGGCCGGCTGGGGACGCACCGGCCGCTGGTTCTCCATCGATCACTGGAACCTCAAGCCCGACATCCTCGTCACCGCCAAGGGCATCACCTCCGCCTACATTCCCCTCGGCCTCTGCGCCACCACTGCCGCCATCGCCGCGTTCTTTGAGGACCACTACTTCTCACATGGGCATACGTACGAAGCTCACCCGCTTACGCTTGGCCCCGCTGTCGCCACAATTGAAGAGATGCAGCGCCTCAACCTCGTCGAACGCGCCGCCGAACTCGAGCCCTACGTCCGCGAAAAGCTCCTCGCCCTCAAGGAAAAACACCCCTCCGTGGGCGACGTCCGCGGCCTCGGCCTCTTTTTCGCTGTCGAGATCGTGAAGAATCGCAAGACGAAGCAGCTCTTCAACACTATGCGCGACAAGGTCGAGGGCAAGCCCCTCGTTGTGGATCAGATCGCCGCCAAAATGATGGAGCAGGGAGTCTCAATTCAGGCCTGGGTCTCGCACTTCGTCGTCGCGCCGCCGCTCATCGTGACCAAAGAAGAGCTCGACACCGGCATCGCCGCCCTCGATCAGCACCTCTCCATCGCCGACGCCCTTGTCGAATAGACATTGGCAAGGCCCCGGAGGGGCCCCTCGAAAATAGCCCAGGATGAAGCGCGGCGGAATCCTGGGAGACCCGCCGCCCAGATTGCCTGGGAGCCCCATGGGCGGCGCGGATAACAATATCCCCGTCGATTCCCTCCACAAGCAAATGCCCCGCCCCGGCAAGAGAGCTGGGAGCTAGCAGCAAGCGGCTTGCTACTCCACCACCGGCACTTCGCTGCGTACCTTGAAGTGCACCGCAATCGACGCGTGACCCACCGGGCAACCCAGCAGCCAGTCTCTTCCTCGCCCCTTGAAGGAATACGAGACATGCGCAATGCCGTTGGGATCGATTCTGGTCACAACAGGGGGCGACGGGGCACGTATCTTGTCCGCATCCACAAATTCCGCTTCCGCCGATAACACCTGTTCGCGCAGCATCGGGTCAAGCGCGACCGGCACCTGCAGGTCATCGGCCGAATTCGTCCGGTTGCACTCGACGCTCAGACCCGACATCTTGTTGTCCCGCACGCTATCGACCACACGGATGACCGGATTGTTGCGATAGACCGTCGTGAAAAACGTATACGCGTCCGCAGACCGATTGGGCGGCCTAACAATATCGATATGGTCCGCGGCGATTCTCTGCGGCGGTGTATCCACGTCGCATCCGTAGGTTGCGCTGTAGTAACTCACCACCCGCGTCCGCGCGCCCAGATACCTGCCCATCCCGGCCCCGGCAGCGGTGTCCAGCGTTTCAAAGGCGCAATAGCGGTGAATCCTGGCGACGGATTGCGTGCTTCTCCACCTCTGCTCCAGATCCATTAGAAAAGTGTTGTCGTTGCTCTCCCGCAGATCCGTGAGCAGCGGATCGCTATCGTAGATCTTGGCCAGGTTCGCGACAAATGATCCCTGGTGCGGCGTCGAGTAGGAAGCGATGAAGCGGACGCGCGGAGCGTCTTCAGGATGCTTGAGCAGCATCTCTTCGGTCAGAATTCCGCCCAGGCTGTGGGCAACAAACACGACCTCCTGGTGATCCCACACTTTTTGTGCCTGCAACCTCTGCCAGAGTAACTGTGCGAGTTTTTCCGTCGATAACTGGCCGCGCATCGCCGGCGTCGGGTATTCAGCAACCACGACGTCCGATTGTTGAAAATGCGGATCGGTCTGGATCAGCTGCGGCCAATACGCGCCATTCGAGGCGCGCCATGTGTCACGGCCGCCGTGGATGCCGTGCACAAATACGATCACGCGGGGCTTCAGGTCGTCAGCCTTCGCGCGCAAACTCCCTGAACCCACAACAGAAAAAATTAGGAACGAAGCCCCGACAACAACCCGCGCAACCAACCTCTTCCGCATGCCCATGCTCTGGATACTGATTTAAGACTAGCGCCTTTCGCCCGATTCATAAAGGACACTAAGATCCCAAAGACCGGTCATCCTGAGCGCAGTCCTGCGCAAGCAAGACGCAGTCGACCCGCTGCTCCCGCACGACCGACCTGACCGCCGACAGTTGCCCCTATCTCTCCGCCTTCTTCAGCACCACCGGCAGGCTTGTCGGAAAATCTCCCGAGAAATCAAACGACGGATCGGACCCATCCGGCGCTGGACCAATCGCCGGCGGATTGGCATCCTTGCTCGGCGAAGGCATCTGGAAAGGTATGCTGATCCTCCGCTGCAACTCCATCCGATCGCCTTTGACCGTCCCCTCAAACACATTGATTCCATATTTGAAGGCCACGTGATCGCCGTTCGCCGTGCCATCCGTGATGGGCTCCGGCGAACCGTCTCCGCCGAAAAATCCGCCCGGACCTTCTACGTTCCCCGTTAGCTTTCCGCCATCCTCAATCAGTGTGACGATCTGCGGCCCTCCGATGAACCCCTCGAACATTCCTGGATTGGGATTCGGCACCACTCTCCACAACCCGGTCACTCCCGCACCCTTGGGAACCGGCCTCTCCCACACCGCAACCTGGGGCCGCAACTCTACCGCCTTCGATGCGATGGTCGCCTTATCCCCGCTCAGCCCCGGCGCCGACGCCTCCACAGTAATCGTTCCCGCGGTCTTCGCCGACTGAACCACCGCCATGCAATATCCGCAAAACGCCTTCCGTGCCGACGCCTTGTCGGGTGACTGATCTGTCGGATCCCCGTTCCCCACCCCGATGACTTTGGCCGGCCCGGTCACACTAAACGTCACCAGGTTGTCCGTGATCGGTACCGTGCGCCCCTGCGCGTCCTGCACCTCCACGGCAAACATGGCCACGTCCTCCCCGTCAGCCGACACAGTGTCGCGATCGGCCCGCACTACCAGCTTCGCCGCCGCCCCCACCGTGTCGCGCCGTGTCGTCATCACCTGCTTGCCGTCTTTCCATCCCCGCGCTTCAATCGATCCCGGCGCGTACTTCACCCTCCAGGCCACGTGCTCGTTCTTCTTCACATCCTTCGACCCGAGGCTCTCGCCGTTCACCAGCAGCTCGACCTTGTCGAGATTCGAGTAGACCCACACTGCGATTTCCTTGCCCTCGTACCCAGGCCAGTTCCAGTGCGGGAACAGGTGCAGCGTGGGCTTCTCTGTCCACCATGCCTGGTAATAGTAGTAGGTGTCTTTGGGGAACCCGCACATGTCGATGACCCCGTACTGCGAGCTCACATTCGGCCATCCATTCGGTGAAGGTTCGCCGCGGTAGTCGAATCCCGTCCACACAAATCCACCCGAGACCCACGGATTCGCCGCCACAAACCTCCACCAGCCCTCCGCCGATGCGCGCCCAGTCGTCGTGTAGGGGTCGTACGATGCCACAAACCCCTTCGACTTGTCGGTGATATAAATGCCGCGCGTTCCTACTGCGCTCACCGTCTCCGTTCCCAGCACCGGCCTCTCGGGATGCGCCTTGTGAAACGCCGCCGCCTGCGGGTCGGCATAGTGGTATCCGATTACATCGGCCACCGCCAGCCCGCCCACGCCGCTGTTCTTGTCCCCATCAATCGATCCGTCGATGGTCGTCGGCCGCGATCCGTCGTGCTTTGTCGCGATCTCCTTCATCGCCGTGATAATTGCTGTGCCCTTCTCCGTCAGCGCCTGCGCCTCCTCGTTGCCCAGCGACCACATGAACACGCTGGGATGATTGCGGTCGCGCCGCACAAGGTTCTCAAACTGGCTCAGTCCCTCCGGATTCGACGACATCATCCGCGTCTCGTCGTTCACCAGCATGCCCAGTTGGTCGCACGCGTCCAGCAGCTCCGGTGTCGGAGGATTATGCGACGTACGCAGCGAATTGCATCCCATCTCCTTGAGCGTGCGCACGCGATACCACTGCACTGAATCAGGCAGAGCCGCTCCAATTCCCGCGTGATCCTGGTGATTGCACGTTCCCTTCACCGGCACCTGCTCGCCGTTGATCAGCAACCCCTTCGTTGCGTCGTAGACGACCGACCGGATCCCGAAAGGCGTTTCGTACCGATCCACTGTCTGGCCATCCACCTGCACCTCGGTCAGCAGCTTGTAAAGATTCCGCTCCTCCAGCGACCATAGCTTGGGCCGGCTCACCGAAATCTCCTGCCTGTAGTCCCTCTGCTCGCGAATGCCAATCTCTCCCGCCGCCGCGACATCCCTGACTACGGCCTTGCCCGCCGCATCCACAATGGTCGAAACTACGCGCACCTTCGCCGCCGGCGAGTCGCCGTCATTCGCCAGTTCGGTCAGAATCGAAAGCGTCGCCTCGCCCGGCCGGATCTCCGGCTTCACTAGCGTGCCCCACTGCCTCACATGCACTGGGTGTGTCTTCACCAGCCACACATGCCGATAGATCCCCGCGCCCTCGTAGAACCAGCCATCACTCTCCGTCGCATCCACGCGCACCAGCAGGACGTTCCGCCCGCGAGGCCCCTCGCCGGCATTGACAAAGTCCGTTACATCGAAGCTGAACGGATCGTATCCGCCGCTGTACTGACCAATATAGAACCCGTTGAAGACGACCATCGTCTCGCGGTACGCGCCGTCAAATTCAATCACCACCCGCTTCCCAGCGTCTTCCGGGGCAAGCTCGAAGATCCTCCGGTACCAGCCCACGCTCGTCTCTGGATACTTGCGCCCCAGCGGATAAAATCCCTTGCTTTGCAACCCGGAATCGTTCTTGAACGGCAGCTCCACCGCCCAGTCATGAGGCAGATCGACGCTGCGCCAGTCGCCATCGTCAAACGATGCTCCGGCCGCAGGCATAAAGTTCCCCGTCTTCTGAAAGTTCCCCGCCTCAGGAGTGGAATAGTCGAAGTCCTTCGATGCGTCGCAGGAGTCACCCAGATGAAATCGCCATCCAAAATCGAGCAGCAGCCTCTCGCGCCCCGCTCCCGGAGTCGCCGATGCCGTCTGCATCGACGCAGTCAGCGGCCCGCTCACTTCCCGCACTGCGTTCATGGCCGATTCAACCGAGCCGTGCCCCTGCGTCGTCACCATCGCTGCCGGAGCCAACAGGCTCGTCTTCAGCATGTCACGTCTTGAAAAGGTTTTCATCTTGCCTCCCGTCCCTCTCCCATTTCATCGCTTCGCGGGGCCCAATTATGCGTCCACTTCGCCGCCAATTTCACGGCATCGGCACAGTACCCGCCAAACGCACTGGCGATTGTACACCTCGCCGGCAAGCCCCGGCCGTGCTCGGCGCACTGAACGGTAAGAGCCCATGGAGGACCTTATTTTCGCGCAGTTAGCTCAGCACGAAAAACTCCTCCATCCTGGTTTTGCCGGTGTGGGGTGGTCTCCGCAATCTCCCCTCCATCCTACGGTTGATCCCTCCGCCGACCCACCGGGATAGAATTCGCATTGCCCTTGGAGGTCTACATGCCCCATATCTCCCTGCCCGCCGATCTGCCCGGCATTCGCGGAGCGATGGCCTTCCGGCCTGAAACCGCCAAGCCTATGAACGAGATTGTCGAAATTCTCCTTCACGGCCCGCACTCTCTCACCGCCGGCGAACGCGAGCTCATTGCGACCTATGTTTCCAGCCGCAACTGCACCGAGTATTGCCACAATATTCATGGCGCGATTGCCGCCGCGCACCTGGGCGGCGACGAAGCTCTGGTCCAGCAGGTGAAGACCGACTTCATGCAGGCCCAGATCAGCCCCAAGCTCAAGGCTCTGCTGGTTATCGCCGGAAGAGTGCAGAAAGACGGCAAGCTGGTGACCACCGCCGATGTCGAGGCCGCACGCAAAGAAGGCGCGACCGACCTCGAGATTCACGATACGGTCCTGATTGCCGCCGCCTTCTGCATGTACAACCGTTATGTCGACGGCCTCGCAACGGCGCTGCCCGCCGACCCTGGCTTCTACCGCGAGCGCGGCAAGCGCGTGGCCCGTGATGGCTACGTCGCCGTCAGCAAGGAATACCTGGCCGCACACGCCGCGGCCGCCGCGCGCTAGCTGCGCGCCAATCAAATCCCCGGAGCCCACCAATGCCTCACATCTCTCTTCCCGAAGGAATGCCCGGCATCAGCGCCGGATTCGGTTTCAGGCCTGAAACCGCCGGCCCCATGCGCGAGCTCGCCAACTTCCTCCTGCACGAGCCCAACTCGCTCTCGCCGGGCGAACGCGAGCTCATCGCTTCCCATGTCTCGGCGCGCAACCATTGTCATTTTTGCTATTCCAGCCACGCCGCTGTTGCCTCGGCTCATCTGGGCGATGCCACTATCGTCGAAAAGGTCGAAGCTGACCTCTCGACCGCGCCGATTTCATCCAAGCTCAAAGCCCTGCTCACCATCGCGGGCAAGGTGCAGCTGGACGGCAAACTTGTGACGAGCGCCGACGTCGAAGCCGCTCGCAAGGAAGGCGCAACGGACCTCGAAATCCACGACACCGTCCTCATCGCCGCAGCTTTTTCGATGTACAACCGCTATGTGGATGGACTGGGCACCTGGCAGCCGGACAATCCCGAAATGTACGCGCAGATGGGTGAGCAGTTGGCGAAGAACGGTTATACGCGGCCAACGATTGAGACGCCGGATCTGCAGGCAAAATAATCCTGCGGTCGTCGCCCGCTCGACGTTGTTTCAGGAATGATGCCGCCGCCCCGCCACTCCCCTGGCCGTCAGATGCCTAGTTTTCGCAGGCCATCCCGCCGCAGCATCCGCCGCCCGCTCCGCAGGAGGCGCCGTCGAGACCGCAACCGGGGCGTTCGCTGCGCGACGTCCCGCCGCTTCCTTTAGTAATCGCGCCCGCGCCGCCGCTGATCAGCCGTTTCACCCTCCCGCCGCACTCGGGGCATTCGCAAACCGGCGCATCCGACATCCTCTGCCGCCGCTCGAAATGATGGCTGCACGCTCCGCATTTGTACTCGTAAGCCGGCATAGCTCCGCTCCAGACCTCTCTCCTCATTGTATGAATTGCCGGCAGATTCCTCCAGTCCGCCCGCCATGCCGCCGTCGCCGAAACTGGCCGAGAAATGGGACAGCCGCAAAATCCTCTCTTTGTTTCTTACGCCATGTGTGTTTTCCTAACTAGAATTCCTGCAACTGCTCGCCCATGATCAAGCAGCTCGAACAATATTTCGAATTTGAGCGTCTCGGCACCAACTGGCGCACCGAGATCCTGGCCGGCGTCACGACTTTCCTGACCATGGCCTACATCGTGCTCGTCAATCCTGCCATCCTGGCCGACGCCGGTGTGCCCTTGCCCGCTGTTACCGCCGCCACCTGCCTCTCGGCGGCCTTCGGCTCCATCCTGATGGGCGTCATTGCGCGCTATCCCATCGCCCTGGCTCCGGGTATGGGACTCAACGCCTATTTCACTTACACGGTCTGCATCAAGATGCAGGTGCCCTGGCAGACTGCCCTCGGCGCAGTGTTTCTCTCCGGCGTCATTTTTCTTGCGCTCACCGCCGCCGGCATCCGCCAGATGATCCTGCGCGCCATTCCTCACCAGCTTTACGCTGCTGTCGCCGGTGGCATCGGCCTCTTCATCGCCTT
>Ga0335069_10006518_pt1 | contig 16957 bp, 16 predicted proteins | sample Lox_Sample_11_FD_206714 | JGI IMG/M metagenome (GOLD analysis project Ga0335069, IMG submission 206714) | Soil microbial communities from Loxahatchee National Wildlife Refuge, Florida, United States - Lox_Sample_1.1 | ecosystem: Environmental > Terrestrial > Soil > Wetlands | place: USA...
GGTCGCTGGAGGCCCCGGCATCGTCCGATCCGACCTTGGCGAGCGCGCGGGCGAGGTCGGCGTTGGCGTCGCGCTCGCGGGCGCCGCGGTAGGCGGTGCCGATGCCGACCGCGACCAGCAGAGCGAGTACCCCTGCCCCGCCCCAGATCACCAGCTGCTGGTGCTGCCGCCCCCAGGCCAGCGCCTGGCCGGTCAGGGTGATGAACTCGTCGGGCTGCTTGAGGTCCTTGCGGCGCAGCCGAGCTTTCTCTGCCACGGTCGTTGTCCTTCGCTAATTGCGTGGAGGTGCCCGCCGCGCGCGCGCGGCGGAGGGTACGTCACATCTTGTACTTGAAGTCGTCCGGCGACATCTTCTCGAGGATCTCGGACCACTTGTCGGGCGAGACGTTGGACAGGTTGGTGTCCGACGATCCCTCCGCCTGCTGGAGCACGCTGGAGGCCTCGAGCACCTTGCGGGCGACGTAGATCGGGCTCTTCGCCCGCAGCGCCAGCGAGATGGCGTCGCTCGGCCGCGAGTCGATGGCCCGGGCGGTGTCGCCGATACGGAGGTTGATCACCGCGTAGTAGGTATTGTCACGCAGGTCCGAGATCTCGATGCTCTCGACGGTCGCGCCGAGCTCCCCGATCAGGCTGCGCAGCAGATCGTGGGTCATCGGGCGGGCCATCTGGATCCCCTCGAGCTCGGTCGCGATCGCGGTCGCCTCGAGCAGCCCGATCCAGATCGGCAGGTTCAGCTTGTTGTCCCCGTCGCGCAAGATGACGATGGGCGTCTTGGTCGCCGGATCGAGCGTCAGACCGCCCACACTCATCTGAATCAGGTCGTCGAGACCCATGTGCACGCACTCCCGTCGCTTCGAATTGTGCGCAGAAAGGTCCCGGTCGGTCAATCGCTTTTGCGCCCGCGCGGGTCCCCGCGGCGCTCAGCGGACCAGGCGATCGATCACCCGGTAGAGCTGGTTGAGGTTGCGACACTCTTCGACGAGGTCGCAGAACGGCAGGTAGCGATCCATCTCGCTGTCGCCGAAGCCCCATGTCAGCCGGCTCTCCGGGTTGAGCCAGATGAGCTGCTTGGCGCGGACCTGCACATCGCGCAGCACCCACTCGTGCGGCAGGTTGTAGTTGTTGCGCGCGTCGCCGAGGATGATCACGGTGGTGCGGTTGTTCACCGCCCCCAAGTAGTCGCGGTGAAAGGCCTTGAACGCGCGCCCGAAGTCGGAGTGCGCGAACACGTTGATCACCGTGCCGGTCAGCGCCAGCTCGATGGCCCGCTGGGTGTCGTGCTCCTCGAACAGCTGGGTGGTCTCGCCGATGTCGCTGACGAAAATGAAGCTGCGCACCCGCGAGTACAGGTCCTGCAGCGAGTAGACGAACTGCAGCATGAAGCGCGAGACGTTGCGCACCGAATCGGAGACGTCGCACAGCACCAGCACCTGCGGCTTGTCGCGGATGCGGCGATCGAACTGGATGCGGAACGGCACGCCGCCGTACTGCAGGTTCTTGCGCAGCGTGTCGTTGAGATCGAACTTGCCGCGCTTGCCGCGCTTGCGCCGGATCGACACCACGTTCTTGAGGCGCTGCGCGAGCTTGGTGACCGCCTCGCGCATGCGCCGCAGCTCGTCCTCGGAGAGGTAGTAGAAGCTCTTCTCGGCCAGGGTCGACAGGCGCTGGCGCTCGCGCTGGGTCGGGTCGCGCTTCTCGAGCTCGATGCGCACGGCGCGCCGGATCATCTCGCGCAGATCGCGCAGGCGCTGATCGATGAACTGCTGCAGCTGCTCGGCGAGCTCGGGCGGCAGGTCGGCGCGGCCGAGCTGCTGCTTGAGGCGGTCGAGCTCCTCGCTCAACCCGCCGAGGCCAAGGCTCTGGGCGGTGCTGTGGCTGAAGCGGCCCTCCTGGTAGGAGCGCTCGATGCTCTGCGCGTTGGCCTGCTCCGCGGCGTCGCGCAGCAGGCGCTCGAGGCGCCCGGTGTCGTTCTGCAGTAGCGCCTGGGCGAGCTCGGAGAGGTCGACGTCGAGGTCGCGGAGCAGCTCCGCGAGCTGGTCCATCAGGTCCTGGAACTCCCGCTCGGTGAGCTGCATGGCGTCCTGCAGCGCGGTGGCGCTCTGGCGCACCGCCTCCCCCAACCCGGAGAAATAGAGATCGAAGAGCTCGTCGTAGACCGGCACGTCGATGGCGCGCTTGACCATGGCGGCGCGCAGGATGTCCTTGAAGCTCTGGCGGTCGCCGATGCCGAGCGCGGCGACGGCGTGAAACGCGTCGAGGTGCTCGGACATCGAGACGCGTAGGCCGTTGGCGCGCAGCAGCGCCGTGAACTCGACGATCTTCGCGTCCATCGCCCCGTCGCCGGCCCTCAGTGGAGCAGATCCTTGTCGTCCCCCTGCTCCGCCGGGCCGCGCGCGCGCTGCGCCTGCAGGTAGGCCTTGAGCTCGTCCTGGGCCTTGCGGATGTCGCCCTCGTACTTGAGGACGACGCTGAGGGTGTCGTTCACCAGCGCCTCGTCGAGTCGGTCGGCGTTGAGCAGGGTGAGCGTCTTCGCCCAGTCGAGCGTCTCGCTGATGCTCGGCGCCTTCTTGAGGTCGAGCTTGCGGACGCGCTGCACGGCTTCCACCACCTGCGCGGCGAGCGTCTCGCTGATCCCCGGCACCTTGAGCCGCACGATCTCCAGCTCCTGCTCGCTGGGCGGAAAGTCGATGTAGAGATGCAGGCAGCGGCGCTTGAGGGCGTCCGACATCTCGCGCGCGTTGTTGCTGGTCAGCAGCACGATCGGAATCTGGTTGGCCCGCAGCGTCCCGAGCTCGGGGACGCTGACGGTGAAGTCGCTCAGCACCTCGAGCAGGAACGCCTCGAACTCACTGTCCGACTTGTCGATCTCGTCGATCAGCAACACGGTGCGCTGCGCCGCGGTGATCGAGCGCAGCAGCGGGCGCGGCAGGATGAAGCGGTCGGAGAAGAAGACGTCATCCTGGGTCGCGATGCGGTCGACGGCCTCGCGCAGCGAGGTCGCGCCGCCCAGCACCTCGCTGATCTTGTCCTTGAGGATCTGGGTGTAGAGGAGCTGCTTGGCGTACTCCCATTCGTACAGCGCCTTGGCCTCGTCGAGCCCCTCGTAGCACTGCAGGCGGATGAGGTTGAGCTGCAGCGAGGCGGCCACGACCTTGGCGAGCTCGGTCTTGCCGACCCCGGCCGGGCCCTCGATGAGGACCGGCTTCTCGAGGTGGGTCGCCAGGTACACGACCGTCGCGATGCGCCGATTGCAGATGTAGCGCTGCTCGGCGAAACGGTGGATGACGTCGTCAATGCTCGTAAACATGCAGGCTCCAGCAGCTGGGTGGTGCGTATGGGGAGTATGGGGAGGTGCGGGCACGCACCGCGGAAATTGTCGCCGAAATGTCCCGTGAAGTCCAAAGCGTTCGTGTCGAAGCTCGTGGAGCGCCCCCGCCCGCGCCTTCCCCCGGCTAACACAGGCCCCGCGGCGCCTCAATCGGCCGTGGTTGCGCCGGCCGGCGGCGGCGGATAAGCGAGCGCCATGTGCACGCTGGCCGTGTACGTGCAGGTGTCGGCCGCCATGCCCCTGCTCGTCGCCGCCAACCGCGACGAGTTTCTCGACCGCCCGAGCGCCGAGCCGGCCGTGATCGCCTACGACCCGTGGGTGTTTGCCGGACAGGATCTGAACGCCGGCGGGACCTGGTTCGGCGTCAACCAGCACGGCCTGGTGGTGGGCCTGCTGAACCGCCGCCGGCCGCAGGGGCCCGACCCGGAGCGGCGCTCCCGCGGGCTGCTCTGCCTGGAGCTGCTGCAGACGCGCAGTCCGGCCGAGGCCGCCGACCGCCTGCGCCACACGCCACCCGATGCATACAACAGCTTCAACGTGCTGGTCGCCGATCGCGCCCAAGCCCTGGTCGCCACCAACCCGAGCGGCCGCATCCAGGTGACCCCCCTACCCCCCGGGGTCCACCTGCTCACCAACCTCGAGCTCAACGATCCGACCTGCCCGCGCATCGCGCGCTCGTCCGAGCTGTTCCGCGCCCTGACCCTGCCCGCAGCGGGCGACGCGGCGGCGGCGGTGCCCGCGCTGCGCGCGATCCTCTCCGACCACACCACCGCGCTCGACCCGCGCGCGACGCCGCTCGATACCCTGTGCGTCCACCGGCCGGGGTACGGCACGCGCTCGTCCACGATCGTCGCGCTCACCGACCACGGCGTTCGCTACTGGCATGCGCCGGGCCCGCCGTGCCGCACCGCCTACGCCGAGCTCGCGCTGCCCGGCCGCGCCGGGCAGCGCGGCGGCGCGGCGGTCGGGTGACCGCACCCGGCGTCCGCCGACGGGGTCACGCGCGCGACCGCGGCAGGAGAGATGGCGATGCGCACAGCATCGCGCCGTGCCCTACATCTCTTGTAGACAGCCCCGGATTCGGCGGTTACGCTCGCGGCGCAACGGTCGTGGAGGGGTGATGGGTTGTCGTAGACCGTGTACAAAGTGGTTGACGCTGCTGCTGGCGGCGATGCTGGTGCCGTGGTGGGGCTGTACGCCGCGAACCGGTCGCAATCCGGCAGCTTCGCTGGCGCTCACCGCGCGTATGCCAGTCACCGGCACCGTACCCGTGCAGCAGGCGAACGCGCTGCGTCTGGACCTGATCGACTCCCAAGAGCGCGTGGACCAGCTGACCAAGGAGCTGGCCGAGCGCGATCGCCAGATCGCCGCCGTGCAGAGCCAGATCGACGTCGCCCGCGCCCACGCTGAGGGCGGACAGAGCGCAGCGACCGCCCAGCAATCGACTCCTGCTGCTCCGGCTCAGCCGGCGGGATCTCAGCCGACGGGAGCCCAGCCGGCGGCGTCGAGCGAGGCCCCGTCCGGGGCGCAGGCCAGCGCTGGCCCGCAGCCCGCCGCCCCTGCCGCGGCGCCCGAGCCGGCCCAGGCCCAAGCGGCGCAACCCAAGAGCGATCAACCCGACGCGGCACAGAGCGAGGCGAAGGCACCGGCCGAGCCGAAGCCGGCGGGTGAAGCCGCCGCGCAGGCCGAGGCGCCAGCCCCCGCGGCCGTCACCACCACCACCAACGACGAGCGTCTGGCGATGGCGCAGAAGCGCGTCGCCAAGCTCGAGCAGCAGCTGGCGCTGGAGGTGAAGCGGCGCCAGGAAGTCGAGGCGGAGATGAACCGCCTCCTGCAGGAGACCTCGGCCGGCCCCTTCGAGCGGGCCGACAGCACGGTGGAGACGCACCTGCGCGAGGAGCTCGACCGGGCCCACAAGGAGATCGGCGAGCTGCGCACGACGCTGGCCAGCGAACGGCGCGAACGGACCGAGCTCGAGCGGCGCTTCACTGCCCTCCAGGCACAGGCGAGCGCGGCCGCCGCCGTCGGCGGCGTGTCGAGCGAGGAAGTGGAAGCCCTCAAGGAACGCCAGCGCCGCGTGCTCGCCAGCATCCAGCAGGACCTCGAAGCCAGTCAGCAGCGCGAAACGGAGCTGCGCCAGACGGTCGAGCAGGCCGAGGGCGAGAACGCCGTGTCCCTCGCCGACGAGGTTACCAACCTGCGCTCGGAAAACTCCGCCCTGCAGATCAAGCTCGACGAGGCGCACCAGCGCAACGGCGATCTGTCGGCCAAGCTGCAGCTCGCGACCCGCGTGACGGACCTCATCTTCAAGATGCGGACCGCCGGCGCGCAAACGGTCGCCGCCCTGCCGGCGGGGCGCTGAGCGACGCGCGAAACGCGACCGGCGCCGTGTCGCCGGTTCAGCTCGGGCAGCCGTACAGCGCCGCGTTGACGCCCTGCACCAGCTCGTTGACCTCGACCACGCCGTCGCCGTTGGTGTCGACCGGGATGCACGCCGACAGCGGCGTGTTGCCGAGCAGGATGTTCACCCCGGTGACCAGCTCGTTCACCCGGACCACGCCGTCGCCGTTGCAATCGTCCGGACAATAGGACTCCGCCGCGCCGCATCGACACTGGTGTGGGCAGGCATTGGTGGCGAGATCCACGCAGTTGCCGTCCCAGAACTGATTGCAGCAGAAAGCGTCGTTCCCGCACACACAGGCGTTGCACGCGTCGTTGGTGCACCCCGGCTGGTCGTGGGTGTCGCAGCAGTTGCCCTGGCTGCACGCGGTACAGCTCGAAGGGCACTGCTGCGCCGCGGTCGCCGCGCAGCTCAGATCCCACTGGCCCTGGCAGCAGTTCGCGTTCTGGTTGCAGACACAGGCCTGACAGGAGTCGTCGTCGCATCCCGGCCCGGGGTGCGGGTCGCAGCACGGCCCGCCCGGCGTCACGTTCGGGCTCGCCGTCGGCGTGCCCGGTGTCGCCGTCGGTCCGGTGGCGGTCGGGGTCGGCGTGCGCGTCGGAGCCGGACTCCCGCTGCCGGTCGGCGTCGGCGTGCGCGTGCTGCGCGGCGTGATCGGCGTCCGCGTGGGTTTCGGCGTGCTGCTTGGAATCGGGGTGTGGGTGAGCCTCGGCGTACTGGTCGGAATCTTCGTGTTGCCGCTGCCCGGAGTGATCGGCGTTCGCGTCGGCTTCGGCGTACTGGTCGGAATCTTCGGGTTGCCGCTGCCCGGCGTGATCGGCGTTCGCGTCGGCTTCGGCGTGCTGGTCGGAATCTTCGGGTTGCCGCTGCCCGGAGTGATCGGCGTTCGCGTCGGCTTCGGCGTGCTGGTCGGAATCTTCGGGTGCCCGCTGCCCGGCGTGTTGGGCGTCCAGGTCGGCTTGGGGGTGTCGGTCGGGATCTTCTGCGCGACACGCTCCACGCCGCCCGGGGGCGGCGTGTCGGTCGGGACCGTGTCCTGCGCTCGGCAGACGCTGGCGGTCACCAACAGCGCCGCCAGTGCGCCGGCACAGATTCCCCCGCTGACCCTAAACATGCTCCGTGCCCCCTCGATCCGGATATGTGGATGCCGGGCCCACACCTCGCCCTTCCCCAGCCTCCGGCCTTTCTCCATCACTGCGACACACCCGCACGCGCATTTCAACCGTTCTCGTGGTTTGGGCCACCCGCGCCTCATGAGACGCGGGCGCGCCCCTACCGGGCCGCGGCCGCAGCCGGCCCCAGCCCGGAGCCGCGGCGCGTCAGCCCTCGCCGGTCCCGCGCAGCTCGAGCTCGCGGGCCTGCAGGCGCTGGATCTCGTCGCGCAGCGCCGCGGCGCGTTCGAACTCCAGCTCCGCCGCGGCCTCGCGCATCTCCTTGCGCAGCGCGGCGACCCGCTTGGGGATGTCGGCGAGCGCCACGTACGGCGCCGCCTCGTCGGCGACCGCGGTGACATCGACGTAGTCCGCCTCCGCCACCTCGACCAGCGACGCGCTGATCGCCTTCTGGATGGTCTGCGGCGTGATCCCGTGCTCGGCGTTGTAGGCCTGCTGGACGACACGGCGCCGGTTGGTTTCGTCGATCGCGGCGCGCATCGACTGGGTAACAGTATCAGCGTAGAGGATCACCGTCCCGTTGACGTTGCGCGCCGCGCGCCCGATGGTCTGGACGAGGGAGCGCTCCGAGCGCAGATAGCCTTCCTTGTCGGCGTCGAGGATCGCGACCAGCGAGACCTCCGGCAGGTCGAGCCCCTCGCGCAGCAGGTTGATGCCGACCAGGACGTCGAAGGTGCCCTTGCGCAGGTCGCGGATGATGTCGACGCGCTCGATCGTCTCGATGTCCGAGTGCAGGTAGCGCACCTTGACGCCGAGCTCGTGGTAGTAGTCGGTCAGGTCCTCGGCCATCTTCTTGGTCAGCGTCGTCACCAGGACGCGCTCGTTGCGCGCCACGCGGGTGCGGATCTCGTCGAGCAGGTCGTCCACCTGTTGCCGCGCCGAGCGCACGGCGATCTCGGGATCGGTCAGCCCGGTCGGGCGGATGAGCTGCTCGACCACCACGCCGCCGGCCTGCTGGCGCTCGTAGTCGGCCGGCGTCGCCGACACGTAGACGACCTGGCGTACCAGCGCCTCCCACTCGGCGAAGCTGAGCGGCCGGTTGTCGAGTGCGGACGGGAGGCGGAAGCCGAACTCCACCAGGGTCTCCTTGCGCGAGCGGTCGCCGCGGTACATGCCGCCGATCTGGGGAACGGTGACGTGGCTCTCGTCGATCACCATCAGGAAATCGTCGGGGAAGTAGTTGATCAGCGTCGGCGGCGGCTCGCCCGGCTGGCGACCGGTGAGGTGGCGCGAGTAGTTCTCGATGCCGGGGCAGAAGCCCATCTCCTCGAGCAGCTCGAGGTCGTACATCGTCCGCTGCTCGAGCCGCTGCGCCTCGAGCAGCTTGTTCTCGGCGCGCAACAGCTGCAGGCGCTCGCGCAGCTCGTCGCGGACGTTGTCGATCGCGCGCTTGAGCTGGTCCGGCTTGGTGACGTAGTGGCTGGCCGGGTAGATGGCGATCGCCTCGAGGGCGCGCAGGGTGGTGCCGCGCAGCGGATCGATCTCGGCGATGCGCTCGACCTCGTCGCCGAAGAACTCGACCCGCAGCGCGCGCGACTCCTCGTAGGCCGGAAAGATCTCCACCACATCGCCGCGCACGCGGAAGGTCCCACGGTGGAAGTCGTAGTCGTTGCGCTCGTACTGGATGTCGACCAGTTTGCGCAGCAGCTTGTCGCGCTCGACCCGGCTGCCGCGCTCGAGGAAGACGAGCATGTCGAAGTAGGCCTCCGGCGAGCCCAGGCCGTAGATGCACGAGACGCTCGCGACGATCACCACGTCGCGGCGCTCGAGCAGCGCCTTGGTCGCCGAGTGGCGCATCTTGTCGATCTCGTCGTTGATCGAGGCGTCCTTCTCGATGAACGTGTCGGTGCTGGGGACGTAGGCCTCCGGCTGGTAGTAGTCGTAGTAGCTGACGAAGTAGCGGACCGCGTTGCGCGGGAAGAGGGTCTTGAACTCGTGGTAGAGCTGGGCGGCCAGGGTCTTGTTCGGCGCGATCACCAGGGTCGGCTTGTTCACCGTCGCGATGACGTGGGCCATGCTGAAGGTCTTGCCCGAGCCGGTGACGCCGAGCAGGACCTGCGCCCGCTTGCCGCCGGCGATGCCGTTGACCAGGGCGGCGATGGCCGACGGCTGATCGCCGTCGGGGGTGAAGTCCGCCACCAGATCGAAGCGATCGCCGGCGCCGGTGGCCAGCCGCACCGGCGGCCGGCCCGGGGTCTGCTCGCGCGTCATGCGGTGCCGCCCCCGCCGATCGACGACCGGTACGCCTGCGTGGCGGCCTCGGCGCGCGCCAGTGCCTCGCCGCTCAGCCGGCCGCGCAGATACTCGACGCGCAGGAAGAGGAAGTAGGTCTGCAGCGCGTCGTCGCGGCAGTAGGCGTGGATCTCGTTCCAGCGCCCGCGCTCCCACAGCGCCTGCACGTCGGCGCCGGACACCGCACCCTTCCCCGGCAGCCCGATCGACTTCGCCACCAGGTCGAGCCCGCCCCGCAGGCGCGAAGCCCCGGTGTTCGTGAGCCAGTCGTAGAGATCGCAGTGGCGGCCGAAGCGCACGCGCAGGCCGTTGCGCTCGCCGAAATAGCGCGGCGCGGTGCAGCGATGACGCAGCGCGTGCAGCTCGAGCACCGGCAGGTCGAACCCGCGCCCGTTGAACGACACCAGGGTGCCGTCGAACGCCTCGAGCCGCGACCAGAACGCCTGCACCAGGCCGGCCTCGCCGAGGGCGTCGGCCCCCAGCACCTCGACGCCGTCGAGGACGTGGTCGTCGCCGGCGCGCGCCAGCGCGATCGAGATCGGGACGTGGAAGGTGAGCGGAAAGAACTCCCCCCCGGTTTCCCGCCGCAGCTCGTCGCGCATGCGCTCGTACGCCGCCTCCTCGCCGATCGCCTGCCCGTGGTACTGGACGGCGCGCACCAGCGCCTTGTCGACCCGCGTCTCCATGTCGAAGACGAGAAAGCTCATCGCGGGCGCCGTGCGGTGAGCAGCCGGACCCATACCGGCCGCCCCTCCTCCCATTCGCGCACGTCCTCGCTGTCGACCGCCAAGCCGGCCGCGGCGCAGCGCGCGGCGAGCGTGCTGCGCGCCGTGTTGACCGAATCGGCTAGGCACGCCACCCCGCCCGGCGCGACCAGCTGCCCGAGAGCCTGGACGAGCGCGTTCTGCGCATCGAGGTCGTAGCCGATGTCCGCGCCGATGCAGACCTCGAAGGCGCGGCCGAGCGCCGGCGTGGTCCAGTCCATCTGCACCAGACCCAGCGCGCAACCGTTCAGTGCCGCGCTGCGCGCCGCGAAGCGCAGCGGCTCGCGTTTCCAATCGCTGGCCACCACCGCCGCGCCGCGCCGGGCCGCCACCAGCGCGGGCAGCGCGAGCCCGCAGCCGAGCTCGAGCACGCGGGCGCCCGGGCCGACCTCGACGGCGCTCGCGATGCGGCGCGCCACGGCCATCGCCCCCGGCCACAGGTGCATCCAATACGGCGGCTCGGACGGCGTCGCAGCGCTCAGCAAGGCGCGGCGGTCGACGAACGCCTCCAGCCCGACCGCACGCCACAGCCGCACCGCCATCCCGTCGATGTCCACCCCTGTCGCCTCGCCTGGGATTCCGGCAAGCGCCGTCCCCTCCCCGCCCGCCGTCGCCGCGCCCTCCATGCTCAGTACCCCTCGGCCTCGATGTCGTCGTCCTCGAGCCCGAAGAAGTGCCCGATCTCGTGCACGACCGTCTTTCGGATCTCGCGCCGGATCGCCCCCGGCGTGCGAAAGGCACGCACCAATGGGCGGTAGAAGATGGTGATGCGGTCGGGCAGCGTGGGCGCGACCCCGAACGAGCGCTCGGCCAGCGACATCCCCTCGTACAATCCGAAGAGCGTGTCGCGGCGCGGATGCAACCCCATCTCGCTCAAGACGTCGGCCGATGGCTCGTCCTCGACGACGACCTCGATGGCGTCGAGATGGCTGCGAAACGGCTCCGGGATCTCGTCCAGCGCCTCGGCCACCAGCGTGCGGAACCGCCGCCGATCCATGCGCGGCATCCTAGCCCCAATCCCCTTCGGCAGAAAGGCGAGCCACGCAACCTTGCACTGACGCGATGATCCTGCCAGAGATTTGAAGGATGAGGATGCATCGTGTCGCGGTCGCCGGTGCGGCGGCCGCGTTCTTCTTGGCAGGCGGGTGTGGCACCAGCGGCTCGATCCCACCGCGCCCGATCGAAACGCTCGTCTACGTATCGGGCGGTCCGGGTCTGCAGTTCATCTTCCCGCCGGCCGGCACCGCGGCCTGCGGTAGCGGCACCGCGTCCGGCATCCAGTCGCCCAACGCGAGCCACCAGTTCGGTGACCGCGTGTTTCAGACCCCGCACCTGTTCGTGATGGAGAACATCCTTCAGCCGGTGCGGCTCGTGATCCAGAACATCGACAGCGCCGCGATTCGGGTCGATACCTACCTCGGTCAAACCCCGCAGAACAGCAACGTGGTCATCCAGCCCGGCGACTGCATGGAGATCCAGACGACGCCGGGATTGTTCGTCCCCAACCCGCAGGGGGTGCAGACGCAGCTCGAGGTGTGCTCGCCGACCGCCGGCCTCACCACCTCCTGCCTCGACGACCTCCAGCCCACGACCACCGATCGCAACATCGCCTACTTTGCCAGCCTCGGCGATCTCGTCGCCAGCAACTTCACCAACTGCATCCTGCCCCCGATCCTCGACGCGTGCCGGTCGCCGTCGACCTTCTTCGTCGAGAACCCGCAGCATCAGATAGACGCGTCGATGAGCGTGAACTCCGGCCAGAATCCGCCCGGCCAACCGACCGCCGAAGTGCGCCTCGAACTCTATCTGAACGGTGTCTTCAGCGACTTCGAGGCCGGGACCAACCCAATCGTCTCCGCGACCCTCTGACGCACCGGTTATCCACAGCGGCGCGCTTTCCCCGCCTGGATACGAACCTTCGGTGGAGAGCCTCGGCCGCGATGGCCCCGAGCCCGCTAAGCGGTTGAGCGGCGTGGAAAATCGAGCCGCCGCAGATTGCCTATCGGTTGAGCACAGGCGCCGATCCCGGCAACGGCAAGCCCGCCGGGTGGGTAATCAACATTTTCTCCACACGTTGTTCCGGGGCCTGCGACCCCCCTCCCGAACCGCCCCCGACCCTCCGTTCTCGCTCTAGCGGCTGCGGACGGCCTCGACGGCCTTCTTCGCGGCGTCGGACATGTCGGTCGCGGAGATCAGATTCAGCCCGGACTCCTGGAGGATCTTGCGGCCCAGGTCGACGTTGGTTCCCTCCAGCCGCACCACCACCGGCAGCTGCAGGCGCACCTGCTTCGCCGCTTCCACCACGCCGGAGGCAATGACGTCGCAGCGCATGATGCCGCCGAAGATGTTGACCAGTACCGCGCGCACCTTGTCGTCGGCGAGAATGATCTTGAACGCCTCGGTCACCTTCTCCGCCGTGGCACCGCCGCCGACGTCGAGAAAGTTCGCCGGCTCGCCGCCGAAGTGCTTGATGATGTCCATGGTCGCCATGGCCAGGCCGGCGCCGTTGACCATGCAGCCGATGTTGCCGTCGAGGGCGATGTAGTTGAGGTCGAACTTGGACGCCGCGATCTCCTTGGCGTCCTCTTCGTTGAGATCGCGCAGCGCGCGCACGTCGGCGTGGCGGAACAGCGCGTTGTCGTCGAACCCCATCTTGGCGTCGAGCGCCAGCAGGTCGCCCTGCGTGGTCAGGACGAGCGGGTTGATCTCCGCCATCGCCGCATCGGTCTCGATGAAGGCGCGGTAGAGCGCGGTCATGAACGCCACCGCCTTGTTCACCGTGGTCTGCGGCAACCCGATGCCGAAGGCGAGCTTGCGGGCCTGGAACGCCTGCAGGCCGACGGCCGGGTCGATGCTCTCGCGCAGGATCTTCTCCGGCGCCCGCGCCGCCACGTCCTCGATCTCGACCCCGCCTTCGGACGACGCCATCATCGCCGGCCGGCCGGTGGCGCGATCGACCACCGTACCGAGGTAGAACTCGCGCTCGATGTCGCTCAACGCCTCGGCCAGGAGCCGCTTGACCTCGCGGCCCTGCGGGCCGGTCTGATGGGTCACCAGCGTTTTGCCGAGCAGCTCACGCGCCGCCGCCTCGGCTTCGGCCGCGCCCTTGCACAGCTTCACGCCGCCCGCCTTGCCGCGCCCGCCGGCGTGGATCTGCGCCTTGATCACGCAGCGCCCGCCCAGCTCCTCGCAGGCCGCCTTCGCGTCGGCCGGTGTGGTCACCTCGCGGCCGAGCGGCACCGCAACCCCGTAGCGCTTGAGCAGCGCCTTGGCCTGGAACTCGTGGACGTTCATGTTCGACCATCCTCGCCCGGGTCAGGCGGCGAGGTACTTCTCCGACGCCGCCACCAGGTCGCGGACGTGCGAGACCGACTCGTCGAGCAGCTTGCGTTCCGCCGCCGTCAGCGCCACCTCGACCACCTGCTCGACGCCGCCCGCGCCGATGCGCACCGGGACGCCGACATAGAAGCCGTTCACGCCGTACTCGCCCTCAAGCAACGCCGCGCAGGGGAGGATCTCCTGCTTGTCGAAGAGATAGGCCTCCGCCATCCGAATCGCCGCCGCGGCCGGCGAGTAGAAGGCCGAGCCAGTCTTCATCAGGTTGACGATCTCGCCGCCGGCGCCGCGCACGCGCTTCTCGATCGCCTCCAACCGCTCCGGCTTGATCAGCTTCTCGACCGGTACCCCGCCGACGTGGCAGAGGCTGCGCACCGGCACCATGTCGTCCCCGTGGCCGCCGAGCACGATCGCCGAGACGCTCTCGACCGACACGTTGAGCTCCATCGCCACGAAGGTCCGGTACCGGGCCGAATCGAGCACCCCGGCCTGGCCGACGACACGCTGCTTGGGGAAGCCGGTGATCCGCTTCATCGCCGTCACCATGGCGTCGAGCGGGTTGGTGATGACGATCACGAACGACTTGGGGGCGTACTGTTTGATCCCGGCGCCGACGCTCTTCATCACCTTCACGTTGGTCTCGAGCAGGTCGTCGCGGCTCATGCCGGGACGCCGGGGCAGGCCGGCGGTGACGATGCAGACGTCGGCTCCGGCGATGTCGGCCAGGCTGTTGGTCCCCACGACCTGCGCATCGAATCCTTCGATGGGACCCGACTCGAGGAGGTCGAGCGCCTTGCCCTGCGGCATCCCCTCGATCACGTCGAACAGGACGATATCGCCCAGGCGCTTCAGCAGGGAGAGGTGCGCCAGCGTGCCGCCGATCATGCCGGCACCGATCATCGCGAGCTTGCGTCGACTCATGTGAATGCGTTCCTTTCGGGAAGATTTTCGGAGTGCGGTGAACCGCCGCTCTACATATCGACCGGGACGAACGACGGCAAGCGAGGCGGCCATGGAATCCCGGGATCCGAAATTCGAAGTCTAAATTCGAGACAAGTTCAAAACAGCAAATTCGAAGTGGCGGTTCGAGACCACTTTCGAATTTGGAGCGTGCTTCGGATTTCGAGTTTCGAATTTCGGCTTTCGACGGGCGCCGCCCCCTGCCGCCAGCTTCCGCATCTCGGCGCCGGCGGTGTAGTCTCCCGCGGCGAGGAGGACCCATGTCGTTTGCCCACATCCAGCTCACCCGCGACGGCCATGTCGCCACCCTGAAGCTCAACCGGCCCGAGACCCGCAACGCCATGACGGCGGCGATGGGCGACGAGGTGCAGCGCGCCGTCGAAGCCGTGCGCCACGACGGCGACACGCGCGTCCTCGTCGTCACCGGCGAGGGCAAGGCGTTCAGTGGCGGCGGCGATCTCGGCATGCTCGCCCGCGACGCCGGCGTCAGCGACGCTCCCGGCGACGGGATGGGCGGCCCACCGCGCGAGTTCTACGCCCGCTACCTGTCCATCCAGACGCTGCCGATCCCCACCATTGCCGCGATCAACGGCCACGCGATCGGCGCCGGTCTCTGCTTCGCCCTCGCCTGCGACCTCCGCATCGCCGCCGCCGACGCCAGGATGGGCATGACCTTCACCCGCCTCGGCCTCCACCCGGGCATGGGCGCGACCTTCTTCCTGCCGCGCCTGATCGGCACCGCGCGCGCGTGCGAGCTGCTCTTCACCGGGCGGGTCATCGACGCGCCCGAAGCCGAGCGCCTCGGCCTGCTCAGCCGCGTCGTCGCGCGCGACGCGCTCGCCGCCACCGCGCAGACGCTGGCCGGCGAGATCGCCGCCGCGGCGCCGATCGCCGTGCGCATGGTCAAACGCGCCGTCTACCGCAGCGCCCAGGGCTCGCTCGACGACGCGCTGGACCTCGAGTCCCTGCAGCAGGCGGCGACCTTCCAGACCGCCGACGCGCGCGAAGGCATCACCGCCGTGCTGGAGAAGCGCGAGCCGCGCTTCTCGGGACGCTGAAGCCCCCCCAGGGTGCGCCCCGCTGCATCGCCGGCGCCCCCGGCCCTCATTCCCCCGACCGCCGTCCTCCGAACCCCGACCCCCGCCTTCAGCGGCTGAGAACGATCACCGACGCGTTGGCGCCGCGGCCGACCGTGTGGCCCAGCGCCAGCTTCGCCCCCGGCACCTGGCGCGGCCCAGCGGCGCCGCGCAGCTGCCAGTACAGCTCGACGATCTGCCCGAGCGCCGACGCGCCGAGCGGCTCGCCCTTCGACAGCAGCCCGCCGCTCGGGTTGACCGGCAGCGGGCCGCCCATGTCGGTGCGGCGCTCGTCGATCATCCGGCCGGCGTCTCCGGCGGCGCAGAGGCCGAGCTCCTCGCACGACAGCAGCTCACGGGCCGAGTCGGTGTCCTGCAGCTCGACCACGTCGAGATCCTCCGGCCCCACACCCGCTTCCGCGTACGCCGCGCGTGCCGCCAAGCCGGTGGGTGATGTGATGGCGTCGTCCGGCAGGCCGCACATCGGCGTATGCTCGCCGAGCACGCTGCCCGGCAGGTGCGAGCGCAGCGCCGCGGCGCGCACCGTGACCCGCCCGGCCCGCTCGCCGCTGGCGCGGCGGAGTACGACCGCCGCGGCACCCTCGTTCGGCGAGCACAGCATGTACAGGGTCAGCGGCGGGCAGACGACCGGCGAAGCGAGCACCGCGTCGAGCGTGAACGGCTTGCGAAACATCGCGTGCGGGTTGTCGACGCCGTTGCGGTGGTTCTTCACCGACACGTAGGCCAGGTGCTCGCGCGTCACGCCCGCGTCGCGCATCAGCCGCTGGGCGCGCAGGGCGAAGTACGCCGGCGTCACCGCCATCCCCGCCGCCTCCCGCCAGGGCTCGAAGAACGACGACCGGATGATGCCCTTCGGCATCTTCTCCATGCCGAAGGCCAGCACGCAGTCGCACCGCCCGGAGCGAATCGCCTCCACCGCGAGACCGAGCGCGGCGCCGCCGCTCGCGCAGCCGGCCTCGACGTTGACGATCGGGATGCCGGTCATGCCCAGCGCGGTCAGCACCTTGTGCCCCGCGGCGACGCCGCTGTACACGGTGCCGCAGAACGCCGCCTGGAACTCGCCGCGCCCGATGCCGGCGTCGCGCAGGGCGGCGCGCACGGCGGCGACGCCGAGGTCGACGACGGTCTGTTCCGCGAAGCGTCCGAACGAATGGATGCCGACGCCGGCGATCTCGACCGCGGCCGTCATGTCGGCTCCAGCGGCGCGAACGCGTAGCTGATCACCTGACGGCCCTCGTCGTCGAGGTGCAGCGGCACGAAGGTCAGGCGCATCGGGGCGCCGAACGCGAGCCGGGCGGCGTCGGTCTCGGTCAGGCGCGCGATGATCTGCAACCCCTCCGGCAGCTCGACGACCCCGAACCCGAACGGGACCTCGCCGCTGTACCCCGGCGGCCGGTTCACCACGGTGGTGAACAGGCAGAGCGTGGCGCGCTCCCCGAGCCGGCGGGTTTCACACCCCTCGGCGGAGCAGTACGGGCAGGAGGTGGTGGCGGGAAAGTGATAGCGCGCGCACGCCGCGCACCAGCCCCCGAGCAGGTGCCCCGAGCCGTCCGCGCCCAGCTCGAAGAGGCCGGCCGTCACCGGCACCGAGGCCGTCATTGGAACTCCTGGTAGTTGGAGACCTTCCACGCGCCGTCGGGCTCGCGCCGCGCCGTCACCAGCCAGCG
>Ga0335069_10006519_pt1 | contig 16956 bp, 9 predicted proteins | sample Lox_Sample_11_FD_206714 | JGI IMG/M metagenome (GOLD analysis project Ga0335069, IMG submission 206714) | Soil microbial communities from Loxahatchee National Wildlife Refuge, Florida, United States - Lox_Sample_1.1 | ecosystem: Environmental > Terrestrial > Soil > Wetlands | place: USA: Florida...
TCTCGCCCTGGATGTCAGGGTTGCTCGGCGTAGCCAAGCCGATGCCGCACGTTCACCCGGCCTGTACACGAGATTGACGGTCCGGCGCCAGTCGATTCGAGGCTCTCATCGTCGGGTGAGAGCATACTTGGACGACATCTAAGTGCTTTTTGATCCGTTTCCACTGCCGCTGCCCGTTGTCCGAGCCCTCCTACCGACTCCTATCGAGTCTGGTAAGTCTGCCCTTTTCTGCCACTCATTTCCTTCGGGGGATAGTGTGTGAGTGCTGCGTCCAATGACATGTGCAAAGTGAGTGACTGTTCGCCGCCGTAGCTGGGTATCACAAGTTGCAAGAAGCTCTGGAAGAGCGGCGTGGCATCAGGCGCTTCCATACCGTTTAGCTCGAATTTAGCTCGAAAAAAATGGCGATTGGAGGGAAATAGGGAGACTGGAGAGACTGTAGCGGAAGAAATGAAAAAAGCTAAGCTGCTGATGACTCAAGAATTTCCGATAACAATAGAAGATTTTAGTTGACATGGCGGAGAGGGGGGGATTCGAACCCCCGGTACAAGTTTTAGCTCGTACAACGGTTTAGCAAGTTGAAAAGTCCCAGGCCCTGTTGTTTGGAATGAGTAGTTTACAGAGGACGAAAAGCCGGTATTCGGACAGAATTTGTGGTTTTCGGCAACAGTTGTTCCCCAAACTGTTCCCCAACTAATGTCCCAATTTCCTAAATTGTGCCGCCGATGGCACCGTGGCAGGCTCACTTCTACAGAAGCCGACTTTCTGGCCAAGTGGTCTGGGGGTCGTCCTTTGAGCCGGAGGATCTTTGCGCATAACGGATTGAATTCGCGTTAGATCGAAATTCTGCTCTCAATGACTTCTCAACCGCGCGCCACAATCATCCCGTTCGATCCTTCAGATAAATTCACATCATGGCCTATCCAGTAGTCAACAGAGTTTTGGGGGGAACCTGTTTTCTGCAGCCAACGTGAACGGTGGTCAGGACACTGTAGACGATTTTGTAGCGGAAGAAGCCTTCAGCTTCATCCGATCTCAATTGGACTCAAGCGCCAACGCAAAACGTGGCTTTTGCTCATCAGATCGTCGGGTTGTAGCCGACGGACACCACCAGTGGTTTCGGCCTGTGCATTTGTTGGTCTTAGGGTGCAGCCTTGGCGAGCGTCTCGGCCAGCGGCTGCAGGGATACTGCGATATCCTTCAGGGCGCCAGCCTTGATGTCAGCGCCGAGGATTTCATATGAGTATCCGGTTTCCTTGAGCTGTGCCTCGATGGTAGACGCTCGAACGTCGCTTGGCAGGACTCCGAAGAACTTTGTCCTGGTCGGCGAAATGCGCGCTTTGAACTCCTGTGTGCCAACGCGGACGCGGGCGAGTCCCGTAGTTCCTTCGGAAAGACGCTCAACGTCGCGACGAACCTGACCACCGAGCTCGGAAAGCGCATACTCTTTTTCCACATCATCAACAGATTTGGTGTATGCCTTACCCGCGGCTTTCGCCTCTTCACGTTGCTCGAGCCAGACATCTTTGGCATTAGCGCGCAACTCGAGCCGCTCAGCATCAGTGAGCGTGGAGATGCCGGAACGGGCGAGACTGAGTTCACGAGCGGCGCCCTTGCCAGCTTTTGCCTCGAAGATCGCGACGATGACGAGTTCGTCTCCCTGGCGATAGACGAGCATGCCGTCGCTTATCTGACGTTTCGCCGCATCTCGGATGAGATGGCCGGGAATGAACTCCAACTTTTTGCCAGCGGGAACGGTAATCCCCAGGGCGAATGCGCCTTCGCGTTTGCCGAGCCACGGGACGATTCGGGATTCAACGAGTTCTTCGAGCAATTGACCTTTGATGTGGTCGACGTTAGGGCCTTTCGCGAGAATTCGTTCAAGCGAGAATGTATCGAGGCCACTAAGCTGAGGATGTGCGGCTTGCAGCTTTTTGAGCAAGTCAACCAGTGCTTGATCGACCGGGGTCGCGAGCGAGGTGACACCTTTTGTGAGACGCGGAACGGCTCCGGCAGCGTCCCGGGCGATTGCGCCAGTCACCGATTTTTCAATGCGGAGAGTTCGCTCGGCTTGTTCGACGGCTCGAAGGGCTTCGCGTTCCGCCGTGCCGCGCACGCCAGCGCCGATGGCCCTGGACCACGTGGCAGCATCTCGGCCATAGAGCGAAACGAGGCGAGCCTCTGTGTAAAGTGCGCGGCCACCCTTCACCAGTCTGCCAGCAACGGGGAGAAGAACGGAAGCGCCGAGGATGCCGCGTTCGAGATCGCTGAGGTGATATCCGAAGAGGTCGACACCGCTCCAAGCTTCGTAGGCGGCGACTATATTGCCGACTACGGGAATTAGACCGACCGCGAATTCGACGGCCTCGACCATGGCGGGCCGGTCGACGGGAACCGCGGTGATCTCAACGTCCGGGGGAAGGCTTGTTGCGGCGCGCAAAAGGGTGGAAAGTTCGGGGCGCTCGGTCAGCATGCTACCGAGACCGACGCGGGCTGGCGACTCGATCAGGAATTTGGTGTTGGGTTGGGCATTGAACCAGGCCAGCAGTTCTTTGGAGAGGAGCTGCATGACCTGGCGAACGACGGGTCTTTCGCCGAGGATGAGGTACTGTTTACCGGCTTGCTTGTCTACAATGAGTTCCTGTTTGATTTTGCCCCAGCGCAACATTTCCAACGACAGATTGAGATACTCCTCGTATTTGTGAGCGAGTTGATCCGGCGAGGCATATTGCGGATTGATTTGCTCGTTGGCCTTCTGCAAGCTGCTCACCGCCCAGCGGTCGGCGCCAGTGAAATTAAACTTTGGCTCTGGCCCCAGCCGATCGAAGATCAATACCGAGCCGGGCGCTGTTGTCAGTTCGTTCAGCATGATCTGCCAGGTGGTGCGAAGTAGTGCGAGTTCAAATGCATCGGCTTTGCCGGCGGCCATTGCGAGACGAAACTTAGCCTCTTGTGCGGCCATGGCGCGGCGATACGGGTCGAGGTTGCCGGCAGGTTTGCCATTGTCTTCCGTGGGGTCCGACTCAATCGTTCCTACGTCGAAGTACTTCGGGCGGAGAATCAGAGTATGCAGCGGAGCACGTCCGCGGCTGTCGAGGAAGCGACGGGCGAACTGGCACGAGCGCGCGTGCGGGAAGGCGCCGGCCTCCACAACGAGTCCGTAGTATCCGGGCTGCTGGCCTTCGGCGGCGATGCCATTTAGCGCCAGCGCAGAGTGAGGCAAAAGATCATCGGAAGCGAGGACAGAAATGTGTCCGATGTCGCCGGCGCCGGGGGCTGCGCGAAGCATCCAGTCACCGGGGCGAAGCGGAGCCTCGGGTTGTGTCGAAGGCAAAGCTACGACCGTGAATAAATCGTCTGCTCGGAACGTTGCCGACGAATCTTTCACTACTGTACGGAAAAGGGCGGCGGGCGACAAGCGCGGAGCAAAAATGCGGCCGTCGATTTCCTGCAATAGGTATTGCAGGAAATCAATTTCAGATTGGCTCCGCTTGCTACCAGAATTCCGGAGGGCGAGTTCGGCTTGAGCGAGAATGTAGTTCGAGGCTTGCATCAGGACCACCCTACGGAAGCGCCGTGGACCTTTCCACCGATCCGTTTTCTAAGACCATGCGGGCTTCTCCCGGCTTTATCATGCGATCTGATCGGAGCGAGAACCTCCGCCCGGGATGCCCAGTGTAGCGAGCGGTCCAGGATTGATAGGAAGGCTTTTTCCAGGGAACTTCTTGTAGTCGAAGGTCAAGATACCCTCGCCCACCATCCGGTCCGTGCCCTTCCGCGCGTTAGCGGCAGCCACTTTGTCCCACTGTGTAATGAAATCTGAAACCGCCCATTTTCCGACTTCGGCCTCGGAAACACCCAGGTTGTGCGCCCACAGCCTTTTGCGAAATCCGTTGAGGACTTCCGGATCCGGTTCGCGCATCTGGACGTTCAATTCGCTGTCGAGCTCGAAGCTGCGCGGATTGACGTTCGCCGAACCAATGGAGCACCAGCGGTCGTCCGCGAGGATCAGTTTGGCATGCACATACCGCTTGTGCATTTCATAGAAACGCACGCGAGGAGCACCAAGCCCGGTGACGAGCCGTTCAAAGGTCTGATGCTGAAGGAAAAAGCCGTGATCCGTGAGAGCGCTCTTGCCATCGTCACTTTCGGCCATTGTGCTGTGCACGACAACGATGATCACGATCAGAGAAGGGCGCTCTGCACCGCGCGCTACGATCCAGTCCGCGAGCTCAGGGACTCGGAAATACTGATTTTCGAGATACAGGAAATCGTAGGCACATGCGATTCCATGCTGATAAGCCTGGCGCACATCGCTGCGACGCGTTGTGGAGAACGCGGCAGGCGCATCGCCGGTGCTTTCCGAGACTGTTCGAAGCATCTGTATCGCGGTGCGGTATACCCCGGGGATTTGCTCGGCGGTCGACAGCGGAGTCAAGCCAAGCTTTTCGTGAGCCTGCCAGCCGGGCAACGGTTGCCGCTGGCTGGCGCCGCGCTCGCGATTCCAACGCCAGACAAACTCCTTCTCGATGTCCCGGGTGATCGGGCCCTCCAAATGTACCTGGAGATCGTGCCAGCCGCGCCAGGGCGTCGTCGACCACGAAACCGGTGTCATTCCGGGGATGATGTCGACTCCGCCGCAGAACGCGGTCAAGTGGTCCTTGTAACGGACGACCATGAATTTCTGGTGATGGACGGCGACGTGGAGGGGACCGGCCGGAACGCTTAAGCCCGACTGTGTTGACAGCAGTTTTGCGTAGAAATCGGAGATTAAAATGTATGCCGGGTGCTGGCTGAGGACGTACTTCACGTTGTCCCGCTTGTTGTCCGGCAGCCTGAGTATGAGCGCATCGAGGCCCTTCAGGTTGGAGGACCACTTCATCAACTTCGGGAAATCATTGAGGAGGAGCCGAAAGGTCACTCCCTTGTTTGCCCGGTCGGCGATCAGGTCGCCCCATGTCGTACCGCTCGCCGACTTCTTTGTCAGCTTGGTCGCCGGATCGAACATCCATGACGCCAGGTACACAGCGTCACCGGGATTCGTGGACTCTACGGCGAGTTGCATGCGGTCAAACGGCTCGGAGCGGTCGTCGTTGGTGCCATCACCTCTCGAGAAGCGTCCGTTGATCAGCAGGGTCGCGCGGCCCCAGGTCTGTTGTTGCGCGTAGGTCAAGTAACTGGCGGTGGTGTCCTGAGGGAGCCACCACGGGCAGGCGTCAGCGGTCGCCCCGGACTTCTGCGTGGGGTTATCCTCGCCATCGTTGGCCTCGCCTGCCGGCGGCTTGGGCGGTAGACTAACCGAGCTTGCAAGGACCTCCCCGCTGGTGCCGTGGTAATCGGGCAAGGAGTTCTCGGCGGGAATAGCCTCCAGCGGCACGATCAGGCGGTCAGGGCTTCCTTCAGCGTCCGGCTGTTGTGGGGTATCGGCTTCATCTGGTACAGCCTCGCCTGAGACTGGCGGAGCGGGCCGTAGACTACGGGGTATTACGGTGACGACCACTCCCCCGCGGCGCGCGGTGACGACCCGCACATTTGTGGAGCCAGGTCTTTGAATCTCGCTCTCTACCACCGATGGCGGGACGCCACGCGGATCAATTCTCTGTAACGCCCGGACATAAATGCGGTCGAAGACGGGATTGCCGGTGGTGATTCCGATGCGTTCAAGGCGCGCCAGTATGTTGGCACGAAGCTGAGCCCTGACCTGCGGAATGTCTGGGGCCATGCGCTCGAGCGCATGCTCTGTGTACCAGCGGCCGTTGATGTACATGCCGCCACCATCGGGCGGCAAATCGTAAATGGGATCCTGCAAAGATCGTGGCGCTCTTGGCGTCGCCCCGGCCGCGGGCCGCGTGGCTTCCAGAACTCGTCCCACACCATAAACGAGGGCGACCGAAGAGACGAACTCGAATGCCGCCCCAAGGCGTGAGACGTCCTGGCCGGTGAACATTTCCTTGCCGCCGCCAATCTGCCAGCCACGCTCCAAGGCAAAGTGAAGCGGGTTGATGTCGCGGACCATGCGATAGAGGCCAAGCTGGAGCCGGACGGTTGCAGGGTGCGTGTAAACGTAGTGGGCGAGGATGCGCCGGCGATTCTCATAATTCGCATAGCGGGCGGCCGCGCCGGAACCGGTGCCGAAAAGGTGACTCGCGCTGTCGGAATCTTCCTGGGTCATTTTGCGGGGATCGACGGGAGTGCGCATCCGGAGTACCGCAGGCACACTGGGGTCGGTCATTGCTTCGATGTAGCCGTTCTCGAACTCTGAGAGAGGGTGCGCCCAGCGCGTGTAATTCGGACGGACTTTGTCGGCCCAATACTGGCCGACGTCAGCGGGCTTCACGATCGTGATGATGACGAGCACGATGTCGTTGTCAGCGTCATCGGCGGGCGGGTCAAGTTCGAGCGGCCCAGGTGCGGGAGGCGCCTGGGTTTGCATCGGAGGCGAGGGAGCAGGTTGGGCTGGCGGGGGCGCGTCCTCTGCCGGCTGCGGAGGCGCGTACCGTTCAACAACAGGAACGTCTGCTATTAGGCCCGCACAGGAATACTTGGGACGAAGAATTAAGGTATGCGGTGGCAGGCGACCGCTGCTATCCGTCAATCGGCGCGCGAATGGGCACGAGAGCGAACGGGGAAAAAGGCCGGCTTCGATTACCAATCCATAATATCCGGGCTGCTCGCCCTCGGCGGCGATGCCGTTGGATGCCAGCGCGGAGTGGGGCCATAGATCGGCGGATGCCAGGACGGAAACATGTCCGACGTCGCCAGTTCCTGGCGCGGCACGGAGCATCCAGTCACCCGGGCGAAGGGGAACTTCGGGCCGTGCTGAAGGCAAAGCTACGACGTCAAAAAAATCCTTTGCCCCGAGCGTCGTTAGCGAACCTTTCGCCACTGCACGGAAAAGTGCGGCGGGCGACAAGTCTTGCGCGAAAGTGCTCCCATCCAGTTCACAGAGGAGCCGTTGCAAGAAATCAATTTCGGATTGGCGTCCCGGCGCGCTGGTTTCCCGGAGTGCTTGGTCGGCTCTTTCCAGAACGCGATCGGGGTCAAAATCAGAGGCTTGTATGGTATCGGGTGGGACTGGAACGAACTGCTCTCCGGATACTAACGTGAACTCTTCCGCGATGGCATCGGAAGAAGCAGGCCAATTGGCCGTTTGCGACGGGCTGAAATCAACGCCACCCATATGAGCGGACAGAGAATCCGGCCATGCCAAATCACGTATCTTGTCGACTGCCTCCGCGATGTTGAGGCGCCCCCACGCGCAGCAGTCCGTGTTTTCAGCGTGTGCCACCGGATCAGCGGAGTGCTTCAAGCAATGCCGAATCTCCTGGATCGAGACGGGGCGACCGGCAGCTTCAAACATGGCGGCGACGCAACCGGCAACATGAGGCGTAGCCATCGAAGTGCCGGAGCGAGCGACGAGCAAGCCCTCCTGGCGAGCCGCACTACGCGGGATGGATCGCGCCGCAAGCACGCTCACGCCTGGAGCCAGCAATTCCGGTTTTTCATGCCGGTCGTCGCGCGTGGGGCCGCAGCTGCTGAAAGGAGCGAGCGGCTCTCCGTCCAGATGAGCGTCGTAGGCGCCCACGGTGATCACCAGCGGAGAAGTGGCGATGGTGCCGAGGGTGTAGGAATGCGTTGTAATTTGGGGATCGAAGCGAGATTGCGCTCCCGGCCTTGCCAAACTGCGTTCGATCCAGGCGTGAAAGCGACCGTTGATTACGTACTCGCCGAACAGCCGCAAGGTCCATACCCCGGAGGGGGCGTTGGGATAAAGAAATACTTCAATGTGGTTGTCTCTATTGTTGGGGTCATTTCTACGGTGATAAATACGGCCAACGAGCGTACCGTCGTGGGAGATGTCCGCCACCTGGCCCAGCCTGACTTCCACAAATCGGCCGCCTTCCGGCGGCTGCAAGGCGACCAGGAGACGATCGTTTCCGGAATACCAGGCGTCAATTTCGTTTGGGGCCGTGTCTCTGGGATCGATGATCCATTCCAGGTCGCGACTTTCGCCATCGCGCAACCAGCCCTCCACGGCCAGATCCGCAGCGCGATAGTTGCCGGCGGATTGAACGATTGCCCTGCCGGAACCGAACCGCAAAATCTCATGCATCGCTTGCTCGAACGGACTCGTTCCGTCGTGGCTGCCACCCGTGCGGCCCACAGATAGATTCACAACCCACGGGCGGTCCTGAGCCGTCAGATGGACGAAGTCCAGGGCTTCCAACATTCGCACGGAATCGCCAAGATCCCCGATGGGCCCGGGGCTAGGGGTTGAAAGATGAACGAAGATGAGATCGGCATCGGACGCCACTCCAGGGGCGGAACCTGGCGCGCGCCCATTTCCCGCAGCGATGTCCAGCGTATGCGTGCCATGGCTCCCGTGGCCCGTATCGCTGATTGCCGGATGATAACCAAGGGCTTGATATGGATTCGAAGCACGCAATGCACGATTGATCTCAGCCGGAGAGAAAACCCGACCGTAACCATACCGGTTCGGATGAGCGGGATCGTAGGCTGCTACTTGATTCCAGAACGCTATGACGCGCGTGGTGCCATCGGAATTCAGGAAATTCGGGTGAACGAAATCTAAGCCAAAGTCAAGTGCCGCGACAATACATCCTCGGCCAGTAAAAGGCAGGGGCCGGGTCGCTCGCTGTACGATCTCCTCGGAGTCTTCTGCCTCAGGCAAATGCTTGCAGCATTCGTAGATTCCCATGGGCCGGGCGGCTTTGAGACTCAGCACGTTCGGATGAAGCCGAATGGTCCACGCGTCGGAGGCCAGAAATCTGCCCGTGCAGATACGGATGAATTGGGAAACAACGATAAATTTGGGAGGAATCTGACGCGGGTCGTCGAGGCGGACAATTCCCTCGATGATTTGCTGCGGAGACGCAGATTCAACCGCCTCCGCGAGGGCCGGATCGAGGTTGAATTCAGCAAATCGGCTTTTTGGAGTCGTAGCATCCATGATTTGCTACCTTGCCAGTCAACGCGGCCAACCGTGACGTGGGTTCGAGCTACCTCTTTTGCGACCGAGGAAGGCACCTTGCCAGCGGCTGACGGCCCCGCAAGCAAGGCGCCCGATAGAGAAACCCGGCACACATGCAAGGCAAGAACGCACAGGATTCCGTTTGCTGCCTGACTATCGCAGCGTACCTAGTCCTGTACGACCAATCGACAAGGCATGCGATACAAGATGCAAGCGCATTACTTAACTAACACAATGCCCGGATTGTTATTACTGTCAGTTACTTTCTGGTATTTGTAACCGGTATCTTGGGTCACAAACACGGTTCCTGCGGCAGCATTCGCAAAGGCCGCCTGGGCGGGAGCTATGGCAGCTATGTTGTTCACGAAAAGCGTGGCTGGTGGTACCGCGGGCGGCTTCTTGAAAAACCCAACTGTAAAGGTGGCCAGCTGGGCGAGGGAGAATACATCTGCACCGATGCCGATACCATTGCGATGGTACCTGCCATTCATCGCAAATTTGACACCAGAAGTGGCGAGCTGGGTAACCGAGACTAGAGCCGCCATCTGCGTGGTGCTTTGGGAAGCCCATGAATTCAGCGTGAGGCCCACGTTTTGCTTGGAGGCATTGATCGCGCCGAGTACGGTCAGACCGCCGTCGAGAAGCAAGGCGACAGATCCTTCGATCGAGGTTTCCTTCTTGAGCTGCGATTTAAACCTAGCCTCGAGTTGATCCAATCGACTGTCGAGAGCACGGCGAGCGACCTCCTGACTGGCCAAACCGCGATTGGTCTCTTCGACCGTGGCCAATTTGGTCGGGAATGGCACGTTGCGAATCCTGCCGTCCGGATTGCGCAGGGAGATTCCCTGAACGCCGCGGCCAGGCCGGAAGTAGCGCCTCGGCTGCCTGCGCCGCGTGGCTTCGCCGATATCTTCAACACTGTCCTCAGCTTCACCGATAGCGTCTTCGCTTTCGTAGATTGCGTCTTCACTCTCCCAGACGACACCTTCAATGGTCTCTTCAGGCATATTACGTGCTCCTTTCCAGATGTGATCAGTTCCCTACAATGACGACTTCCGGTTGATGGTTGTTTGCATTGCGACTCAGAGGCACTCCACGAGCTGCCAAAGGACGCAAGACCTGCGATTCGAGCAAGGCACCGTCGGGCGGGAAATAAGCAACGACACTCTGTCCGCCGCAATTGGGACAACCAGCGACGCCCACAAAGCACTCGGGACAGCAACCGAGAGCAAGAGCGAGCGGCCGAATTTTCCTGCGCAGAGCGTCGAAAAGCTCTTGTTGTACCCGTTGTTCCGCTTCGAGCGCTGAGACGCGATCGAGCAAGCGCGCCATATCGTCATTCGACGAAGCCTGCTGGGGGCGAAGTGGCTCCGCAGGTGCCGGGTTGCATCCATTGACTGTATCGCTGACGCTCGGCCGACGGGTGGCAGCGTTCAGGGCGGCCTGCACGATTTCGTCACCATATTTATCGAAAAGGGCGCGCAGGTTTTCGTCGAGCAGCAGCCTGGATAGCATGGTCATGCCGGACCGCTCTGCCCACTGCTGAGCATAAGGCAATAAGATCTTCGGGATCAGTTGTCCTGGCGAATCCGTTTGCATAGTTCACCGTCTTGCTAATAGAAAGAGACAGACTCCGTAGTCACGTCGATATCGTGCCAGCCTTCCGAGTCCGCTTCGGAAACGGCTTCCCATTCGCCATCTAGAAAGAGGTCGAACTCCGGACGGGACTTTCGGGGGCGCGAGGCTTCGAGGTGCGCGAGGACCAGCGCGGCCTGTTGCTCAAGAGAAGCGGGATCGACCCGATAGTTACCGCTTGCATCGCGCAGGTAGCTTTGTTCCGAGATGGATTCCGACTCCGGCAAAGCCTCAGAAGCATTGGCCAGCAAGTGTGTCAGCAGAGTATTGATGGCGCCGCGCGGCAAGGTGGTCCCGGTCGGGGTCGAAATTTGTTCATTCCCCGACGAACCCAATACTTGACTGAGAAGAGCGTGTTGCACCGAGGGATTTTGGATCAGGCCGAGCAGCGTGGCTGCGGCGCCTTGGCCGGTGGGCAGGGAGGGGGGCCACGACGCCTGGCTCATCGTTTGCGCCGGCGCAGGATCACTTATTTTTGGTGCAGAAGCGGGAGCCTGCGCCGGACCGGCCGCAGGAGTCGATGACGGTTGGGGAGCGGGAGCAGATGCAACTGCTGGAATGGGGACTGCGGCCGATGGGGCAGAAACCGCAGGGGGCGCTGCAGGTGGGGGAGCGAGTGGCGGAACCGGTGCTGGCCGCGAGGCGGGCTTGTCTTTGCTCAAGAGGGACGAAGCCAAACCCGCACCGGCTCCGATTACGGCTCCCCATGGTCCGAAGGTAGAGCCAGTGGCGGCCCCAGCGGCAACGCTCGGAGCCGCGCGCTGCAGCGCAGGGGCGACCGCTTTGCCAAAGGAGCCCAGCGTTGACAGGAAATCTTCAGCCGTAGCCGAGGGCAATCCGGAAATTGATGCCTGGACAATACTTTCCAGCTCTTTGGCAGGCAGGCCGGCATATTCAGGCCGAATGCACAAACGCAAACCTTCAACGTCTGGCCCGGACATTCGTGGCATGTACGTCTCCCATCCGCACAGGTTGCGACTACCACTTTCGATCCGCCTCGGCCGGAACGAATTTCCAGACGCGGCGAAACGAAAAATTTAGGAATACACCTTTCAATCGCGAGCATATTAGAATGTCGGCACTTGACCGTCTGTGCGCCGTCGCACAGACGCAGCCGGTAAGCTGACTTAAAAGTCCAACGCTTGCTTATCGGCGGCGGTGCACGATGTCTCCCCTTAAAACGATTTCAATGGCGCCCCGGAATTTCCTTCTATCAAGCTTGGCGAGGGACGACTATGAGCGCCTTCTGCCTCATCTGCACACCGTACGCTTTTCCCTTGGCGAACTGGTGGGCGACTGCAGTGGTCATCGCGAATTTGCTTACTTCCCAACCTCCTGCGTAATTTCCCTGATTTGCACGATGGAAACCGGTGCCTCCGTACAAGTGGCGTTAACTGGATACGACGGCGTTGTAGGGATTTCCACTCTGCTGGGTGGGAATACCGCATGCAATCGTGCAGTCATTGGACTGGCGGGAGAAGCGCTACGGATCGACGTACGGATCCTCAGGGATCAATTTAAGCGCGGTGGAAGTCTCCAGCGCGTGCTTTTGCGCTACACGGAGGCCTTGATCACACAGATCTCGTCGACGGCCGCATGCAACCGGGTGCACGTACTTGAAAAACGGCTGTGTCGATGGTTGCTGCTGATCCATGACCGGGCAAATTCCGATGACCTTGTCATGACCCAGGAGTTCATTGCGAGCATGCTGGGCGGACGCCGTGAGACTGTCACGGTCGCGGCGGGTCATCTTCAGGACGCCGGGCTAATTCATTACGGTCGAGGACACCTACGGCTCGTGGACCGAAAGGGTTTGGAAGATCGAGTGTGCGAATGTTATCGAGGGGTTAGCCGCGAATTCAACGAATCGAATGGAATCTTGCCAGGCATCGAGAACGCTGTGAACGACCATCATAAACTTTCAATGCGTGTGTGACTTGCGAGATGTTGCGAAGGCGATTAGCCTCCGCAGTTGATCGAAATTATCCGGCATCGTGATGTAGACATTTCCACCGATCTCCTGTTCAGCTCCCGGAGAAACTGTTGTCACAGAGAAGATCACCACGGGAACTTCCTCCGTCAAGCCTCCCTTCATGCGTATCCTGCGCGCAACTCCGACGATTTCGTCAGAGGTTCCAGCCAGTGAGATCAAAATGAGGTTGGGCCGGTTTGATAGAACTCTTTGTACGGCGTCGTCCTCGTCCTTAGCCTGATCAACTGAATAGCCATCCCTGTCCAACAGGCCTTCGATTGCGTCCCGGGTCTCCTGTACATCCTCGACCACTAAGATCCTCATGATGCAATTCCTGTGGACTGAAGCGACTGCATCTCGCCCACGTAATACCATTGGCCGAGGACGACTTCAGTGCGCCAGGCCACACATTGGCCACACGCAGATCGTCGACACGATTGAAAAAAATAGAATGTAGTTGGGGAACAGTTTGTAAAACAGCTGTTCTTGAAAATAACTAGTTTGGTCCAAACATCGGCCAGAGGCCGAGACGTTGTCTCGCTACTGCTCGGATTGAAAATACGGTGAGCGCCCAGATCGCGGATCTAGCGACGAATCCAGCTGCTTGGTGACGGTCTCACTGGTTCTTATAGAGAATGATCTGAGCATGGCACCGTAACGATGCCTTCGCCCCTGATTGCTTGGGTGCCATGTGTGGTCCGCCGCCGCTCGTGAACGCCTGAAGGATGTAGGTAACCCCTCCAAGCATGCCCCGCCCATTGCTCTCGGTAACGCGATAGAGCGCCCACTCCGCGTCGTCCATGTTCGGCGCGGCGACTCTCTTCTCCAAGACGGTTGATGCGGTGCTTCCATCCGACGCCGTCCACTTCGATTCCCCGGACATACTTAGCGAGACCTGCCCTTCATCTGCGGCCAGGGCGCGGTGTCGCGTGAAGGAGCCGCTGACGGTCAGTCCGGATACCTGCACTCCACGCACGATAGATCCATTGCTTGCCGCGGCGCCGACATAGCTGACTACACCATCGCCCTCCACTACCCCGAACTGCTCCACGTTTTCTGGCGCTAGCGCGTGAAACGTACGTCCAGGTAGAAACATCATGCTTTCGTCATGGGCTGATTCTTTCATTCTGGTTTTGGGACTAAGTTGCAGTTTTAACTGTAGGGGCTTCGGCTGCCATGGTTTTGGGTGAGGGGCCTGCCCCGTTCCCAACTCGTAGCAGATCAACATATCGGACCCCGTGCCGATGAACACTTTGCCGTCAGCAATGGTGGGAGGTAGCCAGTGCCCAAGCGATGGAAACTGAACGTCCCACAGGTGCTGCAGTGTCTCCGCATTGAAGGCGTAGAGATGTGCGCTGATGGAGGGTGTGCCGGCGCCGGGACTGTCGTTGTGCGGTAGCGTCGACCACAGGATGCCTGACCCCGCCTCATTGTTATTTGACGAGATCGATGCGATGCCGCCAGGCATAACCACCGTATTGCCGGGCGGCGGCGAATCCGAGGCCAGCACCGGGCCCAGGTGAAAGGCCGGCTCCAGAATCTTGCCGGTTGTCGTATCGAATCTGTATTGGCGCAGATAGTCCTTTTCGCCCCACACGTAGAGGTAGCCATATCTCTGATCGCTGATGCGCCAATAGGTGGGCGAGCCGTGGAGGTGTGGACCCGTATACCAACTCTGATACCGCCACGAATTGGCGTTGTCGTCTGCATACTGGCTTGTGGAAGCGGTGATCCGCGGTTGCACGGGTTTCATCGTGGACCGATTGAGAAGAAACATGTAACCCGTCTTGCCGCCGCCAATCACCAGATTCGTGCCTGGAATCGTCAAAGTACCGCCGGCACCAGCATCGGCATCGCCCACGAACATCTGATGGGCGTCTGGGGGCACGAACGCATGCGCTATCAACCCTCCGGCAGTTGGCGTCAATTTCACAAGGGAGTCGCCATATTTGTCGTTGGACACATCAGCCTCGCCATTCCCTGTAAGAAAGTAGACGTTGCCATCGGGATCTGCTGAAAGCCCTCCGCCGCCGCCCCAGATTCCGGATCCGCCTTGCGTCAGATAAGTACTGCTGTCGTATGGGTTAGTTCCAGTGAAGTTTTTGGAAGAACACCAAACCCCCGCAAAACCCAGGTCCGTCGCGCGGTAAGCCATCACCCAGCCGTGAAATTCCGTCCACTCCGCCGGAGCGATGCTGCAGAAGGCCACGTAAACTGCCCCATGGTCCAACAACAACGAAGCGTGATTTCGCTGGAATCGCGCGTCAAAAGAGAACGGTGCCCCGTTGTTGCGATAAAGCGACGCGGCGATGCGTGTTCTGGCCACCTCTGTGCCGTTGGTGTAGTCGAGCGCTACAAGCCAGAAGGCGGAATCAAGCCGTGCCGCAAGAGCGGCTTCGTTGGCGGCATCAGCCGAGAGCGGATTGTTGTTGTTGGTACTGAACACAATGTAGATCCGGTGGGTCGTAACGTCAATTACCGGCGTGGTGTCGATGGCGGTTGCCTTACCGCGCGCATGCGGGTCGCTGTCCGTGAGTGTAACGTGCCACTTCGGAGCGCCGGTGTTCGCATCGATAGCGTAAACGTTGTTTTGCGTGTCGGTGATGAACAGGCCGTCCGCAGCGCCGTTTGAAAACGGCACGCGACGGACGTACAACGGCTGCCCATTGATAGAAGACTGGTTTGCCACCGGAAAGGTGTACTTGACCTTCATGCCGTGCGCCAAGACTTGCGCAGGGGTGAGCGCTGCCTCGTATGGATGGACTCCGGTTCGATGATTGTCGTTGTGTTGGGTCACGACGTTCCCGTTGCCGGCGCATCCTACGATTACCTGGTTACTCGGAGCACTTGTGAGGCTACCCACTTCCTGCACGACCGTAAGTTCATCGCCGGCTGCCAGCACGATGCCGCCGCCAACCGCGATTTGGGATCCGCTGCCATACCCAATCCCCACTCCGCCTCGAACGAGAATAATGGTAGCGTCGGCCCGCGCATTCCAAACGGTGACGTAGCGGCTGCCAGGGCAAATTGGCGAACCGAGGGTGGGGGCCGACAGGTTAGTTAGTTCCGGAGGCGCCGCGCCGGGAGAACTTCGGTCGCACAGAGCCTGGGTAGCGGTCGGTTCGCCGACTGGGAGACCGGAAGGAATCGGTGGATTGACAGTTGCGTAGTTGTCATGCCCCGTCGCGAGCCCGTTGGCGATATCGGCGGAGCCATTTTTCACGTCGACGAAAGATCCGACCAGGAGCTGGTGTAGATCGATTGTGTGGCTTCCCGGTACGGGTGCGCCAAGAGTGGGGGCATTGGGCGGGTTGGGGGCTTTGGGAACCACCGCCGAGGCCGTTGATTGTTGCCGGACCTCGGTCGGCGTCCGCGGACAGAAAATCTGGACTGCCCCGATGTGGTGGCCCTTGACGAGCTTGGAGGTGGCTACTGAGAGATTTTCAGATGTAGCGTCGCCTTCACCGATGACAGTTCCGCTCGGCGACGCGTCCAAATCAAGTACCTCCACGTGCGCGCTGGGCCGCAGGTTGTGCATGTTTACGATCTGGCCGCATTCCCACAGATCTGCATCCACCACAGGTGTGGTAATCGCCGGATCGTCGCCCACCACCACCGGGTCGAATGACTGCCTGCTGGTAATGCCGGCGTAAGTCTGGGTCGCAGAGATGACGTCGTTAACCTTCAGGGAACGACTCACCTTCACGTCGTGGGGGATAGGCCAGTAGGTTTCGGACGGGAGGAGCCGGCCTATGTGCTCCGTCGTGTTCGCGTAGACGTCCACTGTCGCCCCAGGAATGAATCCGTATACAGAGACTGCCTGTGCGCACTTGCAGATGGGTGGCTGCACGCTGGGCGGCGACAGCTCCCCTTCGCTGCGGAGTGGATAATGATCGTTTCCTTGAGCGGTTGCACGTCCGGCGGACAACGCAGCTATAAGCAGGGCGAGGATCATCTTCATGGTGTCACCTCATTGCAAGGAATCCATCGCAAACAAAAGAGGCAGCTAGGTAGTAGTGCTTCACAAGTCCGCTCCAACGCTTGGAATTAGTTCCCGCCCGAGAGCTACTTCGAGTTTCATAGAATTGAAGGCGAAGCAGGTCTGTTAACGTTGTCGGAACGTTCGTCTTATGCCGCTGTGTATCACATTACATAGTGCGTAGCAATGATTTAGAGAAATGCGCCAGCACATGGCAATGGGAGAACGGCCTACAAGACCGTGTGAATGCACAACGGTTTCAAACACCATTGCAGTTGAAGGACGCTAGTTCATTATCATTATTCAAATTGTAGTAATCATCTAAAAAGTAGTAGCAAGACGCAAATAGCCGCATATTTACTGAGGATTTGTGCTGTG
>Ga0335069_10006520_pt1 | contig 16956 bp, 8 predicted proteins | sample Lox_Sample_11_FD_206714 | JGI IMG/M metagenome (GOLD analysis project Ga0335069, IMG submission 206714) | Soil microbial communities from Loxahatchee National Wildlife Refuge, Florida, United States - Lox_Sample_1.1 | ecosystem: Environmental > Terrestrial > Soil > Wetlands | place: USA: Florida...
GTTATTGTGGGTCGGCCGGTAGGCTAAATGGTTGCGGGGGCTGGATTTGAACCAGCGACCTTTGGGTTATGAGCCCAACGAGCTACCGGGCTGCTCCACCCCGCAAGGCTAGTGTAGCAAGGGGCGTCTCGAGGGTCAAACCGGGCTCGCTCGCCAAAAAATGGGACTCTCGAGGTCGGGAGTTGGCAGATGCGGCGGAACGCAGCCAGCTCGGCGCAGCCGGGCCATCCGGTACACTGCTGCAGAGCCGCCGAAATCTGCGCCGAGGATTACCGGATGCCTCAACTCTATGTCGCTGTGCTGGCGATCATTGTCGCTGCGTTGCTGGCTGTCGCCATTTACCGCACCTCCCGGGTGAAGACCACGGCGGACTACCTGGTGGCCGGGCGCTCGCTGCCGGCACTGGTGCTGGTACTAACGCTGCTCACTTCGTGGATCGGCGCCGGGTCATTATTTGCCGGGGCCGAGAACGCCTACAGGAACGGCTTTGCGGCGCTGTGGCAGCCGGCTGGGGGATGGCTGGGGTTGCTGCTCATTTACTTCATCGCCCCCCGGGCCCGTAAGTTTGCGCAGATTACGCTGCCCGATCTGCTGGAGGCACGCTACAACCAGACCGCCCGGGTGCTGGGCACGCTTGCCATCCTGTTCGCCTACATAGGAATCACCAGTTACCAGTTCAAAGGCGGCGGAGACGTCCTGCACCTCATCTTTCCCAACGAGGTGACGCCGGAGCTTGGCACCTTTATCATTGCGGCCTTTGTGATCGTGACTACGGCGCTGGCCGGCATGTCGTCGGTGGCTTACATGGATGTGGCGATCGGGAGCCTCGTTACCACCATTTGCATCATCGCGGCGCCCTATCTGCTGGCCAGGACGGGCGGCTGGAGCGGGCTCCATTCCCTGCTGCCGCCGCAATATTTCCAGCCGCTGGGCAATTTCCGGCTGGACGCGAACGGAGCCGAGCAGCCCGTCGCCATGGGCATCATTCGCGGACTCGAGTTCCTGGTCCCCACCATGCTGCTCATGCTCGGCAACCAGGTGATGTATCAGAAGTTCTTCTCGGCGAGGAGCGAAAGAGACGCGCGCATCTCGGTGGTCGGATGGATTGTGGGCACGGTGGTGCTGGAAACGCTGATCGTTGCCATTGCGGTTTTCGGACGCGCGCTGTATCCGACCGGGGAGGTCGCGCACCATCCGCGCGAGATCATTCCCTACACGGCCAGGAACGGTCTTCCTGCGCTGCTGGGAGCGATTCTGCTGGGAGCCGTTTTCGCCAAGGTCATCTCCACGGCGTCGAATTATCTCTTCTCACCGGCGACGAACCTCATCAACGATGTGTTCGTGCGCTACATGATGCCGAACGCGTCTCACAGGCGGGTGCTGATCGTCTCGCGCCTCGCGGTGGTGCTGCTTGGCTGTTGGGCTCTTTACCAGGCTGTGTATGCGGAGAGCATTCTGCAAAAGATGCTCTGGGCGTACACCATCTATTCTGCGGCGCTCACGCCGGTGGTCCTGGCCGCGTTCTACTCGAAGCGGGTGACGGCCTGGGGCGCGGTAGCCGCAATCGCGGCCGGAACCGTGGTGACGCTAAGCTGGGACCAGCCTTGGGTGAAGACCCGTGTCCCGGAGATCCTGGCCAACCGTGACGCCATCTTTCCGGCACTGGCGGCGGCGGTCGTCGCCATGGTGGTGGTTAGCGCGCTCACACCCCGGCCCGCCCCGAAACAGGTGGCGCAGTTCTCCGATTGACGTTCGACCGGTAACCGGGGCCGATCGTCTGTCCATTCAAAACCCGGGCTCTTCGGCTAAAAGATTGGCGCGGTGCTGCTTTGTGGAGATTCGAAGTAGCGCTTCCAGAAATTGAAGCGCGCGTCGTCCGCTGGAAGAATGGGTCCGGATTCGGCGCCAAGGCGCATCACCGATCGCCTGGAGGGATCGACTGGATCCCAGAGTGGTAGGGAACCGGAGTTAGGATTCCCGGCGGCGGCCATTCCTTTCCAGTAGGTCATCATCATGTGGGCGATCCTGGTGTCGACCGGTTCCCACGGGCGATCGAGAAACTTCAAATTTCCGAAAGTATATGGAAGCTCGCCCGAGTGGAAGGCGCCGAATTCCGGGTGAGCGGGCCATGGGATGGCGCGGTCGAAGTAGTAGATATAGACGGGACACTTGTGCGTGGCGGCGCGCTTACTGGCCCAGAGATACATGCCTGAACGGGCGCGATCGCGCGCACTGGCTGCCTCAGATTGCCTAGCCTGTTCGTCGTTATCCGCCGGATAAAGCTTGAAAAACTCGTCCGCCATTGGACCATACATTGCGCGTGCCCGCTCCTGGAACTTTGCTGCCGTCATCTGCGGTCCGCCGCCGCCCATGCGGAAGTCATCGGCCTGGAAACCTGTGATGACGGGCAAGTCGTTATCGAGATCGGCGCTGGTTGTGAGCGTCATGGGCTGATCGGGGACCACCCAGCCGTCGACGATGGGCGCAAACTGCGCGCCTGTGCCTGGCCTGCCGACGAGGTCGGCTGCCCGGAGGGCGCGTAAGGCTGCGATGGAGCCAGCCTTTTTTGAGGCTGCAAAATCGGCTCCGGCTTTCTCGGCTTCCGCCAAGGTCCTGACCGGAACGCCGCGGCCGCCGATGCCACTGTCCGCGATGGCCGCGTGGAACAGTCCCCTGGCGAGAGGAGAAGCAAGCAGATCCTGGACGCTCATGGCGCCGGCGGACTGGCCGGCTATGGCAACGCGCAAGGAATCTCCACCGAAGCCGTGGATGTTGTCTTTTACCCAGTGCAGAGCGGCGATCTGGTCCATCAGACCGTAATTGCCGGAGGCGTGGTGTCCGGATTCCGCGGTCAGTTCGGGATGCGCCAGGAATCCGAACGGGCCCACACGGTAGTTAAACGTGACAACAACCATGCCGGTCCTGGCCAGAGCCTCGCCATCATATATAGGAACATCGCCTGAGCCGCTGGTGAACGCGCCGCCGTAGATGTAAACCAGAACGGGGAGACGCGCGGCGGAGGATGGTTGCGGTGTCCAGATGTTCAGAAACAGGCAGTCTTCATTCGCGGGTGTGACATACATGTACTCCCGGGTCCACGGACCGAAAGGGGTGTTGGGTCCCTGCATACACGACGCTCCGAAGTGATCGGCCTTGAGAACGCTGCTCCACGGCGCAACCGGCTGGGGACCGCGCCAGCGGAGCGAGCCGACGGGCGGCGCGGCGAACGGAATGCCCTTGAAACTCGTAACGGAGCCATCCGGGTTTACGACACCGGATACCTTGCCCGCTTGTGTTGCGATGATCGAATCGGCGGGACTCGCCGGAAAGCAAACCGTTGCGGTGATAAGCAGCGTGAATACGGCGAGGCCTCTTTTCATAGCTTCTCCGGTCTTCCCAGTCCAGGAGTCGCAGCACGAGCGGCGAAGACTGCCAACCAGAATATCCGATCGTTCAGGAACTCATCAGGGAAACTCGCCTACGTCAACTCGCTGAACGTCCGGCCCTCCACATCCGTGGATAAGTACCGCAATCAAGCTATCGATCCGCAACGGGTTGGCGCTGATTTACAGGTCGACAGTTTGCTTACCGGGAGTTATGTGAAGGAGGGCGACGAACTCAGGATCTCTGCGCAACTCGTCGACGTGGAATCCGACAAAATCGTTTGGCGGGATTCAATAGACCTGATGTATAACAAGCTCCTGACCGTCCAGGATCGGGTGTCGCGCGAGATTGTAAGCGGATTGGAGTTGGATCTATCTCCTGCCGAAGCCGACCACCTTAAGTCAGACGCACCCATTGATGCGCGCGCATACGAGTACTACCTGCGCGGCGTTGACTTCTGTTCCTTGAACGATCTCGCGGCGGCGATCTCGATGCTCGAAAAAGCGGCGGCGATTGAACCCGAGTTTGCCCAAACATGGGTGGAACTGGGCCGAGCCGAGGAGACGCAGGCATCGCCGCACGCGGGCGGCCATGATCTATATCAAAAGGCGCAGGAGGCGTGCGAACAGGCTATTGCGCTTGCTCCATCCCTGGTTGAGCCGCGGGTCTACATTGCCAAACTGTTCACGGATACAGAAGGGGTCGAGCAGGCCGTTCCAATTCTGCGTGCTGCACTGCGGACGAGCCCCAACAACGCCGCGGCCCACGGGGAAACTGGGTTATGCATACCGCTTCGGCGGCATGCTGGCACAGTCGATCGAAGACCTGTATGGCCCAGAACGGATTCATGAATGTCGCCCCTGAAGGTCGCGGCTCCTTTGCGCCTGGATCTTCGGGCGCGGGAGCACCCGTGCGGCGGGCACAACGCCCAAAGAACAGCAAACGGTGCTATCCTTGCAGTCACCTCCCCAGAAAAGGAATTGAACCTCGGTGCGTTCGCGTACGTGGATGTTACTCTGCCTGGCCATCGTGTTTTCTAACATGACAACCTTGCTTGCCGGGATTGCGCAGGCTCAAAAAACGATTCATGTTCCGGGGGATGCAAGCAGTATTCAGGGAGGTATCGTCCTCGCCACCAACGGTGACACCGTGCTGGTGGGCCCGGGCACCTACCCGGAGCGCATCGATTTCATCGGCAAAAACATCACCGTCGCCAGTTCCGCGGGACCCCAGACCACCATCATCGACGCCCAAGGCACCGGGGTGGTCGTGACTTTCGAAAACGGCGAAACCCGCCAGGCGGTGCTGAACGGCTTCACGGTAAGAGGCGCTGCCCTAGGCGGTGGGACGGCCTCGCTATCCGACGGCATCCTGGTTCAAAACGCAGATCCCACCATCATCAACAACGTGATCACGAAGAACCAAGGTTATGGCATCCAGGTCTCGGGTGGAAGCGCGTACATTTCGGGCAATGCGGTCAGCTATACGAGCACGGCGTACGATCCGCGCTTCGATTTCGGATGCGATTACGACGACGGCACCGGAATTCTGATTCAAGGAACGTCAAACAGCATCACCGATCCGGTGATCATTGACCACAACACTATCGAGAATAATGTGGGGCACTGCTGGGGAGCCGGCATCGCGCTCTACGCTGCCCCAGGTTCCACCGTCATCTCCAACAACGTCATCGCCCACAACCAGGGCCTGGGCGAAGGCGGCGCGATCTGGCTCGTCAATGGAGACCGGGTCTCCATCTTCCAGAACCTCATCTACGACAATGTGTCCGGCACCGCCGGCGGAGGCATTTACCTCGGCCTTGTGTCCGAGGTCGGAGGTGCGACCGGCCCGCTCAACCTGCTGATTACGAACAACACGATCTACGGAAACACGATCCAGCTCAACACCCTTATCCAGGACGCCTGGGTTGACGGATCGCAGATCGCGTTTAGCGGCTACGTCAGCCAGGTGGGCATGTTCAACAACATCATTATCGGCGCCGACAAATATGGCGCGATTGCCTGCTGGTCCGTTTATCAGTACCTGAGCGGCGCTCCTCCAGTCGTGGTCAACAGCGACGTCATGAATACCGCCGGTCCTGCCTACAGCGGCTGGTGCACGAGCCCGGCGGGCGCCGTCGGCAATATCTCCGCCGACCCCAAGTTCGTCAATGCCGCGAATGGAGACTTCCACCTGGCCCCCGGTTCTCCCGCCATTGACTCCGGTTTCAACGCGGCGCCCGGGCTTCAGCCGAAGGATTTGGACGGCAATCCGCGCATCCGCAACGCGACCGGCACCGCGATACCAATTGTCGATATGGGCGTATACGAGGCGGCCGGCGCGGGCGATTCCCGCAGCCCCTCGCAGACTACACTCACCGCTGGAGCTTCGTCGGTCTACTATGGTCAATCCGTCACTTTGTCGGCCGATGTCACAGACAGTTCCTCCGCGCCCATTGAATCGGGCACCGTGAGCCTGCTCGACGACTGGGCGGTCCTTCAAAAGGCAAACCTCAACACCTCCGGAACGGCGGCATTCTCGACCTCCGGCCTTTCTGTCGGACCCCATTGGATGGTGGCGGCCTTCGGCGGAACAACCCAGTACAGCGACAGTGTTTCGAGCGCGGTGGGAATTACCATCACCGGTTTCTCCACCTCCACCAGCATTGCGTTTTCATCCAACCCTGTGCCTTTCGGACAGAGCGTCACCGTCACCTCAAAGGTCACGACCGCCCCGGCGAATCCGTCCGGCACAGGAGTCCCCACTGGCAAGATCAACTTCGTTGTTTCCGGATCGCGTGGCCAGTCCGTGACGGTCCCTCTGGATGCAAATGGCGTTGCCACCTGGACAACTTCATCTTTGCCTGTCGGTTACTTCTACATCCAGGCGATCTATGTTCCCACCGGCGGATTTCTTCAGTCTGCTTCGACGAACGTTCCGTTGCAGGTGCAATCAACCGGTGCGTCGATTTCGGTTACCCCCGCCGCCTCGAGAATCACGTCGGCGCAAAGCCTGGACGTCACGATCAAGGTAAACGCGACGAGCGGTAGTCCGATCCCAACCGGAACTGTCACCCTCTCCAGCGGCAGCTACACGTCGTCGGCGACGTCCTTGTCGCAAGGCAGCGCAACCATTACTATTCCTGCCGGCTCGCTGGCGTTGGGAACCGACACCCTGACGGCTGCCTATTCCGGTGATGGCAACTATGCGGCCGCCACCGGCACCGCATCGGTTACCGTAACCGCCGTCGGCGCGGGATTCAACATCGGCGGCCAGACGGTGGTTGTAAAAGCCGGAGCCACAAGCGGCAACACATCCACCATCACCGTCACTCCGGTGGGAGGATTCACCGGCCCTGTCGCGCTTTCGGCTGCCATCAGTTCCAGTCCCGCCGGTGCGTCCAGTCTGCCCACCCTCAGCTTCGCGAGCAGCTCCGTCACCATTAGCGGCGCCGGCGCTGCCACAGCCTTGTTGACAGTGACGACCTCAGCTCCGGGAGGTTGCCAGCAAACTGCGGCGGCCATTCGAGGACTCCCGATATACGCGGCCGGTGACGTCACTCTTATCGGCTTTGTCTTTTTAGGAGTGCCGCGTCGCCGCAGAGGCCGGACCGCGGCCTGGCTGATCCTTCTTCTCCTGGCGATCTCCGGTTCCGTCACTGCCTGCGGCGGGGGCGGTGGAGGCGCGACCTGCAATGCCGTCACCGCCGGGACCACGCCCGGCAGTTATGTCATCAAGGTGACCGGCGCCTCCGGGACCATCACTGCTGAGACTTCGATCGACCTTTCGGTGCAATGAGACGAAAAATGGGAAAGTGGGTCCACATGCTGCGCGCTTTTGTGCAAGGGAATCTGGTGCCTTCGGTTGGTTTGGCAAGTCAAGCGGTACTGACAATTCAAGAGTCTACCCGGCGCAGCGTCCGCATTCTCCTCTGGATTCTGGTGGTGCTCTTTTCGACTGCACCATGGCTTGCTGCCGCGAGCCGTTCCGCTTATCTTCCCTATGACAGTCTGATCCTGGATGGTTCGCAGGGTCGCGGAATCGCGCTCGACACAGCCCACCAGCAGATCTTTACCGCCTGGGCGTCGCTGGATCGCGTCGATGTCCTCTCCTCCGCGGACTACCATCTCATCCATTCGATCACCGTTTTGTCGCCCGCCGCTCTCGACATTTCTCCTGATGGGTCCACTCTTGCAGTGGGCACCACGGGCAACCACATCCTCTTTTTCAATACCGCCGACTTCACCAGGATCAACGACATCATATGGCCCGGTGCGGGCATGGGTGTCACAGCGTTCTTCTTCACCTCCAACGGCAATGCCATCGTGCGCGGAAGCAGCATCTCCTCCACGGGGGGCGGCGGCACAGCGTACTGGGACCATGTCGCCAACTCCTTCTCGTTTTATGCAACCGGCACAAACACGCCGTTCAACGATAGCGGCGGAATGGCCCGAAGCGGCGACTACACCAAAGTCATTCTCGGCGATAACACGACCGGCGGGTATGTGCAGATTATCGACGGAACCACGGGAGAGGTCGCCTGGTCTACGGGCTGGGTCGGCTTCGGCACCTTCGTCAACTTTCTGGCCATCAACAAGGACGCCAGCCGTTACGCCATCTGTGCCGGCGAGCTCATCATCCTCGATTCCGCTTTTGACGAGATCTACCAGGATGGGCAGGGCTGCCTGGGGATGACCTTCAGCGGCGACGGGCAGACACTCTACCGCGACGTCACACCGAACTCCGGGCCCCACACGCAGGCGCTCGATATGGCGTCCTTTACGGCGCGCAACGTTCCCAACTTCTTCACGTCCGCACCCGCCGGGAGCTATGCGACGCGTTGGCAGGCCGCCGACTCCACCGGCATGGTGTACGGCATGTCTTTGAACAACAGCGCGGGGTCAGCGTTCGTCGCTCTCGACACCACGTCATCGATCGCGCCCAAAACTCCTGCGATCAGCGACCCAACGCACATCGTGCACGTCATCGATAACATCGGTTCTCCCCAGGGCGGCGACTTGATTCGCCTGCTTTGTACGGGAGTCGATACCGCTTCCGCGACCCACGTTTCGGTCACCATCGGCGGCGTCCCTGCCACAAACCTCACCATCAATGGAGTCGTCGGTGCCCAGTTCATTCCCAACCAGCGCATCGTTATAGTGAAGACCCCGCCGGGCTCGCCGGGGCTTGCCGATGTGGTTCTCACGGTCAACGGTACGTCCGACACCGCAAAGGGGGCATTTCAGTATGCAAACAGCCGCACCATTATTCCGTTAGCCCCCAGCCCCAACTTTCTTCTCTTCGACGCCTTGCGGAATCGCCTCTACGCCGCCACCAACAACCAGGTGCAGGTCATCGATGTTGCCTCGAAGACCCTGCTGACCCCCTTGTCGACCTCCGGACAAACCGCGAACTCGCGCTTCGCGGGTCTCTCCCTGTCCCCTGACGGCAACCGGCTTTACATCGCGGATGCCGGCGCCAATCTCATCCACATGCTGGATCTCACCAGCCCCGGCAGCGGTTTCAGCATCGATGCCGGCAAAGCCATCGGCAGTTCCAACCCGGTCTCGCCGAGCCGTGTCTTCGAACTCTCAACCGGCAAGCTGCTGGGCAGTGGAGGGACGCAAACGGGGACAGGCTCGGGCACTCCCGGCCTGTTTCTCATCGACCCCACGACGCAAACCGGTGGCCGGGCGCACGACGCTTTCGGCAATCCCATCCAGGCCTACGCCTGGAACTCGACCAACGCCGGCCACAACGTCCTCATCTCGGCGGACGGAGACGGCCTGCTGCTGAGTTTCGTCGGCGTTTACAGCGCCGACTCCTCTACCAATGTCGCCCCCCAGAACACTGGCCTGTGGAGCGATTGGATCGAAGAGGCGTCCGCCGACGAAGACGGCACGGTGATCGCCGCTGGTGGATCCACGCCCGGCATTCAGGTGAGCTACCCGCAGTTCCTCGATTTCGACCAGTACGCGCTGGGCGTGCTTTACAACCATTTCGACGTTTCCATGCCCGTGGGAACGCCCAGCTTCTTTTTCCATCCCACGGGCGCGCTGTTTTATAAAGCTGGATCCAGCGATGTGGGGGCCTCGGTCGAGATCGACGACGTCCATGCCGCTCAGCCGGCGGCGACGGTCACTTTTCCAGAACCGTTTATCGGTTCCTACACGCCGGTGATCGATCACATGCTGACCACCGATCCCACCGGGCGCTTCCTGTTCGGCGTTACCCAGTCCGGCATCACCATCATGGAACTCAACACGGTTCCTCTCTCCATCGGGAATCTTCAGCCAGGATTCGTAGCGCCGCAGCAGGGGCAGACCGTCACCATTCGCGGCAGCGGGTTCGCATCCGGGGCACAGATCCTTATTGGCGGAAGCTCAACTTCCACCACCTACGTTGACGAGAACACGCTCACCGTGACGACTCCGTCCTTGTCCACGGGATGGCCCGATATCACCGTGACACTGCCGGGCGGCGCGTCTTACACCGCGACAGGGCTATTGCAGGTTCTCGGGACGCAGCCGAAGCCCGTCATCACAGGATTCTCCCCTACCTCGGTCGTGGTGCAGTCGGGCATACCCGGCTTCGATCAGCCGGCCCAGGTCACGGTCCAGGGAACCGGTTTTGAGTCCTATGACACCGTCGAGATCAACGGCCAGACCGTCGCCAGTTCTTTCATCGACAGCGGGGATATCAGCGCGACCATCCCCGCCACGCTGACTGGAACGACACGCTCCATCTCGATCGCTGTTGTTTCGCCGTACACCGGTCCGTCGAACACGATGGCCCTTCATATGGTCAATCCTGTCCCTTCGCTCGAAGACAACGCTCCAATCACCGTTGTGCCAGGAAACGGGCTGAACCTGAATCTCTATGGCCGAGGCTTCGTAAGCGGTTCCGTCATCCAGTGGAACGGGCAGAATCTGCAAACGTATCTCAGCGGCGGGATGTCCAGTAACGGTCTTGAATTGGTCTGGGCCTCCGTTCCTGGATCCATGACCACGGCTGGAACGGCGGTGGTGACAGTCTTCAACCCGCCACCCGGTGGAGGCGTCTCAAACTCCATCGACGTCGATGTCTCCGCCGCGCACCCGGCGCCTTACATCGTGGTGATGAGTGGTCCGAATAACTCGAATCTCACGGTGAACTACGACATCCCGTCCAGCCTCGACCTCGGCACCAATGTGACCGGTACGTCCACCACGTATACCCTGCTGATTCAGAACACCGGCACGGCCAACTACCAGTTCTCATCCCTCAGCATTTCTCCGGGCGCATTCTCGGGAACGTCCAATGCCTGCCAGCCCGTTGCTCCCCAGCCCTCCGGACAGTCCTGCGCGCAGACGGTGACGTTTGCACCCACATCCATCGGGCCGGCGACCGCAACCCTCACGCTGACTGACAATGCCCCCGGCAGTCCGCACGCCATCACGCTGACGGGCCAGGGCATTGCCACACCAGTTCCCACCGTCACCCTCAGCAGCATCAATTCCCTCGAAGATATGACATCGGCATCCCTGCAGGGACACGTTGTCATGGGAGGCCCGACCATCGCCGGAGTTGCGTGGATCGAGTACGGCACCGATCCCACACTGGCGAACTTCACCAAGTCGGTTTCCTGGTCGGTGCTTGGCGACGGCCTCATCAACGGCAATCTTGCCAATCTCTCGGCGGGAACGCTCTATTCCGCAAGGCTGGTTGTGCAATCCCAGGGAGGCACGGGCACATCCGCGATCCACCAGTTCTATACCGTTGCCGCTCCGGCCCAGGTGGCCATCGCTCTCGGTTCGGGTGGATCGAATACAGCCACCGTAACCGCCGGCGGCACAGCTACCTATTCGCTGGCCGCGTCCAACGGCGGAAATGGCTACGTGGGAACGGTCTCCTTCACCTGCACCGGCGCGCCCTCCGCCTCCTCGTGTGCCGTTAATCCCTCCCAACTGACCTTGAGCGCCACGGGGAACACTCCCTTCACCGTGAACGTGAAGACCACCGCTTCAACCACCGCGTCACTGGCCCGCACGCTTGGTTCCGGCCTCGGCTTCGCCTTCTGCCTTCTGCTTGGATTGTTGAGCCCGGCATCGCGCAAGCGCCTGCGTAATCTCGGATTGGTTCTTGCTTTCGTGGTTACGAGTCTGACTCTGATGTCATGCAGTGGTGGCGGAGGAGGTGGCTCCGGCGGCGGTGGCGGAGGAGGCACGCCGGGCACACCCGCGGGTACCTACACGCTCACCATCACCGGGACCACGAACGGCGCGCAGAGCGTCTACATATTGACACTGGTCGTTCAGTAGCGTCCAAGGCATTTGCGCACTGAATGGTTGTTTGCAGGTACGAACAACACACCGGCCAGTTTCTGGCCGGTGTGTTGATGCAAGCTGATCAGTCCCGACACCATCAGGACTCTGGCGCTTACTGCACAAATACAGCAGTGGTAAGCGAAGGGAAGTTGAGCGATCCCTGTTGGCCGTTGCAGCTGTGCCCACGTATTTCCGCATGAAAGCGTGACTGTGATTTCGATCGAACGCAAGTAGAGGGCACGCGGTCAATTCGGCGCGTCGAAATGTAGCAGGCTGATACGTTCCTAGCCGAAGAATCGACCGCGAACTGGTTGGGGCTGAGTCTCCGGGCACCGCAATTCCTTCTCGCAACAGGTCCCGGCGCCGGAGCCTTGTATTCTGTCGGACGAGGTAAGTGACACAACCGCAAAGACCGGAAGCTTGTACGCGGCGTTGTCCACATCGAGGGGAAGGATGTTAAAAGTAACGGCTTCAGCAGTCATGAGGACTCTTCTTTTTTGCGCCGCTCTCGGGGCGTGGACAAAAACCCTTCATTCGCAGCACGCTGTTGTTCTGAGCTCTACCGATGTTCGTCTCGAGCTGGCGGCGGGCGAGAATGGACCAAAGCTTATTGCCCTGTCCAGCGGGGTGGGAGAAACGTGGCAGAACAAAGCTTCCGAAGATCTGCCATCGACGACCGAGTTGGATGGCGCCTCGGTGACTGTGAGATGGCAGCATAAGCCGGCTCTTGACTCCTCCGATTCCCGGCACGTTGTGCTGGTCTATGAATCGGAGAAACCGCATCTCCGTCTACGATGGGAGTGGCAGGCGCGTGCCGACTTCGGCCCCCTTGAGCATCGCATCACGATTGAGAACCTGAGCGACAAGGAAGCCTGGCTCCCGATGGTCGATTCATTGCGGCTCGATTTGGCGGTGCCGGTCAACCGGAAGTTGCGCAGCTTCTATGTCGAGAAAGGTTCCGGCACTCCGTCGGCACACGGCACCCACTGCGAGACGATGACCGACGGCTATCGCTGGACCGGCACCTCCTCGACATATGACCATTCCCCGGATCAGGCCCCACGCGAGATCATTCCCGCGGAGATCGTTTATTCGGACACCAAACCGCAATCCGGTTGGTACGCCGGGATCGAGTTCAGTGGCCGCACGCGGATCGGCCTCGAGCGCAGCGGAACCAGCGTGAAAACCGTGCTCGGACTTAACCCTGATCCCGGTCCCTTCCGCACCCGCCTCATTCCGCATGGCAGCTTCCAAACGCCTACCGTATTTCTCGGCACGTTCCAGGGTGGTCCTGATGGAGCGGGCAACCAGCTTCGTCCCTGGGTGCGCGCTGTGCTCGGCAATCCGCTCACGTGGGAGGACAAGCACTACCCTCTGGTGGTGAACAACAGCTGGGGTAGCGGCATGGCGGTGGACGAGGCGCTGGCGCTGCGCATGATTGGAGAATCGAAGGAACTCGGCGTGGAGATGTTTCACATGGACGCGGGCTGGTTCCGCGGTGTCGGTGACTGGTACCCGAACCCGAAGAAATTTCCGCACGGGCTTGCGTACGTCGCGGACGAAGCTCACAAGAGCGGCTTGCGCTTCGGCATCTGGGTGGACTGGACGCAGGCTGCGCTCGACACTGAACCCGGCGCCCTCAACGTGCACGATCCAAAGGTGCGCAACTGGCTTGTGGCCGACGTGCCGCCTGGCTGGCAGCCCGAAGAATTCAAGGGTCAGACTATCGACCTCGGCGTTCCTGCGGCGCACGATTATCTCCGCAAGGAAGTCAAGCGTATTGTCGACGACTACCACCTCGACATGCTGGAGCATGACGGCTACCTCGTGGCGCAGGGCTGTGCGCGCAGCGACCATCCCCACGCGCCACCGGACAAATCCATGATCGTCAAGCATGAGTGGGGTGCTGACTTTGTCTACGCTTTCAATGCCACCGACGTGAGCTACCACGCAGTGCGAGCCTATTACGACATCTACGAGCGCACGCGCCAGGAACATCCGAGGCTGCTGTTCGAGATCTGCAACGATGGTGGGCGCATGGTCGACTTCGGCTCCGCGGCGCATGGAGATTACTTTTCCATCACCGACACCTATGATCCGCTCTCGAACCGCCGCGCGTTTTACGACACAAGCTACCTGCTGCCGGCGGCGATGATGGAGAGCTACATAGAGAAGTGGCCGACGCCACGGCCAGAAAACTTTCTGTATATGCTGCGCAGCGGCATGATGGGCTGGCTTACGCTGATGATGGATACGAGCGTTTGGGCGCCGGAACAGCACCAGGCCGCGAAGGATGCGATTGCGCTCTACAAGAGCGACCTCCGGCCTCTCATCCGCGACGCGCATCTCTATCACGTTTCCGAGCGGCCTGACGGCGTGCATTGGGACGGCGTCGAGTACTGGGACCCGGCGCGCGCCCGGGGCGTTCTGTTTGCGTTTCGCGGCAGCATAACGGATGAGGCGGAGCATCGCTTTGTTCTCGCCGGGCTCGATGCAGGCAAACGCTACCAGCTTCATTTTGAGGATGGAAGCTCGCCCGATCGCACGGCGACGGGAAGCGAGTTGATGGGTTCTGGACTGCTGGTGCGATTGCAAAGCCCATTGAGCTCGGAACTGGTATTCCTGAGCGAGTAGCTGAATGTGCCGGAAGCTCCCCGTCCTATTCTTTTTCACCGTCTTATCGATCGGATTCGAGGGATGCAGTTCACGGCTGCGTCACATCCGGAGTTTCCGTTCGGATCTTCCCGATCCCGGCGCTACTTTGGACGTCGCCATTCCGACGGAATAACATTCAGTGTGCAGAGCAAGCAGAGGTGCGAATAAGTTGCGCGTCCTTGTGGTGGAAGACGAAATCAGGCTGGCCGATAACATCGCCACAGCTTTTCGCGACGGTCCGGGGTTCGCAGTCGACGTTTGCCACGACGGCGAAGAAGCCCTCCTGATGTACAAGACAACCGGGTACGATCTGATTGTGCTCGACCTGATGATTCCCAAGGTACGCGGTCTTGACGTTCTGCGAACCATCCGAACGCGCGACGGCGTCACTCCCATCCTGATCCTGACCGCCATTTCCGAAGTGCGGAGCACCATCGATCTCCTGAATTCCGGCGCCGATGATTACATGACAAAGCCCTTTGACTTGGGGGAACTCTTGGCCAGGGCGCGTGCCTTGATTCGTCGCGGCAAAGGGCAGAAGCAGCCGGTACTCACCTTCGGCAGCATCACCCTGGCCCCGGCCGACCAGACCGTCTCGGTCGAGGGGAAGGGCATCGATCTTTCGCCCACCGAATATCGCGTTCTCGAATACCTGATGCATCACCCCTCGAGGATTGTGTCCAGCCGCGAATTGCTGGAGCACCTCTATGACTTCACGTGGGAACACCACTCCAACGTCATCGAAGCCCATATATCGAATCTCCGCCGGAAACTGCGGAGCACGACCCAGCAAACCGTCGTGGAGAATCTGCGTGGGCGCGGTTACCGTCTCGCCAACTCCCCTGAGAACGATCCAACAGGATGCCAATGAATTCCCTTGTCCGGCGAGCCACTGTCAGCGTTCTCTCGATTGAGCTCCTGTGTGCGTTGGCCTTTGCCGGCGCCTCGCTGTGGCACGAGCGACAAGCAAGGCTGAAAGCCCTGGACCTCAGCCTTCAGGGACGTTCCGACTCCCTGATCGGCGCCGTGCAGGATGCCGAAGATCCGCAGGATTCAGTGAAGATCGACCCCGAGGAGTTCACTCCGGGCCGCGGCGACCAGTTTGCTGTGTACAACCCGAATGGGGAGCTGGTGGGCGCGTCGTCAGGAGATCGTTCCGCCTTGAGCATCCAGAATCGTGACGGGTTTCGCAATGTCCACGCCAATCACCATCGCTACCGTGTTCTGGAGCGGGATGCTTTGCGAATCATCGACCGCAATGAGACGGGCGGAATCGGGATACGCCGACCGATCAAGGTGATCTACGCAATTCCCACCGATCATGTGTGGCACGAGGTCATGGAGGCTGCGCGTTTCTACCTGTTGGTAGGCCTTGCTTCAGTGGTGGCGACCGCGCTCGTCCTTATCGTTCTGGCGCGAAGGCTTCTCCAGCCTCTGAATGAACTCGCCTCGGCGGCGGGGTCAATCGAGCCCTCGGCTCTGCACTTCAATCCGCCCGCATCAGCGTTGCACACAAGGGAATTGGCTCCCCTCACCCGGATTCTCGCGCAGGTGGTGGCTCGTTTGCGTGAAGCATATGAGGCGGAACGGCGCTTCATGAGCGATGCCGCCCATGAACTGAAAACCGCGGTGGCCGTGGTGAAGTCCAGTATCCAGGTCCTCGCCATGCGCAGTCGATCCGAAGATGAGTACCGGAGCGGACTCAACAGAGTCCTCGATGACAATCAAAGGGTCGAGGAACTCGTCTCACGCATGCTGGTTCTCGCCCGAATTGATGAAAGAGCCGCGAAACCTGACGAGGATGTCGACGTGGGAGAGGATATCCAATCGGCGTTGGCAAGCATCTCGAGCTTTGCCGAGCAGGAATGTGTTTCGATCGAAGCTGCTCTTGGCCCCAATCTGCATGTCCGCATACCACCCGGCGAATTAAAGGTCGTGGTTTCGAATCTGGCGATGAACGCAATCCAGCACAGTGCGAAAGGATCAGAGATTCGTGTCACCGCGCAGGCCACCGAGTCCTGGATTCTAATCGTCGTTCAGGATTTCGGAACCGGCATTTCACTCGACAGTCTGCCTCACGTGTTTGAACGCTTCTTTCGCGAAGACCGTTCGCGATCTCGCGAAACCGGCGGAGCCGGGCTGGGCCTGTCTATCTGCAAGGCCATCGTGGAAAACGCCGGCGGACGTATTGACATCGAGAGCGAGAAAGGCCGAGGGACAAGAGTAACAGTGATGTTCCCGCGGGTTGGCGGATGAGTATGAGGGGCTGGAGCCCGCCATCTCGGCCCCAGCCATCGGTTTAGTCCCTGTACGGGTCAAATTCGTTTGCTCCAGCCATGGCTACGCCAACCGGCGTGAGACGATGCAGGATGCGCACCGTATCGCCGACCGCCTCCAGCACCTCATCCAGGCGCTTGTAACAATCCGGCGATTCATCCAGCCCGGCGCCGCGCAGCTCAATGCCGGAGCGATCGACCCACGCGCGCATCATTTCCGGCGTGACCTTTCCGGCGCGCTTTACCTCGCCGGTCCTGCGGTCGACCACGCCGGTTGCCTCGCGGCGGCCCAGTGCGCGCCCGGCGCCGTGCACCGTGGAATAAAGCGAGTAACG
>Ga0335069_10006521_pt1 | contig 16956 bp, 15 predicted proteins | sample Lox_Sample_11_FD_206714 | JGI IMG/M metagenome (GOLD analysis project Ga0335069, IMG submission 206714) | Soil microbial communities from Loxahatchee National Wildlife Refuge, Florida, United States - Lox_Sample_1.1 | ecosystem: Environmental > Terrestrial > Soil > Wetlands | place: USA...
CGCCTGGCCCGCGCCCGGCAGCCGGTCGAACACGATGCCGGCGTGCTCGAGGTGCGCGGCGAACGTCACGCCGGCCTCGACCGGCAGCTTCTGCGGGTGGAACCCACAGCCCAGGGCCAGCGCCGTCGCGAGAGCAATGCCGGGTGCGCGCATGGACTGGTCGTATATCACGTCGGCCATCGCGTTCAGCCCGCGCGCGCGGCTCCCAGCGCCGCCAGCGCCCGCCCGCGCGCCAGGTCCAGGTCGACGACCGGCGGCGGATAGTCCGGGCACCACGAGCGCCGCTCGATCGACGTGAGCGTCCACGGCGCGTGCACGTGCGTCGCCGGCACGCGCCCCAGCTCCGGGACCCAGCGCCGCACGTACGCGCCGTCGGGATCGAAGCGCTCGCCCTGCCGGACCGGCGAGAAAATGCGGTGGAAGGGCTGCGCGTCGGCGCCGGTGCCGGCGACCCACTGCCAGTTGCCGTCGTTCTGCGCGAGCTGCGCGTCGAGCAGCTCGGCCATGAAGTGCCGCTCTCCGAGCCGCCAGTCGACGAGCAGGTGGCGCGTCAGGAACGACGCCGTCACCATGCGGGCGCGGTTGTGCATGAAGCCGGTCGCGGCCAGCTCGCGCATGCCGGCGTCGACCAGCGGGTAGCCGGTCGTTCCCGACTGCCAGCGGCGGAAGCCCGCGTCGTCGACGCGCCAGCGCACCGCGAGCGGCCGGAACGGCTCGCGCGCGACGCGCGGGAACGCGTGCAGGAGGTGCGCGAAGAAGTCGCGCCACGCGAGCTCCCGCCGCCAGACGAGCGAGCCCTCCGCGAGCGCCGGATCGCGGCGCGCGGCCGCCTCGGCGCGACGGCAGGCGTCGGCGGCGGAGACGGTCCCGAAGCGCAGGTGGTAGGAGAGCCGCGAGGTCCCGTCGAGCGCCGGCAGGTCGCGACGGGTGGCGTACGTGGCGAGACCGTGGCGGACGAACCTCGCGAGCCGCGCATGCGCGGCCGCCTCGCCGGCCGGCGGCAGCTCGACGCGATCCCCGGCGGGCGCGAGGCCCGGCAGCCCGCGCAGCGCCGCAGCGGCGACCCATCGCTTCGGCGTCGGCGCGGGCGTCGGCAGCGGCCGCGCGAGCCACGCGCGCGCGAACGCGCCGTAGACCTGGAACGGCGTGCCCGCGGCCGTGAGCAGCGTGCCGGGCGCATGGATCGCGCCAGCCTCCCCGGCCCGCAGCGCGACCCCGTCCCTGACGAGCGCCGACGCGACGCGCGACGCGCGCGCCCGCGCCGCCGGCTCGTGGTTGGTCGCATGCGTGACGACGCGCGCCCCGAGCCGCGCCGCGAGCGGCGGCAGCACCGCCGCGGGATCCCCGTCGACGACCACGAGCCGCGATCCCCGTTTCGCGAGCGCCTCGTCGAGCGCCGCGAGGCACGCATGCAGGAACGCCACGCGGCGCGGCGCCGACGCCGCCCGCCGGACGCTGTCGGGATCCCGCACGAACACAACCGCCACCGGCTCCGACGGATCGGCGGCGAGCGCCGCGTTGTCCGCCAGGCGGAGGTCGCTCGTGAACCAGTGCAGGCGCGCGGCGGCGGGCATGTGTCGGTTGTAGCCGAGGCCGGAGACGACGCCAGGGGGCGGGAGTTGTATCGCGTGCGCGGGCGTCGCAGTAATGCGGCGTGCAGTTGCGGGTCGGGATCAGCGCGTGCCTCCTCGGCCAGGAGGTGCGCTACGACGGAGGCCACAAGCGCGATCCGTTCCTCGTCGACACGCTCGGGCAGTTCGTCGAGTGGGTGCCGGTGTGCCCGGAAGTGGAGCTGGGGCTCGGGATCCCGCGCGAGTCGGTCCGGCTCGAGGGCGCGCCGGACGCACCGCGGCTGGTGGCGATGAAGACCCGCGTCGACCACACCACGGCGATGGCGCGCTTCGCGCGCGCGCGCGTCGACGCGCTCGCCGAACAGGAGCTGGTCGGCTACGTGCTCAAGAAGGACTCGCCGAGCTGCGGGATGGAGCGCGTCCGCGTCTACGGCGACGGTGGGCCGCCCGCGCGGACCGGCACGGGCGCGTTCGCGCGCGTGCTGATGACGCGGCTGCCGCTGCTGCCGGTCGAGGAGGAAGGCCGGCTCCACGACCCCCGGCTGCGCGAGAACTTCGTCGAGCGGCTGTTCGCGTACGCGCGCTGGCGCGCGTTCGTCTCCGGGAAGCCGACGCGCGGCGGGCTGGTCGCGTTCCACACCGCGCACAAGCTGGCGCTGCTCGCGCACGATCCCGCCGCCTACCGGCGGCTCGGCGCGCTGGTCGCGCGCGCGAAGGGCCGCCCGCTGCGCGACGTCCTCGCCGACTACGGCGCGGGCTTCATGGCCGCGCTCCGCACGCTCGCGACGCCCGCCCGGCACGCGAACGTCCTCGAGCACATGCTGGGCTACTGCTCGCCGGCGCTCGACGCGGCCGCGCGCCGCGAGGTCGTCGAGACGATCGCCGACCATCGCCGCGGCCTCGTGCCGCTGGTCGTCCCCCTGACGCTGCTCAAGCACCACGTCCGCCGGCTCGGCATCGACTATCTCAGCGGCCAGACGTATCTCGATCCCCATCCCAAGGAGCTGATGCTCCGCAATCACGTGTGAGGTCCCGACGACATGAGTGACCTGGCGTTCCTCCCGGCGGTCGAGCTGGCCGCGAAGATCCGTCGCAAGGAGATCGGCTGCCGCGAGCTGCTCGACCATTACCTGGCCCGCGTCGAGCGGCTGAACGCGCCGCTCAACGCGGTCGTCACGCTCGACCTCGAGCGCGCCCGCGCGCGCGCCGACGCCGCCGACCGGGCGCTGGCGCGCGGCGCGGCGACGGGCCCGCTCCACGGGCTCCCGATGACGATCAAGGACTGCTTCGAGACCGCCGGGCTGCGGACGACGTCGGGCTCGCCCGAGTTGAAGGACCACGTGCCGGCCGCCGACGCGGTGAGCGTCGCACGGCTCGCGGCGGCGGGCGCGAACGTGTTCGGCAAGACCAACCTGCCCGTCTACGCGGGCGACGTGCAGACCTTCAATCCGGTCTTCGGCACGACCAACAACCCGTGGGACCGGACGCGGTCGCCGGGCGGGTCGTCGGGCGGCGCGGCGGCAGCGGTGGCGGCCGGCCTCACCAGCTTCGAGCTGGGCAGCGACATCGGCGGCTCGATCCGCAACCCGTCGCACTACTGCGGCGTGTACGGGCTCAAACCGACCTACGGCCTGGTGCCGGCGCTGGGCCACATCCCGTACGCGCCCGGCTCCCGCATCGAGGCGGACGTGAACGTCGTCGGGCCGATCGGGCGCAGCGCCGACGATCTCGCCGCGGCGTTCGACGTGCTCGCGGGCCCGACGGCGGAGCGCGCGACCGCGTGGCGGCTCACGCTCCCGCCGGCGCGGCGCGACGCGCTCCGCGGCTACCGGATCGCCGCCTGGCTCGACGACCCCGCCTGCGAGACCGACGCCGGCGTGCGCGCGTGCCTCCAGGGCGCCGTCGACGCGCTCCGCCGTGCGGGCGCCGCCGTCGACGAGTCGGCGCGTCCCGCCTTCGGTCTCGACGAGGCGTTCCGGGTCTACACCGGCCTCCTCGGCGCGGCGATGTCGCCCGGGATGGCGCCCGAGCTGTTCGAGGCGCAAGCGGCATTCGCGCCGCAGCTCCCAGCCGAGGACGACTCGATCGTGGCGCGCTTCGTGCGCGGCTCCGTGATGCGGCACCGCGAGTGGCTCGCCGCGAACGAGCAGCGCGAGCGGCTGAGGGCCGCGTGGGCGGAGTTCTTCGGCCGGTTCGACGCGCTCCTCTGTCCGATCAGCCCGGTGGCCGCACAGCCGCACAACCAGGACGGCGAAGTCGTCGCCCGGCAGATGGTCGTGAACGGCAAGACCCGGAACTACATCGACCAGATCATGTGGGCGGGCGTGATCGGCGTCGCGTATCTGCCGGCGGTGGTGGCGCCGGTCGGGCGCACGCGCGACGGGCTGCCGGTCGGCGCGCAGCTCGTCGGGCCGTACCTGGAGGACCGGACGCCGCTCGACCTCGCGCGTCGGATGGCCGACGTCGTGGGCGGCTTCACGCCGCCGCCGGGCTACTGACGCGCGGGCTCGGCGATCACCCAGATCGCGAGCAGCGGCGTGACGAAGAGCCCGAGCAGCGCGGCGTAGGTCGCCTTCAGCGCGACGAACGACCAGAACCCGAGCGGCGCCAGCCCGACCACGCCGAAGAAGCCCGCCGCGAGCGGACCGATCGTCAGCGCGCACACGAGTCCCAGGAGCGCCCCGCGCAGGAACGTATTGCGTGGCAGGAGGCGCAGCACCGGGTGCGTGGCGGGCGTCCAGTCGAGCGGCGCCACGTGCCCGCCCCGGAGGGCGCCGCGGATCAGCCGCGTGCCGATCAGCGCCGTGAACAGCGGCAGGAAGAAGCTGGTGCCGATGGTGTCGCCTCCGATGCTCGGATCGCCCCAGAGGGGAACCACGTCGAGCTTGCGGAACATCGCCCACGCGATGAGCGCATTCAGAGGAAAGTTGACGATCATCGAGCCGATCCCCTGCTCGACCAGGAGGAAGCGGCGCTGGGGTTGGGACATGCGGCGGATATAGCGTATCTTCTCCCGCCGATGTCCAGCACCAACGGCAGCGCACCGGCGGTCGTGATCGGCGGCGGAATCGCCGGGCTCGCCGCCGCGCGACTGCTGGCGCGCCAGTACGCGCGCGTGGTCGTCCTCGAGCGTGACGCGCGCCCCGACGTCGCCACGCCCGACGAGGCCTTCGGCGCGTGGCTCCGGCCGGGCGTCCCGCAGTTCCGCCACTCGCACGCGTTCCTCGCCCGCATCCGGCTGGTGCTGCTCGCCCACCTGCCCGACGTCCTCGACCGGCTGCGCGCGATCGGCGTCCGCGAGATCGCGCTCGAGGAGACGGTGCCCCCGGGCATGCCGTTCACGCCCCGCCCCGACGACGAGGACGTCGTGCTGCTCGCTTGCCGGCGCGCCACCTTCGAGTGGGCGCTCCGCGAGAGTGCGCGCGCCGTCCCGAGCATCGAGCTGCGCGAGGGGCTCCAGGTGAGCGGTCTGGTCGCCAGTAGCCGCGAGGGCGCGCGGCTCGAGGTGACCGGCGTGCGGCTCTCCGACGGCGCCGTGCTGCCGGCGTCGCTGGTCGTCGACGCGAGCGGGCGGCGTTCGCACGCGCCCACGTGGGTGACCGCGCTCGGGGCGCCGCCGCCGTACGAGCGGACGGCCGACACCGGCATCTTCTACTACACGCGCTTCTACCGGCTCCGGCGCGGCAAGGCGCCGACCGGCGGCACCGGCCTCGTCGCCGGCGACCTCGGGTGGGTGAAGCTCGCGATCTTCCCCGGCGACGGCGACACGTTCTCGGTGACCGTCGGCCGCAACGTCGACGACGCGTCATTGAAGGACCTGGCCGACCCACGCGTCTTCGAGCGCTTCCTCGCCGCGTTCCCGTCGATCCAGCCGTGGCGGATGGACGGCGCGTCGGTGCCGATCGACGGTCCCGACACGCCGGTGCTGGTGATGGGCCAGCTCCGCAACCGGCTCCGCCGCTTCGTCGACGCGAAGGGCGAGCCGCTGGTCACCGGCTTCATCCCGATCGGCGACGCCGCGTATCACTCGAACCCGATCTACGGCCGCGGCTGCGTCGGCGCGCTCGTGCAGGCCGCACTCCTCGGCGAGGCGGTCGGCCGCCACCCGGGCGACGTGCGCGCCGCGCACCGTCACCTCGACCGGGAGAGCGAGCACGAGCTGCGCCCGTTCTGGGAAGCCGCGGTCGCCGGCGACCTGCGCGCGCACGGCGAGGGGCCTGGCGTCGACGTGACCAATCCCGTCGCCACCCTGATCGCGATCGCGGGTCAGGCGTTCGGCTGGTTCCTCGAGCGCGGGATGCTGCCGGCGAGCCGGGTGGATCCCGCCGTGTTCCGCGGCCTCCTGCGCGTGTTCCACATGCTCGAGCCGCCGGACAAGCTGCTGCGCGATCCACAGATGATCGTGCGCTCGCTGCCGGTGCTGGCGCGCGTGCTCCGCGGCGACGTGCCGGGGCAGCAGTTCGCGCCGGTGCCGCGGGCCGCGGTGTTGGCGCAGATGGCGGCGGCCGAGGGGTGAGCGCTCGCTAGGAGCGTGACCCAAGACTCTGCCTGCGGTAAAGAGCCCGCATGGCGGAGGCGGGGCGGTGGAAGCCGTACGTGCAGCGGAAAGGACAGTTGCTTCCGGCGTACGTGGATGACGCGCTCGAGCCGAGCGATCCGGTATTTTTCATCGACGACGTGGTCGAGGGCTTCGACCGGAAGTGATACCCGGCGGTCGGCGTGAGCCCGCTGACCGCAGTACTCACGTCGGACGGTGCGACGCCGGTGAAAGGGCCCTGCGCCGGCGTCGCAATGCTCCCGTACGCAGTCGTCAGGCCGTCTCGAAGCGAACCGTCGTCTCGCCGCCCTGCGGATCGACCGTGCCGTGCAGCATCGCGGCCGACGCCGTGACGTCGGTGGCCGCCCCGGTGGTCGCGATCGGGATTCCAGAATCAGCCCGCCCGCGCCGGACGGACAGTCGATGACCCCGGTCAGGCCGATCTTGAGCAGCCCCGTGTCACCGGTGTCCTGTCCCTGTAGGCTCACGATGTAGCTCCTGCCGCAGGTCGCCGCGAAATCCTGGGTGACCAGCGACGGCGTGAAGGTCGAGCCGACGAACGGCACCGGATTGCTCTGGTCCGGCGCGAACGCGAAGATCAGGGTCTGTGCCCCGGTCCCCTGCGTGACCGCGACGACGCGGAACGTGACCAGTTTCTTCCCGCTCGCGAGTTGGATCGTGAACGGGTCGACGTGGAAGCGACACTGCCCGGGTGCCACGACGTAACAGCCCGCCTGGATCGGGCTCGCGAAGATCGCCCGGGCCGGGGCCGGCAACACGATCCCGGCGACCCACGCGAACAGGAGGGTCGCAAAGCCGGCACGCACCGTTCCCGTCGACCGGTGTCCCATCGTACGCGCCCGGGTCAGCCGTCTCCGGGGCCGCGAAGTCCTGCGCGACCGTCGAGGGCGTGTACGCCTTTCCTAGGCCGGGGCCGGGTTACTCTGGTCCTTATGGGACTGGTAGACGACGGTCTGCGTGCCCCCGGGAATCGTGACGAGCACGAGCTTGAAGAAGACCAGCTTCTTCCCGCTGGCCACGTTGATCGTGAACGGGTCGGTGTGGATCCGGCACTGGCCCGGCGCGACGATATAGCAACCGGCCTGGACCGGGCTGGCGAAGATCGCCAGCGCCGGGGCCGGGAGAGCGAGGGCACCCGCAAGCACGAGTGCCGGAAGGAGCCGCGGAACGAGGTTCATCGTCGTTGTCCCTTTGCTCCGGGCAGTCACGGTGACGTCGATCACACCTAGCATGTTCGGCGCTTTCGGCGGAGGTTACCGCACAGCCGTCCCGCACGGTCAATGGCTGTCGGCAGGCACCCGCGCGGACGCCTGGAGTCGCGGCCGCAGCCCCGCACGGGCGGAACCGGTCGTCCCGACGACCGCGGCACGAATCCTCGCCGCGCGGCGTGCAGATGCTGGCGGCGCCGGTCCGGAGCAGGTCGATCGCGTGCGCGAGCGCCGGGGCGGGTGACCGGGGTCGAACCGGCGACGTCCAGTTTGCGAACTCGCTACCGCCCGTTCGTCGAGTACGACACGAGCGCCTCGAAGATGCGCCGCTGCCGCCCGTCCCCGAGCGCGTCCATTTCGGGGTGCCACTGCACGCCGACAAGGAACGCGTGATCGCTCGACTCGACCGCCTCGATCACGCCGTCGGGACTCCACGCGACCGCCCGCAGTCCGGCGCCGAGCTTGCCGACCGACTGGTGATGCCACGAGCGCACGTCGAGGTCGGTCGCGCCGAGGATCTCGGCGAGCCGGCTGTCCTTCTCGACGCGCACCGCGTGCGTGCACGGCATGTGCTCCTGGTGCCGGTGCTGAACCTCGTCGCCGTAGTGGTCGGGGATGTGCTCCACCAGGTTGCCGCCGAGGGCGACGTTGAGCAGCTGCATGCCACGGCAGACGCAGAGGAGCGGGAGGCGACGCGCGAGCGCGGCGCGCGCGAGCGCCAGCTCGAAGCGGTCGCGCTCCTCCGAGACGCCGTAGACCGCTTCGTGGCGGATGCCGCCGTAGTGCACCGGGTCGACGTCGCCGCCGCCGGAGAGGACCAGCGCCGAGAGCGGCTCGAGCGCCTCGGGGACCTCCTCCTCGATCGGCGGGATGATCATCGGGACGCCTCCGACCTTCCGGATCACGTCGACGTACTCGCAGGGCACCGAGAACGTCTGGCGGGTTCCAGCCCGTCCGTAGCTCGAGATTCCGATCAGAGGGCGCATCGGACGATTCACAGTACCAGTCGGCGGGACCGATGTTCCAGCAGGGCCGACCCTGTGGTACGCCCACGGCATGCAGTTTCCCCGTCAGGTTCCTGGCAGTCCGCGGGCGGGCGACCCGTGCACGCTCGAGCCCGACGTCGTGTACGCGAAAGCGGGCGGCGAGCCGCTGCGCTACGACCTCTGGCGCGTCCGGGGCGCCAGGAGGCCGGCGCCGGCGGTGGTGGTCGTGCACGGCGGCGGCTGGATGAACGGGGACCCGAGCCAGGCCTTCGGCAACGCGCGGCAGTTCGCGGCGCGCGGGATCGCGACCGTCTCGATCTCGTACCGGCTGGCGCCCGCGCATCGCTTCCCGGCCGCGCTCGACGACGTCCGCCGCGGCCTGCGATACGTCCGCGCCAACGCCGCGGCGCTCGGGGTCGACCCGGATCGTCTGGCGCTGATGGGGCTGTCCGCGGGCGCGCACCTGGCGCTCCTCGCGCACGTCGCCGCCGGGCTGCCGGAGCTGGCCCCCGACCTGCCGGACGACCTGCGCGCCGTCTCCGAGGAGGTGCGCGCGGTGATGCTGCACTACGGTCCCTACGACCTCGCGCGCCGGAGCGTCGGCAACGGGGACTGGGATCCCGTCGGGGACTTCCTCGGACAGCGTGTCGACGACCCGGCGTGGGTGCGGCTCGCGTCGCCGCACTACCACGCGGCGCACGTGCGCGCGCCGGTGCTCCTGATCCACGGCACCGCCGACACCGTGGTGTCGCATCGCGAGTCGGAGCGGATGCACGCCGGGCTGCACGCGGCGGGGAAGTCGAGCGAGCTGCTCCTGCTCGACGGCGCGCCCCACGCGTTCCAGATGCAGTGGGACAGCGACGCGAATCGGCGCGCCAACGCCGCGATGGATGCGTTCCTCGCCCGCCACCTCGGCTGAGGCCGACGGGACCTTCCCACGGCTCACCTGCCGTGCTCTCCTCGGCCGCACCATGGAGATCAACGGCATCGCCCACGTCATGCTCACGCCCGGCAACTTCGAGCGGAGCCTCCCGTTCTACCGGAAGCTGCTGCCGTTCCTCGGCCTCACACCGCTGCTCGACGACGGCGAGAACATCTTCTACTGCATCGGCGGGCGCACGGCGGTCGGGATCCAGCGCGGCGACGCGAAGTACGACGGCGAGCGCTTCGTGCAGACGCGCGTCGGGCTGCACCACGTGTGCTTCCGCGCCCGCGAGCGCGCCGACGTCGACGCGTGCCACCGGATGGCGGTCGAGCTGGGGGCGAAGATCGTCCACCCGCCCGAGGAGGCGAGCTTCGCGCCGGGCTACTACTCGGTGCTCTTCGAGGACCCCGACGGGATCCGCCTCGAGATGAACCACGTGCCCGGCAAGGGCTGGCTCCCGGAGCAGGCGAAGAGCTGATCAGGCGTCGCGCGGCAGCCGGACCTCGATCGTCGTCCCGCCGCCCTTGCGGCTGTCGATCGCGAGCGTCCCGCCGAGCAGCGTCGTCAGCCTGGCGACGATCGAGAGGCCGAGGCCGGTGCCCGCGCCTTCGACGTCGCCACGCACGAAGGGCTCGTGGACGCGCGCCAGCAGCTCGGGATCCATCCCGGGGCCGCTGTCCTGCACGGCGATGCGGACGTCGGCGTCGAGTTCGGCGACCAGACGGATGCAACCGCTCTGGGTGAACTTGGCGGCGTTGGTCAGCAGGTTCACCAGCACCTGGCGGAGCCGCTCGGGGTCGGTGCGCGCGGTCGTGGCGGGGGGGACGTCGACCTCGAAGCGGACCGGGCGGCCCATGAGCAGCGCGTCCATCATCTCGCGCAGCGACGGCACCAGCTCGGCGACGTCGACCGGACGCGGGTGGCAGTCGAACTTGCCCTGCTCGATGCGGGCCAGGTCCAGCAGGTCGTTGATCAGCCCGAGCTGTCCCGACGCGACCCTGAGCGTGCGCGCCAGCGCGTCCGCCTGCTCCGGGCTCACCGGGCCGAAGGTCTCCTCGGCCAGGAGCTGCGTGTAGCCCATGATGACGTTGAGCGGGGTGCGGAGGTCGTGCGACACGCTCGCCAGGAACTCGCTCTTGGCGGCGCTCGCGCGCATGAGCTGGGCCAGGAGCAGGTTCTTGCGGAGCGCGACGGTCGCGATCGCGGCCAGCAGGCGCGCATCCTCCTGGTCGGTGTCGCCGAACGGATAGGAGTGCTCGAAGTCGCTCACCACGAACACGCCGAGCGGGCCGCCCGTGTCGACGAGCGGCGCACACAGCACCGCCTTCGGCGGGTTGGCCCGTTCGGGAAGCCCGACGACGTACGACGTCTCGCGGAAGCGGTTGACGATCAGCACGGCGCCGGTGCGGAGCACCTCGGCGGGCGGGAGGTGCGAGTCGAGCGGGATGCAGAGCGGCTCCTTGCGCACGTGCGGGCCCGCGACGCCACGTTCGACCAGCACGTCGCCCTCGATCAGCATCACGATCGAGCGCGTCACCCGGAAGAGCGTACGGCTGGCGTCGCAGATGCGCGCCGTCACCTCCGCCAGGTCCGACGCGCCCAGCACCTCCACCGCCCAGCTCGCGATCTGCGCCCGGCGCTTCGCGACCCGCGCCGCCTGCGCCTCGAGCCGCGCGTTCCGGATCAGCACCGCGACGTGCGGCGCCAGGTGCTCGAGCGGGACGATCTGCTCGGGACGGATCGCGGGCGGGCGCTGCATGCCGATCGCGAGCGCGCCGGTCGCGCCGTCGCCGAGGCGCAGCGGCAGCACCACCAGCGAGGACAGCTTGGCGCGGTCGAGCACCGCCTGCAGCTCGGGGGGCGCACTCCCCGACACCGCCGTCACCGCGTGCCCGGCCGCGAACTCATCCTGGCCGGGGAACGCCCCCTGCGCGTAGCCGTGGCGCAGGAAATCGCGCGCGACCTCGGGCGGCGTGCCGTGGTCGGCGACCGGCAGGTACGCGCGCCGGCGGCGCGACCACACGTAGATCGTCGCCTGGTCGCACGGGACGGCGCGGGTGAGCCCCTCGCAGATGCGGAACAGCACCTCGGGGTAGGCGGTCGTGTGGCGCATCGCCTCGAGAACGGTCTCGAGCACGCCCGGTGCCCCACTCGGCGTGGGGGTGGTCTGCGCGCCGTCGGCCAAACGCCTGGTGCCCCGACCGGAGGTATCGGCGCGGCGCGGGTGCCGCTTGAAGCGGGCGCGTCAGGAATCTGACCCGGATCAGACCAGCCCGTGGACCTTCGCGAACGGGTCCCAGCCCGGGTCGCGATGCCAGTCGTGCTCGATGCCGGTCGCGAGCGCCTCGGCCAGCTCCTGCCCGCACAGACGAGCGACGACCGCCAGCGCCATGTCGATGCCCGCCGTCACGCCCGACGACGTGACGAACCTGCCGGCGTCGACCCAGCGCGCCTGGCGCACCCAGTCGACCTTCGGGCCCTGGCTCGCCACCCACTGGAAGGCCCACTTGTTGGTGGTGGCGCGGAGGCCGTCGAGCAGCCCGGCGCGGGCGAGGATCGCCGCGCCGGTGCAGACCGACATCACGATCCCGGCGCCGGCGCTGCGCGCGCAGCCAGTCGAGGAGCGCGGGGTCGTCGACCCGCTGGCGCGTCCCGATGCCACCGGGCACGAGCAGCATGTCGAGGCGGGGCGCGTCCGCGAAGCCGTGATCGGCGACCGCGCGCGTGCCCTGCGCGCTCGCGACCTCGCCCGCCGCGGCCGCCACCGTGCAGGTCCGGAACTCCGCCTGCGCCCGCATGTTCGCGAACACTTCCAGCGGGCCGAAGACGTCGAGCAGCTCGAAGCCCGGGAACAGCACCACGCCCAAGATCCGCGGCGACGACATCGAGTCTCCTCCGTGGGTTTGCCTGCGCGCCGTCGGGCTGGCAGACGAGGTGCGTGCATCGAATCCCACGACGCCGCGAGGCGCAAGCGGGCGGCGCCCGTCTCTGGGTCGTCGTCCTGACGATCCTGGTCGGCGCACCGCTACTGGTCGCGTTCGTCGCCGCGAATCGCGTGCTGCACCCCGAGTGGGAGCACCACGGCCTGCCCTGCGACGCGTTCAGCAAGCGCGCGTTCACCTACTGCGGCGATCCGGAGCAGGAGCTGGGACTGTTCTTCGAGAACGTCCAGTTCCCGTCGGCGCGCGACGGCGTCACGCTCCGCGGCTGGCTGGTCGGCGCCGAGCCGCCGGCCAGGGGCGGGATCGTCTTCGTGCACGGCGGGGGCGGTGACCGGCGCGAGGGGCTGCGCTACGCCCGCTTCCTCCACGACCGCGGCTTCACGGTCCTCATGTTCGACCTCCGCGGCCACGGGTTGAGCGACGCCGACGGCAGCGGCCTCCACTTCGGCGCGCTCGAGCAGAACGACGTGCGCGGCGCCGTCGACTTCATGCGTGCCCGCGGCTACCAGCGCCAAGGCATCGTCGCCGGCTCGATGGGCGCCGCGAGCGCGATCCTGGCGAGCATCGACCAGCCGCTCGTGAAGGCGCTGGTGCTGGAGAACACCTATACCAGCATGCGCGACTTCGTCCCCGACGCGCTCGGCTGGGCGGGCCTGCCCGCGCCGCTGGCGCCGATCGTCCGCGCGATCCTCTTCTACCGTCGGCCCGAGCTGGCGGAGGTCGACCCGTTGTCGCAGATCGGCCGCCTCGCCCCGCGCCCGTTGCTGCTGATCGCCGGCGACGCCGACCACCTGACGCCCGTCGCCCGCATGCAGCAGCTCCTCGTCGCCGCCGGCAACCCGAAGGACCTCTGGATCATCCCCAAGGGCGACCACGGCCAGCTGATCGGGGTCGATCCCGACGCGTACGCCGCGCGCGTCGGCGCCTTTTTGCTCGAACACGTCGCGCAACAGCCCCCCTCCCCCCAATAGACACCCCGCACCGGCGGCGGAGACCCGCCGTCATCGACGGTCTCGGCGTCCCGCGGGGCACGGCGGGCGATGGCGGTGCCGGCGGTGCGCCTATGAGGCGCCGAACGCGACGGACGGCTGGGGACCCGCCGCACGTCGGCGCCAAATCGAAGCACAGCCGGCACCGCCGGCGCCCGCCGTGCCCCGCGCAACGACGCCGCCCCCGTCGCTGGCGCCCCTCCACCGCCGGTGGTAGAGCCGCTCCAACTCCGATGTACGAGCGCTTCTTCGCTCTCACCGACGCGCCCTTCCGTCTCACGCCCGATCCGCGCTACCTCTTCCTCTCTCGGCGGCATGCCGACGCACTCGCGCATCTCAAGCTCGGCCTCACCGAGTCGAGCGGCTTCGTCTGCATCACCGGCGACGTCGGCACCGGGAAGACGACGGTGCTGCGCGCGTTCCTGGGCGGCCTCGACCACCGCATCACCACCGCTTACGTCTTCAACCCCGCGCTCTCGGCGCTCGAGCTGCTCCAGACCATCAACGCCGAGCTGGGGATCGGCGCCGGCAGCACGAGCAAGAAGGACCTCGTCGACGAGCTGAACCTGCACCTGCTCGAGCAGCGGCGGACCGGGCGGCGGTCGGTGGTGGTGATCGACGAGGCGCAGGCGCTCGGCGTCGAGGTGCTGGAGCAGCTCCGGCTGCTCTCGAACCTCGAGACCACGACCGAGAAGCTGCTGCGCATCGTGCTGGTCGGGCAGCCGCAGCTCCAGCAGCTCCTCCTGCACCCGGAGCTGGTGCAGCTGAACCAGCGCATCACGCTGCGCTGGCACATGGGGCCGCTCACCCGCGCCGAGACCGCGGCGTACGTGCGTCACCGGCTCGCGGTCGCGAGCCGCGGGCAGGCGGGGCGCGTCTTCACGAACGGCGCGCTGGCGCTCGTGCATCGCCACTCGGGCGGGGTGCCCCGGCTCGTCAACATGATCGCGCACCGTTCGATGGTCGCGGCGTTCGCGAACGAGGAGCCGGTCGTCCGCCGGCGCACGGTGCAGCAGGCGTATCGCGAGATCGTCAACGTGCCGCTGCCGGCGCGGCCCAAGTCGGCCGCGTGGACGGCGGCGTGGGCGGCGGTCGGCGCGGGCGTCTGCTTGGGCGTGATCGCGCTCGGCGGCCGCGAGCTGGCGTGGACGCCGACGCCGCCGCCCCAGGCGACCGCCGACGCCGCGCCGAAGACCGCCGAACCCGCCGTCGTCCCGGCCGCGCTGGCGCCGATGGTCGCCGTCGCGCCGCCCCCGGAGGTGCACGCCGATCCGCTGGCGCCGCTCGCCGCCAGCGACGCCGACGCGAGCGCGCGCACCGCCGTCGGTGCGCTGCTGGCCGCCTGGCGCGAGAAGCCGCTCGACGCCGACGAGCCCGCGCGTCCCGGCGACTTCGGCCGCGTCGCCCACGCGCGCGGCCTCGAGTACCTGCCGTTCTCCGGCAACGCGACGATGCTCCGGCTGCTCGATCATCCCGCGGTGCTCGAGGTCCAGCTCCCCGACGTGAGCGGTCCGCGCTACGCCGCGCTGGTCGCGATGACCGACGACGGCGCCGTGCTGGCGCTCGCCGACGGCCGCGTCACGGTGCCGACCGCGGCGCTCGACAAGGTGTGGCTCGGCCAGGCGCACCTCCTCTGGCGCGACTTCGAGGGCATCGGCATCGGCGGCACGCTCGGGCCCGACGCGCGCGGACCGAACGTCGCGCACCTCCAGACGCTGCTGCAGCGGGTGGGGTTCTACTCCGGGACCGAGACCGGCGTGTTCGACGCGGCGACCGGGCAGGCGGTGGCGGGCTTCCAGCGCTCGCGGCTCCTGGATCCCGACGGGCGCGTCGGACGGCTCACGCGCGTCGTGCTGTACGCCGCGGCCGGCGGCTACCCGCGCCCGACGCTCGCCGGCGGGGGTACGTCGTGAGCTCGATCCTCGACGCGCTGGAGAAGCTCGAGGCCGCGGAGCCAAGGGCGACGCGGGCGCCGGTCGTCGCGCGGAGCGAGACGCGGCGGTGGTGGATCGTCGTGCCGGTGGTCGGGGTCGCGTTCGCGGCCGGGATCGGGCTCGCGGTCATGCTCCGGCCGAAGGCGGCGCCCGTGCCCGCGGCGCCGCCGTTGCCGCTCGCGCGGCCAGTGCCGGCGCCGCCGCACGTCGAGGCGGCGGTGGCGGCGCCCGCGCCGGTCGAGACTGCGCCCGCGCCGATGGCGGTGGAGACGCCGGCCGCGACCGGTGCAGCGCCCGCCACGGTCGCGAGCGCACCGACGCCGCCCGCCCCGACCGTGGCGGCAGCGACGGCGCCGCTCGTAGCGCCCCCGGCCCAGGTCGCCGCGCCGGCGCCTGCGCCCGCCCAACAGATGATGGCGGCCGTCGCGCCGCCGGCCCCGGTGCCGGTGAAGCCGGCCCCAATTGCCGCGCCGCCGCCCGTCGCGACCCCGCCGCCCGCGCCCGAGCGCGTCGCTACGACGCGTCCGCCGGCGGGTACGCCCGCGGTGCGCGTCAGTTTCCTCGCGTGGTCACGGGTACCGGAGCGCCGGACGGTCGCGCTCTCGGTCGGCGACGGCTCGATGACGACGCTGCACGAGGGGGAGCGCAGCGACCGCGTCGAGGTCGTCGAGATCCTCCCCGACGGCGTGCGCTACCGTCTCGACGACGGCGAACGGATCTTCACCGCCCGCGCGCACGACTAGCGCGTCACGCGCGCCACGTGATCTGCTGGATCTCGGTGTACTCCTCCATCCCGAAGCGTCCGCCTTCGCGACCGATCCCGCTCTCCTTGAAGCCGCCGAACGGCGCGTCGAGCACGTTGAGCCCGCCGTTGATCCAGACCACGCCGGTGCGGATGCGCTTCGCCATCGCGATCGCCCTCGACGTATCGCGCGAGAAGATCGCGCCGCCGAGCCCGTAGGTCGACGCGTTCGCGATCCGGATCGCGTCGTCGTCGTCCTTGAACGGGATGACCGACACCACCGGGCCGAAGATCTCCTCCTGCGCGATGCGGATGGTGTTCGGCACGTTCGCGAAGATCGTCGGCTGGAGGAACCAGCCCTTCTTCAGGTCCGACGGGCGCCCGCCGCCGGTGACGAGTGTCGCGCCCTCCTGCTTGCCGGCGGCGATGTACTCCTCGATCTTCGCGCGCCGCTCGGGACGGATCACGGGGCCGAGGATCGTCGACGGATCGGCCGGGTCGCCGATCTTGACGAAGCGCTCGACGAATCCCTTCATCCGCTCGACGAAGCCGTCGTGCGCCTCCTGCGGGACCAGCACGCGGGTCGCCATCGCGCAGCCCTGACCGGCGTGGAACAGCGTCGGACCGCAGGCCATCGGCGCCATCATGTCCATGTTGTCGGTGTCGAGGTAGATGCCGACGGACTTGCCACCCAGCTCGAGGTGCACGCGCGCCATCGTGTCGGCGGCGGCGTGGAGGATGCGCTTCCCGGTGCCGACGCTGCCCGTGAAGCTGATCTTGTCGACACGCCGGTCGGACACCAGCGCCTCGGCGATCGCGTTCGACTGCCCGGTGACGAAATTGACGACGCCCGGCGGCAGGTCCGCCGCTTCCTGGATCACCTCCGCGAGCCACAGGTTCACCAGCGGTCCCCACGGCGACGGCTTGAAGACCATCGTGCAGCCGGTCGCGAGCGCGGGCCCGATCTTGTTCACTGCCACGAACATCGGGAAGTTCCAGGTCGGGATCATCGCGCAGACACCCGCCGGCTGGCGGAAGACCATCGTCGAGTTCACCTGCGGGCCCATCGGCCCCATCCCGACGCGCGTCGGCAGCGACTCC
>Ga0335069_10006522_pt1 | contig 16955 bp, 17 predicted proteins | sample Lox_Sample_11_FD_206714 | JGI IMG/M metagenome (GOLD analysis project Ga0335069, IMG submission 206714) | Soil microbial communities from Loxahatchee National Wildlife Refuge, Florida, United States - Lox_Sample_1.1 | ecosystem: Environmental > Terrestrial > Soil > Wetlands | place: USA...
ATCGCGCGCCCGGGCAGGACCGGCGCTCGGCTCCGCGATGATGCCGATCACCGCATCACCGAGATGGCCGGCAAGTACCGCGCGACCTACCCGGCAGCGATGAAGTGCCTGCTCGCCGACCGCGAGAGGCTGACCGCCTACCTGCGGTTCCCTGCCGGGCACCATCACCGCATCCGGCACTCGAACTTCATCGAGCGGACCTTCGGCGAGACCCGCCGCCGGGTCAAGGTCATCGGCCGGCTGCCCGGCGAAACCAGCTGCCTGACCCTGGTCTGGGCCGTGCTGGACCGCGCCTCGCGCGGCTGGCGCGGCCTGACCATGACCAGCGACGGGCTGCGGCTGCTGCAGGACCTGCGATGCCGCAGTGGCTCCGATCGTGACCGGAGACGTCAACCTCGATGCCCTGGACGATCTGGTCCGGCTGTGCGTCCAGCTCGACAAGGTCCGCGGCGGCGCCGACGGCGACTCCGGGCAGGCGGCACCCGAGCCAGACACCGCCCGGGCCCGGGAGGCCCTCGAGCGAGCGGTGATCGGCAAGGCGGTCGACCTCCTGTCGGGGCCGGGCGGGCTGGCGAGCTTCCTGCGCCGCCGGCAGCTCGGCGCCCGGCTGGGCGGTCCCAGCCTGCCGCTGAACCCCGACGGCACCACCGCGGCGTGGAACAAGGACAAGACGAAGGTCCTGCACAGCCACGGACCGCCCGCCCGAGCCGGGTAACACCCGGGGCCACCTGGTGTCCTGCCCTCCCGTTCCTCTTCGGCCATGTGATCGCTGTTGGCCAGGTTCGCCGCGCCGACGGCGGCGAACCACTCGTCGGTGCCGACCTGATGGCGCGTGACCTCGGCGATCGCATCCTTGATCTCGTTGTGGTCGTGGATAGCGTCGAGGGTCTCGCCCTCCATGATCCGCGCGCTTGGTTCGGGAGCCGTAATATCCTCCGCCGGGCCGAGGCCATCCGGCCCATCCGTGTCGCGGGACCTTGGTCCCTAAACCAGATGACCCACATCACTACAGACGCCCTGGACCAACGGCAATGCTCTGCCCATCGAATCAGTAGCCATGCGGACTGGTCCGCGGGCCGACCTGGAGGCTCCTGTGGGAACCATCGATCTGGCGGCGGGACACGCTCCCCTGGCCATCAACCTGAACCAGCCCGGTTCATACCTGAACTGGAACATCTTCACCATTTCCGTGGCGAACCTGGTGCTGATCGCGGTCATGGTGGTCATCTTCGGTGTCGCGCTGCTGCTGCCGTTCCCGGGGCGCCACCGGCCGAACCTCCCGCCGGAGGAGGTGACCGAACCAGATCAGATCCCCGGCTACAAGGCGGCCGAGGGTGACGAGAAGATGTGGACGGCCCGGGCGCGCCGCTGGGCCCTGGGCTCGTTCCCGCCGAAGAAGCTGCTGCCCGACCGCCAGCCCGCTTACGTCGCCTCCTGGGTGTACGTGTTCGGCGTGGCGTCGATGGCCGCGCTCGGCGTGGTGCTGGCGAGCGGGGCGGCCATCGCGATCGGCGGCACCGACTGGTGGCACACCAACCCGGTCGGGCACTTCTTCAACAGCCTGCACCTGTGGAGCGTGGAGCTGTTCATGGCGCTGCTGGTGATCCACCTGTGGGGCAAGTTCTGGATGGCCGCCTGGCGAGGCCGCCGGGCGGCGACCTGGATCACCGGCGTGGTCGCCTTCCTCGCCTCGATCGTGGTGTGCTTCACCGGGTACCTGTCCCAGCAGAACTTCGACTCCCAGTGGATCGCCACCAACGGCAAGGACGCGTTCAACGCGGCTGGGGTCGGCGCGTTCTTCAACCTGATGAACTTCGGCCAGATGCTGCTGTGGCACGTGGTGCTCCTGCCGATCATCCTCGTCGCGCTGATCGGCGCGCACGTGCTGCTGGTCCGCAAGCGCGGCGTCAGCCACCCGCTGCCGGTCAGCCGCCCCCGCGGGCTCGCGGCCAGGCGAGCCGCCGCCAAGGCCGACCGGGCGGCATGGCGCGGGCCGACCAAGCGGTACGACATCCTGAAGGAGGGCACCATCGCCGTCGTGGTGGCCCTGGCGCTCACCTTCACCCTGGCCGGCCTGCTGTCCTCTCCTGACATCCCGCCGATCACCATCGCCAGCTGGGCCAAGGTCGCCCCGGCGGACTTCCTCGGTACCGCCGCCAGCGAGCTGAACGGCACCAGCCTGACCGCGACCTACGGGCCGCCCTACAACACCAACGGAACCCCGCAGACCATCTTGTTCGCCCCGGCGAACTGGGCCGGGGTGCGGCAGCCCATCGACACGGCGCAGGACTTCGTGATCAAACCGCTGACCCAGACCGCCCCGCTCAACCCGGCGGTCAAGGCCGCGCTGGCCACTTACCAGGCCGCGCCCGCCAGCCTGCAGAACAAGTGGGCGACCAACTACTTCAACGCCGCCCCCAAGATCAAGTTCGTGAACGGGGTGCCGGTGCTCCCGCCGGGCAACTACGGCCCGGTCCCGGCCATGCTCGCCGCCGAGCTGGCCCTGGCCCAGAGCGGCGCGATCGACGCCGACCTGATCGCCCAGCGGCAGTTCTACGGCACCGACTACACCCTGCCGCTGAAGTTCATGGAGGACGGCGGCTACTACGCCGACCGGGCTTCCGCCGAGCACCTGACCGGCGACCAGTGGGGCGTGATGAACGAGACCGGGAGCTACCCCGGCCAGCCCTGGCTGTGGTATTTCCAGCTGTGGTACCACATGCAGCCCGGCTGGGGTAACTCCGACAACATCGACCTGATCGCCATCTACATGACGGCCCTGGGCACCCTGCTGCTGCTGCTCATCCCGTTCATCCCGGGCCTGCGCGACATCCCCAGGTGGATCCCGCTGCACCGGCTCGTCTGGCGGGACTGGAACAAGCGGGAGGCGGCCGGCCCCGCCGGCCAGCCCACCAGCGGCCCCGAGCCCGAACCCGCCGGCCAGAAGTAAGACCGCAACCCGGGCCCGGGTGCGCGAAACCCCCGCGCACCCGGGCCTTCCCGCGCGGCCGGGTAGACACGGGGCCTCCGCATTCGTCCGGTTAGACACGTGCCCTGCACGTGCGGCCGGGAAGACACGAGCGGAATGATGACAGGATGCTCGCCGTCAGCTGGGATACCGTCCGGTTGTTCCTGCACGTGCTGGCCGCCGCCATCTGGGTCGGCGGCCAGCTGGTCCTGGCCGCGCTGGTACCGGTCCTGCGCCGCTTCGGTGATGCCGTCACCGCGGCCGCCCGCCGGTTCAACCAGGTCGCCTGGACCGCCTTCGGGGTGCTCATCGTCACCGGGATCTGGAACATCGCCGCCGTCTCGCCGCAGATCGACCACAGCGCCAGCTACCGGACCACGCTGATCGTGAAGCTCGTGGTCGTGGTGATCTCCGGGATCACCGCCGCCCTGCATATCCGGTCCCGCACGGCCCGCGGCCGCGCGATCCTGGGCGCGCTCACCGGGATCAGCGCGCTGGCCGCGCTGTTCCTCGGCGTCCTGCTGGCCGGCTGAGAACAAGAGTGTGAGAACAAGAGGCTGAAGACAGGGGCCCCGAGCTATGGCCGGACGGCGATCCGCCGTAAAATCTCGTGCACAGAGTCCGAATGGACGGAACGGGTCTCCCGTCATGCTTGATGACTTCTTCCCGGTGGAGTGGACGGGCCGGCTGGCCGTCGTCACCTTCCCCGGTCAGGTCGACGTTTCCAACGTGGGCCAGCTCCGGGACCGGCTGCTGGCCGTGATCAACCGCGGGGCCGCCGTCCTCATCGCGGACATGACGGGCACCGCGTCCTGCGATCACGCGGCGGTGGAGGCCGTCGCGCGGGCCTGCCAGCGGGCAGGGATCAACGGGACGCAGGTCCGTCTGGTGGTCACCGCTCCGGTCGTCCGCCGCGTGCTCAGCCTCGAGGGACTGGACCGGCTGGTGTCCATCTACCCCTCGCTGGAGGCGGCGACCGCCGCCGGCCGCCCGGCACAGGCCGGCCAGCGCGGCCAGCCCGGCCAGGCCCGCCCGCACCCCAACGGCAGGCTCTCGGGCGCCGTCCCGGCCGCGGGAACCATCACCCCGGCCGTCCTGTGGCAGCTGTTCGACGCCCTGGGCGACGGCCTGGTGCTGACGGCTCATGACGGCAGGATCGCCCTGGTCAACCGGCGGTGCGCGGAGATGTTCGGGTACCGGCGGGAGGAACTGGTCGGCCTGCCGGTCGACGTGCTCGTCCCGCCCGAGGAACGGGCCGCTCACCCGGGCTACCGGGCCGCCTACCAGCAGGCGCCGCATGCCCGGCCCATGGCCGAACGAGCCCGGCTGGCCGCCCTGCGTAAGGACGGAGCCACGCTGCCGGTCGAGATCAGCCTGAGCCCGGTGCCGACCGCCTCAGAAAACTTCGTCCTGGCGGTGATCCGTGACGCGACCCAGCCTGCCCGGCGCCATGATCTCGCCGATCTGGCCAGGGGCGCCATGGCCAGTCAGGCCACCAGCGATCTGCTCGACCAGGTGGTTCATCGCCTGTTCCGGGTCGGGCTCAGCTTGCAGGCCGCGGCCGGGCTGCCCGGCGACGTGGCCCGCGATCGCCTGGCCGAATCGCTGGACCAGCTGGACGACATGATCCACGAGATCAGGGACTACGCGTTCACCTCTGGCGGTGACCAGGGCGGCACCGAGGGGCCGGTGCCGTTAGGGCCGGCGCCGTTAGCGACCGGGCCGGGCTGGCCAGCGAGCTGAGCCGCCACCCGGGCGACGAAGCTCCGGATGGTCGCGGCGGCGAGACGGTGCAGCAGCGCCCGGTCGAGCGCCTCGCCCAGCGGGCCGAGCGGCGGCCGGTAGACGCCGGTCATCGTCAGCACCGTGCCATGGTCCCCGTCGGGAGCGAGCCTGAGGTCGGCGTCCAGGACCGGGAACAGCCCGCCGCCGACGCCGGTGGCCTCCCAGCGCAGCGCCAGCCCGGCCGACCGGTCCGTCCAGGACAGCTCGCGGACCTGCACCCGGACCAGCTTGGAGACGCCAGCCGGGCCCACACGGGCCAGGCCGGTGTAGGCGCCCTCTGACGTCCCGAGCAGGGCGTCGCCGTCACTGAGCCGGGCCAGCCTCTCCCGGGCGACGGCGAAGCTGATATCCAGCCGCATCTCGTCGCCGACAAACATTCTTGCATTGCACCGGCCCGCGGGCCGGGAAGGGGAGGGACGTAAGTCCCTACTTGACCGACCGAAGCCCCTCGCCGCCAGGACAAGTCCTTTGCCAGAGCAAGCCGTCGCCGCCAGGACAAGCCGACGCCAGGACGAGCGCCTCGCAACCCCGGAAGAACTGCGCTACCTGAGCATCTCCCGGGCGATGACGAGCTGCTGGATCTGGCTGGTCCCCTCGTAGATCCGGAACAGCCGGACGTCCCGGTACAGCCGCTCGACCGGGATCCCGCGGATATACCCGGAGCCGCCGTGGATCTGGACCGCGCGGTCGGCGATCCGGCCGACCGCCTCGCTGGCGAAGTACTTCGCCGCCGAGGGCGCGAGCCGCCGGTCGGTGCCCGCGTCGTACCGGAGCGCGGCGTCGAGCACCAGGGCCCGGGCCGCCATGTACTCGGTCTGCGAGTCCGCGAGCATCGCCTGGATCAGCTGGTATTCGCCGATCGGGCGGCCGCCCTGGACGCGTTCCTTGGCGTAGGAGACGCTCTCGTCGATCAGCCTGGCCGCGACGCCGACGCACATGGCCGCGATGACCAGCCGCCCGTGCGCCAGGCTCCGCATGGCCGTGGCGTAGCCCGCCGCGGCCGCCTCGCCGACCAGCGTGTCACCCGGCACCCGGACCCCCGAGAAGGCGACGTCGGCGGTCCACGCGCCGGCCTGGCCCATCTTGTGGTCCCGGGCCGCCACCGAGACCCCGGGCAGCCCGGCGGGCACGATGAACACCCCGATGCCCCTGCCGGGCGGCGCGTCCGGGTCGGTGCGCGCGAACACCATGAAGACGTCCGCCGCCGGGGCGTTGGTGATGTAGCGCTTGAGGCCGTCGATGACCCAGCCGTCGCCGTCCCGCGTGGCGGACGTGGTCAGGCGGCTCGGGTCGGATCCCGCGTCCGGCTCGGTCAGCGCGAACGACGCGACCACCTCGCCGGAGGCCAGCCGGGGCAGCCACTGCTTGCGCTGCTCGTCGGTGCCGGCCATGTTGAGGACCTGTCCGGCGATCCCGTTGTTGGTGCCGAACAGCGACCGGAACGCCGGGCTGGTGTAGCCGAGCTCGATGGTCAGCAGCACCTGCTGCTCGACCGAGAGGCCCAGGCCGCCGTACTCGGACGGCAGCGCGTAGCCGTACAGGCCCATCTCCTTGGCCTGCGCGATCAGCCGCTCCGGGATCTCGTCGGACTCGTCGATGCCGGCCTCGGCGGGCATCACCTCGTGCCGGATGAAGTCCCGCAGCACTTCGAGCAGCTCGTCGAACTCCGTGGTGGTCACCATGAGCCAAGTCTCGGACCAGGACCGGGCCCCTGTCCAGGAGGAGGCCAGGAGGAGGCCAGGACAAGGCCATGAGGAGGCACGGCCCGGGGCCGCGCCCCCTTGCGCTCGCCTGTCACACCAGTGATGATTTCCCCCAAAGAGGAGGGGCATTGGTGCCAGGGAACGGTCCGCGGCGCAGGACGGTCATCGCGCTGATCCCCGTGACCACGGTCCTCGCCGCCAGTGGCTGCACCTCATCACCGGAAAAGACAACCGGCGACCGGGTACTGCTCTTCTTCGACCAGCACCAGGCCGCCGTGGTCGAGGACGCGACCGCGCGGATCGCCCCCGGCCCCGGCGACGACCCGGCCGAGGCGGGGCATCCGGGCGCCCGCGAGGCCGACGTGACCGGCTACATCGACGCGATGCTCGGCGCGCTGGCTGCGCTACCCGGGCCGGACGACCGCCCGCCGCCGATGATCTTCGCGGGCGGCCCGTGGAGCAGCCGGCACACCTCCGGCCCGGACCTGATGGCCCGCTTCGCCGCGCTCGACCCGGTCAGCGCAATCGCCTGGCGCAAGCGCCTCACCGGCTGGCAAGCCCAGTACAAGCAGGGCATCGCCGCCCTGGACAAGCTGGCGGGCGGCGACTTCACCACGGCGACCCCGAAGGAACAGGACAAGATCCTGACCACGCAGTCAGTGAGCTCGTTCACCTCGCTGCTGTTCGAGCACACCATCGAGGGGCTGTACGCCGCCCCCGAGTACGGCGGCAACGCCGGCCTGGCCGGCTGGAAGGACATCGGCTTCCCCGGCGACGTCCAGCCGCGCGGCTACACCGCCGACGAGGTGGAGCGCTCCGACGGCCACGACCCCGTCACCGTCACCGGCACCGGGATCGTAGCCGACGTGCTGAAGTTGCTCGGCGGGCTGTGACGGATGAGCACGGCGATAGTGATCGGCAGCGGCGCCGGCGGGTCGTTCGCCGCGATGGAACTGGCACAAGCCGGCTGGCAGGTCACCGTCTTCGAGAAGGGCCCCAACCACTTCTCCAACCTGGCCGGCGAGGGGCCCATCGGCACGGTGTTCGCCAACGACAGCCTGGCCATGCTGCAGCGCTACCGCGCAGAGCCCGACCCGGAGGTGTTCCCGCGCACCTGGCGGCCGAACCAGTCCGCCCCCGTCCAGTACACCGGCAGCGTCGACGAGCTGCCCCAGATCGTCGGCGGCGGGACCGTGCACTGGGACGCCAAGGTGCCCCGGTTCTGGGACATCGACTTCCAGCAGCTTTCCGCGCTGGGGCCGGTGCCGGGCGCCGACCTGGCCGACTGGCCGTTCCGCTACGACGACATCGCGCCCTACTACGACGAGGTCGAGCAGCTGATCGGCGTCCAGGGCGACACCGCAGCCTTCCCCGGCATCGTGAAAAAGCACGCGCCCCGCAAGAACCAGTACCCGATGCCGCCGGGCCCGCAGATGCGCGCGTCGCTGGCGGTGGCCGCGGGCGCCGCCGCCGTCGGCCTGCACCCGTTCCCGTTCCCGATGGCGGCCAACTCGACCAGCGGCTACAACGGCCAGCACGCGTGCAACAACTGCGGGTTCTGCAGCAGCTTCGGCTGCCCGGTGGTGGCCCGGCCGTCGGCGCTGATCCCGCTGCGCCAGGCGCTGCGGACCGGCCGGGTCCGGCTGGTCCCGCAGACCATGGTCACCAAGGTCCTGCTCACCACCTCGGGCGCGACCGGACGGGCCACCGGCGTCCGCTGGATCCGGATGACCGAACGAGGGCCGGTCACCGGAACCGAGGACGCCGACGTCGTGGTCCTGGCGGCCTCCGCCATCGAGACGGTCCGCCTGGCGCTGCTCTCCGAGTTCCCCGACCGGAGCGGCAGGCTCGGCCGCAGGCTGATGCTGCACGCGTTCATCGACGGCACCGCGATCTTCACCGGCGAGCGGATGCACGCCTACCGCGGCCGGTCGGTGACGCAGTGCGTGGAGGACGCCGTCGACCCGGACTTCCCCGGCGCCCGGGCCTTCGCCAAGGCGCACGGGCTGCCGTACATCCGCGGCGGCCTGATGGAGCTGGGCGGCAGCCAGGACCCGATCAGCGAGGCGCAGTCCTACCAGACCCTGCTCGGCTTCACCCGCTCGGCCCGGCCGTTCGGCACCGAGTTCAAGCAGCTCATGCGCTCCTCCGTGCTGCGCGACCGGCTGGCCGGCTGCTCGTTCATCGGTCACGACCTGCCCTACCTGACCCACACGGTGACCCTCGACCCCACGGTCCGGGACGTGTTCGGGCTGCCGGTGGCCCGCATCACCTGGAGCGCGGGCAAGCACGAGCAGGTGGCCCAGCAGTTCTGGATCCCGCGGCTGAAGACGATGCTGACCCGGGCCGGAGCCGGCGTGGCCCTGGCCGTGCCCGCCACCTACAACAGCGGCGGCCTGCCCACCGGCAACCACATCATGGGCGGCATGATGATGGGCGCCGACCCGGCCACCAGCGTGACCGGCACGCACGGCCAGGTACACGGCCTGGACAACGTCTACGTGGCCGACGGGTCCGTCTTCGTCACCTCCGGCGCGCACAACCCGACGAACACCATCATGGCCGTGGCCCTGCGCAACATGCGTCACCTGGCGGGGAGCTGAACCGGCCCTAGCTGGTGCCGAGCAGCGGCGGCCGCCCGATGGGCGGGATCAGTTCCCGGGCGGGATGCGTGCGGCCCGCGGGCCCGGCGGCGAACGCCACCAGGATGTTCGCGGTCGCCGCCTGGATGGCGCGCCGGGCCGCGGCCGGGACGGCCGCCGGGCAGCCCGTCGCCCCGGGTCCGGCCGCCTGGGGCAGTGCGCAGATCCAGTCCTCGGTCCCGGCGTCGAACACCCCGGCGCCGCTGGCCGCCACGTAGTAGGTGACGTCGCACCATCGCGAAGTTGCTGGTGACCGAGCAGACGTAGGACTGGCCGATCAGGGAGCTTTCCGGGTCCGCGTCCGGCGGGGTGGGCCAGTTCCCGGTGACACGCACCACCCGGCCGGCCACCGAGGGGAGCGGATCACCATCGGCACGTAGCTCTGCACGCCGGTGGAGGCGTCCAGCCGCAGCAGGTACGAGCCGGGCGGCCAGCCCGCGACGCGACCGCGGCGCTGGTCCGCCGGCGGCTCGGCGACCGCGCGCAGGTGCGGCGGGAGCTGCTCGCGGCCGGCGCCCGGCCCCGGCGGGCCGCGCTCACCGGCCCGGACGCGCTCACCGGCGCCGAACGGCGGGTGGCCGGCCTGGCCGCGGACGGCCTGTCCAACCGGCAGATCGCCGAGCACCTGTTCATCACCCAGGCCACCGTGGAGACCCACCTGCGGCACGCCTTGGGCAAGCTCGGCGTCACCTCGCGGGCGGACCTCGGGCTACGGCTCGCCGACCACGGCCGCTGACCGGGTGATCGCGCCGGCGCCCGCCAGCCGCGCCGCGAGGACCACCGGCACGATGGTCAGCAGGATCACGATCGAGACCACCGCGTTCACCTCGGGCAGCTGCTGCCCGAGCCGGATCGCGCCGAAGATCCACAGCGGCAGGGTGTTCTGCGCGCCCGCGGTGAACACCGTGACGATGACCTCGTCGAAGGACAGCCCGAAGGCGAGCAGCGCGCCGGACACCAGCGCGGTCGCCGACAGCGGCAGCATGATGTAGCGCAGCGTCTGCCAGCCCCGCGCGCCCAGGTCCATGGACGCCTCGGCCAGCGACCCCGGCGTCCGCCGCAGCCGGGCGATCAGGTTGTTGTACACCAGCACGATGCAGAACGTGGTGTGCCCGATGACGATGGTCGCCGTGCCGAGCTGGATCCCGGCGAACGAGAAGAAGGAGTTCAGCGCGATCCCGGTGATGATGCCGGGCAGCGCGAGCGGCAGCACCAGCAGCAGCGAGATGGCCTCGCGGCCGAAGAACGCGAACTTGAACAGCGCGTACGCCACGGCCGAGCCGAGCAGCAGGGCCAGCACGGTGGCGATCAGCGCGACCCGGACCGACAGCAGGAACGCGCTGCGCACCTGGGGGTCGTGCCAGGCAACGGAGAACCAGTGCAGCGAGAAGCCCGCGATGGGCCAGCTCTCGATGTTCGAGGAGTTGAACGCGTACAGCACGATGAGCACGATCGGGACGAACAGGAACGCCAGGACCAGCACCACCCAGATCCGCAGCGCGACCCGCATGGCCTTGGACTCCATCGCTAGATCGCCTCGAACGCGCCGAGCGCCCGGGCGCCGAGCAGGTAGATGGCCATGATGGCGATGGGTACCAGGGCCATCGCGGCGGCGAACGGCACGTTGTTCGCGATGCCGATGTTGGAGTAGATGACGTTGCCGATGAAGATCGCGCTGGTCCCGCCGACCAGCAGCGGCGTGATGTAGTCCCCGAGGGTCAGCGAGAACGTGAAGATCGACCCGGCCACGATCCCCGGCAGGGCCAGCGGGAGCAGCACCGAGCGGGTGGTCCGCCAGGTCCGCGCGCCCAGGTCCTGCGACGCCTCGATCTGCGAGGGCGGGATGCGCTCCAGCGCCGCGTACACCGGGATGACCATGAACGGCAGCCACAGGTAGCAGAACACGATGAACACGGCCCAGTTGGTGTAGATCAGGTGCACCTGGCCGGACCCGAAGACGCCGATCTTGCCCAGGCCCCAGTCGAGCAGCCCGCCGTGGGTGAAGATCAGCAGCCAGGAGTACACCTTGGCCAGGTAGCTCGCCCACAGCGGCAGCAGGATCGCCACGAACAGCGCCGTCCTGGTCCGCGGCGCCGCGATCCGGGCCATGTAGTACGCGAACGGGAACGCGACGACGGCGTCCACCACGGTGACCGCCGCCGCCATCCCCACCGTCCGGCCGATGATGCGCAGGTAGGCCGGGCTGGTGAAGATCGTGGTGAGGTTGTTCAGGCTCCAGACCCGCTCGATGTTGGTGGTGAACGGGTTGATCTGCCAGAACGCCGTGATCAGCAGGACGACCAGCGCGGCCAGGTAGAGCAGCACGAACCAGGCCAGCGGCGCGGTGAGCAGCATGGTGGCCCGCGCCCACGGCCGGCGCCACAGCGCCGCCGAGACGCGGGCCCCCCAGGCCGGTCTTGCCCTTACTTGATCTGCGTGTTCCACGCGGACACCCACTGGGCGTAGGGCACGCAGTCGGACTGGCCGTTGTCACACGTCGCGATCGGCGTCTTCCACAGGCTGATCGAGTCGAAGTAGCTCTGCGGCGCGTTGGCGTGGTACTCCTCGCACGACCCGGCCTGGATCTTGTCCATGTACCCGCAGGCCAGCTTGTTGTCCGGGGTCTCGCCGTAGTTGACGGCCTGCTCGGCCTGGACCTGCGGCGTGCTGATGTACTGCATCCACATGTAGGCGCAGTTCGGGTGGGGCGCCTTGGCCGCGAGCATCCAGGTGTCGGCCCAGCCGGTCGCGCCCTCACTCGGGATCACGGTGCCGATCGGGAAGTGCGCCGCCTTCAGCGTGCTGACCTGGTAGGGCCACCCGGCGCCGATGATCGCGTTGCCGTTCTTGAAGTCGAAGATCTCCTGGGAGGCCAGGTCCCAGTACTTCTCGATCAGCGGGCGCTGCTGGGCCAGCAGGTTCACCGCCGCCTGGAACTGCGGCTGGGTCAGCTCGTACGGGTCGGTGATGCCCAGCGACGGCTGGTGGGTCTTGAGGTACAGCGCCGCGTCGGCGATCTGGATCGGGTTGTCCGGGACCGTCACCTGCCCCTTGTACTTCGGGTTGTAGATGACGCTCCACGACGTCGGGGCCGTCTTGAAGTCCTTGGTGTTGTACATCAGGACGTTCGGTCCCCACTGCAGCGAGACCCCGTAGTGCACGCCGTTGATGGTGTTGAACGGCGGCGACTGGAAGGCGGGGAAGAAGTCCTTCCAGGCCGGGATCAGGTTGATGTTCACCGGGTGAGCGTCGCCCGCGTACAGGATCCGCAGGTCGGCGTCGCCCGAGGAGGACACCATGTCGTACTGGCCGCCGCCGCCGTTCTTCATCAGCGCGACCATCTCATCCGAGCTGCCCGCGTACTTCGCGTTCACCTGGCAGCCGGTCTGCTGCTCGAACGGCTTGACCCACTGCGGCTGCAGGTAGCCCTCCCAGGCGATGAGGTTGAGCTGCCCCTCGCCCTTGCCGACCTTCTGCAGCGCCGGCAGGTTCGCGGTGGGCACGGTCTGGCCCGCCACCGCGCCGCCCCCATTCTGACTGGCGCCGCTTTGGCTGCTGGTCCCGGTGCTGCCGCCGCCGGCGGTGCTGCTGCTTCCGCTGCTGCAGCCGGCCGCGATGACCGAGGCCACCGCGAGCCCGAGCGCTATCCTCATCGGGCGGGTCCGCCCGCTGGTTCTCTTCATTGGTTACCCTCCCCTGACTGGGGTCCCTGCGGGATCGTGAAAGCCTGCTCGGGCCGCCAGGCGATGCGGACACGGGCGCCCGTCCTGTCGCCTGGACCCGGTGACTCGGTATTTTGCCGGCTGACCACCAGTTCGCCGCCGCCGTCCAGGTCCACCACGTAGCGGGTGAGCACGCCCGCGTAGATGACGTCCTGGATCCGGCCGGACTCCACGTGCGTGCCCGGCGGGTCCGGCTGGCCGTCCTCGAGCAGGATGATCTTCTCCGGCCGGACGGTGATCGTGTGCCCGTCCCGCTCGATCAGGTTGGAGACGCCGATGAACCCGGCCACGAACGGGGTCCGCGGCCGCTCGTACACCTCGGCCGGCCCGCCGATCTGCTCGATGCGGCCGCCGCTGAGCACCGCGATGCGGTCGCTCATCGTCAGCGCTTCTTCCTGGTCGTGCGTGACGTAGACGAACGTGATGCTGACCTGGCGCTGCACCCGCTGCAGCTCGAGCTGCATCTCCTGGCGGAGCTTGAGGTCCAGCGCGCCGAGCGGCTCGTCCAGCAGCAGCACCTGCGGCTCGTTGACGATGGCCCGGGCCAGCGCGACGCGCTGCCGCTGCCCGCCGGACAGCTGGGCCGGCTTGCGGCCGCCGAGCCCGGGCAGCCGGACCATCTCCAGGGCGCGGCCGACCTTCTCCCGCCGCTCCGCCTTGGGCACCCGCCGCACGCGCAGGCCGTACTCGATGTTCTGCGCCACCGTCATGTGCGGGAACAGCGCGTAGTCCTGGAACACGGTGTTGACGTCCCGGGCGTACGGCGGCACCCGCGTGACGTCGCTGCCGCCGAGCTCGATCCGCCCGGCGTCGGGGCGCTCGAACCCGGCGATCAGCCGCAGCAGGGTGGTCTTGCCCGACCCGGACGGGCCGAGCAGGGTGAAGAACTCCCCGGCCCGCACCACCAGGTCGACGTCGGCCAGCGCGACCACGTCGCCGTACCGCTTCCGCAGGCCGGCGACATGGATGGCAGCGCCCGTATCACCTGCAGCGGCGGGCTGCACGGGGCCCGGAACGGTGATCATTCGGCTCGTTGTACCACGGTTCAGCCGGGACCCGCAATGAGGGCTCTACCCTGGAGATCATGGAGTGGACAGGACAGGTGTACGCGGACTGCCCCACGGTGGCGGCCGAGGTCCGCGTGGCGGCGCCGCTGGAGCGGGTGTGGGAACTGGTCAGCGACATCTTCCTGATGCCGCGGCTCAGCTCGGAGCTGCAGGAGGTGGCCTGGCTGGACGGGGCGACCGGCCCGGCCGCCGGGCACCGGTTCACCGGCCGCAGCGCCCACCCGGCCATGGGGGAGTGGGAGACGGTCAGCACCGTGACCGAGTGCGATCCGCCGCGCCGCTTCGCCTGGGCCGTGGGCGACCCCGCCCGCCCGTCCGCGACCTGGCGGTTCACCCTGCGTCCCGACGGCACGGGCACGCTGCTCGAGCAGTGGTACCAGATGGGGCCGGCCCGCTCCGGCCTGAACATCGCCATCGACGCGATGCCGGACAAGGAGGCCAAGATCGTCTTCGTCCGGCTGCGCGAGCACGAGACCGGCATGAAGCACAACCTTGAGGTCATCAGGGAGCTGGCGGAGAAGGCGGGCTGATGCGGACCGCGACGACCATCGAGGCCTCGGCCGGGCGGGAGGCCGTCGAGTTCGCCGTCGAGGCGGAGAAGCTCGGCCTGGACGTCTGCTGGGTCGCCGAGGCCTGGGGCGCGGACGCGCCCTCGCCGCTGGGGTACCTCGCGGCGCGCACCGGGCGGATGCTGCTCGGCTCCGGCGTGATCCAGGTCGGCACCCGCTCGCCGGTCACCATCGCGCAGACCGCGATGACGCTGGCGCACCTGTCCGGCGGCAGGTTCCTGCTCGGCCTGGGCGTATCCGGGCCTCAGGTGATGGAGGGGCTGCACGGGGTCCCGTTCGGTCATCCGCTGGGCCGGATGCGGGAGACCGTCGAGATCGTGCGGCGGGTCTTCACCGGCGAGAAGGTCACCTACGAAGGCCAGCACTACCGCCTCCCGCTGCCCGGGTCCAAGCCCATGCGGGTCAGCCTGCCGCCGGTGTCGGTGCCGGTGTACCTGGCCACGCTGTCGCCGAAGATGCTGGAGCTGACCGGCGAGATCGCCGACGGCTGGCTCGGCACCAGCTTCATCCCCGAGCGCGCCGACGCCTACTTCAGCCACCTGGACGCCGGGCTGGCCCGGGCCGGCCGCACCCGGGCCGCCCTGGACGTCTGCCAGGGCGCCGAGATCGGCCTGGTCGGCGAGGCCGCCCTGGCCGGGACGGTGGCCAGCCGCAAGAAGGAACTGGCCTTCTCGCTCGGCGGCATGGGCTCGGCCACGGCCAACTTCTACAACGACGCCTACAGCCGCCAGGGCTGGGCCGAGGTCGCCGCCCGGGTCCGCGACCGCTGGCAGGCGCGCGACCGGGACGGCGCGGCCGCCCTGGTCACCGACGAGATGGTCCTCGCCACCACGCTGATCGGCACCGAGGACATGGTGCGCGCCCGGCTGCGGACCTGGCGCGAGGCCGGCGTCGACACCGTGCGCCTCTACCCGTCCGGCGACACCCTCGCCGCCCGCCTCGATACCCTGGCCCGCGGCATCGCCCTGGTCCGTTCGCTCGAATAAACATGCGTTTTTCATAATCATGAAGGTTTTCCGTCCGGCGAGACTCAACAACCTTCGCGATCACGGAATCAGCAGACCATGATCGTGGCCAGAAGTGAGCAATATTTGTCCCGAACTGGCCACGATCATGAAACGGGTGAGGCCGGGCCTAGCGGCTGCGGCGGGGGGCCGGGGTGCCGCGCCGAGGAGGTTCCGCCGCGGGGCCTCTTAAGCCGGCCGCCTTGCTCGCACTATTATTGCAAGTGTTATTTGGGTAAATTACGCGATCGCCCATGCCGGAGAGGCGCCGCGCCGGAGAGACACGTGCGCCCTGACCCGCGTGATCGCCCGCCTCGGCGGGACGAAGGCTGGCCACCGTGACCGGGGACCGGCCGCGTCGGGCGGAGGTGCTGGCTGTCCTGCGCGAGGCGGACGGGCCGCTGGGCGCGGCCGACGTCGCCCGGCGGGTCGGTGTCCACGTCAACACCGCGCGCTTCCACCTGGACGCGCTGGTCGCCGACGGCGCCGTCGTCCGGGCGCCGGAACGGCCGTCAGATCGCCCGCCAGGCCGGCCGGACGTGGGGCGGCTATCTGGCGGGCCAGCCGGCGCCGTTCCAGCAGGTCACCGGCGAGGAAGCCATCGCCAGGCTCACCGCGCTGCTGACTGGCCTCGGCTTCGAGCCGGAACTCGAGGCGGCCGGCCTGGCGGCGACGATCCGGCTGCGCCATTGCCCGTTCCTGGAACTGGCCGAGCGCTACGACCAGCTCGTCTGCCGCATTCACCTGGGCGTGATGCAGGGGGCGCTGCGCGGCCTGCGCGCCCCGGTGACGGCCACCGCCCTGGAGCCCTTCGCCGAGCCCGGCGCCTGCCTGGCCCGCGTGGAGCGTGCCCGCGCCGCGTAGCTCCGATCCCGGACACCGAAGGAGAATCTCATGCCGAGCAGCGGGGACGGGCAGGGCGAGCTGGCCGCCCTCCTGCCGGGCGGCGAGCCGGTCGAGTCCCTGCTGCGCAAGGCGCAGTTCTTCACCCCGGGCACGCCGTCGCAGGATTACCGCGAACTGCACCGGCGGGGCGGGCGGGACGCCGAGGAGTTCTACCGGGAGCGCTGGCGGCATGACAAGGAGGTGCGGTCCACCCACGGAGTGAACTGCACCGGGTCGTGCTCGTGGAAGGTGTACGTCAAGGACGGGATCATCACCTGGGAGACGCAGCAGACCGACTATCCGCCGGTGGGCCCGGACTCGCCGGAGTACGAGCCGCGCGGCTGCCCGCGGGGCGCGGCGTTCTCCTGGTACACCTACTCCCCGGCCCGGGTGCGCTACCCCTACGTGCGCGGGCCGCTGCTGGCGATGTGGCGCGAGGCGAGGTCCAGGAAGGATCCGGTGCTGGCCTGGGCGGAGATCGCCGGCGACCCGGAGCGGACCGCGCGGTACAAGGGCGCCCGCGGCCGGGGCGGGTTCGTGCGCGCCGACTGGGCCGAGGTGACCGAGCTCATCGCCGCCGCGCACGTGCACACGGTCAAGACCTACCGGC
>Ga0335069_10006523_pt1 | contig 16954 bp, 12 predicted proteins | sample Lox_Sample_11_FD_206714 | JGI IMG/M metagenome (GOLD analysis project Ga0335069, IMG submission 206714) | Soil microbial communities from Loxahatchee National Wildlife Refuge, Florida, United States - Lox_Sample_1.1 | ecosystem: Environmental > Terrestrial > Soil > Wetlands | place: USA...
TCACATTCCCGCACGGGGCGGGCTCAACTACGACGAAGCGCCTTTTCTCGCGATCTGGGAAGTCACACAGTCTTGTGACCTTGCCTGCAAACACTGCCGGGCCGCGGCGCAGCCACTGGCGCACCCCGATCAGCTGACCACCGAAGAAGGCAAGGGACTGATCGATCAGATCGCGGACCTGCACGTACCGATCTTCGTCTTCACGGGCGGCGATCCGTTGAAGCGTCCAGACCTGTACGAACTGATTCAGTATGCGTCTGGCAAAGGCGTGAAAGTAGCCGTGACCCCCAGCGCGACGCCGTTGTTGACCCGCGAAGCGATCTTCAAGATGAAAGAAGCCGGGCTGGTCCGGCTCGGTATCTCACTCGACGGCTCAACGCCGGAGATCCACGACGCGTTTCGCGGCCTGCCCGGCGCATGGGCGCGCACCATTCAAGCGATTGAGTGGGCCAACGAGGCGGGTATTCCGATCCAGGTTCACACGACAATCAGCCGGCATAACGCACACGATCTCGACAACCTCTGCAATTTGTTCGAGAAGCTCGCCATCGTGATGTGGAATGTGTTCTTCCTTGTTCCCGTGGGACGGGGGCAACTGGGCGATCTGCTGAGCGGCGAGGAGTTTGAGCAAGTCTTCGGGAAGATCTATGAACTTTCGCAGCGGGTCAGCTTCCAGATCAAGACCACGGAAGCGATGCACTATCGGCGCTATCTGCTGCAGCACAATCTGCAGGAGCGGCGCATGGGGCACGGGCATCCGCATGTAGCGGCGGCAGAGTACGAGGCCGGTGCGCCGACCGCCGATGCCGAGACCCGGACTCACGGTTGGGCCACACGCCGAGTCAACGACGGCAAGGGCTTCGTCTTCATCTCGCATGTGGGCAACGTGTATCCCAGCGGCTTTCTGCCGATTCATGCGGGCAACATTCGCGAGAAATCTCTGGCGGAGATCTATCGCAACGCGCCGATCTTCAAGGCACTGCGCAACACTGGGCGCCTCGAAGGCAAGTGCGGCGCCTGCGAGTTCAAGGAGATCTGCGGCGGATCACGCGCACGTGCGTATGCCTTGACCGGCGATCCCCTGGCGCAGGAGCCATGCTGCATCTACCAGCCGAAGAACTGGGTGCAGGTCGCGGATCAGGATGTGACAACCGAGCGTTCGGAGTTTGCGAGCACGCTGGTAACGCTGTAGGCAGGTCGCGCGACTTCGGCAGTTCCAGGATCTGCCGCATCCTTCACTGCACGCAAGATCGGGAGAACATCGAACGTTCTCCTGATCTTGCAACGACATCTCGGGAACCAATGTTAAAGCGGGTATCAACGACCGCCTGCGCCCATTTCGTCCATTTCATCGCTCTGCCGGGCATGGCCATCGATCCGCGACGTCGATTGCGTTCCATACTGAATCGACCGCAAGCTATGCTCCGAGCCCGACTGATCGAAACGAAGAACCACTTCCTTTCCCGTGCGATCGGCGGACGTGGGAACAACGATCCAGCTGAACACCCGGGAACCCCTGCCAATGAGGGTCACGGTGTTGCTGCTGGCATCGCCCTTTACGATGTAGCGGCCAGGAGGGCACTGTTTCCCTTCGACCGTGAAGCTGAAGGGGACCTGAACTCTGGCATCCGCGTGTGCGGGTTTGGTGGCGAGGGTGGCGGTTGCAGCGGCGGCAAGTGCAACAAGCAGGAAACGTGACCTCAACATCTCTTTGTCCTCCTGACATCGCTAACCTAGCGCAATCCGGAAACAAAGGTGTCAACTCCGCGTGGAGAAGTTGTCAAGATTCTCGGTTGCGCGATCCTGCGAGGCGTCACTGCCGGCAGCCTTGGATTGCATCAGATCGATCAGAATCTCGCTGGCGACAGCGTCGCGCTCGGTTTGATGCAGATCTTGTGCGATGCGCAGCGCATGCTCCAGCAGGTCGGTTCCCGTTGCCTGCCTGTTGTTCGCAAAGGCGTTGCGCGCCGCGTCACGCAGCGTGGCAATTGCGAGCAACCGCTGGCCTGCCACTTCGTAATGCCACGCCATCTCGCGCGCCACATGCAATTCACATCCGGCGAACGACACGCGCAGCTTCTCGGCAATCCGCAGATGACTCCTGGAACGGCGGGCCACTGCTTGCCGGTTATGAAGAACCTCACGATAAAGGCCGTGCGCGAACACATAAAAAGCCGAGCACGTCCCATCGGGAAGTTCGTCCTGCCCGGCACGCTTGATGAAGTGCAATCGCCGTGCCAGTTCATCACACATCTCTTCTGTCTGGGCAACATCGTCGTCCATCGCGGCGGCAACCGCCCAGGCCGGAAACGCGACACTGAACAGGCTTCCTGCTTCCAGCAGATGCTGCTCCACGGGCGTCAGTCGCTCGATCTCTAGCTCGACCATCTGCACCAGTTCGTCCGGGAGGCCCGCTTCCATCTCCCGGAACGGTACCCGCTGCTCCCAGCGTGCGGAGCCCCCGGCTTCCCTGCAGACCAGAAATCGATGAGTTTTCAAATGCCCGAGAATGGCCATCGCAAAGAGCGGGTTCCCCTCGGATGCCTCATACACAGATACAGCCAAGTCCTGGGGCAGATCCTGCTGATGCAGCTCCCTCTGAAGGAGTTCCCTGACCTGGGGCATCTGCAGGGGAGCCAGGGCGATCTCCGTACCCAGGCCGTGCAGAAGAAGATCGTGCTTGAGCTTCTTCAACGCCTGGGATGTATCGCCTTGTTGTGTCGGCCCCTGCGTCGCCACCACCATCAGCCGCGCAGGTATGCGCCGCCGTGCCAGTGCTGCAAGAACCTGCAACGTGGAATCATCGGCCCAGTGAAGGTCCTCAAACACCAGCAGCAGCGGCTTCTCGACGGACATGCCTTCGAGAAAGGCACACAGATCGCCCAGCGCTCTCTCCTCCGAGGGCATCTTCTGCGCTTGCATGTCCCGATCGAGAGCGACCTGCCAGGCGGGGGCTCTGCGAGCGAGAATCGGCCTCGCCTGCTCCGCATGGGGCGGGGCGCAAAGCTCGGCCAGCATCTCCATCACCGGGTAGTACTCTTCTCTTTCGGCAAAGCCCTGGACGCACTGTCCGCGGACAATCGTGACGTCGGACGTTTGCTCCAACTCACGACAAAACGCTTCAACCAGGGCGGTCTTTCCGATTCCGACTTCGCCACAGATAAACACAATCTGACGTTGCTGTTGGGCAAGACGATCGAAGTGAGTACGGAGAATGCCAAGCTCCTCGTCGCGGCCCGCGATCCCGGCAAACTCGGCTGGATGCTCTACGGCACTCGGGGTTGCGGGAGAATCCGTGACTGGCGCGACAAAGCGATAGCCGCGCTTGGGCAGAGATTGAATGAATCGCGGCTGCCGGGCGTCGTCGCCCAGGATCTTGCGGAGTTCGAGGACATACGTCCTCAGCACCTGTGGCTGTACATACGTTTCAGGCCACAACGCATCCAGTAGCTCGTCGTGGCTGATCAGGCGGCCAGAATGCTCCACAAGGTAGCGCAGCAGGGCAAATTGTTTGGGTGGCAGAGCGATCTGGACGCCATCGTGCCATAGGCATTCGTCCGCCGTATCCAACCGGAAGGACTCGAATTGCTTCATCCAGCCGCACCTCTCCGGCAGCAGGTCCCGTGAAGACGGATAGTGCACGCGGCAGTCCAAAGCCGGTAGACGACCGGGCGAGAATAACCCCAATCGTCAGCCCTCGATGGACTGCTCTCTGACTTTGACTTCGCAGCCGACCTGTCCGTTACCGCACACCACCGTTCCCGAGCGCACACTCCAGATCGAGCCGTGCAACCGAGTACAGGTACGCGGGCTTCAGGCCAAGAGTTCAGTGGCCCACGGGAAATTCGTCGATTTTTGACAATTTCACTCGATGCAGGGCGGACGACCACGCCAGGAAGCGCTAGCCGACTTGGCGAGACCGGAGGATCTCAATGCGCCCCGGCGTCCACCTTTCCCTTGAACCGGCTGTAGACGAATACGGTGTAACCGACTGCGAGTGCCATGCCGAAGGTCCACCATGCCAGGCCCACGCTCAACGTGTGGGGGCCGGAGATGGCCCGTGCCAGCGTGATGTCACGATCCGCACCGGTGGTTGCCGGCAGCAGCGTGGGATACACGCCCCAGCATGCACCGGCCAGCATAAAGAAGAGATAGAGGCACGAAGCCAGAAACGCCTTCACCGGCTGGGCGGACTTATTCCAGAAGAACACCGCGATGAGAGACGCGACCACTCCGAGGGGGACGATGTAGGTCACCGGATACGCCGCATAGTTGTTCAGGCTCTCCGGCCGCACGTGAATGGTCGCGAACAAACTGGCAAGCGTAAGAACGATCAGCACGATCCAGAGCGGGTTCACGATGCGCCGCGCGCGCTCGGCCAGATCTCCCGAAACCTTGATGGTGAGCCACAACGCGCCGTGCAGTGTGAGCGCAACCAGTGCAACCAGACCGCCGATGACCGTATACCAGTCGAGGATTCCAGGCGAGACGCCAGGCTGCCAATTGGTCCACAGCGGCAGAAAGAAGTATCCGTCGTCGCGGAGCGGTACGCCACGCAGCACATTGGCCAGCGCTGCACCGTAGAAGATCGCCAGCAGCGCGCTCGCCAGGCCGAATACACCATCCAGAAGCGACCGCCATACACCGACATCGATGTGGTTGCGCAGCTCCAGGCTCACGCCGCGCAGCACCAGCAGCCACAGAACAATCATCAGCGGCAGATAGAAGCCCGAGAATGCCGACGCATAGAGTAACGGAAACGCGAAGTAGAGCGTGCCACCACCGGCCAGCAGCCACACCTCATTGCCGTCCCAGACGGGACCGATGGAACGCAAGGCCACCTGCCGCTCCTTCTCGGTGCGCACCAGGAAGAGATGCAGCACGCCGACGCCAAGGTCAAAGCCGTCAAGCACGACGTAGCCGACGATCATCACTGCCACAAGCCAGAACCAGAGAAAACCCATCATTGTGAAGCTCCAGGAAAAAAGCAAGTTAGCAAGTCAGCGAGTCAGCAACGGTTTGAGGTCAATGCGCACGGACGGACTCGGCGACGGTTGCTTCAGCCTGCGGACCGCGGCTGATCTCGCGATACACCAGCACCGTGAACAGCAAGCCCAGCAGCGTGTAGAGCCCCATGAAGCCGATGAGCGTAAACAGGCCATTGCCCGCCGATACGGTGTGTGAAAATCCCTCGCTGGTGCGCATGAGCCCGTAGATCAGCCAGGGCTGGCGGCCAATCTCCGCGGTCATCCATCCAGCCGTGTTGGCAATGTAAGGCAGCGGGAAGCTGATCAGCAGCAGCCACAGCATCCAACGCGTGCGATCGAGCCGACCGCGCCAGAGCAAGAAAGCCGCCAGCAGCATCAAAGCGACGAAGTAAGTCCCCAGGCCGGCCATGATGTGATACGCGTAGTAGAGCAGCGGCAACGCTGTCGGCCATTGATCGTGCGGAATCTGATCCAGACCCTTGACCTCGGCCTTGGTCGTGCCATAGATCAGGAAACTCAACACATCGTTGACAACAATAGGATTGTCGATCTGGCCTGTCTCTTCGTTGGGCTGGCCCACGAGCACGATCCCGGCACCCGTCTCGGTCTTGAAGAGACCCTCCATGCCGGCGATCGCTGCAGGCTGATTGCGCGCGACATACTTCCCGTGCAAATCGCCAGTGGGAAAGATGATGGCGATCGTGGAGATGAGGCCTGCCACGACTCCCAACTTCAAAAAGATGCGGCCGAAGTTCTCCTGTCTCCGGTCGAGCAGATAGAACGCGCCCGTTGCCGCTACGACAAAGCTCGCCGTCACCACCGCGCCGGTCATGTTGTGCATGTACTGGAACAGCGCCCACGGATTGAGCAGCAGCTGCCAGAAGCTCAGCACCTCGTAACGGCCGTCGGGCAGCCGGTCGAAGGCCACCGGATGCTGCATCCACGCATCGGTCACGATGATGAAAAAGCCAGAGATCCACGAACCCACAAAAACCATGCAGGCCGAAAACCAGTGCATGGTCTTCGAAATATGCTTCTCACCGTAGAGAAACAGCCCCAGGAACGCTGATTCTAGAAAGAAGCTGAAGACGCCTTCCATCGCCAGCGGCTGGCCGATCACCCCGCCCGAGAGCTGCGAGAAGCGTGCCCAGTTGGTGCCGAACTCGAACTCCATGGGAATGCCGGTGACCACGCCGAAGACGAAGTTGATGCCGAAGATGCGGCCCCAGAAGCGTCCGGCGCGATCCCACTCTTCGCTGCCGGTGCGGAGCGCCATCGTCTTGAACACAACGATCAGCAGGGCTAGGCCCATCGTCAACTGCGGGAAAAGATAGTGAAATGTAACCGTAAATGCAAAATGCAGCCGGTGAATCACCTCGGCGGTCAAGAGAAGCCTCCTGCAGGAGAAGAATAGACCTGTTCGATCGGTGCACGGACGCGCAGACGAGTGCGCCCAGGGAAAGTCCGTGCCGGGATATATGCTATGAGCCAGACCGCCGTGTTCGGTGTGATTTAAATCACTTCCGTCCGCGCGGCCGGGGGCCGATTCTGGAGCAGGGGTCACCAATTACCATGCTGAAGAACTCGGCGAGCGCGATCAGTTGTTTAGACTTCCCCGAGTGGGGCGAGAAAACCATGCGGACAGCGATCATCGGTGGAGGCATTGCAGGACTGGCCGCCGCCTTCGAACTCGAAAAGGCACGCGTTGCTGGAGCGGACATCGAATACACGCTGTTCGAATCGCGCGCGCGGCTCGGTGGATCCCTGTCTTCTGAGATTGTGAACGGCGCTGTGCTGGAATATGGGCCTGATTCTTTTCTAAGTGAGAAACCGGCCGGCGCCGAGTTGTGCCGCGAACTTGGTCTTGGCGATGAGCTCATTCCGTCCAACGACGCCGAGCGGAAAACCTATGTGGTTGTCCACAACCGGCTCGTGCCTTTGCCCGATGGGCTCATGTTTCTTATTCCGACGAAGCTGATTCCGACCGCGACAACACGGTTGTTCAGCCTGGGTACGAAGATTCGGATGGGCCTCGAGCTTCTGCATCCGCCGCGCCCTAGCGAAAGGGACGAATCGGTCGCGGCCTTGGTCGAGCGGCACTTTGGTCTCGAGGCCGTTGATCGCCTCGCCGATCCGCTGCTGTCGGGTATCTTTGGCGGAGACGCCACGCAACTGAGCGCACGTACCGTGCTGCCCAAGCTCGTCGAGATGGAAGTGAAGTACGGCTCGCTCACGCGCGGCATGCTGGCGGCGCACCGCCAGATGCGCGCCAAAATGGCCGCGGCGCTAAAAGCGGGTGCAGCAAACGCCGCGCATAGCTCCGGACCCGGCGAAAACAATCCGGCAGCCCGTCGCGGACCCCGTGGCATTTTCACCGCCCTGCGTGGTGGACTCCAGCAACTTGTCGACGCGATCGAAGCCAGGCTCGAACCGAACTGGATCCGCCGGGCAACGTCCGTGGATGTGCTGGAAAAAACGCCGGATGGCTGGAGAGTGACGGCCGACGGGTCAGTGGGAAGATATGACTCCGTGATTCTTGCATCACCGGCTTGGGCCGCAAGCGCAATGCTGGCCGATGTGGATCGGACGTTGAGCCAGGAACTGGCCGGCATTCCCTATTCGTCGTCCATCACCGTGAACCTGCTCTACGACGAAGATCAGCTCGGTGAACTACCCGAGGGCTTCGGCTTTCTTGTTCCGGCGAGCGAAGGCCGTGCCATGCTGGCCTGCACGTTTGTCCATCGCAAGTTTCTGGGCCGCACGCCGACCGGCAAGGTGGTGCTGCGCGCTTTCCTCGGCGGTATGAAAAACGAGTCATTGATGGCCGAGAGCGATGAAGCGCTGCTCGCTGCAGTACGCCGCGAGTTGACCCAGATTCTCGGTGAACAGATTGTGCCGCGCGACGCCAGGCCGGAACACACACAGGTCTCGCGCTGGCGCCGCGCCATGGCGCAGTATGCGGTCGGCCACCAGGAGCGCATCGAGCGAATCAAGATGTGCGTGGCCGGACTGCCCGGCCTGAAGCTCGCCGGCAATGCTTATGACGGCATTGGTGTCCCCGACTGCATCCGGCTAGGACGGCAGGCGGCGAGAGAGCTGGTCGGTGCGGCCGCAGACGTGAAGCAAAGAGTGGGTTAATCAAGCTATATCTGATACGGCGACCGCAAATTGCGCACCAGGCGTGGCGCAGGCACGACAAATCCCTCGGAGCTTGTCCTCGATCTATATCACTGACAATATATATCGCTTGATATATAGTTGCATGACATGATTGGCGATGAGGGCGTCGAACACTTCCTGCCGCTGAAGCCGAATTGGTTTCATGTGCTTCTCTCGTTGGCAAACGACGAACAGCACGGTTACGGGATCATGCAGGAGGTGCTGTCGCGGACCGACGGGAAAATCCGTCTGTGGCCCGCAACACTCTACGGAACACTGGAACGTCTAATGGAGGCGGACCTGATCGCCGAAATAAAGCGGCGGCCCTCGGCGGACGGGGACGATGCACGGCGTCGCTACTATCGCCTCACTCCTCTCGGGCGGCGTGTTCTGAACGCTGAGAGCGCGCGCCTGGAGGACCTAGTCCGCGTGATCCGCGCCAAGCGCCGCGCTGCCGCGCAGTTGGAGGCATGATTCGCGATGCGCTCAGATGGATTCCTCCTTCGCCTCTATCTGAATCTGGTACGGCTCTTTCCGCATCGTTTCCGCTGCGCTTTCGAAAACGAAATGAGTGCGACCACACAGGATGCCGCTGACTGGATCAGACGGCAGGGCCTGCTCGGACTCGTCTCCCTCTTCGCGGATCTCGCGGCCCAGCTCACAGCGGCGCACCTGCGGGAACTCCTATGGGATCTTCGCTATGAGATACGGCTGTTGATCCGAAAGCCAGCTTTCACCTTCGTCGCCGTGGTATCGATGAGTTTAGCGATCTGCGCCGGTTCTGCTTTCTTCAGCGAGCTGAACGGAACCATCCTGCGCAATGTGCCCGGTGTAACTAGAGCCGACGAGATTGTCGCCCTTCAACAGACCGTCTCCTATCCCGCCTTCAGACGATTTCGGGATCAGAAGGACCTGTTCGCCTCGACCTCGGCATACGTCGCGCCGGTGCCGTTCGGTGTGAGTCTTGACGCACATACCGAGCGCATCTGGGGGCACATCGTCACGCCTGGTTATTTTTCGACACTCGGAGTCTCGCCGGCCGCCGGACGCCTGTTCGACGCACGCGATGGAGGCCCGCAGGGAATCCCACCGATCATCGTGAGCGACCGCTTTTGGAAAAACAGCCTTGGCGCCGATCCGAATGTCATCGGCAGGCCAATCCACGTCAACGGCAAAGGCTGCACGATCGTCGGCGTCACGCCCAAAGGATTCCAGGGGGCTTCGCCGATGATGTTCGTCGCCGACCTCTGGTTGCCGGTTTCCGCGGGCGCAGCCGTCGCTCCGGAACTGGCCGACAATGCGCTGGAACGCCCGCAACTCACGATGTTTCATTTCCTGGGCAGACGGAAAGAAGGTGTCACCGCTTCGCAGATCGAGACCGCCCTGGATACGGTACTGCGCCAGATGCTGCGCGACAGCGGTCATCCAGCAACCGAGAGCGGGCACCTTGTCTGGGTCGTCTCCGGCGGCAAGCTGATTCCCACGCGCGAAAGAGACCGTGCCTTGTTTGCGTTTCTGCCCGTGGTGGTCATTGCGCTCCTTCTGCTGATCGCGTGCGCGAATGTCGTGAATATGCTCCTCGCGCGCGCTCTGGATCGGCGCCGCGAAGTTGCCGTGCAATTGGCGATGGGCGCCAGCCGCGCGCGGCTCCTACGCCAGCTGATTCTCGAGAGTCTGATCATCGCATCCGGCGCCGGGGCGCTCGGATTCGCACTCACCGGTTGGCTGATGCATCTGCTCTCGCAACTCCGGCTTCCCCACGCCATGCCGGTGCAGTTCAACGTGGAAGTGGATGGACGCGTCCTCCTTTTCACAACCGGCCTTACGGCACTCACGGGACTTGCCATCAGCTTGCTGCCCGCATTGCAGGCGACACGCGCCGAACTTGTGCCTGCATTGAAAGAAGGCAGCAACGTCAAGGTGCGAAGGCGCCGCGCCTTCAGCGCCCGCAATCTGCTGGTGGTATCCCAGATGGCAGGTTCGCTGGCACTGCTGCTCGTCACTGGCTACATCGTCTTCGGGATGGAGCGCTCCATGTCGGGCGCATCCGGATTCGATGCGGCGAACGTCCAACTGCTTTCCGTTGACCCGATCCGCGATGGGTATAGCGCTTCGCAGGCGAAGGAGTTCTATCCCAGGCTTCTGGATCGAGTGAAGGCTCTGCCGGGGATCGTCTCGGCCACCTGGACGGAAGCCATCCCGATGCAGCCCAGCGGGCAGATGACTTTCACCACCGATGTGCATGGTTCTCGCCACGTTGATCAGGCAACTAAGTACATCGTGGGAGACGATTATTTTCAAACCATGGGAATCCGTATCCTTCGCGGACGCGGCTTCGTCAAGGATGACGAGAAGAGCCTCTCACGCTCCATCGTCGTGAGCGAGGCCCTTGCGCACAACCTGTGGAGGAACCAGGATCCCCTCGGGCGCAGGCTCTCTCTCATCAGCAGCAGCGCGGTAGCCTTTGGATTGATGGGCGGGTCGGCCTTTGACTATCGCACAGCGCCGCGCGATGAATCCTATGAGGTCGTCGGCGTGGCGGCCGACGTGCTTGAAACTCCGGTCGAACAACCGGGCCCCGCAGTCTACCTGCCGATGACAGGGGAAGACTACGCCTGGCCGCCGTTTCAGGGCATCACCCTGGCCGTTCGCACCGCCGCCCCTGGTATCGATGCTGCATCCATTGTCCGCGCCCAGATCGCAGCAATCGGTCCCAGGCTCACCCCCTTCAACGTGAGGACAATGCCGGACTGGGTTGAGCAGGTCATGTTTATTGTGAAGATTGGATTGTGGAGCTACGGTCTGATGGGAATCTTCGGGCTAGTGCTCGCGAGCGTGGGATTGGCGGGCGTCACAGCGTATTCAGTTTCGAGTCGCGTGCATGAGATCGGCATCCGGCTCGCCCTCGGCGCTCGCTCAGCCGACATTCTGCGGATGATCATGGCCGAAGGCACAACGTTGATCGTCATCGGAGCCTGTATTGGCGTTGCACTCGCTGCGTTGGCAATGCATGGAATGGCCGCAAGCATGGACCCGGTGGCGCAAAGTATTCAGCATAGCCGCTCTGACCTGCGCATCCCCGCAGGCGCCCTTGGCGTTCTCGTGGCGGTCGGATTATCGGCTTGCTATCTCCCTGCTCGACGATCGGCGCGGGTCGACCCGGTCATTGCTCTGCGCCAGGAGTAGAAGCGAAGAGCTGGCTCAGATCCCCGCATACCATGCATACCCACCTTCGGGATCGATAGAGCCGAGGCCCTGCCCAAACTTCCGAATGTTGTCAGTGACGGTGATGTGGTGCAGATACTTCAGGCTCTTATACCCGAGCTGACGCGGCAGGCGCAGACGCAAGGGGCCACCGAACGGAACCGGCAAGTCGCCATCGTTCATGCCCAGGGTCACGAGCGTGTTCGGATGCATCGCATCGGCCATGTCGATGCTCTCCCAGGCCCACTTTTCCACGCCGTAGTAGACGACGTATTGCGACTGGGGCAGGATGCCGGCCTCCTTCAGCACGTTCGACAGCGGCGTACCAATCCATTCGGCAACGTAGGACCAGCCTTCTTCGCATGCGATCTCGGTGATCTGGCTGCTCATCGGCATGCTTTTGAGGTCGGAGAGGGAGAGCACCAGGGGCCTTGCCACGGTTCCGTCCACAACAAGACGCCAGTCTTTGAAACCTCCCGCAGCTAACTGCTTAAAGTGCTCGGTCGGAGGCTCGACCTCATTGGCAAACGGCTTTTTGGAGATCATGCTCCGCGGAAATTCGCGGGCCGCGGTGCGGGCCGTGAGCACACGCTGGCACGCATACGTAAGGGTCTCCCCGGGCCCCGACCATCCACCGCTGTCCGGAGGAATCAAACCGTAGCGCTTTGCGAAGCGATCCGCTGCAGCCAGCCCGCCTAAGCCCGCCGCAGCAGCGACACCGCCAAAGATCAACTTCCGGCGTGAGAGCGCATTCATTCAACCTCCTTCGACTTGCGCGAAGTCCCCACGATCATCGCACCCATCCTGCTTCTGAAACCCGACAGGCTCACCATCGTGATATGGACCAGGAGAAACAGCAGCAACAGGCATGAAACGAAGAAATGAATGGTGCGTGCCGACTGGCGCCCGCCGAGCAGCGCGGCCGTTGCCGGAAATGCCGACGTAAACGACGGCGACATGGCCAGGCCGGTCCAGATGATGAGTGGGAAAAGGATGAAGATCACGACAAGATATGCCGACTGCTGCAGGACGTTGTAGGAGAATCCTTCTCCCGGCTCGGACCAGCTTCCTCGCAGATACTTCATGAGGCGACCGCGGTAGGCACGCCACGTCCAGTCCTGCCGGCTTGGCAGCAGACGCCTGCGAAAATGTCCGGAGAAGAATCCATAGACAAAATAGACAAGCCCGGTGAGCACCGCGACCCATGCCGCTTCGAAGTGCAGGTAGCGGCTCCAGCCGTTCTGGTCGGGCATGACGTAGTGGTAGTGCGTTGGAACTGTATCGCGCGAAGCAGGAATCGGCAGAACAATCAAGGGCCGTGTGTTTACGTTGCCCTCTTCACCCCAATAGAAGCGCGGGTGCGAGATCACGATCTCGCCGCCGCTGATGAGGAGAGCGACAAACGCAACGAACGTCAGCCAATGGGTGACGCGCACCAATGCGGCGTGACGGCGCACCTTGACTGCCTTGATCGGGGAAGCGACTGGCACGCGGCAAGACTAGCACAATCGCATCGCGAAAGGCGTGTCCATTGCCCGGCCGAATCCCCATAGCAGACGGCTCAAGACTCCATGTAGGCTACTGCGACACCACCGGCAGGATCAGGACGCTCCGGTGCTCAACAGTGTTGGTCGCCTTGACGAACTCGGAGCTGTCGGCGGCGCGCTTGCCGGTATTCAGATTGCGGTCGAAGCGCGGGAAGTTGCTCGACGACACCTCCAGCCGGATGCGATGGCCTTTGAGAAACACGTTGCTCGTGGACCAAAGGTCGATTTTGTACTCGTAGACCTGCCCGGGCACGATCGGTTTTGGCTGGCCCAGAGTGGACTCGCGGAAACTTGCGCGGAGAATCCCTTCGGTCAGATTCTGCGCGAAACCGTTCGGCCATACATCGACCAGCTTGGCTGTGAAGTCCGTATCGACGGCCGATGATTTCGCAAACAGATCGAGCGTGACAGGGCCGGTGACTTCCATATCCTTCTCAAGGGGCGGCGTGGAGTAGACCAGCACATCGGAACGGGCTTCGACGTCTTTCTGGTCGCGCGCGCCGGGCGCGAGATGATCGCTATCGCAGCAGAGCGGGCCGCCGACCGTGGGCACCGGGTTGGCAGGATCGTAGACAAACGTGTCAGAGCCCGAGATCAAGCCAGCAACGGCGTCCATGAGAACGCCGTCGCCGTTCGCCGAGTTGGCCTGACCGCGTGAAGAGAGGTAATAACTAGTCTCTTTCGCCCGCGCCAGCGGCCATGCCGCTTCATCGCGCCACTTATTCTTGCCCATCACAAAAAAGCGCACCGGATGCGAGGCATCAGCAAACTCGTTCTGCTTGCCGAAGAAGAGATAGTCATACCAGTCGAGCGTAGCTGCGTTCTCATCGAAGGGCGCGTCGGCGCCGAAGTCAACATCGCCGATCTTGCGCCCGAAACCGGAGTGCCCGCCGATGATGACCACCAGGCGCTGCTGGCTGCGTGCAGCTTCGCTGCCGGCATGGTCGCGCATGCCAATGTAATTCCTCAACGAGCCGCCCTGGAACAAGTCGTACCAGGCAGCAATCGTCAGCGCCGGAACCTCGATCTTGTCGTAGTTCTCCTCGATTGACCACTGCTTCCAATAACTGTCGTAAGTGGGATGGGCAAGCCAGTCGAGGAAGTAGGGAGCGAGTTCATGCGTCAGCTGCGATCCGTTGGCGATCGGCTGCATGTTGAACATCGGATAACCGGTCAACGGAAGGACGGAGTCGCCGACCAGCGCATTATTGTTTTTGTGAACCAAGCGATCGAAGGTGTTCTCCGCGAGGCCCGAGCCCCACGACTCATCAAACCACTGCTCGAAGGCGCCGCCCTGGTAGGTCCAGTTATCGTGATAGTTGGACGCGGTCACCACCGGGCAGATACCTGCCAGATGCGGCGGATGGCCGATCGCAGCGAGCATCTGCGTTGCACCCACATACGACCCGCCGAACATGCCTACTTTGCCGTTTGAGTGGGGCAGCGCGGCGGCCCATTCCACCGTGTCGTAGCCGTCGTCGATCTCGTGCTTGAAGGTGTACCACTCGCCTTCGGAGGTGTAGCGGCCGCGCACATCCTGCACGACGACCATGAAACCGCGGGCTACAGCCTTGCGCCCAAAGTCGGCGGCGTTGTCCTTGTTGTACGGGGTGCGCTGCAGCAGCACCGGGAAAGTCCCGTCGCCGGCAGGGCGATAGACATCCGCATAGAGCGTCACGCCATCGCGCGTCTTCATGGGAACATTGCGTTCAAAGGTCATCTGACCGGCAGACTGACCGCGCATCCTTGGTGCGGCCGACAGAACAAGAACGACGGGCACAACGAGAGCGAGCAGGCGAAGAGCTTTTCTGGACACGGATTCCCCCGAAGCAAAAAGTCGCAGCAATTCTAATAGGTTGGGTAAGTGGGGCCACGCCGAAATGCAATGCGGTTGGGATCGACGAAGAGCCGCGCCGTCACCACACCGAAGAGGAACCCGCCGACATGGGCGAGATAGGCCACTCCCCCGGTCTTCACCGTCGCAACCGAACCAACATTCAACACCTGCATCAGGAACCAGAAGCCAATCAGCAGCGCCGCCGGAATAAACGTGATGCGGATGAAAATGAAGATGAACAGCAGCGTCCGAATTCGGTCGCGGGGAAACGTGATGAGGAATGCGCCCATGACCGCGGCGATCGCTCCGCTGGCGCCGAGACTGGGAATCCGCGAAAAAGGGTCGCCGAGGATCTGAGTCATCATGGCCACGATGCCGCCCGTCAGATAGAAGAAGAGAAATTTGAAGCTGCCCATGGCGTCTTCGATCTCGCGGCCAAAGGCCCACAGGTAGATCATGTTGCCGATGATGTGCATCCAGCTGCCGTGCATGAACATCGAGGTCACAAGCGTGATCCAGTGATGGCCGTGCACGATGCGAGCGGGAACGGCGGACCAGACGTAGACAAACCGGTCGCCGTACATCAGCTCTTTGAAGAAGACCCAGACATTGACGAGGATGATAGCCACCGTCACCAGCGCAAAGTTGCGCGGGCGGCGCGATGCGTCACCAAGCGGAACGAAGCCCGCCACTACATGCCGCCCTTGCCGAGCAGGATGCCGATGCCGTAGGTGACTGCGCCTTCGACGGCGCCGACCACGGTCATCTCAAGGCCAGACGACCACCATGAGCGAATGGTGATGAGGCTCTTGGCTGCGCCGACCGCGAAGTGCGCCAGCAGCGAAACCACAGCCGCGGCGACGACGGCCGGGATCCCCTGCAGAAAAAAGAACGGGATGATGGGAATCAGTGCGCCGACCGCCGTCGACAACGCGCCCGAGCTGGCCGAGACAATCGGATTGGATAACGCTTCTTCCGATGTGCCAAGGCGCTCCGAGGCCAGTGCACGCAAAAGCTGCTCGGAATCGCTGGCGATGTGGTTCACCATGTGGAGAGCATCGGCTTCTGGCAGGCCTTTTACCTGGTAGTAGAGCGAGAGCAGTTCGCGCGCTTCGGGCTGGTTCATCTTGATGGCTTCGCGCTCGCGGGCAATCTCGGCGTGATAGATCTCGCGCTCGCTCTTGGCGGCAAGATAGGCGCCTGACCCCATCGAGAGCGCCGAGGCGATCATGCCCGACAGGCCGGCAAGCAGCACGTATTTGCTGTCGCCCGCCGTGGCGCCGGAGACGCCGGAGACGATGCCGAAGATCGCGCCCAGGCCGTCGTTCACACCGTAGATGGCATCGCCGATCCACGCGCCGGGCTGTTTGCGGCCCGCATTGCGCTTGGCCAGCATCTCTTCCAGCACGGCTTTGGCGTCGACCTTGGGTGCACCCGCCGGGGCCTGGTAGTGCCCGCGCAGCAGGGAGCCGAGTTCGCGATGATGGTCTCTCTCATCTTCGATGACGTGCTCGAGAATCGCGACCGAGCCTTCGTCACCCAGCTCTTTCAGCTGAGTCCCATAGCGGGCGATGTCGCGGCTTTCCTCGATCTCCAGCCGCCGCAACGCCATCTTGGTGCCGCCCGCACGGTTGGCCAGCGAGTCAGCCTCACCGCCCGGGCTTCCCCTGTACACGGGCTTAGTTCCGCCAAGTTCCGAGATCCTCTGCTCCCACAGCGCCGCATGCTCCAGTTCCGCCTGGGCCAGATGGCGCAGCACCTGGGCTCGCACCGGATCGGCGTCGCGATCGGCTAGGGCCGTATAGGTGTGATACCCCTCCATCTCGGCCTGCCAGTTCCCTTCCAGGGCTGCCAACACTTTCTTGGTCCGGGCGCTGTTCAACGCGGGGATAGGCACGTGTATCTCCTTCTTTTTCACTTGAGAATACTCGAATCGGGCGCACCGCCGGTAGCAGCCCGCCTCGGCCCGGTCACCGCACTTCCCAGAAACGCTGTTTCCCGTATAGTGTTGTGTGCAGCGAGGGCGGCCCGACCTGGGCCGACAGAGAGAAGCCGGGGAAACAACCGGCGAACCGACGCACGAGCGGTCCAGTTGCGCGTGTCCTGCCCGAACCGGGCGGATTTTCTTGAGGGAGAGAGGAACGAGCTTACATGTCTACGCGATCGACTCCAGCCGTGGCGCAAACGGCGCCCAGCTATACCGGCCCTTTCATCACGGT
>Ga0335069_10006524_pt1 | contig 16952 bp, 10 predicted proteins | sample Lox_Sample_11_FD_206714 | JGI IMG/M metagenome (GOLD analysis project Ga0335069, IMG submission 206714) | Soil microbial communities from Loxahatchee National Wildlife Refuge, Florida, United States - Lox_Sample_1.1 | ecosystem: Environmental > Terrestrial > Soil > Wetlands | place: USA...
TTGATCACCTCGAAGACGACGTCGGCGTCTCGGCCGAGGCCGCGGATGACGGCCCAGGCGGCCCTTGGGAATACAGTCGCGCGCCCGCCGATCCGGTGGACCTCGAGGTTCGGCGCGACCTGCTCGTAGTGCCGGCAGCCGGGATATTCGCCCGCGACGAGCGTCACGTGGTGTCCCCACTGCGCCCAGCGGGCGATGTTCGAGTAGACGTTTGCGCCGGTCCCCCCGCCCTGCGGATGGGTCCAGTCGCGGTCCGCGAGGACGAGAATCCTCAGCGAAGGACCACCGCGCTGATGGTGTCCGGGCGCCGCCTCCAGGTCCAACTCTGCCCCCAGCAGTCCCGTGCCGGCGGGCTCTAATTCGATATCGGGCTGCACAGGGGGCGGAACCTTACGGAATCGGCGGCCGGATACGCTGCTCGCGTGCAGAGTGCGACGACGACGGCCGCGGGCCCCGAGCACGCAGGCGCCGCCCCGGCCGCCGCAGCACGGCTGCGGCGGTTCTGGCGGCGGCACCCCGCGTGGGCGGCGGCAGCGATCTTCGCAGTGCTGTCGGTGCTGCTCGTCGGGCAGGGATTGCTCCCTGGCCGGACCCTCTCGGGCTCCGACACGGTGCTGAGCGCCACCCCGTGGGCGAGCGCGCGACCGGCGGACGTGCACGGCCTGGGGACGAACTTCGAGCTCGCCGACCCAGCCTACGTGTTCGAGCCGTTCTTGCAGTACACGCGGTCGCAGCTGCCGTCGGCGCCGTTGTGGAACCCGTACGTGATGGCCGGGCGCCCGTTGCTCGCCGACGGCCAGTCCGCGGTGTTCTCCCCGTTCAGCGTGCCGTCGTACGTGCTGCCGTTCTGGAAGTCGCTCGCGGTCGTCGCGATGCTCAAGCTGTTCCTGGCCGCGTTTGGGGCGTTCGTGCTCGCCCGCATGCTCGGGATGCGCTTCGGCGGCGCGCTGCTGAGCGGCGTCGTGTTCGCGTTCGGGACATTCTTCGTCGTGTGGCTCGCGTGGCCGCTCACGAGCGTCTACGCGTTCATCCCATGGACGCTCGCACTGATCGAGCTCGTCGTGCGCCGCCCGGGGCCCCTCGCCGGCGCCGGGCTCGCCGCCGTCCTTGGGCTTCAGTTCCTCGGCGGCCACCCCGAGTCGAGCTTTCACCTCGTGTTCGTCGCGTGCGTGTGGTTCGTGTTCCGGGCGCTGCTCGCGCGCCGGCGCTCGGGCTTGGGCTATTCCTCGCTGATCCGCCCGGCGGTCGTCCTCGCTGCGGCTGGCGTTGCCGGGGCGGGGCTCGCGGCGATCGCGCTCGCGCCGTTCCTCGAGTTCGTGCTGCACTCCGGCGATCTCGCGCGCCGCGCACACACGGCCGCCGGCTACTGGCCGCGGAAGTACCTCGGCGCGCTGTTCCTGCACGACTACTGGGGCCGGCCGACCCAGCTCGACCTTCAGGCGTTCATGCAGGTCCGCGGCTGGTACGCCGGCGCGGCCACGCTGATGCTCGCCGCCGTGGCGCTGATCAGACGACGGAGCGCCGAGCGGATCGCGATCGTGGTGTTCGCCGCGTTCTGCGTGTGCATGATCATCGGGATCCCGCCCGTGTTCGGCTTCGTCTCGGGCCTCCCGGGCTTCAGCGCGACGCACAACGAGCGGCTGCTGATCTACGTCCTGCTGAGCCTCGGGCTGCTCGCCGGCTGGGGCCTTGACGACCTCTGCGCGGCGCGGCCGCTCGCCACGATCAGCCGCCGCACGGTTCTCGGCGCCTGCGCCGCCATCGTTTTGATCCCCGTCGCCTGGCTCGTGATCGCAGGAACGCTCGACCTCGGCGAGCTCTGGCGCGGGTTGCGGATCGCGTGGGGCTTCGAGCACCCACCGCTGCCCGCCCCCGGCGCGGCACCGAGCGGTGCGGTCGTCGGGATGGTGCGCGACAGCTCGCTGCTCATCTGGCTGCCGCTCGCGGGGCTGGCGTTCGCGTTGATCTGGCTGCGCCTGCGGCCGGGTTCGTCGGCCTTGGGCGTGAGCGCGTTCGTCGCCTCGATGGTCCTGCTCGTCGCGCTCGACCTGTTCCGCGCGAACATGGGGTTCAACCCGGCGATCCCGGTGCGCAACGCGACTCCTCCCGTGACGGGCGCGATCCGCTACCTCCAGTCGCGCCGCCCGCAACGGTTCATCGGCGTCAGCACGGCCCAGTTCAGTCAGCCGTTGCCATCCGATCTCGCGATGAACTTCGGACTCTACGACGCCCGCGGCTACGACTTCCCGGTCGAGAAGCGATTCGACGCGCTCTGGCGGCGCAGCGTCGCTCCCGGCGTCGGGGACTTCACGCAGCCGGAGGAGTTCGCGGCCGCAACCCCCGCAGCCGTGCAGGCCCTCGATCTGCTGAGCGTGTCGGACCTCGTGCTCGGCCCCGTCCAGGCGTCGAAGCTGCCGCCGACCGCGCCGGGGTTGCGGGTCGCCTACCGCGGGCCGGACGCGGTCGTCTACGCCAACGATCGGGCGCTGCCGCGGGTGTTTCTCGTCGATCGCCAGCGGACGGTCGGCAGCGACGCCGCGGCGCTGGCGGCGGTGACGGCCCCGGGCTTCGACGGGCGCGGCGTGGCCGTGACCGAGCGGCCTCTCGCCGGAGTGCCGCAGACCGGTGGCGTGCCTGCGGGTCCGTCTGCGGCTGGGTCTGCGTCGCTGCGCTCCGATGGCGCCGAGCGGGTGGTCATCGACGCGACGGCGGCGCGGCGCTCGCTGCTCGTGCTGACCGACACCTCATATCCCGGCTGGAGCGTGTCCGTCGACGGGCACCAGGCATCGCTCGAGCGGGTCGACTATCTGCTGCGAGGCGTCGTCGTTGCCCCCGGTCGCCACACGGTCGTGTTCTCCTACTCCCCGGCGAGCTTCCGGATCGGCTGGATCCTCAGCCTGATCTCGCTGCTCGCGATCCTGGCGGCGGCCGTCGTCGGGCGGCGAGCGCGGCGGCGCGGGCGCGGATCGGCTTCGCCGGCATGACCGAGGCGCCGGGGTACATTCCGCCGGGGCCTCCGCAGCGGGTCAGAGCGGCGATGCGGGAGCGAGGGGCCCTGCCAGTGCTGGCTGACTGCTCGCGCTGGGCGCTCGGCGTCGTCGCCGGGCTGCCGTGGACGGTGCCCGGCTCGCACGGCACGTTTCGCTTCCAGGGCCGGGACTACGGCTACCTCCATCACCTCTACAAGCAGACGTGGCTGACCGAGCGGGCCGTCGAGGTGCCGGTCGTCCAATCACTCGTCGACGCGCACGCGGGCAAGCGCGTGCTCGAGGTCGGCAACGTCCTCTCGCGCTATCGCCCGCATCAGCGCCACGTCATCGTCGACAAGTACGAGACGAGAGCGGGCGTGCTCAACCGCGATGTGCTCGAGCTCGACGATCTCGGACCGTTCGAGCTCGTCGTGGCGATCTCGACGCTCGAGCACGTCGGCTGGGACGAGCTGCCGCGCGAGCCCGGCAAGGCCGTCGAGGCGGTCCGCGCGCTCACCGGGATCCTGGCCCCGGGCGGCACGCTCGCGTTCACGGTCCCCGCCGGCTACAACCCCGCGCTCGACGGCGCGCTGCGCGACGGCACGATCGCGCTCAGCTCGAGCGCCGCGCTGCGGCGGATCGGGCGCACCCGCTTCTGGGAGGAGGTGCCGGCGGACGAGGTGTTCTCAGCCCCGTATGACTTCCTTCTCTTTGCGAGCCGGGGCGTCCTGTTCGCGTTCATCGAGGCCCCAGGCGGCTGAGGGCGGCTCGGCGCGATCACGCCGGGGCCGCGCCGCGGCGAGCGACTTGAACGTCGCGAGCGCGAGCAGCACGAGCACGGCAACGCCGATCCAGTGCGCGCCGATCAGCTTGGTGCTGTAGGCGAAGTTGTAGCCGCCGAGGTTCGGCGGCGACCCGATCGCGTACGCGATCGGCACGGCGACCGCCATCAGGATGGCGGCGATCCGGACCAGCGTGCCGGGCCCGAACCCGCGCCAGAGCACGAACGTCAACAGCGGGAACGCGGCGGCGCCCGCCCGCAGCGCGAAGATTGCGCCCACCGCGATCGACAGCAGCAGCGCAACGCCGGCCGCTTGCGGGAGCGGCAGCCCGCGCGCCGGCGCCTCCGGCAGCTGCGCGATCGCCGCCCGGATCGCCGGGCGGACGCGTCCGCGCAACGCGCCGACGAGCAGGAACACGAGCAGCGCCAGGCACGTCAGCGCCGAGACGAGGTAGCTCGTCTGCGCGCCGGACTGCGGGCCGAACGTGAACGTGAGGCGGTGGCAGCTCGCGGGCGCGAGCCAGCCGTTTGCATACCCGTCGATCGGTTGCGGGGTCCCGAGCGATCTGCCGTCGCAGCTCGCCTGCCACCCGCGATCGAAGCTCTCGCCGAGCACCACCCACGCACGAAGACCTGAAATGTCGACGCGCGCTCCGGTCACCGAGCTCTGTCCGATCGTGCCGGGATTCGTGACCCGTCCGCTCCCGCTCGGCGGCGCCGCCGGGAGCGGCGAGGGCGAGCTCAGCCGCAGCAGATCGACGCTGAACGGCCCGGGGAGCGCCCGGATCTCCTGAACGCCCGCGCCGAGCGTGAACGGGGCGCCGCAGGAATGCGCGCGCAGCGGCAGGCCGGCGTCGAGCTCGGCAGTTGTGCCCGAGACCTGGAGCGGCACGATCGCGCCGCCGGCCCTCACCGACGCCACGCCGCAGCGCGTCGGCAGCGCTCCGGCGCGGGGAATCGCGACCGGCTTCAGGCCCGGCACGTCGATCGACCCGATCCCGACGGCCGGAGCCAGATCGGCGCGCACGGGAATGCCGGCGGGAAGCTGCGCGTCCAGGACCGCGAGCCTGAACGCCCGGCCGCTCACGGCGGCCGGGAGCGCCACCGAACCGTCGGCGGAGACCTTCAGCGGCGCTGTCGTGCCGCCGCTCCAGCTCAGCCGGACGAGCGTCGGGCGGCGGACCGGCAGCGTCGACGGAGCAAGGCGCAAGCGCGAGAACTCGAGGGGCCGCGCCGACCGCCACGAGATCCACGGCGCGGGCGCCTTCGACGGCAGCCACAGGCCGACCCAGCCCGGCCCGCCGGCGCCGCTGAACGCGCTCGAGGCGCGAAACGCCGGCTGGTCCTGGAAGCGGTTCGAGGAGTCGAAGGAATCGCTGCCGCGCAAGCCTGCAAGCCGGTCGAGCGTCGAGTCCGGCGTGGCAACGGTGGGGTACACCCACGCGTCGGCGGTGTACCGACGCGTCGCCGGGGAGACGACGATGCGGTCAATCGCGCCTTCCGCGTCGCCGCGGTCGAGCGCGCTGTCCAAGACCGTTTCGACGCCGTAGGGATTGCGTCGGAACGGATCGTCCCCGGTCGTGCGCTCGAACACGTACGAGAGCGAGTCGCGGCTGAGGTCCGTGCCCGCGAGCGCCCCACTCGCGACGACCGGCGTGCGCAGCAGCTGGCTGACGTGGAAGCCGGGGATCCTGATCTCCCTGAAGCCGCCGGCGCCGTCGTTGCCGGTGTGCGGCTGCACGACGCGATCGATGCTCACGCGCAAGCGGCTGACGTGGTGGAGGTTGACGGGGATGCGCGTCCAGCCAGGGCCGACGTGCCGATGGATGCCGTTGACGTCGATGTCGGTCACGCGGGCGTGGGCGTCGCTGAGCGGGAAGACGTCGACGTACGGGACGTCCCGCGGCGCGGTGAATCCCACCTCGATCCAGCGGTCATATGTCTGGCCGAAGCGGTCGGCGACCCACGCCGTCGACAGATCGCCGTCGAACGCCCCGAGCGGCCCCGTCTCGGGGAACTGCAGCTGACCTGCCACCGCCGGCGCGGTGACATAGCGCGCGCCGCGGAGCATGGACACGGTCTGGGCGTTCGCGCCGGGCGCGGGGAACGGATTGATCATCGCCCCGTTCGTCGGCAGCGTCTGGCCGGCGGCGAGCGTCGCGCCGCGGTCCTGCTGGGCGGACTCAGGCAAGAATTCTCTGCGCCGGTTCGAGTCGGAGATGACGATGTTCGCGCCGGAGGCCGCCTGGCGCCGGAGCGCGGCCGTCGAAAGATCGCCCGCATACAGCAGCGGCGCCTGCGAGGGAAGGCCGCCGAAGGCGGCGAGGTCGGCGGCGCCCTGCGCACCGCCGTCGAGCACGGTCGCCGGTCCCGTCGGGTCGACGTGGACGATCCCGCGTGCGCCCGTGACGTCGTACCGGCGCACCTCCGGGAGCGCGAGCGGCGTCGAGATGTCGCCGCCGATCGCGCTCAGCGTTCGCGTCGGGCCGTAGCTGTTCGACGGTCTCGCACCGAGCTGCTCGCTCAGCACGCCCGCGGCCTCGGCCGGGTCGAGCGCGCCGCTGCGAGAGACGTCGTCGTCGGTCCCGGAGACGACCGCGCCGACGCCCATCAGCCTCAGCAGCGCCGGCAGCTCTCCCGGGACGAGGCGGCGCTGCTGGACGAGATCGTCGACCGTCATCAACATGTCGACGGCGTGCAGGTCCGAATACGGCGTCTGGTAGCGGACGGCAACGGGCCGGTCGGTCAGCCGTGGCAGGATCGCGTCGACCGTCCCGCCCCAGTTGTAGTAGGCGAAGATCTGGCCGGGCAGGACGAGCGCGCGCGTGTTCGGCTGGAGCGTCTTGTCGAGGCCGCGCCCGGCGTTCGTCCACGCCTCCGGGATCCGCTTCCACGCGGACTGGTTGTCGATCGCCTTGCCTTGGATCAGCGGCCAGGCCGCGAGCGCGATCAGGGCGGTGAGCGCCCCGCCCGCCACGAGTGGCGCCACGGTGCGCGCGCGTGGGCGCCGCAATGTCTTGAGCTTCGTCAGCACCTGGGCTGCGGCGAGCCCGAGCAGCGATGCGAGGCCGAGCGCCACGAGCGGGCCGGCCTTGTACGTCGTGCGCATGAACCGCAGCACGAACACGTGGTGATAGACCCACGTCATCCCGGTTCGCAGCGGCGTGCCGTCCGGAAATCCCGCGACCATGATCAACGCGCCGGCGACGACGAGCAGGAGGAACAGCGGCGCGTACAGCATGCGCCGGGCACGGACGAAGCCGGCGAGCGCGAAGGCCGGCACGAGCAGCGACGCGCCCACGACGAGCGGGTTGAACAGCATCGTCGACACGTCGGTGAAGATCGGCCTCGTGGTGCCGTAGCCGACGCCGATGTAGGAGGTCCAGAACCCCATCAGCCGCAGCGACTCGGTCGTGCTGTTCGTCGCCCAGATCGACGACGGCTGCTCGGTGAACTGCAGGAAGTCGATGCCGTAGCGCACGTGGACGAGCACGGGGATGATCCACCAGGCGGATGCGAGTAGTCCGAGCACCCCGACCCGGCCGAGGAAGCCGAACGCCCCACGCCAGGCGACGTTGCCGATCACCGGCTCGTACAGCGCGAGCAGGAGCGGGCCGACGAGCATCCAGCCGACGACCGCCGCGTTGACGCCCCCGCCGGTCGAGGTGAGGATCAACGCGAACGCGCCCGCCCACCACCAGCCTCGCCATCCTCGCCACCAACCCGCACTGGAGCGGACGCCGTAGTAGGTGACCAGCAGCAGCCACGGCAGCGCCGCGTACCCGAGCAGGTTGATCGTCGTGCGCGCGACGAACACGACCGTGTACGGGTTGAGCACGTAGAACGCGGCCGCGACGATGTGGACCGCGCCCCGCGGGCGGCCGATCAGCACGTCGAGCAGGCGCAGCAGCCCCCAGGCGGCCAGCGCGAGGATCATCGCGAGCCACAGTCGTTGAACGACCCAGGGGCCGATTCCGAGCGCGTGCAGCGCCGCGTAGAACGGCCCCATCGGCCAGAGATAGCCGCTGTACTGCGCGCTATGCACCTCCCCGAGATCGGTCGTCGAGGTCCACACCGACGCGACGAAGCTGAGGAACCTCGACGGATCGACGTGGAGGTCGATCTTCGTGTCGGTGTACGCCCACCCCGGCTTCTGCCAGAACGCAACCGCCAGCGAAAGCAGCGCGAACGAGATCGTGATCGCGCGATCGCGCGCGCGGCCGGCCGTCAAGCGCGCACCCACCCTGTCGGAGTCGCCGCGGCCATCGTCACGGTGTCGACGACACCGGCGGGGCGAGTTGATGCACCTTCGCGATCGCCAGCGCGTTGGCGGCGGGATCGCCGCGCCGCGTCAGCACCGCGAGCGTCACCCACGAGTCGACGTCGCGCGGCGCCCTGCGCACGAGCGTCTTCGCGAGCCGTTCCGCGGTCGCCGCGTGACCCGCGTTGAACTCGATCTGCGCGTGCAGCGCCAGCAGGCTCTCGTCCGGATTGAGCGTCTGCGCGTCGGCGATCTTGACCTCGGCCGCATTCGCCTGGGCAGCGGTCAGCGACGTGTGCGAATTGACCAGGGCACTGACCGCGTCTTGATCATGCGCGGCTCGCACGCCGAGCGCGAACCAGGCGGCTGCGGCCACGGCGAGCCCAAGCAGCGCCACTCGAACAGCGATCACCCGCGGAATGATCGCCGATCGGCCCGCGTGGCGCGGGGTGGCGGCCGATAGCCTCTGCCCATCCTCGGCTACCGCCCCGCGCTCGACGGACTGCGTGCGATCGCGATCGCACTGGTCGTCATGCATCACACCGCCGCGTTCCTCGTGCCGTCGTGGAACGGATCGGTGTTCCCGGGCGGCTTTCTCGGCGTCGACCTGTTCCTGGTGCTGAGCGGCTTCCTGATCACGACGCTCCTGCTCGAGCGCCGCGATCGCGAGCGCCGACCGATCCGGACGTTCTACCTGCGCCGGGCGCTGCGGCTGCTCCCCGCGCTCGCGGCGCTGCTGCTCGCCAACCTTCTGTATGCGCTCGTCGAGGGCCGCGGCGTCGACGATGCGCTGCGCTCGATCGTCGTCGCCGGGGCCTACGTCACGAACTGGGCCGAGCTGGCCGGCGTCCAGATCTCGCAGTACGTGACGCACCTGTGGTCGCTCGCGATCGAGGAGCAGTTCTACCTCGTCTGGCCGCTGCTGTTGTTCGGCGCGTACCGGCTGTGGCCCTCGCGCCGGAAGCTCGTGTGGCTCGCGCTCGGGATCGCGCTCGCTGCGGCCGTATGGCGCGCGGCGCTGTATCAATCGGGCGAGGGCTGGCTGCGGATCTACCTGCGGACCGACGCGCGTGCGGACTCGCTGGCGATCGGTGCGCTGCTCGCGCTGGTGCCCTGGGCTGAGATCGGGCCGCGCCTCGGGGTTCACACCCGGACCGCCGTTGGTTTCGTCGCGCTCGTGGCGCTGATCGCCGCCGCCGCGCTGATCCAGCCCGACGCGCGCGCCCTCTACCTCGGCGGCTTCACGGTCGTGGCGCTCCTCAGCGCCGTCCTGATCCTCACCGTGCTCGAGCCGGACTCGGCGCTCTCGCGCGCGCTCGCGAGCCGTCCGCTCGTCGCGCTCGGGCTGATCTCCTACCCTCTCTACCTCTGGCATTTCGGTGTGTTCCAGATCGTCGCGGAACACACGAGGACGTGGCCTGCGGGGCCGCGCGTGGCGCTCGGTTGGTCGCTCGCGCTGGGGCTCGCAATCGCCTCCTACCGGCTGATCGAGCTGCCCGCGCTCCGGCTCAAGGGCCGACTGGGCCGACGAGCGCCGGGGGCGCAGCCTCAGGCTCGCTCGGCGACGGCACCAGTGACACCGCCGGTCGCCGTAGCAGCAGCCAGCGGCGCCGGCGCGCATCGAGACGAAAGCGAGCCAGGAGCGACAGCGTCCCCAAGCCGTACCTGACGCTGTCGCGGAACGACACCGACGAGGCCTCGAGGAAGTAGCGGGTCGGGATCGGCAGCTCGACGACGCGCGCGTCGCGGCCGACGATCTGGGCGAAGATCTCCTGGTCGAACACGAACCGGTCGGAGTTGCGCAGGAACGGCACCGACCGCAGGAAGTCGATCGAGAAGGCGCGGTAGCCGGTGTGGTACTCGGAATAGTTGCGCCGGAACGCGAGGTTCTCGATCATCGTCAGCGCGCGGTTGCCGACCCACTTCCAGTGCGGCATGCCGCTCGCGATCGCCTCGTCCTCGAGCAGTCGGGAGCCGAGGACGACCTCGGCCGCGCCCGCCTCGATCATCTTCGTCATCTCGGCGACGAGCGCCGGGTCGTACTGGTTGTCGCCGTGGACCATCACGACGATGTCGGCCCCGTCGAGCGCCGCGCGCACGTAGCAGGTCTTCTGGTTGGCGCCGTAGCCCATGTTGACGGGATGCGGGAGTACCTCGAGTCCGGCGGCGAGCGCGGCCCGCACCGTGCCGTCGGTGCTCGCGTCGTCGACCATCAGCGCCCGGTCGATCGCGCCCGTCGGCAGCGCGGCCGCGACGTGGGCGATCGTGCGCTCGGCGTTGTGCGCCGGGATCACCGCATGCACCTTGAGGGGGTGACCGCGGTCGGCCGCGAGCGGGCGCGGGGGTGCGATCACCTGGACCTTGCGCGCGACGTAGGTCCACTCGTCGTGCATCGCCAGCGCGAGGAGCCGGTCGCGCGAGAGACGGCCGGCCGCCCGCCGCGCGGCCGCGCCGAGCGCGCCGGAGCGCCCGGCGAATCCCTCGAGCCAGTAGTCGAGCGAGAACACGCGGACGTAGGGATGCTCGCCGGCGGTGACGAGCCCGCGGGCGGTGATCAGCTCGCGCATCGTCGCGCGCGGGACGAGGCAGTGGTGCGCGAGCAGGTAGCTCCACCATCGCCGTCCGGCGAGCCGCGCCACGCGCGAGCTCGGATCCGGCGTCGTCAGCGCGAGCACGCCGCCCGGCGCGAGCAGCTCTGTACACAGGTCAAGCGTGGCGAGCGGATCGTCGAGGTGCTCGAACACGTCGGTCATCACGATCGCGTCGAACGAGCCCGACTCGAGCCGGGCCTCCTCGAGCGTCCGGTCGAGCACGCGCAGCCCGAGCACATCCCGGGCGTAATGGACGCCCACGGCTGAGAGCTCGAGCCCGAGGACGTCGTAGCCGCGGGCCCGGGCCTCGTCGAGCAGGAGCCCGTATCCGCAGCCGACGTCAAGCAGCCCTCCGGACGGCACGTGCGCCGCGACGAGGTCGAGCAGCCGGCGCGCGGCGGCCCGGCGTCCGTGTTCCTCGAGGAGGTAGAGGTCGTCGTGCATCCGGCGATACAGATCGTGGAGGTCCCCGGAGGCCGGCAGCGACGGCTGCTGCACGGTGCCGCAATCCCGGCAGCGGTACAGATCGCCGTGCGCGCCGCGGACGTGCTGAGCCGGGGCGAACTGCTCGGGGGTCGGAGCCGGGTTCCCGCCGCGCCGGACCAGTTCAAGTGGGCCGGTGCAGATCCGGCAGCCGTGCCGTGACTGCATCGCGGCGCCAGCTTAGCGGTCACGGTCCGCTCCGTACGCTTACGCGCCGTGCCACGGATCAGCGACCGTTCCTCGTTCATGCGTGCCGCGCTCGCGGGCTCGCTGCTTGCGTTCGTGCTCGACGCGCTGATGCTGAGCGGCGGGCACGTGAGCTTCTGGCGCAGTGCCGGCCTGTTGAGCTCGTTCTACGACCTCCAAGGCCGGGCGCTCCTCCATGGCCATCTCGCGGTGCCGAACGGAAGCGCGAGCTTCGAGGGCTTCGTGATCGACGGTCACACGTACGTCTACTTCGGGCTCGTGCCGTCGCTCTTTCGCCTTCCGTTCCTCGCGGTCACCCACGGTCTCGACGGGCGGATGACGCAGCTGTCGATGCTCGCCGGGTTCGTGGTGCTGCTGCTCGCCGGCGCGAAGCTGCACTGGCGCGTGCGGGAGTTCATGCGCCCCGGCGCGCCGGTGTCGCGCGCCGGCCGCGCGGCGGCGTTCCTGGTCGCGCTCGCGCTCGGCGCGGGTGCGGTGCCGCTGTTCCTCGCGAGCTGGCCGGTCATCTACCACGAGGCCGAGCTGTGGGGCGCGGCGTTCTCGATCGCCGGCATCTGCGCCGTGCTCGCGGTCGTGCAGGAGCCGAGCACGCGCCGGATCGCGTGGGCGGGGCTGCTGGCGCTGCTCGCGGTCAACACCCGCGTGTCGGTCGGGCTCGGGCCGACCCTCGCGCTGCTGATCGTGGCGATCGCCGTCGCCGCTCACGGCCGGGTACATGTCCTGACGCTGTTCGGACCGCGCGAAGTCGCGCGCCCACTGCGGACGGCGGCGCTCATCGGCGCCGCCGCGGCGATCGCACTCGGCTCAGCGGTCGCCGTCAACGAGGCGCGATTCCACAGCGCCTTCTCGATCCCACTCGACAAGCAGGTCGACACGCAGATCGACCCCACCCAGCGGGCCTTCGTCGCGGCGTACCACGGAGCGGCGACCGGCCTGCGGTTCCTCCCCACCACCCTGCTCGCCACCGTGCGGCCCGACGCGATCGGCACGACGCGCGCGTTCCCTTTCATCGGGCTGCCGTCATCGCCGCCGACCGTGATCGGCTCCGTGCGCTTCAACGCGCTCCTGCCGCAGCTGAGCGCGTTCACGTCGATGCCCCTCTTCTGCGTACTGCTCGTGCTCGGCATTCCCGGCCTGCTGCGCACCAAGCGCGCGTATCCGCTGCTCGGAGCGCTGATCGCGACCGGCGCGGCGTTCGCTCCCGCGCTCCTGTTCGGCTCGACCGCGACGCGCTATCTCGCCGACCTGCTGCCGTTCCTGTTCCTCGGCGCGTGCATCGGCGTGCACGCGCCGTCGCGGCTACGCGAGCGGGTGATGGGCTCTGCGCGGTTGCGCCGGCTCAGCCTCGCGGCCGCCGGCATCCTCGTGGTCGTTGCGATCGCCGTCAACGGGTCGGTCGGCCTCGTCGAGCAGCGGTTGATCGCGCCGAGCACGAGCGCCGCCACGCGCGCCTCGTTCGTCTCGGCGCAGGACGCGATCGACCGCTTCCTCGGCCGCTCGCCCCGCGGCGTCCACGCGGGCGCGGCCGTCCCGACGCGCGCGCTCGGCCCCGTCGGCGACCTGTTCGTGCTCGGGCGCTGTGACGGCCTCTATGTCGAGAGCTTCGGCGGCACCTGGCTCCCGGTCGAGCGCAGCGCCGGCGCCGGGCTGTTCGACCTCGCCGTGCACTTCCCGCCCACGTGGACGGGCTTCGCGCCGCTGCTCAGCATCGGCAGCGTGACGCTCGGCGCCACCCCCACATCCGACGGACGCGTCGTCTTCTCGGTCCGGGTCGCCGGACGGCCGATCATCAGCAGCGCCGCGGTCGCGGTCGGCTCCGAGGCGCGCATCAGCGCGTCCATCGATCGCCTCGGTGGCGCATGGTTCCTCTCGGTCGACGTGCCGCACGCGGGCGGCGTGCTGCACGTGCTGATCCCGTACGACCCAGCCGCTCGCGCCGCATTTGGTGTGGATCGGTCCGATCCACATTCCCCCCGGTTCCCGGGGTCCGTCTCGGAGGTTCCCGAGCCGACGCCGGTCTGCGATCGCATCGCCCGCCGGGCCGGGTTGCTTTAGTGGATCTAACGGTTTGAGCGGGCGCGCATCATCAGCCGCGTCGAGGCGAGCGGCTGGCGCTCTGTGACGGCGGGCCGCGCGACGCCGGCGAACGCGACCTGAACCTCGGCGTCCATCCCCGCGCGGAAGCTCGCCTTGTTGAAGCGGGCGGCATTGCGGGTGCATGCTTCGGGGTCGACCGCGGCGTCGTCGAAGTGTCTGATGGTGTCGGTCAGCTCGCGCGCGCCGCCTGACCAGAAGCAACCCGTCAGACCGTCGACGATCGTCTCGAGCGCACCGCCCCCGCGCCGCGCGATCACCGGGCGGCCGGCGGCCTGGGCCTCGACGGCGGCGATCCCGAACTCCTCGATCGCGGTGACGATCAGCGCCCGGGCGCCCTGGAGGATGCGCGAGACCGACTCGTCGGGCAGCCGGCCGGTGAAGCGGATCGTCGGTCCCGCCGAGCGGCGCAGCCGCCGCGCATCCGGCCCGTCGCCGACGACGATCAGAGGCAGCCGCAGCAGGTTGAACGCGTCGATCGCCTCGTCGATCTGCTTGTGTGCCATCAGCTCGGAGACGAGCGCGAAGTGCTCGCCGACCGGACCGGGCGCGAACCGCTCGGTGTCGACGGGCGGGTAGACGACGTGCGACTCGCGGCCGAAGTACGCGCGAATGCGCGCCTGCGTCGTGCGCGAGTTGGCGATGTAGCGGTCGGTCCGCTGCGCGGCGATCCAGTCCCATTGGCGCCAGCGCCTGAACGCGCCGCGCAGCAGCGCACGCATCGCCGGATTGCGGCTGCGCGCGAGCGTGCGCTCGCGGTCGTTCCACGCGTAGCGGAACGGGTTGTGGCAGTAGCTGACATGGACCGTGTGCTCGTCGCAGAGCACCGCGTGCGCCCACGCCGACGAGCTCGAGACGACGAGGTCGTAGCCGGACAGGTCGAACGACTCGATCGCGGCCGGATACAGCGGCAGCAGCGCCCGGAACGTCCGCGCGGACGGACGCAGACGCTGGAGGAAGGAGCTGTGCACGGTCCGGCCCGCGAACCGTCCCTCCGTTCCGTCCTCGTCATATACGGCCGTGAAGATGTCGGCCTGCGGCCACATCTCGCACAGCTCGAGGAACACGCGCTCGGCCCCGCGAACATCGAGCAGGAAGTCGTGCACGAGCGCGACGCGAGCAGGTTCCGGCAGCGGTCGGGAGGGATGCTCCACGCTCGCAGTCTATGCAGTGGATAGGGTCTCCTGGCGGATGCCCCCCGTTGCCCGGGACTCGCTCGCACTCGTGACGGTGACGCACAACTCCGCGACCGAGCTCGCAGCGATGCTTCGCTCCGCGCAGCGGCATCTCCCGGGCACGCGCGTGATCGTCGTCGACTGCGCCTCCACCGATGAATCGGTCGCGTGCGCTCGCCGGCACGGCGCCGTCAGCATCGCGCTCGACCAGAACGTCGGGTTCGGGCGCGCGTGCAACCGTGGTCTTGCCGAGGTCACCGAGCCCGTGACCGCGCTCGTGAACCCGGATGTCGAGCTGCTCGACGCGTCGCTGCTGGCGATCGCCGGGGAGGCGTTGCGCACGGGCCCGCCGCGCCTGCTCGCGCCGCTCGTCCTCAACGACGACGGCACGCGCCAGGACACGGTCCACCCGGTGCCCGGGTCGGCCGGCGACCTGCTGCGCTCGGTGATCCCGCCAACGCTCGCGCCTGGGCGCCTCGGGGTCGCGCTCGCGCCCTGGCGCTCCGCGGAACCGCGCCGGGTGGGCTGGGCCGTCGGCTGCGCGATCGTCGCGCGGACGCAGACGCTCCAGGCCCTCGGCCCGTTCGATGAGCGGATCTTCATGTTCGGCGAGGATCTCGATCTCGGCCTCAACGCCGCCCAGCACGGGGTGCAGACGTGGTTCTGGCCGGCGGCGCGGGTCGTGCACCACCAGTCGCATTCGACCGAGGCGGCGTTCGGCGGCGAGCCGTTCGAGCTGCTCGCGCGGACGCGCCACGAGGTCATCGCACGGAGGCTCGGGGTGGGGCGGGCCACTCTCGACGATGCTGCCCAGGCGCTGACGTTCGCCACGCGGATCGCAGCCAAGCGCGTGCTCAGCCGCGACGCGGAGCGCGAGCGCCGGCAGCTGCAGGCGCTCATGCGAGCCCGGCGCGAACCGGTGCAGCGTGGATAGCGGCGGCTCTGACTCGGAGGGACGCTGGACGCGGAGGCTGATCCTTGCCGGCGGGGCATTGGTGGTGGCCGCGCTGGGTGCGGCGGTCGTGCTCGTGGTCGCCGGCGGGTCCTCGACGCGTCGTTCGCGCACGACGGCGACGGCGTCGACACGATCGGGCGCCACCGCGACCACAACACCCGCTCCGGGACTACCGGCCGCTCCGACGCCCGCTCCGCCGGGACCGCCGGCGCAGCCGGCGCCGTCCGGTCCCGAGCAGTTCGGCGTCAGCGTCAACCGGCTGTTCAACGATCTCATCTACACGCCGGCACAGATCGACGCGCAGTTGGCGGCGCTGCGCACCACCGGAGCAACGGTCGCGCGCACCGATGCGTTCTGGGAGGGGGCGGAGCCTGCGGCGCCCGTCGGGGGCGTGCACCACTACGACTGGCGCTTCGACGACTCGATCGCCGCGTCGCTCGCGTCCCACGATCTGACGTGGCTGCCGATCATCGACTACACGGCGTACTGGGCCGAGACGATCCCGGGCCGGGATCACTCGCCGCCGGCCGTGCCCGACGACTACGCCGCGTACGCGGCCGCGTTCGCGCAGCGCTACGGCCCCGGCGGCGCGTTCTGGGTCGAGCATCCAGCGCTCGCTGCCAAGCCGGTCGGCACGTATGAGATCTGGAACGAGCCCGACGGCGCCGCGTTCTGGAATCCCACTCCGAACGCCGCGGCATACGCCGACCTCTACGCCCGCGCGCGCGACGCGATCCTCGCCGTGCAGCCGTCCGCGCGCGTGATCGTCGGCGGGCTCGCCGGACCGGCGACGTTCCTGCCCGCGATGCTCGCGGCACGGCCGGCACTGCGCGGCCACGTGGACGGTGTCGCGATCCACCCGTACGGCGCCACGCCGCTTGGCGTCCTCACAATCGTGCGGTCGGTCCGGGCCGTGATGAGCAGCCTCGGGATGGCGCGCGTGCCGCTGTACGTGACCGAGTTCGGGTGGACGACGCGGCCGCCGACCGCCCGTGCCTACGTGTCTGCCGCGCTCCGGCCCGGTTACCTGCGGGGCACCCTGCAGGCGCTCCGGCACGTCGACTGCAGCGTCGCGATGACGATCGTCTACACGTGGGTCACGCCCGAGCGCAACCCCAAGGACGGCGAGGACTGGTTCGGGATCCACTCGCCAAGTGGCGCCGCGACCGTTGACTCGCGCGCGTTCACGGCGGGGCTGCGGGCGGCGGCGACTCCGGGCGCGTCGGTCAACCTCTGTGGCTCGACCTAACGCTTCGCGCATCGCGGTTCATGTGGGCCATTGAACGAGCAGCGCGTAGCTCTTGACCGGGGTGTTCTCGAGAGCGCGGGTGACTTCCTCGCGGGTCAGGCGGACGGGACCGGTCGCTCGGAGGCGGACGATCGAGAATTGATTGACGTGTACCACGGGGCCCACGCGCTGAAAGCCATTGATGTGA
>Ga0335069_10006525_pt1 | contig 16952 bp, 16 predicted proteins | sample Lox_Sample_11_FD_206714 | JGI IMG/M metagenome (GOLD analysis project Ga0335069, IMG submission 206714) | Soil microbial communities from Loxahatchee National Wildlife Refuge, Florida, United States - Lox_Sample_1.1 | ecosystem: Environmental > Terrestrial > Soil > Wetlands | place: USA...
GGTCATGACGAACTGGTTGGTGACTTCATAGAACTTCATCAGCCTGCTCGCGAGCAGCGGATTGTCCTGGCCGTCGATGGCGCCGGTCTGCAACGCCGTATACACCTCGGCGTACGCGACAGGGGTCGGGTTGGCGCCTATTGATTCGCCCAGAAACTGCCAATACTCCCCGGGCGGCATGCGCAGCTTGATCCCGGCCATGTCAGATGGCGTCTTGATCACCTTGTCTCCCTTCAGGTTCACGTTGCGCGACCCGAAGTAGACCGGCATGAGGATCTGGATGCCGAGCTGGTCGCGCGCCATCTTGATGAATTCGCGGCCTACGTCGCTTTTGAACGTCTTGTTCAGGTGATCGATGTCGCGAAACAGGTACGCCGATGTCATCAGCGACCACGCAGGCACCTGCTTCGATATATCAGCTGGCGCGAGATTGCACATTTCCAGATTGCCGCGCTGCATTGCCACGAGTTCGGTACCCTGCTTGAACAGCGTGTTGCCCCAGTAGGGCTCGAAGTCGTAACCATCCTTGATCGCCGACGCAAACGCCTTGTAGCCGTCCGCGCGGGGATCGGTTTCGGTAAACGCCGCGCTGAACCGCAGCTTGGTCTTGGCTTGCGCGTAGGCGCGGGGCAGCGCGCCGAGCGCCAGCGCGGATGCGCCGGCGGCGAGCAGCGAACGACGGGAAAGCTTGGCCTGCATGGGTTCCTCCTCGAAGTGGTCTCCGGATGGGATTGGCGAGCGGAGATTATCGCTATTATCTGGTATTCTGCCAGCCCTATGAGACCAGCAGCAATCGCCATCTCCCGCGACGCGAGTTAGGTATGCGGCCCACGCAACCTGAATCCTCCTCCCGAAACGGACCGCGAGGCGCACGCCGCCCTCGCAGCGTCCTCGCCGGACCGGCGCTCGGCGCCGGGGCGCCGCGCTCGCGCGAGCAGATCGGCGAGACCACCTACCGGCGCGTTCGCGCCGACATCGTCCACGGTCGACTCGCGCCGGGCCAGCGGCTAACCCTGGAACGAATGCGCGAGGCGTACGGGACCGCGGTCAGCACGCTGCGCGAGCTCCTCAACCGGCTGGCCTCCGAAGGCCTGATTCTCGCAGAGGGCTCGCGCGGGTTCGAGGTCGCCTCGATCTCGCCGGCGAACCTGCGCGAGGTTGCGGACCTCCGGGTCCTGCTCGAATGCCACGCGCTCCGCTCGTCTTTCGAGAAGGGCGACATGGAGTGGGAGGGCCGGGTCGTCGCCGCCCACCACAAGCTCGCTGCGATGGAAGCGAAGCTCGCGGGCGGCGAGCGCTCGGTCCAGGAAGACTGGCGCCGCTACGATCTCGAATTCCATCGCGCACTGATTTCCGGTTGCGGGTCGCAGGTGCTGCTCGAGGCGCACGCGGCTGCCTACGACAAATACCTCCGATACCTGACGATCGCTGCGGTCTTCCGGGGCGAGGAGGCCGCATTGCAGCACCGCGCGCTATTGGGGTTCGCCCTCGCGCGCGACTGGGCGTCGGCACAGGCGACGGTCGCAGCGCACGTCGGGGAATGCGTCGAGCAGATGTGCGGCAGCCGGCTATTCGGCTGACAGAGCACCGCCGGCCCGGTTCGAGGGGCTCGGACCGAGCGCCTCCCACTCGTTCCACGCCGAGCTGATCGGGTAGCGCCAATCGCGCCCGAAGCCGCGCGGCGTGATCCGGATGCCAACGGCCGCCTGGCGGCGCTTGTATTCGTTGATCTTGATGAGACGCACGACCTGGCGCACGTGCGCCGGCGAGTACCCCATTGCGACGATCTCCGCGGGGCTTCGGTCGCGCTCGACGTACGCCTCGAGAATCCCGTCGAGGGCGTCGTAGGGCGGCAGCGAATCCTGATCGACCTGGTCCGCGCGGAGTTCCGCCGACGGCGCACGGATGATGATCCGCTCGGGGATCACGCGGCCGAGCGAATTGCGGTAGTGGCAGAGCCGATAGACGAGCGTCTTGTCGATGTCCTTCAGCACGGCGAAGCCGCCGGCCATGTCGCCGTAGAGCGTCGCGTAGCCGACCGCCATCTCCGACTTGTTGCCGGTCGTGAGCACGATCGAGCCGAATTTGTTCGAAAGCGCCATCAAGAGGGTGCCGCGAATTCGCGCTTGGATGTTCTCCTCGGCCGCATCGGGCGCCATCCCCCCGAATTCGCCGGCCAGGGAAGCGAGGAACGGCTCGAACATCGGCTCGATCGGGATCTCGCTGTAGCGCACGCCGACGATTCCCGCCATCTCGCGCGCGTCGTCGAGGCTGATCGAGCGCGTGTACTTCGAGGGCATCATCACCGCGCGAACGCGCTCGGGGCCGAGAGCATCGACCGCGACGGCGAGGACGAGCGCCGAGTCGACGCCGCCGGAGAGCCCCAGCAGCACGCCAGGAAAGCGATTCTTGCCGACGTAGTCGCGCACGCCCATCACGAGGGCCTGGTAGACGTGATATTCGAGCCTCGGATCGAGCCCGCCGCGAACGGGCTTCGGCGCGCCGTCCGTCAGCGCGACGAGCGACAGCGCTTCGTGCCACGCCGGCATCTGCTGGACGATCTCGCCGCTCGCCGCCATCACGAACGACGCGCCGTCGAACACGAGCTCGTCCTGGCCGCCGACGCGATTGAGGTACAGGACCGGGAGCCCGGTCTCCCGCGTTCTGGTGCGCACCTGCTCGACGCGCGCGGCCTGCTGTTGCGTGTGATAAGGCGAGCCGTTGATGACGACGATCACGCGCGCGCCGGCTTTCTGCGCCTGCTTCGCCGGATCCGGGAACCAGACGTCCTCGCAGATCAACAGCCCGAGCTTCGTCCCGTCGAGATCGACGATGCACGGCGCGCGACCCGGCTGGAAGTAGCGCTCCTCGTCGAACACCGTGTAGTTCGGCAGATGCTGCTTCCGATAGACCGCGGTCACGCGACCGCCCTGCAGCACGGCGAGCGCGTTGTGGCAGTTGCCGCCTTCGCGCTCGGGAAACCCCACGATCACAGGCGTGCGGCGGACGGCGGCCGCGAGCGCCGCGAGCTCTGCTTCGCACGCGTCGAGGAAGGCCGGGCGCAACACGAGATCCTCGGGCGGATAGCCGCAGAGCGAGAGCTCCGGCGTAACGACGAGTCGCGCTCCGGCGCGCTCCCCTTCGCCCAAGGCCGCGAGGACGGCGCGGGCGTTCCCGGGCAGGTCGCCGAGTACCTGATTGAGCTGCGCGAGCGCGATCTGCATGGCGATGAAGCGTCCGGACCGAGGAGCTTAGCACGCGGAGCTAGAATCGATCCCTTCGATGGATACGCTCGATCCAGAGAGGCCCGACGACGCCGAGGTCGAACCGCTCGCGGTGCGCGACGACGTGCCGATCGAGGCGATCGACGCGCAAGCGTGGAACGCGATCGCCGGCGGCACGCCGCTCGTGTCGCACGAATTTCTCGCGGCGCTGCATGCGACGTACTGCGCGGCACCCGCGACGGGCTGGTCCGCGCGCTATCTGACCGCGTGGCGCGGCGCGACGCTTGCTGGCGCAGTGCCGCTCTACGCCAAGGCGCACTCGTACGGCGAGTACGTGTTCGACTGGGCGTGGGCCGACGCGTATCGGCGCTACGGTCAGCGCTACTACCCCAAGCTGGTCGCCGCGATCCCGTTCACGCCTGCGCCGGGTCCGCGGCTGCTCGCCGCCGACGCTCCGACGCAACGCGCGCTGCTCGAAGCCGCGCTGGCCTTGCTCGCGCCATCGCGGTCCAGCGGGCGCCCGGCGTATTCGTCGCTGCACGTGCTCTTCCCGACTGAGTCCGAGATCGCCGTCTGCGCGGCGGCAGGGATGCTCGTCCGACACGGCGTTCAGTTTCGCTGGCGAAACGAGGGCTATCGCGACTTCGCCGATTTTCTCTCGACGTTCAACCACGACAAGCGGAAGAAGGTCAACCAGGAGCGCCGCAAGGTGGCTGCTTCCGGCGTCGAGTTCACGCGCAAGGTCGGAGCCGAAATCACCCGCGCCGACTGGACGCATTTCTATCGCTGCTACGAAAACACGTACCGCGAGCACGGCTCGACGCCGTACCTGTCGCTCGAGTTCTTCGAGCGGATCGCCGCCGCGCTTGCCGGCAACGTGCTGATGGTTGTCGGTCATCGCGATGGACGCCGGGTGTGCGCAGCGCTCGACATCTTCGACGCGCAAGCGCTGTGGGGCCGCTACTGGGGAACGACGGAGCCGATCCGCGGCCTGCACTTCGAGGCCTGCTACTACCAGGCGATCGAGTTCTGCATCGAACGGCGCATCGGTCGCTTCGAAGGCGGCGCGCAAGGCTCGCACAAGCTCGCGCGCGGCCTCGCGCCGGTCGCGACGCGGTCCGCGCATGCGATCGCCGACCCGGAATTCGCGCGGGCGATCGCAGCGTTCTGCGCGCGCGAGCGCACCGACGTCGCGCATGCGGTCGACGAGCTCGATGCCGCGAGCCCGTTCAAGGAGGGCGGCAAAGCGCCGCGATGAAGCGGTGCTAGAATCGGCGACAGAGGCATGCGGGACCGCCGCTCGGCGCAACGGGATAACCGCGACTCGCGAAACCCCGGACGACACCCCATGAACGACACCGTGCTGCTTGCCCGCGACGGAACCGTGGCGACGCTGACGCTCAACCGCCCGGACGCGCTCAACGCGCTCGACCCTGCGATGGTCGAAGCTCTCATTGCCCGCACTGCCGAGGTTGCCGCCGACGACGCGCTGCGCGCCGTGGTCGTACAGGGAGCCGGCAAGCATTTCATGGCGGGCGGCGACATACGGTCGTTCGCCACGCATCTCGACGAGCCGCCCGAGACGCGTCGCGACGGCTTCCGCCGGATGATCGAGCGCCTGCACGCAGCGGTCGAGTGCCTGCACCGGATGCCGCATCCGGTGATCGGGCGCGTCCATGGCGCGGTGGCGGGCTTCGGATTGTCGTTGATGAACGCCTGCGACATCGTCGTCGCGTCCGATGACGCCTATTTCGCATCCGCATACAAGCAGATCGCGCTCACGCCCGATGGCGGCGGCACGTGGTCGCTGACGCGCCTCGTCGGCCTGCGCAAGGCGATGGAGATTTTCCTTCTAGGCGAGCGCTTCGGCGCCGCCGAGGCGCGCGCGCTCGGGCTCGTCAACAAGGTCGTCCCGCGCGCCGAGCTCGAAGCCGCGACGGCGGCAGTCGTCCGCTCGATCGCGAGCGGCCCCGTGCTCGCGACGCGCAAGGCAAAGCGCCTCGTTCGCGAATCGGTCGCGCGGACGCTCTCCGAGCAGCTGCAGGCCGAAGCGGTGAGCTTCTCCGAGTGCTCGGCGCACGCCGACTTCGTCGAAGGAATCACGGCCTTTCTCGCGAAGCGGGCGCCGCAGTTCGGCCGCGAATGACGCGAGAACGCTGACGCGATGGCAGCCAAGCACACGCTCGAAGGCAAGACGCTGTTCGTGAGCGGCGGCTCGCGCGGGATCGGGCTCGCGATTGCCGTGCGGGCCGCCCAGGACGGCGCAAATGTCGCTATCGCGGCAAAGACCGTCGAGCCGCACCCCAAGCTCACCGGGACGATCCACACGGCGGCCTCCGCAGTCGACCAGGCGGGCGGTACGTCGCTCGCGATCGCCTGCGACATCCGTGACGAGGCTTCCGTGAGGAGCGCCGTGGAGGCGACAGTCGCGCGCTTCGGCGGCATCGACATCCTCGTCAACAACGCGAGCGCGATCAGCCTCACCCGGACGCTCGAGACGCCGATGAAGCGCTTCGACCTCATGCATGAGGTCAACGTCCGCGGCACGTTCCTTTGCTCGCAGGTGTGCCTGCCGCACCTCGAGGCATCCGCGGCGGCGGGACGCAACCCACACATCCTGACGCTCGCGCCGCCGCCCAACCTCGAGGCGAAGTGGTTCAAGGACCACGTCGCCTACACGATCGCGAAATACGGAATGAGCTTGTGCGTGCTGGGGATGGCCGAGGAGTTCCGCGCCAGCGGAATCGGCATCAACGCGCTCTGGCCGCGGACGGTCATCGCGACAGCGGCGATCGCGCTGATCCCCGGCGCCAGCGAGCGCGTCGACATGATGCGCCGCCCCGCGATCGTCGCCGACGCGGCACACGTGATCCTCACCCGCGAGGCGCGGACGACGACGGGCAACTTCTTCATCGACGAGAACGTGCTCGCGCAGGTCGGCGTCAAGGACTTATCGCGCTACGCGATCAAGCCCGGCGCGCCGCTTCTGCCCGATCTCTTCCTCGACTGACGGACACAACCGGGCGCCGGTCGCGGAGGCCCTGCGCCCGGCGGAGAGCGTCTTGCCCGGGGCGCACCGGCCCGACGGAACCGCGTGCCCCGCTAGCGGTTGCCGACGTCGTCGTCACCGACTGGCGGGACGCTCACGGTCACGCGCTGAGCGTCGTCGACGGGCTGCTGCCCATCGCGCCTGGGACCGTTGCGATGACGGTTGCCGCGACCGTGTCGCCCGCCGCCGCCGCCCGATCCGTTGCCGCGCCCTTGTGCGTTGGGGCCGTTGCCGCGGCCTCCGCCGCGAGGCCCTTTCTGCCGCGGTGCTTCAGTGCCCGGAAGCCCTTCCGGAACGGCGCCAGGAACGGTGAGGGTCGTCATCACGTACGGCGAACCACGATTCCCGGCGCGCGGATCGGCTTGTCGCGGCTTGCCGTGCTGCGGGCGGCCGTGCTTCTGAAAGGGCTGACCGCCTCCGCCATGGGCTGCACCATGGCCTCCGCCGCCGCGACGCGAGCCGCCCTGGCCTTGCGGCCGGCCGTGCGGCCTTCCGTGCGCTTTGTTGAAGAACTTCCCGACCGGCGTATTGTGGTGCGTCGGCAAGCCGTGAACGCTGTTGCCGGGCTCGATCACGTCTTCATCCGACTCGACATCCCCCGCGACGGCCTCCCGCGCGGCGCCGGCCTCTTGCGCAACGGCTGGCTCGCTCGCCGCCGGCATGTCGCTTCGATGGGATTGTTCGTGACGCGTCGGGCGCGGACCTTTTCCTGGCTGTTGCCCGCGCGGCCGCCCGCCCTGGCCTGGGGATGCGGAGCCGGAAGCGCGCATTCCCGCAGCCGTCAGCACCGCATTGACTTCCTCGGGCGTCAGCTCGAGCGTCTGGCCGCGCTTGACGCGCGAGGGCATCGCGACCGTTCCATAGCGCGTACGGATGAGGCGGCTCACCGTTAGCCCGAGAGCCTCGAAGAGCCGCCGCACTTCGCGGTTGCGGCCTTCCTTGATCACGATGTGATACCAGTGATTCGAGCCTTCGCCGCCGCCGTCGGTCAATTTCTCGACCTTGCCCGGACCGTCATCGAGCTCGATGCCGGTGACGAGCGCCTGCTCCTGCTCCGGCGTGAGCACACCCAGCACGCGCACCGCGTATTCGCGCTCGACCTCGTAGCGCGGATGCATCATCTTGTTCGCGAGCTCGCCGGAATTGGTGAACAGCAGCAGCCCCTCGGTGTTGAAATCGAGGCGGCCGATCGCGATCCACTTGCCGTTGCCGATGTTCGGCAGCCGCTCGAACACAGTGGGGCGGCCCTCGGGGTCGTCACGGGTCACGATCTCGCCGGCGGGCTTGTGGTACATCAGGATGCGCGCGCGCGGCTCCGCGAAGCGCACCTTCACGAGCTCGCCGTTGATCCGTACCTCGTCGCCAGGCGAGACCTTCTGGCCGACGTCGGCTGGCTCGCGGTTCACCGTGATCCGCCCCGCGAGAATCATCTCCTCCATCGCGCGGCGCGAGCCGAAGCCGCACGAGGCGAGCACCTTGTGCAGGCGCTGCGGCTCGGTGAAGACCTCGTCAGTGGACGAGCGGTGGCGCGGCGGCGCCAGGCCCTCCTTGATCTGTTGCAGCGCCAGACTCGGCTGCTGGATCGGGCCCGTCGGCGGACGATGCCACGACCGGGATCGCGAGCGCGCGTTGCGCTTCGATGGCTTGTTTGGGTGCATCGGGTATCTCCAGCAGGTGGGACGCGTCGAGCTCGGCCAGCGGAGGTAGCTCGGAGAGCGAGCGGAGGCCGAGATCGTCGAGGAAGGTCTTGGTGGTCGCGTAGAGCGCCGGACGTCCAGGCGTCTCGCGATGGCCGACCACTTCGACCCATTGACGGTCCTCCAGCGACTTGACGGCGCTGGTGGACACGGCGACGCCGCGGACGGCTTCGATGTCGCCGCGGGTCACGGGTTGCTGATAGGCGATGATCGCCAGCGTTTCCATCACCGCGCGCGAGTAGCGCGGCGGCTTCTCCGGCGCGAGCCGGTCGAGATAGAGCTGGATCGCGGGCTTGCCCTGGAAGCGCCAGCCCGACGCGACCTCCACGAGCTCGACGCTGCGGCCCGCCCAGCTTCGCGCGAGGTCCTCGAGCGCCTGGTTGACGAAGAGCGCTTCGAGCGGCGGGTCGAAGAGCTTCGCAAGCTTCGCGGCGGAGACCGGCTCGCCGGCCGTCAGCAGCGCTGCCTCGATGATGTTCCCGATCTGCAGTTCGTCCATCGCAATAAAGAATTCGCCCCCGCCCTCAGGACGCGAGCGCGAAGCCCGGTCCACCGGCGAGTTGCGCGTAAATCGGCGCGTAAGGCTCGGCCTGGGTGATGCCGATCAACTGCTCCCGCGCGAGCTCCAGCAGCGCGAGGAATGCCACGATGAGGTGCGCAACACCCGCGTGCGGGACGAACAGCGCGCTGAACTCGGCGTAGCGGGCCGGCTCGAGCACCTTCAGGATCCGGCTCATCTCGGCGCGCACGGACAGCTGCTCGCGGCTGACGAGATGATGCCGGTTGATTCGTGCGCGCGCAACCAGCCCAGCCCAGGCGTTGCGCAGGTCCTCTGGGGCGACCTCGGGCAGCCGGGCCGCGGCGACCCGCTCGAACCAGATGCGCACCGTCGCGAAATCGCGGTCGGCGAGCGGCAATGCGTCGATGTCGCGCGCAGCCTGCTTCATCCGCTCGTATTCGAGAAGCCGGCGCACGAGCTCGGCGCGCGGATCCCCGGGCTCCTCGCCGGGCGGCGCCGGCGGCTTCGGCAGCAGCAGCCGCGACTTGATCTCGATCAGCACGGCCGCCATCAGCAGGTACTCGGCGGCGAGCTCGAGCTGCGTCCGCCGCATCATCTCGACGTACGCGAGATACTGGCGCGTGAGCTCCGCCATCGGGATTTCGAGCACGTTGATGTTCTGCTTGCGGATCAGGTAGAGCAGCAGGTCGAGCGGGCCCTCGAACGTGTCGAGGAACACCTCGAGGGCTTCCGGCGGAATATAGAGGTCGTGCGGCAACTCGAGCAGCGGCTCGCCGTGGATCTTCGCGACCGGCGCGTTGTCGTGGAGGGCGAAATCGGTGATCACGAGTCTTACGTGTAGTCGAGGCCCATCGCTCCGCGAACGTCGCGCATCGTCTCCTCCGCGAGCTTGCGCGCGCGCTCGCATCCGTCGGCCACGATATTGCGCACGAGCTGCGGGTCGTCGACGTAGCGCTGCGCGCGCTCGCGCATCGGCTCCTGCTCGCGGATGATCGCGTCGATCACCGGCTGCTTGCATTCGAGGCAGCCGATTCCCGCCGTCGTGCAGCCCTTGACGACCCAATCGCGCGTCGCCGTGTCCGAATAGATCTGGTGGAGACCCCAGACGGGGCAGCGGTTCGGGTCGCCCTTGTCCGAGCGGCGCACGCGCGCCGGATCGGTCTGCATCGTACGTATCTTCTTGGTGACCTCGGCCGGCTCTTCGCGCATGAAGATCGTGTTGCCGTACGACTTGGACATCTTCTGGCCGTCGAGACCGGGAACCTTCGGCGTTTCGGTGAGCAGCGGACCTGGCTCCGGCAGCACCATCCGACCCGTTCCCTCGAGGTAGCCGAACAGCCGCTCGCTGTCGCCGATCGCAAGATTCTGCGTCCCTGAGAGGAGCTCCTTCGCGGCCTCGAGCGCGGCGGTGTCGCCGCGCTCCTGGAACGCGTTGCGCAGCTCCGTGTAGCGGCGCGCCTTGCGCGCGCCGAGCTTCTTGATCGCCGCCTTGGCTTTCTCCTCGAACCCCGGCTCGCGCCCGTAGATGTGGTTGAAGCGGCGCGCGAGCTCGCGCACCAGCTCGATGTGCGACACCTGGTCCTCGCCGACCGGAACCATGTTCGCGCGATAGATCAGGATGTCGGCCGCCTGCATCAACGGGTAGCCGAGGAAGCCGTAGTTCGAGAGATCGCGATCGGCGAGCTTCTGCTGCTGATCCTTGTAGGTCGGCACGCGCTCGAGCCAGCCGACCGGTGCGATCATGCCGAGGAGCAGCGTGAGCTCGGCGTGCTCCGGGACGCGCGACTGGATGAAGACGGTGGCGCGCGACGGATTGATGCCTGCGGCGAACCAGTCGACGAACATCTCCCAGACGGTGTCGGCGATCACCCCGGTGTCGTCATGGTGGGTGGTGAGCACGTGCCAGTCGGCGGCGAAGTACAGGCACTCGTACTCCTCCTGCAGCTTGACCCAGTTCTTGAGTGCGCCGTGGTAGTGGCCGATGTGCAAGCGACCGGTCGGGCGCATTCCCGATAACACGCGATCAGTAAACATCAGTAACCGTAACCCATTGCAGCGAAGGTCGAGCGGGCGGGTGCTAGAGACCGAGGACGACGCCGAGCGCATACTCGGCAACGCGCAGGATCGGGTCCATCAGGCGGCTCAGGATGCCTGTTGCCAGCAGGACGATCACCACCATGAAGCCATAGGGCTCGAAACGCGCGTAGCGCGCCGCGAGCCCGCGCGGAAGCAGGCTCACCGCAATGCGGCCGCCGTCGAGCGGGAGAATCGGCAACAAGTTCAGCGCCAGAAGCATCAGGTTGATACTGATTCCCGCATCTGCCATTTCACGAAGCCCGCCGCTTGCGATCGCGCCGCCCGGCGAAGCGCCCTTCAGCAGGAAGCCCCACAGCACCGCCATGGCGAAGTTCGCGAGCGGTCCGGCGCCCGCAACCCAGAACATGTCCCGCTTCGGATTGCGCAGGTTGCCGAAGTTCACCGGCACCGGCTTCGCCCATCCGAAAATGAACGCGGGCGTGTGCGTTATCGCCGCGATCGCCACCAGCATTCCCGGAACCACGATCGTCCCGATGGGATCGACGTGCTTGATCGGATTGAGGGTGACGCGCCCCAGCATCCAGGCCGTCTGGTCGCCGAACATCCGGGCGACGTAGCCGTGTGCGGCCTCGTGAAGCGTGATCGCAAAGACCACCGGCACCGCCCAGAGCACGATGGTCGCGAGCGACAAATCCATTGGCCGCCTATTTTACCCGAGTCCGTTGCGAGACGCCGGAAACGGGCTCGGAGACGGTTCCCGCCGATCGATTTCCGGGGCTCGACCCGTCGCGGAGTCGTCTCCGACCCCGCTTACTTCTCCAGTCCGAGGCGTGCGAGCGCCCCCGCGCCGAGGCGCAGAATCGCCGGCGGATCGACGGCGAGATCGATCACCGTGGTCAGTGCAGCGGCGCACGCGCCGGCGTCGATGATGAGATCGACGGAACGTCCGACCGCAGCGCGTATCGATTCGGCATCGTTGAGCGGCTCCGTCGCGCCGGGGAGAACCAGCGTCGACGAGAGGATCGGTTCGCCGAGCTCGGCGAGCAGCGCGCGCACGACCGCGTGATCGGGCACCCTCACGCCGACCGTGCGCCGCCTGGGATGCTGGAGACGGCGAGGCACCTCGCGCGTTGCCGGAAGCACGAACGTATAGGGACCAGGCGTGCCTTGGCGAACGATCCGGAACTGCCAGTTGTCCAGGCGCGCAAAATGACCGATCTCCGAGAGGTCGCGCAGCACGAGCGTCAGCAGGTGGCCTTCGCCGAGACCCCGGATCCGCCGGACGCGCTCGGCGGCGATCGCGTCTCCGATGTGGCAGCCGAGCGCGTAGCTCGAATCGGTCGGATAGGCGATTACGCCGCCGGTACGCAGGATCTCGGCAGCCCGGCGGACGAGGCGCGGCTGGGGGTCGGCCGGATGAACGTGGAACAGTTGAGCCATTCGCCGAGGGCCTCACGCAATACGGCGGCTGACGCGCGGTCAGGCATTATAATTGGCCGGGATCCTAACCCGGGGTTATAACTCGACCGATGAACCTGCAGCAGCTACGCTATCTCTGCGCGATCGTCGACAACAACCTCAACGTCTCGGACGCCGCGGAGTCGTTGTTCACCTCGCAACCCGGCGTCAGCAAACAGGTGCGCCAGCTCGAGGACGAGCTCGGCGTCCGCGTATTCGTTCGCGCCGGCAAGCGCCTAGCGTCGATCACGCCCGCGGGCGAGGCTGTCGTTTCCGCCGCACGGCGCGCGCTCAAGGAGATCGAGAACCTGAAGCGCGTCGGCGCCGAGTACAAGAGCGAGGACGAGGGCACGTTCGCGATCGCGACGACGCACACGCAGGCGCGCTACGTGCTGCCCCGCGTCCTGCGCGACTTCGCGACGCGCTATCCGAAGGTGAAGCTCGAGCTGCACCAGGGAAATCCGATGCAGGTCGCCGCGCAGACGGCGAGCGGCGACGCCGACGTCGGCATCGCGACCGAGGCGCTCGCATCGTTTCGCGAGCTGATCACGCTGCCCTGCTACTCGTGGAACCGCTGCGTGCTCGTGCCGCGCGGCCATCCACTCGCGAAGGCGAAGCCGCTCACCCTCGCGGCGATCGCCAGGTATCCGATCATCACCTATGACTTCACGTTCACCGGCCGCTCGCAGATCAACGCGGCGTTCGAGGCGGAGGGCCTGACGCCGAAGGTCGTCCTGACCGCGCTCGATTCCGACGTCATCAAGACGTACGTCGAGCTCGGCATGGGCGTCGGCATCATCGCGCAGATGGCGTACGATCCCGCACGGGACACCGCATTCGAGAAGCTCGATGCAGGACATCTCTTCGCGCCGTCGACCACGCGGCTCGCGCTGCGCCGCGGCGTCTTCCTGCGCGGCTACATCTACGACTTCATTGCGCTGTTCGCTCCGGCGCTCGACCGCGCGGCGGTCGACGCGGCGCTCGCAGCGGGGCCGTCCGCGTGACGCGAGCCGGAAGGCGCGGCACCACTCACGAACGGGAGACTCGATCGATGATCGGCAGGACGTTCGCCTTACTCGCCGCGACCGCGTTCGCGGCGACGGTTTCGGCCGCGCAGACCGTCGTGGAGCTGGCGACGGTGCCGCTGACGATCAACGACAACAAGCTGACCGCCGAAGTCGCGAAGACACCCGAGCAGCAAATGACGGGACTCATGTACCGCTTCAGCCTCAAGCCCGACCACGGAATGGTGTTCGTCTTCGATCGTTCCGAGCAGCGCGCGTTCTGGATGAAGAACACCTACATTCCGCTGTCGATCGCGTTCGTCGCGGCCGACGGTCGAATCGTCAATATCGAAGACATGGCGCCCCGGGACGAGGCGTCGCACTTTTCCGCCGGTCCGGCGATGTACGCGATCGAAATGCGCAAGGGCTGGTTCGCCGAGCGCGGAATCAGGGCCGGCGATCGGGTTTCGGGCCTGCCCCCGCCGACGCGCCAGCCGCAGTAATCCCCGCGTCGACGCCAGCATGCTCACGCCGCTGCGCTTGACGCCGTTGCGCGTCGACCGCTCGAAGTATCTGCCGCCGCTGCTGCTCGAGCTGATCGAAGCTGCGGAGCGCGGCGGGGATCTCGTCCCGGCGTTGCAGGCGACCGTGCGCAAGCTCGGCTTCGACGGATTCATGTACGCGACGGCGAGCTACCACCTGCGGCCGAACAACGACGAACGGATCTACGTGTTCACGACGCTGCCGCAGGAGTGGGTGCGCCGCTACGACCAGAAGGCGTACGTCGAATGCGATCCGCGCGTGCTCTACTCGTTCGAGAGCGCGCTGCCGCTCGTCTGGGACCACGCGAGCGAGCGCGGCAAGAATCCGCGCACCGATGCGTTCCTGAAGGACGCCGCGGCGCACGGCGTGGGCAGCGGCGTCGCTTTCCCCGTCTATGCGGGCTTCCCGGCGCGGACGCTGGTTGCCCTGAGCTTTGCCGCAACACGAATCGACGACGCGCGGCGCGCGCACATCGCGACGCACCTCGGCGACATCGTCATCTTCGGTCAGGCGTTCCACGAGATTTTCGTGCGCGGCGTGATCGAAAGAGGCGTCGCGCCGCAATTCGAGGGGACCCCTCTCTCCGGCCGCGAGCGCCAGTGCCTGCAGATGGCGGCACACGGAATGACGGGTGCCGAGATTGCCTTCAAGCTCGGGATCTCCGAGCGCACGGTGACGTTTCACTTCGCCAACATCACGAGCAAGCTCGGGGTGCTGAATCGCCACGAGGCAATCGCGAAGAGCGTCGCCCAGGGCATGATCAGGCTGGAGGTCTAGGACCTCTCGCCGGCCGGCGTCGCCGATGAGCCGGGCGCGAGGTTCGGCGGTCACGCGTTAACGACGAGCCACGCGCGAAGCTCGGCGATCGAATGCACGGTCGCGAGCGGAGCGAGCGCGCCGAGCCCATCGGCGTGATGCGCGCCGTAGGCCACCGCCAGCGCGCTCGCGCCCGCGTTGCGCGCGAGCTCGATGTCGTGCGTCGTGTCGCCGATCATCAACGTCGACTGCGGCGCCACGCCGACGCGCCCCATCAGCTGCTCGAGCATGTCCGGATGCGGCTTCGGAAAGCCCTCGTCGGCACAGCGTGTCACGACGAAGAGACTCGCGAGCCGCTGCTGCGCGAGCGCCCGGTCGAGGCCCGCACGCGACTTGCCGGTCGCAACGCCCAGCAGGAACCCGGCGCTCGCAAGCTCGCCGAGCAGTTCGCGCGCGCCCGGATAGAGCTTCGTCTGCGCGTCGCGGGACAGGAAGTGATGGCGATAGCGCGCGGCGAGCTCGCCGTGGCGATCGTGCGGGAGCCCCGGCGCGACGTGCCTCAGCGCATCGCTCAGTCCGAGGCCGATCACATATCTCGCGTCGACGTCGCTCGGCACCGGCTCTCCGAGGTCGCGGCACGCCTGCTGCAGCGAGTCGGCGATGATCGACGTCGAGTCGATCAGCGTCCCATCCCAGTCGAAAACAATGAACGGGAAGCGGCGCGGCGCGAGCTCAGCGGGCGGCATCGGGGGCGAGCGCGCGTCCGGCACCGAGGCGCGCGACGAACGCGGCGAGATCCGGGGCGAGCGGCGCTTCGATCGCCACCTCCGAAGCGGTCAGCGGATGGACGAAGGCGATCCGATGCGCGTGCAGGAACATCCGCTTCAGACCCTGGCGCGCGAGCTCCTTGTTCCACGCGAAGTCGCCATATTTGTCGTCACCGGCGAGCGGGAATCCGAGATGCGTCAGATGAACCCGGATCTGGTGCGTGCGACCCGTGTCGAGCTGGGCCTCGAGCAGGCTCACGGGCGGCTCGGCGTCCGGCCACGCGTCGATGCGGCGAAAGACGGTTCGCGCCAGACGGCCGCGGCTGTCGACTCTCACGCGGCGCTCGCCGTCCGCGGTCAGGTAGGTCGAGAGCGGCAGGTCGACTGCGCGGAGCGCGTCCCGCCACTTGCCCCGGACGAGCACGAAGTAGCGCTTGTCGATGGCCCCGTCGCGTAGCTGGGCGTGCAACCCCACGAGTGCCGCACGCTTCTTCGCGACCAGGAGCACCCCGGAAGTGTCACGGTCGAGGCGGTGGACGAGCTCGAGGAAAGCGGCGCCGGGACGCGCCCGGCGCAGCCGCTCGATCAGCCCGAAAGCGATTCCGCTGCCGCCGTGGACGGCGAGGCCTGCCGGCTTGTCGAGGGCGATCAGCGCATCGTCTTCGAACAGGATTGGGGGGACGACGGTCGCCGACAGCGCCGCCGCGGGGATGTTCCGACCCGGACTAGCGGCCCGAATCGGCGGAATTCGAAGCTGATCGCCGACGTTGAGCCGAGTATCCGGGGGAACCCGTCGACGATTCACCCTGACCTCGCCGCTGCGCAGGATTCGATAGACGTGGCTCTTCGGCACGCCCTTGAGGATCCGCGCGAGGTAGTTGTCGACGCGCTGGCCTTGGCCGTCTTCGCCCACCGCAAGCCAGTTGACAGCATCCTTGCTTAAGACATTCATTTCCTTATAATTCCCTCCTGCAACGCATTGGCCTGCCGCGATCGGACGATCGTGGTGTTGGGCGGTGATTCGTACATCCCACGATGACGATGCCCCGCCCGGCCGGGTGCAGGCTCCGCTGGAATCGCGGGGCAAAGACGGCCGTCGCAAGAGCGTAAATCGGCCGCCGGTTAAATCCACTGACCGTCCGGGCGTTGCGCCCCGGAGAAGTAGGGATGGTAAAGGAAACAGCGCAGTCTCCGCACCCGGCGTAGGTCGGTTCGAAGCGGCGCATTGCGCGGCGCAGTCAGCGACGAATTCCGCACCAGGCTCTCCTCGTCCGCGATCGATCGCGGCGCCGACGGACTGGTGCTTGGCCCGCTACAACGCATTGAAGAAGCTCATCGCAAACACGAGACCGCCACGCCTCGCCCCTGTCGAGGCCGCCGCAGCGCCCGCCACGGCGCGCGCTGAGCCCGTTCTCGTTGCATCGCAGCCAAGGCTGCGCGCGCGGTCGGCATCGGAAGCGTCCGCCGCACGATAGCGTCAAGCCGCGCGCAATCGCGCGCGGTGTCGTTTCGCCCCGCCCACGCCCGGCCGGACCCGCGCCGGGGGAAACAACCATGAAACGTATGCTGTTCAACGCCACGCAGGCCGAAGAGCTTCGGGTGGCCATCGTCGATGGCCAGAAGCTGATCGACCTCGACATCGAATCCGCCAGCAAGGAGCAACGCAAGAGCAACATCTACAAGGCCGTCATAACCCGCGTCGAGCCGAGCCTCGAGGCGTGCTTCGTCGACTACGGCACCGAACGCCACGGCTTCCTGCCGTTCAAGGAGATCTCGAGGCTGTACATGAAGGGCCGCGGCCGCGGCGACAACGGCAGTGGCGACGACACCGACGCCGAAGGCGGCGGTCGCGGGCGTGTCCAGGATCAGCTCCGGGAAGGCATGGAGCTGATCGTCC
>Ga0335069_10006526_pt1 | contig 16951 bp, 12 predicted proteins | sample Lox_Sample_11_FD_206714 | JGI IMG/M metagenome (GOLD analysis project Ga0335069, IMG submission 206714) | Soil microbial communities from Loxahatchee National Wildlife Refuge, Florida, United States - Lox_Sample_1.1 | ecosystem: Environmental > Terrestrial > Soil > Wetlands | place: USA...
GGGCTGATGAGGTAATCGCCTGCCTGATCGACGTGCACCCTGATTCACTTCGCGCACTACCGGAGCTGGCGGCATCCTGCGGAATGCGTGAAGGTGAACTGTTCGGCATCGCGCTCGAAGATTTCGACTTCGATGAGAAGATTCTTCGGGTGCGTCGGCAGGTCAAGAACCTTGGTGGAATGTATGTATTCGCACTACCTAAGAACGACCGGGAACGCATCATCCCGCTTTCTGACTGGGATATCGATGCGGTGAGGCGGCACATTAGCAAATACCCTCCCCGGCCATACAGCCTTCCCTGTTCCGGTGGCACACAGACGACCAGCACGTCAAGACGCGGAACTACTCCGAGACTGTCTGGAAGCCCGCTCTCGTCAAGGCTGGCGTGATCTCTGAGCCCGCCAGGGACCGGCGCGGTCGACGCCGCTACGTCACCACTCGGAAGGAAGGCGTCCACCAGCTCCGCCACTACTACGCCAGCGTCATGCTCGCCGGAGGCGTCTCCATCAAGGAGCTCGCCGAGTACCTCGGCCACAGCGACCCGGCCTTCACGCTACGCGTCTACGCGCACATGCTGCCGTGCTCGCACGACCGTGCTCGCGCGGTCATCAGCGAGCGCTTCGCCCGCACGGTTGGGCAACCCTGACATTTAAGCGTCAGGCAGCGAAGCGCATCCTTCATGATCACGGAACAGAGACGGAACAGCACCCGTTCGGCTGGGCTTCTGATGACAGCAGTCTTGCCGGAACGAGTTGTCGGCAGCTATGAGGCGAGGTAGGTTTCCGCAGGTCACAGCTACCGGACGTCGAGGCCGGTGACGGCGCGGCCGATGATCATGCGCTGGATCTCGGAGGTGCCCTCGAAGATGGTGAAGATCTTGGCGTCGCGGTGCCACCGTTCCACCGGGTAGTCCCGGGTGTACCCGTTTCCCCCGAGGATCTGGATGGCCTGATCGGTCACCCGGACCGCGGTCTCCCCCGCGACCAGCTTGGACATCGATCCCTCGGCGCTGGCGAACGGCTTGCCGTGCCGGGCCATCCAGGCCGCGCGCCAGGTCAGCAGCCGGGCCGCGTCGACCGAGGCGTGCATGTCCGCGAGAGTGAACGCCACCGCCTGGTTCTGCCCGATCGGGCGGCCGAACTGCACCCGGGTGCGTGCGTACTCGGTCGCGAACTCCGCCGCCGCGCGCGCCACGCCGACGGCCATCGCGGCCACGCCGGGCCGCGACGCCTCGAACGTCTTCATGGCCGCCTGCTCACCGCCGCGGCCGCCCTCCCGGACCCGGGCCAGCCGCTCCTCCAGACGCTCCCGGCCGCCGACCACGCACCGGCCGGGTACCCGGACGTCGGACAGCACCACCTCGGCGGTGTGCGAGGCCCTGATCCCGTGCTTGCGGAACTTCTGCCCCATGGACAGGCCCGGCGTGCCGGGCGGCACGATGAAGCTCGCCTGCCCGCGCGATCCCAGCGCCGGGTCCACCGACGCCACGACCACGTGCACGCTGGCGATGCCGCCGTTGGTGGCCCAGGTCTTCACCCCGTTCAGCACCCACTCGCCGGCCGCGGCGTCGTAGGTCGCGCGGGTCCTGATCGCGCCGACGTCGCTGCCCGCCTCGGGTTCGGAAGAGCAGAACGCGCCCAGCTTCACCTCCCCCGGGCCGCCGAACATCTGCGGGCACCACTCGCCGATCTGCTCGGGCGTCCCGTTGGCCACGACCGCGACCGCGGCCAGCGAGCTGCCGGCCAGGGACAGCCCGATCCCCGCGTCGCCCCAGAACAGCTCCTCGAACGCGACCGGGATGCCGAGCCCGGATCCCTCCAGGTACTGCTGCGCGTAGAAGTCCAGCGAGTACAGCCCGACCTTGGCCGCCTCCTCGAGGACCGGCCACGGGGTCTCCTCCCGTTCGTCCCACTCCGCGGCGGCCGGCCGGATCACCGACGCCGCGAACTCGTGCACCCAGTCCCGCATCTCGACCAGGTCATCCCCGAGCTCGAGGGAAAACGCCGCTTGATCAGCATCGCTCATGTTACCCAAGGGTAACATCGTGGTGCCCGCCGCGGGACAGGCTGCCGTCCGCAGCCGGTGAATTTTTTATCCCGAACGGACCGCGGTACCCGCGATGGCGGCGGCCGGCCCGCTCACCGGGGCGGGCGCGCTCCCGGCCGGGCGCCCGGCTGAGCCGCTTGTCAGCAGGTCAGTCCCTGGCGTGCTGGTCGAGGAACTCGTAGATGTCCGCGTCGTCGACGCCGGGGAAGCTGCCGGCCGGCAGCGCGGACAGGATGTGCGAGTGCGCGCGGGCCGAGGGCCAGGCCAGGCCCTCCCACCGCTCGGCCAGCGCCGCCGGCGGGCGGCTGCAGCACTCGCCGTCAGGACACGCCGAACGCGTCCTGGTGGTTGCCTCGCGGCCGCGGAACCAGCGGGAGTGCTCGAACGGCACGCCCAGGGTGATGGCGTATCCGCGGTCGGTGCGCGGGTCGACCTGCGCGATACAGAAGTAGGTGCCCGATGGGGTATCGGAGTACTGGTAGTACGGAGAGAAGCGGTCAGTGGCCCCGAATACCCGCCGACCCGACCACTGGCGGCAGAGCCGCTGCCCCTCGATGGCGCCCGACGGGTCTGCGGGGAACCGCACGCCGTCATTCTCGTAGGCCTTGTAGATGATGCCGCTCGCGTCGTTCTTTACGAAGTGACACGGCAGGTCCAGGTGATGGTTGGCGAGGTTGGTGAACCGGTGCGCGGCCATCTCGTAGGACACCGAGAACAGGTCCACCAGGTCCTCGACCGCGATATCCCGGCCCTTCTTCGCGCGGTCCAGCAGCGGCGCCGCCGCTGTCTCCGGCATGAGCACCGCGGCGGCGAAGTAGTTCACCTCGACCCGCTGCCGGAGGAAGTCGGCGAAGTCCCGCGGCACCTGGTGATCGAGCAGGAAGTGGCCGAGGGCCTGGAGCACGACCGCGCGCGGCGAATCGGCACCGACCGGCTCCTGCTTGACGTAGATCCGGCGGTTGCGCAGGTCGGTCAGCGAGCGCACCGACCGCGGGAGGTCCTGGACATATCGGACCGCGAAACCATGGCGGTTTACCACTGAGACCAGCATGCCCTGGGACAGCGCGCCTCCGGAGTACCCGACGGCGCGCAGAGCCCCGGCCGCCTCCCGCTCGATGTCCTCGAAATAGTTACCCCGCTCGCGCATGGCCTCGCGCAGCGCCGCGTTCGCCGCCCGGGCCTCCTCCGGAGTGGCGGCGGGCTTGGACTGCTGAGCCCGCAGTTCGGCGGCCACCGCGACCAGGTGCTCGAGCACGTCGGTGGGGACGCGTGCGCCGATCTTCAGCTGCGGCAGGCCGAGGCGCCGGTAGGACGGATCCTGCTGGGCGTCGGCCAGGGCGATCTCGAGCTGCGCCCGGCGGCTCGGCGCCTGCCGGCTCAGCAGCTCGGTCATCGGCACGGAAAGCGCCGTCGCCAGCTGCTCGATCAGCGACAGCTTCGGCTCCCGGCGGCCGTTCTCGATCAGCGAGAGGACCGAGGGCGCGCGGTCCACCCGGTCCCCGAGCTGGGTGAGCGTCAGGCCGCGCATCCGGCGCAGGTGCCGCAGCCGCTGGCCGAAGGTCACAAGGTCTATACCATCGGTATAGACCAAACTTTGCGCATTTTTCATGACGAAGCTCAGTATAACTTTCTGAACCGTAAAAAAGTTAAGAATTTCAGGACCATGGTCCCTACTCAGGCCGCCCCCGCTCGGACATCCTGGGGATAGCGCCGTGACCATGGGGGAAACCCCGCCGGATCATGCACCCTCAGGAAGGCACCACAGTGGAGACGATCAGCCAGCAAGCGGCCAGGCTGCAGAAGGAATGGGACACCAATCCGCGCTGGAACGACACCGCGCGGAGCTACTCAGCCGAGGACGTGGTGCGCCTTCGCGGCTCGGTGACGGAGGAGTGCACGCTGGCCAGGCGCGGCGCCGAGCGCCTGCGCAAGCTGCTCGCCGAGGAAGACGCCGTGACCGCGCTCGGCGCGCTGACCGGCAACCAGGCGGTGCAGCAGGTCAAGGCGGGCCTGCAGGCCATCTACCTGTCCGGCTGGCAGGTGGCGGCGGACGCCAACCTGGCCGGGCAGACCTACCCGGACCAGAGCCTCTACCCGGTCAACTCGGTGCCCCAGGTCGTCCGCCGGATCAACAACGCGCTGCTGCGCGCCGACCAGATCGCCTGGTCGGAGTCCGAGGACGGCGACGTGCATGGCTCGCCCTACTGGCTCGCCCCGATCGTCGCCGACGCCGAGGCCGGGTTCGGCGGCGTGCTGAACGCCTTCGAGCTGATGAAGGCCATGATCGCGGCTGGCGCCGCGGGCGTGCACTGGGAAGACCAGCTGGCATCCGAGAAGAAGTGCGGCCACCTGGGCGGGAAGGTCCTCATCCCGACCGGCCAGCACATCAAGACGCTGAACGCGGCCCGGCTGGCCGCCGACGTGTGCGACGTGCCGACGCTGATCATCGCCCGCACCGACGCGCAGGCGGCCACGCTGCTCACCTCCGACGTCGACGAGCGTGACCAGCCATTCGCCACCGGCGACCGGACCGCGGAAGGGTTCTACCGGGTGCGCAACGGGATCGAGCCGTGCATCGCCCGCGGTCTCGCCTACGCGCCGTACTCGGACCTGCTCTGGATGGAGACGTCCAAGCCCGACCTCGACGTGGCCCGCGAGTTCGCCGAGGGCATCAAGAACGTCTACCCGGACCAGATGCTCGCCTTCAACTGCTCGCCGTCGTTCAACTGGCGCGCGCACCTGGACGAGTCCACCATCGCGAAGTTCAGCAAGGAACTCGCCGCGATGGGCTACCGGTTCCAGTTCATCACGCTGGCGGGCTTCCACGCCCTCAACCACTCGATGTTCGAGCTAGCCAAGGGCTTCGCCGAGGAGGGCATGCCGGCCTACGTGCGGCTCCAGCAGGCCGAGTTCGCGGCCGAGAAGTCCGGCTACACCGCCACCCGCCACCAGCGCGAAGTCGGCACCGGTTACTTCGACCGGGTGACCTCCGCGATCTCCCCCAACGCCGAGACGGTCGCCCTGTCCGGCTCCACCGAAGCCGAGCAGTTCCACGCCGCCTAGCTGTACTCGGCGGGGCCCCAGGGCGCCTGCGAGGGACTGCCGGCGCCCTGGCTGTCCGGGCCCGCCTGCGGCTGCGGCCTGGTCTGGGCCCAGTCGGACAGCAGGCCGTTGTCGGCGTGCATGGTCTGGGTGGCCTGCAGGTCCGGGAAGGTGGCCGTGGTGCCCTCGTAGGGCGCGGGCGCGGGCCCGGCCACCGCGCGCTTGCTCCGCCACCGGGACGGGATGAACAGCGGGATGATCATCGCCGCGCCCGCCAGGGCCAGCACCCCGTCGAAGAGCATGGCCTCGAAGCCCGCGCCGTAGGCCCGCGTCTTCAGCGGGATGTACTGGACCGCGTGCCGCACGCTGACCAGGTACAGAACGCTCCAGGCGAGCAGCGCGAGACCGGGCAGCCCGGCCGCGAGCGGGGAGATCCGCGGCGCGGCGATCAGCAGCCCGGTGACCAGGCCCACCCCCAGGAGCACGCCGAACCCCTCGAGCACGGCGTGGTTGTGCAGGAGGGAACCGCCGCCGGCGGGCAGCGCGCCGGATCCGGCGGGCCCGATGAGCAGCTTCAGGTACGCCCAGGAGGCCGCGAAGAACACCACGGCGGCCCAGACGATCGCCAGCACGACACCGGCTAGATGGCGCATATCCCTCAACCCCTCAGTGGTTCACAGACCGAAGCTTACGGCGAGGCAAGTCGGACGTCATGGACCGTTTCCCAGCCTGTCATTTCTTTGAACGCAGTCCTACTCGCAGCCGGTTCACCGGGTCAAGGAGCGAGTAGGCCCAGTAGGCGTCGCGCGCGGCCAGCCGGAACTTCACGCCGCGCGGGCCGGGCGGGAAGCGGAACCCGGCGGGGCGCCAGCGCCGGAAATCGGCGGACATCCGGTGAAAGAACTCCCGGCGGCGGCGCCGCGGTACCAGCGGCAGCAACGTGGTGTAATGCCAGATCGCCCGTTCGAATATCGCGGCGTAGACGGGAGGGGTTACCGGGGCACGCGCCTCGCTCCGTTCGGAAAGGTAATCAAAGATCTGCTGGTAGGAGCGGAAGATGTTGAAGTTCCCTGCACTGACCGCGGCCAGGTACGAGCCGCGGCGCGCCCGGCGGTACCGATAGCACACCCGGTTGAGCACGCCGATCCTTTCCGCTGTCAGCAGAGCCATCGTGGAGACCGGCACGTCCTCGTGCGGGGCGGGCCCCGAGGAGCCGAACGAGATGCCCAGGCCGGCCAGGAAGTCGCGGCGGAACACCTTGCTCCACGCCGTCATCGTCAGCTGGATCAGGGCGGGATGGCCGGCGAGCGGGCCGGCCTCCGGGCCGCGCAGGTACGGCGCGCCGCCGCTCGGGCTGGTCGTCCCGTCCGGATGGAGGTTCTCGAAGTCCACGACCAGCACGTCGGGCCGCAGCCGGGCCAGCGCCCCGGTCACCGCCGCCAGGGCACCCTCCGCCAGTTCGTCGTCCCCGTCCACGAACCAGACGTACTCGCCCGTCGCCTCCTTCGCGCCCAGGTCCCGGGCAGCCCCGGGACCCCCCGGGGTCTGCGTGCTGATCACCCGCAGCCGGGGGTCCTGCCGGGCGGCGAGGATCGCGCCGCAGCCGTCGGGGGACGCGTCGTCGACGGCGATCACCTCGAGCCCGGGGGCGGCCCCGCCGCCGCAGGCGGCCAGGCCAGCCCCGCCGCCGCAGGCGGCCAGGCCAGCAGGGCCGAGCACGGAGTCCAGGCAGCGGTCCAGGTACTCCTCGACCCCGTGCACCGGGATGACCACGCTGATCAGGGGCATGGTTCCGAACCATATCCGCTGGTTTCACCGTGCTGTTCCCGGGCAGCGGTATCGGTTTGACCCCGGGGCAGGGCGCTTTTGTAAGCTGGCCGGGTGCGCATCCACGCCATATTCGGGGGAATCGGCGCGTTCGCCGTCAAATTCCGCTGGCTGGTCATCGCAGTCTGGCTGATCGCCGCGTTCGCCGTACCGAAATTCCTGCCCTCCCTGGCCAGCGTCACCCAGGGCAACAACAGCGCCTTCCTGCCCGCCAGCGCGCCGAGCGAGCAGGCGGCGCAGCTAGCCGCCCCGTTCGGGTCCACGAACCTCATCCCGGTGCCCATCGTCGCGGCGGTCAGCCAGGGCACCCTCACCGCCGCGGACGTGAACTGGCTGACCAGCCTGCAGCACGACCTCGGCACCGTGAAGACTGTGGTCTCGGTGCGCGACCTGGGCCGGTCGGCGGACCAGCAGGCCGAGCAGTTGCAGGTACTCTCCAACGTCAGCGGGGGTGATCAGACCGGGGCGACCAACCTGGTCAACGACCTGCGCGCGACCATCGCGCGCGCCGCCCCGCCGCCCGGGCTGCAGGTGCACCTGGCCGGGCAGCTCGCCATCAACGTCGACCAGCAGGCCAAGTCGGGCAGTACGGGCAACCAGGTCGAGTTCGTATCCGTGATATTCATCCTGGTCCTGCTGCTGCTCATCTTCAGGGCGCTGCTCGCGCCGCTGATCACGCTGATCCCGGCGTTTTTCGCCGTGGCCATCTCGGGGCCCCTGGTGGGCGAGGCAGCGCACGCGGGCCTGAAGGTCTCCCAGCTCGCCCAGCTGATGCTGATCGTGCTCGTGCTCGGCGCGGGTACCGACTACGGCCTGTTCCTGGTGTTCCGGGTCCGCGAGAACCTGCGGGCAGGGGCGGATCCGAAGGAGGCGGTGCGCTCGGCGGTCGCCCGGGTCGGCGAGACGATCACGTTCTCCGCCCTCACCGTCATCGCCGCGCTGCTCTCGCTGCTCGTCGCCACCTTCCAGATCTACTCCCAGCTCGGCATCCCGCTGGCCATCGGGATCGGCACCATGCTGCTGGCCGGCCTCACCCTGCTGCCCGCGCTGCTCGCGGTGTTCGGCCGGGCGACGTTCTGGCCGAGCAAGACCGGCGCGGGCACCGGCAAGGCCGGGCTGTGGGGCCGGGTCGCCACGCGCATCGTGCGCAGGCCGGCCGTGCCGCTGACCATCGGTGTGCTCGGGATGGGCGCGCTCGCGTCCGCCGTGGTGGCGTACGCCCCCGGCGGGTTCGGCGGGTCGATCAACGCCCCGGCCGGGACCGACTCGGCCGCAGGGACCGCGCTGCTGGCCAGGCACTTCCCGGCTAGTTCGGCCAATCCGACCAACCTGATCTACAAGCTGCCCCAGCCGGTCTGGAATGACCCGGCACCGGTGGAGGCCGCGACCAGCCAGCTCAACGCGAGCGGGCTGTTCACCGGGGTCACCGGCCCGCTGAACCCGGCCGGGGTGACGCTGACCCCGGCGCAGTTCCAAGAGCTGCACAAGGCGCTGGGGGACCCCAGGGCGCTGCCGCCGATTCCCCCGGCGGGCCAGACCAGCGTGCCGGTGGCCGCCTACGAGGCCTACCGGGCCACTGCCCAGTACGTCAGCCCGGACGGCGAGACGATCCAGTTCCAGACCGGGCTGAAGGCCGGCGATCCGTCCACCACGGCGGCCATGCAGGCCGTGCCCTCGATCCGCACCGAGGCGGCCGCGGTGGCCAAGACCCTGGGCGCCACCGCGTACGGGGTGGGCGGCGAGGCGCCCGCGTTCTACGACATCAGCTCCATCTCGGACAGCGACCTGGCCCACGTCGTCCCGGTGGCGATCCTGGTGATCGGCCTGCTGCTCTGCCTGGTGATGCGGTCGCTGATCGCGCCGATCTACCTGATCGCGTCGGTGGCGCTGTCGTTCTTCGCCGCGCTGGGGCTGTCGGTCATCCTGTTCATCGAGATCGGCGGCGACAGTGGCCTGACCTTCATCCTCCCGTTCCTGATGTTCATCTTCCTGCTCGCGCTCGGGGAGGACTACAACATCCTCGTGATGAGCAGGATCAGGGAGGAGGCTCACCACCTGCCGCTACGGGAGGCGGTCAGCCGGGCACTGACCGCTACTGGAACCACGGTGACCTCGGCCGGGCTGGTGCTGGCCGGCACGTTCTCGGTGTTCGCGGTGGTCGGCGGCCGAGGTTCGGGCGGAAGCCAGATCCGCGACGTGGGCATCGGCCTGGCCCTGGGCGTGCTGATGGACACCTTCATTGTCCGCACCATCCTGGTACCCTGCACGGTCATCCTGCTCGGCCGCTGGAACTGGTGGCCGTCGGCGCTCAGCCGGAAGGACTTCCAGCCCGACGGCCGCCCCGAGGAGGGCACCGAACGGGACACCGAGGCGACTGCCCCGCAAAGCCGCTGATCGCCCGCCCCGCCCGCCCTCGCCTCCCCCGGCGGATTTCATGATCGTGGCCAGAAATGGACAATATTTGTTACGAACTGGCCAGGATCATGAAACTAGGCGCTCGAGGTTAGTCCGCCTGGGCGTCGATGGAGGCGGTCAGGTCGCGCAGGGCGGGCGCGGCGTCGCGCGGGGTGGCCTGGGTTCCACATTATTTCTGTAACCGAACCTTTCGGTCACGCGATACCTGGATTAACTCCGGACATGCCGGGCTTGGTGCTGGCCTTGGCGTTCAGGACCCGACAGACTCAGGGAGGTGGAGTGGTCCAAGGCCTCCGGGTCGGACGCTCGGCTAGAGTACGCCGGGAAAGTGCTTGCAACGCACCACATCCGGCGGCGGCAGGACCGGCACGCGGATGGGCCGGAGCGGAGGGACGACGATGCAGGAACTGCGCTTCGTCGCGGTCAGCGAGGACGGCCGATACGCTGTCCTCGCGGTGCCAGGGCGCAGCGCACGCTTCACGTTGCCGATTGACGAGCGGCTCAGGGCAGTTGCCCTCGGTCAGACCTCCCGGCTCGCGCAGTACGAGATCGAAGTGGAGAGCCCGTTGCGACCCAAGGAGATCCAGGCACGAATCCGGGCCGGGGAAACGGTAGAGGAAATCGCGGACGCGGCCGGCATCGCGGTCGAGCGCGTGCGCTGGTTCGAGGGTCCGGTCCTGGCTGAGCGTGCCTACATGGCAGATCAGGCCCAGTCGGCGTCGGTAAGACGCCAGGGGGACGCCACCCCCGGTCCGCGGCTGGGCGAGATCGTAACCGAACGACTGAAGGTGTTCGGCGCTGATCCGGAAGACGCGCAGTGGGACGCGAAGAAGCGCGGCGACGGCAGCTGGCTGGTCCAGCTGACCTTCATCTCCGGCGGCCGCCTGCACACCGCCGAGTGGATCTTCGATCCGCGCCGCAGGCATGTCCTGCCGGCTGACGACAACGCCGCCCGGATGTCGCTGCCGGGCAGCGAGCCGCCCCAGCCGGCCGCGCCGGCACCCGGCGAGGCGACCGTGACGCACCTGGCTCCGCGGCTGAACGCCGCGCCGGGCCACGGGCCCGGGTTCGGCCAGCCGGGGGCGAGCGCCCCGGGCGTGATGGGCGGCGCCGGGAACGGCAACGGGCTCGGCCACGGCGGCGGGCCCGGTGGCGCGATCGGCCACGGCGGGCCCGGCAGCGGCGGCCGGGCGAGGCATGAGCGGCCGGGCTCCGGGCGGCCGATGATCCCCCAGCCCCAGGTCGCCCAGCCTCAGGTTGCTGGACCCCAGGTTGCTGAACGGGAGGTTCCCGAGCCCCGCGAGGCGGAGGCGCCGGCCGCCGTCGCGAGCACTCCCCCGGCCAGCCCCGCCACGGTGGCGGCCCAGGTCCCGAGGACCGCGCCGCCGCAGCCGGGACGAACGCCTCAACATGAAGGGGCGGCCCAGCCGGGAGATGCTTCCCAGGGGACGCCGGCAGCTGAGCCCGCGCGGGACGCCCGGCCGGCTCAGGAGTCCCCGGCCCCGTCTGCCGCCGAGGCGGCGCCCCCGCTCCCGGCGGAACCCGCCGGCGAGCAGGCGGTGCGCCCGGGCCGCAAGGCAGCGCGCGGCAGGCGGTCCTCGGTGCCGTCCTGGGACGAGATCATGTTCGGTAACTCGCGCCAGCGCGACTAACCGGCTGGCGGAGGGCACGGCTGGCGGGGCGCGCACAGCGTCCCGGGGGGCTGACAGGTGGCTGTGCGCGTTCTGACAGTGGCATGGGCCACTATGGTTACATGCGATATGACGCGACAACAGCGAACGCCGTCGAGGCCACGGGACTGATCAAGCGGTTCGGCGAGACGACGGCGCTTGACGGGGTGGATCTGGTGGCCAGGCAGGGCCGGGTGCTCGGCATGCTCGGGCCGAACGGGGCCGGCAAGACGACAGCAGTGCGCATCCTGGCCACGCTGCTCAGGCCGGACGGCGGGCAGGCCAGCGTCTGCGGTTATGACGTGCTGCGCGACGCCCACCAGGTCCGGCAGCTCATCGGCCTGACCGGGCAGTACGCCTCGGTGGACGAGGGGCTGTCCGGGATCAACAACCTCATCATGATCGGCCGCCTGCTCGGCATATCGCGGGGGGAGGCCCGGGCGCGGGCGCGTGAGCTGCTCGCCCGCTTCGACCTGACCGATGCCGCCGCGCGGCCGGCCAAGACCTACTCGGGCGGCATGCGGCGCAGGCTCGACCTGGCGGCCAGCCTGGTCGGCAGGCCCCGGGTGCTGTACCTCGACGAGCCCACGACCGGGCTCGACCCGCGTAGCAGGACCGATGTCTGGGGCATGGTGCGCGGGCTGGTCGCCGACGGGGTAACGGTGCTGCTGACCACGCAGTACCTGGACGAGGCCGACCAGCTCGCCCACGACATCGTGGTCATCGACCACGGCAAGGTCGTCGCGACCGGGACGCCGGACGAGCTGAAGGCCAAGACCGGGGGCCAGGTGCTGCAGGTCTCGCCCGCCGACCCGGCCCGGATGGCCGAGGTCACCGCGCTGATGGCGGAAGTGATCCGGGCCGAGGTAGCGACCGACGCCGGGACTGGCGTAGCGACCGCGCCCGTCGGCGACGCGGCCTTGCTGCCGCACATCTTCCGCGAGCTCGACGACAGGGGCATCGAGCTCGCCGAGTTCACGCTCCGCAAGGCCAGCCTGGACGAGGTCTTCTTCGCCCTCACCGGCCACCGCGCGGAGGACGAGGAGAACGACCGCCGCGAACTGGAGGGCAGCAGCCGATGAGCGCGATCCAGGCCACGATTCCCGCGCCGGCCCGGCGGCAGACCCCGCTGGGCGGGATGCGGAACACCTTCACGCTCACCTGGCGGAGCGTGCTGAAGATCAGGACAAACATGGAGGACGTGATCGGCCTGAGCCTGCAGCCGATCATGTTCCTGCTGCTGTTCACCTACGTGTTCGGCGGCGCCATCGCGCACGGCAGCACGCACGACTACCTGCAGTACGAGCTGCCCGGGCTGCTGGTGATGACCGTGGTGTTCGCCACGCTGGGCACCGGCCTCATGCTCAACCAGGACATCTCCAGCGGCGTCTTCGACCGGTTCCGCAGCCTGCCGATCGCCCGCTGGGCGCCGCTCGCCGGCGCCGTCACCGGCGACATGGTGCGGTACGTCATCTCCGTCGCGGTCACCATCGGCTTCGGGATGATCCTCGGGTTCCGGGTGACGACCAATCCAGCCTCCGCCCTGGCCGGCTGCCTGCTGCTGCTCGCCTTCGCCCTGGCCATGTGCTGGCTGTCGGCCCTCATCGGCCTGCTGGTGAAGACGCCGCAGGGGGTTCAGACGTTCGGGTTCCTCGCGTTCTTCCCGCTGGTGTTCGGCAGCAACCTGCTCGTGCCGACGGAGACGATGCCCGGCTGGCTGCAGGCCTTCGTCAAGGTCAACCCGATGACCCTGCTCACCGACGCGGAGCGCGGGCTGTTCACCGGCGGCCCGGTGGCCACCCCGGCCGTTCAGTCGCTGCTCTGGGCGTTCGGCATCTTCGTGGTGTTCGCCCCGCTGGCCGTCCTGGTCTACCGGCGCCGGACCTAGCCGCCGCGTTACCCGGCCGCCACCGGGTTCGCGACCGCCCCGGCCGCCAGGGCGTCGCGGCAGTCCGACTCGGCCTCGTCAACGCCGCCGAGCATGATGCCGAACGTCCCCCGCAACAGCGGGACCGCGGCCCGTACCCACGGATCCTCCGAGGTCAGATACCGGTCGAACGCCGCGAAGGCGCGGTCGGGGTCCTTGTCATACAAGGCCAGCATCGGCTCGCCCATGGCGGCGATCGGGTGGGCGGGCGCGGTGTCCGGCAACCAGCGCGTCAGGTCGGCCACGGCCGCGACCAGCGCGGGCCGCACCGCGTCAATGTCCCAGCTGTCACCGGCGGCGGCCATAGCGCAGACCACGCGGGCCTCGGCCATGCGCGGCGAGCGCTCGCGGGGTTCGAGTGCGAGAGCCTGGCGGGCCAGCGATTCCGACTCGCCGGGCTGCCCGCGCAGCATCCAGTACCAGCCGAGCGCCCGCACCAGGCGCAGCGCGATGTCGGCGTCCTGCCTGGCGATCGTCCAGCGCAGCGCCGCGTAGAGGTTGTCCTGCTCGGCGGTCAGCTCGCGCAGCCAGCGGGCCTGCCCGGCGGCACGCAGCAACGGGTCGGCCGTCTCGGCCAGGCTCAGGTAGTGCGCGGTGAACGCGTCCCGCACCGCCGCTTCCTCGCCGACGCCGGCCAGCCGCTCGAGGCCGTACGCCCGGACGGTTTCCAGCATCCGGTAGCGCGGGCCAAGGCCATCCGGGCCGTCGATCACGCCCAGAATTGACTTGTCGACAAGACCGGACAGCACGGGCAGCACCGCGGCGGACGGCAGCAGATCGTCGGCGCAGACGCACTCGGCCGCCGTCAGCGTGGCCCCGGCGGGGAAGATGGCCAGCCTGCGGGCCAGCACCTGCTCGGATGCCGACAGCAGGTTCCAGCTCCAGTCGACCACGGCCCGGAGCGTCCGGTGCCGGGGCAGCGCCGTCCGGCTGCCGCCGGTGAGGAGCGCGAACCTGTCGTCCAGGCGTTCCGCGAGCTGGGCCGGGGTCAGCGCGCGCAGCCAGACCGCGGCCAGCTCGATCGCCAGCGGCATCCCGTCGAGCGCCCGGCAGATCCGGGCCACGGCCGCCGCGTTGGCCTCGCCGAGCTCGAAGTCCGGCCGGACCGCCACCGCCCGGTCCCGCAGCAGGCGGACCGAATCGGACGACGCGACCACGACGGGGGGCGAGGGTGCGACCGGGAGCGGGGACCCGGCCGGGGCCGTCGGGGCGGACTCATCCGGCGGGGGCGGCGGGACCGGCAAGGGGGGAACCGGGCAGAGGGTCTCGCCGTCGATGCGGAGCGGCTGCCGGCTCGTGGCCAGGATCCTCATCCGCGGGCAGGCCGTGAGGAGGCGGGCCGCGAGCTCGGCCGCCGCGTCGATGACGTGCTCGCAGTTGTCCAGGACCAGCACCTCGTCCCGCTCCCCGAGCGCGGCGGCCAGCCGGGCCTGCGGATCCAGGCCGGGTTCGGCGGCCCGGCGGGCGATGACCGGCTCGCGGATGCCCAGCGCGTCCAGCACCGCGTACACCACCTCGGCCGGATCGGTCACCGGCGCCAGGGGGACGAACCACGCCGCCACGTCCAGCCGTCCCGAGGCTTCGGTGGCCAGCCGCGTCTTGCCCACTCCCCCGGGGCCGGTGAGCGTGACCAGGCGAGCGGCGCGCAGGCTCTTCAGCACCCGGGGCACGTCCTCCTCACGGCCGACGAAACTGGTCAGGGGGCTCTGTGACCGCGCGGCGGAGGGGTGAACCGGGGCTGGTACCGCAGCCCGTTCGGCATCTGGGGAACGATCATGGGGATCAGCCGGGCCCCTGGCCGCGGCGGCCAGCCGGGCCTCACCCCGCAAGATACCGAGATAGACCTGCTCGAGCTGGGCGGACGGATCCACGCCGAGCTGTCCGGCCAGCAGCTCGCGGCCGTCGTGGTACACCGCGAGCGCCTCGGCCTGGCGGCCGGCCGCGTACAGGGCGCGCATGAGCAGGGCGCGGGGACGTTCGGCCAGCGGATCGGCGGAGAGCAGCACGCGAAGCTCGCCGACCAGGCTCGCCCCCTCGCCGAGGGCCAGGTCGGCCTCGATCCGGTCCGCCAGGACGCTGGAGCGCAGCTCGGTCAGCTTCGCCGCTGCCGCGTCCGCGAAGTCGCACCCGGCGGCGTCGGCGAGGGGCTGGCCCCGCCAGGCGAGCAGCGCCTCCCGCAGGACCCGCGCGGCCTGGCCGGCGTCGCCGTCGGCCAGCGCACGGCGGCCCTGGGCGGCCAGCGCCTCGAAGGCCGTCACGTCGACCGCGTCCGGCGGCACGGCGAGGCGGTAGCCGGCCGGGTGCGACTCGATCACGTCGCCGATTCCGGCCTGGCGCAGTTCGGCCCGCAGCCGGGAGACCAGCGTCTGCAGCGCGTTGCCGGGATTGCCCGGCGGGTCGCCGGGCCAGAGCTGCCCGGCCAGCGCGCCGGCCGGCACGACACGCCCGGCGTTCAGGGCCAGCAAAGTGAGCAGAACCCGCAGCTGGCGGCCGCCGACGTGGACCGGGCGCCCCGTCTCGTCCCGCACCTGAAGCGGGCCCAGTAGCCCGACACGCAGTGCGTTCGGCATCTGCCCTCGCTGATCACCCGAATTCCGGCCCGTGCTCCCCCGGATCATTCAACACGCCGCATCACCATGCGCTTCCTAGCCGGGCAGGTTCTAATATCAACCGTCGGCAGGAAAGAGGCGAGAAGGTGACCGCACGCCAGGACCGGACCCGCCGCGGAAGGCGGTGCCCGCTTCGCGCGCGCGCCGCCGTCGCGGCGACGCTGGCCGTCCTGACCCTGGCCGGCTGTACCGCCGGGTACGGCGCGGCCGTGGCGCCGAGCCCGATGTCGGTCAGCAGCGAGGCGTTCATCTCCGGCATGCTGGCGCAGCGCTACACCTGCCACGGCGCGAAGATCAACCCGCCGCTCAACTGGTCAGGCGCGCCGCCGGGCACCAAGAGCCTCGCGCTGGTCGTCGACGACTCCTCGGCGCCGATCACGCCGTTCATATACTGGCTCGTTTTCGACATCAGCCCCGGAGCGACGGACATCCAGGAAGGCTCGCTGCCTACGGGCGCACGCCTGGCCATGAACAGCGCGGACACCGCGACCTACGACGCGCCGTGCCCCGCCGGCCATCGGCATTCGTATCGGTTTACCGTGTATGCGCTGAGTAAATGGCTGACCCTGAGCAACGGCGCGCCGTTGCAGTCCGTGGTTACCGCGATCGCGGCGGCCACCATCGGGCGCGGGCGGATAGTGGTAACCGGAAGTCCGTAATCAACCTAGCACAATCCGTAATTTTGCGGCAAACCGGAACTTCTTCAATCGTGTGACACACTCCTCACCAGTGAGCAACAATCGATGATCAAGCGGGTTCACGGCGCTCGCAATAAGAGGGAAGGCTCGCGTCCTTGGCCGCGTGTGCCTAGCTAACGCTCCCACCAGGCCCGGCATTCTGGATGGAGACCATGTTGCTGGTCGCGGGACTGGCCGTCGCCGGGCTTGTCGGCATTGCGGCAGCCTTCTATTTCAGCATCCGCTCAGGCCGCGGCCGCAATAAGCGCTTGCGGTCCGCCACCGCAGGCCGCGCCGGGGCCGCTAAGCGCCCGGGAAGCAGAAGCCACGGCACCGCCAGGCCCGGCCGGTTCGAGGAGGATGCCCGCCCGCCCGCGAATGGCGGGAGACCGGCCGATGGCACCAGGCCGGCCAATGGCAGCAGGCCCGCCAATGGCAGCAGGCCGGCCAATGGCAGCAGGCCGGCCGATGCCGGCCGGGGTGCCAATGCCGCGTCCCGGGATTACCTGGCCGATAGCGGTACCGGGCCGAATCCCGTGCTGGACTTCCGAGACCCGGTGCGCCTGTCCCGCGAGGCCCACGCGACCGGGAGCGCCGACAAGACGGACAGAATAGACAAGCCGCGTCGGCGCGTGGGCTTCCGCAAGGGCGCCGATGTCGATGAGGAATTGTGGCCCGCAGAGGCGTTCGGCGGCGTCAGCGACGAGCAGTTCTGGGATGACCTGGCGTCGGACAAGC